>Ga0207691_10004085_pt1 | contig 14164 bp, 9 predicted proteins | sample KBSM13metaG_FD_184327 | JGI IMG/M metagenome (GOLD analysis project Ga0207691, IMG submission 184327) | Miscanthus rhizosphere microbial communities from Kellogg Biological Station, Michigan, USA - KBS M1-3 metaG (SPAdes) (version 2) | ecosystem: Host-associated > Plants > Roots > Rhizosphere >... | reverse complement strand
TGCGTGGAGTTCTGCGCGCCGCAGAGCTTTCACGGCAGGTACCCGAAGGTCGCACAGCGGGAATCTATTGACACCCCGGTGTGATGACTGCCATATTTTCAGAGTACGCGCTATGTGAATCGTGTTGTGTAATACGCAATTCGATGGCAGGTGGGGGACGTGCCCTCACCGTCAAAGCACAGCACAAGAGCTTGGGGGCACGGGCAGACGATTTCGGGCCGCAACGGCTGGGCCAGATTGGCATCGCGTGTCCGTCGCCAAGAGTCCCGCAAAAGAGTCCCTCGCGGACTCAGGAAAGGAACACAGGAACTATGGTTCACAAAGTAAAGGCGGTCATCGCCAAGGAAAAGAATGCCCCTGTTTCGGTCGAGAACATCCTCGTGCCGGATCCCGGACCCGGTGAGGCGCTTGTGGACATTCTGACCTGCGGCGTCTGCCACACGGACCTCCACTATAAGCAGGGCGGAATCACCGATGATTTCCCCATCCTGCTGGGCCATGAGGCCACCGGCGTGGTCAGCGCCGTCGGCCCGGACGTCACCGAAGTGGCTCCCGGGGACCGCGTGATCCTGAACTGGCGCGCCGTGTGCGGCGAATGCCGTGCCTGTGCCAAGGGCCAGCCGCAGTACTGCTTCAACACCCACAATGCAACGCAGAAGATGACGCTTGAGGACGGCACGGAGCTCTCGCCCGCGCTCGGCATCGGGGCCTTCGCCGAGAAGACGCTCGTCGCGGCCGGGCAGTGCACCAAGGTTGACGAGGACGCCGATCCCGCAGCTGTCGGGCTGCTCGGCTGCGGTGTGATGGCCGGCATCGGCGCCGCCATCAACACCGGTGAGGTCAAGCGCGGCGAATCCGTCGCCGTCATCGGCTGCGGCGGCGTGGGCATCGCCGCGATCGCCGGCGCGAAGCTGGCCGGCGCGACGACGATCATCGCGGTAGATATCGACGCCAACAAAGTGGAAATGGCCAAGTCCCTCGGCGCCACCCACGGCGTGGACTCCAGCAGGGAAGACCCGATAGAAGCCATCCGGGCGCTGACCGGCGGCAACGGTGCCGACGTCGTGATCGAGGCGGTGGGACGCCCCGAAACGTACAAGCAGGCGTTCTACGCCCGGGACCTCGCCGGCCGCGTGGTGCTGGTGGGTGTGCCGACGCCGGACATGTTGCTCGAGTTGCCGCTGCTGGATGTCTTTGGCCGCGGCGGGTCGCTGAAGTCCTCCTGGTACGGAGACTGCCTGCCGTCCCGCGACTTCCCGATGCTGGTCCAGCACTACAAGCTCGGCAATCTGGACCTGGACGCCTTCGTCACCGAACGCATCACCATCGACCAGGTGGAAGAGGCCTTCGGCAAGATGCACGAGGGCAAGGTCCTGCGCTCCGTGGTTGAAATCCGGCCGTCCGCCGATCTCGCGGCCGTGGCGGAGCCCGCATGAGCGTCACCATCGATAGCCTGGTGACGTCGGGGACGTTTTCGCTCGACGGCGGCACCTGGGACGTGGACAACAACGTCTGGATCGTCGGCGACCGCGAAGAATGCGTGATCATCGACTCCCCGCACGACGCAGCAGCAATCATCGACCAGGTCCGCGGCCGGAAGGTCCTTGCCATCCTGCTCACCCATGCGCACAACGACCACATCGGCGCGGCCCGCGAGGTCGCAGCGGCGGTGAATGCCCCCATCCACCTGCACCCCGATGACCTGATGCTCTGGGAAAAGGTTTATCCCGACGTCAAGCCGGACCGTGATCTTGCCGATGGCGAGGTCTTCCGCGTGGGAGGCGCGACACTGAGGGCCATCCACACCCCCGGCCACTCACCCGGATCCACCTGCTTCCTGCTGGCGGGGGAGGGAACGGTGTTCACCGGCGACACTCTGTTCAACGGGGGCCCAGGGGCGACCGGCAGGTCCTACAGCGACTACCCGACCATCCTCTCCTCGATCCGGGAACGGCTGCTGACGCTCCCTCCCGAAACCGTGGTCCGCACCGGGCATGGCGACAGCACCACAATCGGGGCGGAGCGGGAGACGCTGGCCAAGGTGAAGCTGTGAAATTAGGCAGGCAGCCGGCTCCCGTCGCGGACATCAACGAGGACGAGCTGGAAGTCCACACACCGAAGAAGCAAGCAGCCGGTGTCAAGGCAGTGATGGTGGCGCTGGAGCGCGCCGTGGCCCAGGCCGGAGTATCCCGGACGGCCCACTCGCTGCTGCGGCTGAACCAGCGCGGCGGGTTCGACTGCCCGGGCTGCGCGTGGCCGGAATCGGATAAGAAGCGCAAAACGGCCGAGTTCTGCGAGAACGGCGCCAAGGCGGTGGCGGAGGAGAACACCCTGCGCACGGTCGGGGCGGAGTTCTGGGCCCGGCATTCCATCGCCGAACTGGCTGGGAAGACGGAATACTGGCTGGGCAACCAGGGCCGGCTCAGTGAGCCCGTGGTCATCCGTGAAGGAGACACGCATTATTCGCCGATCTCCTGGGCCGAAGCGTTCGGTCTGATCGGGGAGCACATCCGCGCTTCAACCCCTGACCGCTGCGTCTTTTACACCTCCGGGCGCACGGCCAACGAGACCGCGTTCATGTACCAGCTGTTCGCCCGGGCCCTGGGCACCAACAACCTGCCGGACTGCTCAAACATGTGCCACGAGTCCTCGGGCTCGGCGCTGAATCCGACCATCGGGATCGGCAAGGGCACCGTGTCCCTGGACGATATCCACGACGCGGAACTCATCTTCGTCGTGGGGCAGAACCCCGGGACCAACCATCCCCGGATGCTCTCAGCGCTCAAGGAATGCAAGGACAACGGCGGCAAGGTGGTGGCGGTGAACCCGCTGCCCGAGGCCGGGCTGTTCAACTTCAAGGACCCGCAGACCGTCTCCGGTGTGCTCGGCAACGGCACACCTTTGGCCAACGAGTACCTGCAGATCAAGGTGGGCGGGGACCTGGCTTTGTTCCAGGCCTTGGGCCACCTGCTCTTGGAGGAGGAAGATCGGGCACCCGGCACCGTCGTCGACCGGACTTTCGTCGAGGCGCAGACGGACGGCTTCGACGCCTACCGCGACGCCCGCCGGGAGCTGGACTGGGAAGAGACCGAGACAGCCACCGGCCTGGCCCGGGCCCAGATCGAGGACGTGGCCGGACTGCTCATCCGGGCCAAGGCCACCATCTTCTGCTGGGCCCTCGGCGTCACGCAGCAGCCGCACTCCGTGGACACCATCAAGGAAATGGTCAACGTCCTGCTCCTGCAGGGCAACTTCGGCAAGCCCGGCGCCGGCGCCTGCCCGGTCCGCGGGCACTCCAACGTCCAGGGTGACCGGACCATGGGCATCTGGGAGAAGCCCAAGGAATGGCTGCTCGAAGCCCTGGACAAGGAATTCGGGATCACGTCTCCGCGCGGCCACGGCTACGACGCCGTCGAGGCCATGGAGGCCTTTGAGCGGAACGAGGTGGATGTGTTTGTGTCCATGGGCGGCAACTTCTCCCTCGCCTGCTCCGACACCGAAACCCTCGAAGCCGGGATGCAGCGGATCGGACTGACCGTCCACATCTCCACCAAACCCAACCGCTCCCACATCGTGCACGGGCGCACCTCGCTCATCCTTCCCACCCTGGGCCGGACAGACAGGGACGACAAGCACCCGGGCGGCGCCCAGTTCCTCTCCGTGGAGGACTCCATGTCCGTGGTCCACTCCACGCAGGGCCGGCTGAAGCCGGTCTCCGGGCACCTGCTCGCGGAGCCGGTGATCATCGCCCGGATGGCTGACGCCACGTTCGGCGAGGACCATCCGGTCAACTGGAAGGCCATGGCCGGGGACTACGACGTGCTCCGGGACCACATCTCCCGCGTCATCCCGGGCTTCCAGGACTTCAACGCCCGGATCCGGACCAAGAACGGCTTCGTACTGCCCAACCCGCCGCGGGACACCCGGTCCTTCAAGACAGACATCGGCCGCGGACGGTTCACCGTCAGCCCGCTGGAGTACCTGACCCCGCCCCAGGGCCACCTGGTCCTCCAGACCATCCGCAGCCACGACCAGTACAACACCACGTTCTACGGCGTGGATGACAGGTACCGCGGGATCTCGGACGGACGCAGGGTAATCCTGGTGCATCCGGAGGACTTGGCAGAGCTTGGTTTCCGGGACCGGGACCTGGTGGACGTGGTGAGCACGTTCCGGGGTCACGACCGGCAGGCGGACAAGTTCCGCCTGGTGGCCTACCCGACGGCCAAGGGCTGCGCTGCGGCGTATTTCCCCGAGGCCAACGCCCTGGTCCACAAGGAGAACGTGGCACGGGAATCCAACACCCCGGGCTTCAAGGCGATGTTCGTCCGCTTCGTGCCGCACCCTGTGGAGCGCCTCGAGCCGGCTGCCGCGCTTGGGGCGGCCACGGCGAGCTAGCCACTACGACGGAGCGGCCCCGCTTCCTGGTTGGAATCCAGCCCGGGAGGCGGGGCCATTCTGTTGCGGCTCTTTGCTCCAGGTGGCAGATGACGGCAGTGTCCGACGCCGGGACTGCCGTTAAATGCCAGCTGGCGGCAGGAGGGCTCCATTGTCTGTTCGCGCGAACGGCCCGCCAGCCTCGGGATTTCCCCAGACCGGCGGGCCGGATCGCGTCAGCCGCGCAGCCGCTCCATGCCGGGATCGAAGAGCGGCTCGGCCGTGACAGTCGCCGCGATGCGCCCGCCGAAGTACTCCACCTCTACGGCGTCGCCCTCGGTCACCGAGGCAGGCAGCCAGGCATAGGCGAGGGGCTTGCGGACCGAGTAGCCGTAGGCGGCGCTGGTGACATAGCCGGCGGCCTCGCCGTTGACGTACACCGGTTCCTTGCCCAGGACCACGGATGTGCCGTCGTCCATGGTCAGGCACCGCAGCGCCCTGGTGGCCGGCTGTTCCCTGCATGCGGCCAGGGCTTCGCAGCCCACGAAGCCCTCTCTGTCCTTGGCGATCGAGAATCCCAGGCCGGCCTCGTAGGGGTGGTGCTGGGAGGTCATGTCCGTGCCCCACAACCGGTAGCCCTTCTCGAGCCGCATGCTGTTGAACGCTCCACGCCCGGCCGCGATGATGCCGTGCTCCTTTCCTGCCTCGAAGAGGAGGTCCCACAGCTTCAGCCCGTACTCGGCGGTGGTGTATAGCTCCCAGCCAAGCTCTCCTACATAGGAGAGCCGCATGGCGGTGACGGGGATGCCGCCCACCGAGATGTCCTTGGTGCGGAAGTACTTCAGGCCCTCGTTGCTGAGGTCGTCCGTGCTGAGCTTGCCGATCACTTCACGCGCCAGCGGCCCCCAGAGCCCGATGCAGCAGGTGCTGCCGGTGATGTCGGAAACGTGCACCCACCGGGCTGGATCCGCGGCCGACTGCTTCCTGGCCTCGACACGGAGGTAGTCGAAGTCCACGTTGCTGTTCACGCCGAGCTGGAACTGCTCCTCGGCGAGCCGGGCGACCGTCACGTCGCTGCGGATGCCGCCGTCGTCCGCCAGCAGGAGGCAGTACGTCACGGCTCCCGGCTTCTTTGCGATGTTGCCGGTGCTCAGCCGCTGCAGCAGTGGCAGCGCCCCGGGCCCCGTGACCGCCAGCCGCTTCAGCGGCGTCATGTCATAAAGCCCGACGGCGGTACGCGTCTTCCACGCTTCGGCCGCCGAGATGGGGGAGTGGAACATCGCGGACCACTCGTCCCGCTCGGGTGCCTGCCATTGCGCCGGCAGTTCGTCGAGCAGGCCGCGGTTGGCCTCGAACCAATGCGGGCGCTCCCAGCCAGCGGACTCCAGGAAGAACGCCCCGAGCTCCGTCTGCCGGATGTTGAACGGGCTGACGCGCAGGTCCCGCGGGGATTCCTTGGGCTGCAGCGGGTGCAGGACGTCGTAGATTTCCACGAAGTTCTGCTGGGACGTTTCGCTGACATACTGGTCGCTGGTCTGGACCTTCTCGAAGCGCGTGAGCTCGCAGCCGTGCAGGTCGGTGCGGGACTGGCCCTCGGTGAGCAGCTCCGCCATGGCCCTGGCGACGCCGGCTGAGTGGGTGACCCAGACTGCCTCGGCAACGAAGAAGCCGTCGACGTCGGGGGACTCGCCCATCAGCGGGCCGCCGTCGGGAGTGAAAGAGAAGATGCCGTTGAACCCGTCCTCGATCCGGGCCCCGCGCAGGGCCGGAAGGAGGTCCTGGCTGTCCTCCCAGGCAGGCAGGAAGTCCTCCATCGTGAAGTCCAGGCGCGAGGGCATCCGGTGATCCGACATCTCCTCCGCGCCAACGCGGGGAAGCCGTTCCATGTCCACCGGCATCGGACGGTGCGCGTAGCTGCCGATGCCGATCCGGTCGCCGTGCTCGCGGTAGTAGAGGTCCTTGTCCTGGAAGCGCAGGATGGGCAGTCGGGCGCCGTTGGGAAGTTCGTTCCGGCCCTTCAGCTCCGGAAGTGGCGTGGTCTTCACGTACTGGTGCGCCAGCGGCAGCAGCGGCACCTTCAAGCCAACCATCTTGCCGAGCTCGCGGCCCCAGAACCCGGCGCAGGACACCACAATGTCCGCCGGGATCACGCCGTCGGCCGTTTCGACGCCGGTGACCCTGCCCGAGGCCTGTTGGATGCCCGTCACGGTGGTGGAGCCGAGGTAGGTCACGCCGGCTTGGCGGGTGCGGCTGATCAGCAGCTGGACGGCGCGGGCGGCGGAGGCCAGGCCGTCCGTCGGGACGTGAAGGCCGCCGAGGACCTCGTTGCCGTTCGCCAGCGCCCCGGTGGTCAGCAGCGGGTAGTGCTTCCCGCACTCGTCGGGGTCGATGATCCGGCCTTCGATGCCCCAAGAGGTGGCGTACCCCAGCTTGCGCTTGAGGTCCTGCAGCCGCACCTCGGTGGTGGCAAGCTCAAGCCCGCCGAGCTGGTTGAAGCAAGACACTCCGTCGGCGCTGAGGGAGAGCAGCTTGTCCACCGTGTAGCTGGCGAATTCCGTCATGGTCTTGGACGGGTTGGTCTGGAAGACCAGGCCGGGGGCGTGCGAGGTGGAACCGCCGGCCAGTTCCAGCGGACCCTGTTCGACGACCGTGATGTTGTTCCAGCCGCGGCTGGCGAGTTCGTCCGCGAGGTTGGTGCCGACGATGCCGGCGCCGATGATGACGACGCGTGGTGATGCGCTCATAAGTTGTTCTCCTGGTTCGCGTTAGCGGAATACGACGGTGCGGGTGTTGTTGAGCAGGACGCGGTGCTGGCAATGCCACTTCACAGCCCGGGACAGGGCCTGTGATTCGGCGTCCCGGCCAACCGTCACCAGGGCGTCCGCATCCAGGCTGTGGTCCACCCGGAAGACCTCCTGCTCGATGATGGGTCCCTCATCCAGGTCCGGCGTCACGTAGTGCGCCGTGGCCCCGATGAGCTTCACGCCGCGGTCGTAAGCCTGGTGGTACGGCTTCGCGCCCTTGAAGCCCGGCAGGAAGGAATGGTGGATGTTGATGGCCCGGCCGCGCAGGTTTGTGCACAGATCATTGGACAGCACCTGCATATACCGCGCCAGGACCACCAAGTCGGCGTCGTACCCGGCCACGAGTTCCAGCAGCCGCGCCTCGGCTTCCGGTTTGGTGTCGGGGGTCACCGGAACATGGATGAACGGGAGCCCGGCGTTTTCGGCCATAGCGCGAAGGTCCTCATGGTTGGAAACCACGACGGCGATCTCCGCACCCAGGCTGCCCGCGCGCCACCGGTAGATCAGGTCGTTCAGGCAGTGGCCGAATTTGGAGACCATGACCAGGAGGCGCTGCGGCCGGCCGTCGTGGAAGGTGAAGTTCATGCCAAATTCGGCGGCCGTTGCCGCGAAGCCGGCCGTGAGCCTCTCCGCGATGGAAACCCGGTCGTTGAGCCCGTCGAAACCGGGATCTGGACGGGTTCCGTCACCGGTGTCCGTGCGCCCGCCGGTGAAGGCGGTGCGCAGAAACAGGTTCCCGCTGACGTGGTCATCGAACTGCTGATGCTCCACGATGTCGAAACCGCGGTCGGCCAGGAAGGCGGTGACGGCCCGGACGATGCCGGGCCTTTCGGGGCAGGCCAGGGTGAGGACGAACTCAGGCGTGCGGGTTTTGGGCGACGAGGGCTTAGCAGCGGCCTCGGCCGTTGCGGCTGGAATGCCGCCGGCGGGGCGGCCATCAAGAATTGTGGTCACGATTTCCTCCTACTTCGTGGCGACAGCGTCGGGAGAGGCGCCGGATTTGGCGTCGCTGTCTGTGGCATCGCCGGGGCAGCGGGTGGCTGAGGAACAGCGTCCGTCGCACTCATGCTTGGTCACGAGATCAAACTGGACGCCTCCGTGCTGTTCCACGCCGGTGCGGATGGCACGTTCGACGACGGTCGTGGCGAGCCTCTGTCGCAAGGCCAGCGGATCGCGGCGCAGGTCACGGGCCAGTGCGACGCACAGCAGCAGCATGACCAGAACGAAAGGCAGGGCGGCCACGATTGTGATGCGCTGCAGGCCGGATAGCGCTTCGGACGGTTCATCGCCGCCGGCCAGGAGCATCACGGCTGCCACTCCGCCGGTCAGCAGGCCCCAGAAGATCACCAGTCCGCGGCGAGGTTCGCTGGCTCCGTTGGAGCTCAGCGAGGCCATGATGATGGAGGCTGAGTCTGCTCCGGTGATGAAGAAGATTGCCACGAGGACCATGGCCAGGACGATGACTGCGGTGGTTGCCCAGGCAGGCATGTTCAGGTTCTTGACCAGGTCGAAGAGGGCACCGTCGAAGGATATGGAGGGTGCGCCGTCGACCATTTTCACGAGGCCGTCAGCGGGGTTCTCCGTCTTGTCGGCTTGCTGCTGGATGCTGAAGGCAGTGCCGCCGAAGATGCCGAACCAGATCACGCTGACAATGCTCGGAACCAGCAGTACTCCGGTGACGAACTGCCGGATGGTGCGTCCCCGGCTGATGCGGGCGATGAACATTCCAACGAACGGCGTCCAGGACAGCCACCAGGCCCAGTAGAAGATCGTCCAGCTGGACATCCAGCTCCGCAATGCCTCGTCTCCCACGGCTTCCGTCCGGGAAGACATTTCGGCCAGGTCCCTGGCATAGTCACCGATCGCGGCTGGAATCAGGTTGAGGATGAAGAGCGTGGGGCCGGCAACAAAGACGATGAGTGCCAGGACGACGGCCAGGACCATGTTGATGTTGGACAGCCATTGGATGCCGCGGCTGATGCCGGATACCGCGGAGGCCACGAAGCAGGTGGTCAGGATAGCAACGATCACCACGAGCACCGGGGTGCCGATCTCCCCGACCCAGCCGTTGGACGTCAGGCCGCTGCCGATCTGGAGGGCGCCAAGGCCCAACGACGCTGCGGTACCGAACAGCGTGGCGAAGATTGCCAGGATGTTGATGAACTTGCCGACGGGCCCTTCGACCATCCGTATGCCAAAAAGCGAGGTGAAGGCCGCAGAGATGAGTTGTTTGCGCCCCAGACGGTAGCTGCCGTAGGCCATGGCGATGCCAACAACCGCGTACATTGCCCAGGGGTGCAGGGTCCAGTGGAAGATGGACGTTGCCATGGCGGTCTGGATGGCTGCGGGGGTCCGTCCGTCCACGGTTCCGGGCGGCGGTGAGATGTAGTGGTACAGGGGTTCAGCCACGCCGTAGAACATGAGCCCGATGCCCATGCCTGCGGCAAACATCATGGCTATCCAGGAGATGGTGCGGAATTCGGGTTTTTCCCCGTCTTTGCCCAGCGGGATGTTGCCGAACTTACCGACGGCGAGCCACAGCACGAAGACCACGAAGAGAGAAGCCAACACCATGAAGAGCCAGCCGGTGTACTCCATGACCCAGTCGAGAACGCCCTGCGACGTGGCAGAAAGGCTATCCCTTCCGAGGAAACCCCACATCACGAAGGCGACGGCGCATGCGCCCGTGATCCCGAATGTGACCTTGTCGAGGGTCAGCTTGCGGTTCCGACGTTCCGTCACGGCCCGCTCGGTCTTGCCCTGACGCAGTTCCTGCAGGAGCTGATCATAGTTTTCGGTATCCGGGACGAGTGCGGGAGGGAGGGGATCCGGGGCAGTTGGCTCCGCTTCCAAAGGTGTTGAAGGCGTGAGGACTGCCGCCTGCCCGGCGGGGGTGGTGACGTTGACGTCGGTGTCCACACCGATGTCACTGTTCAAGTTCGTGTCGCTGTTCAAGCCAATGTCACTGTTCAATGCCATGAGGGATTCCTCTGTTCGGATTCATGGGCTGGGGCTAGACGTGGCCGTCCACTGTCAGGCCTGGGGGGAGGTTGGGAACCTCATTGGATTCGGTGATCATGATGTCGCCGTCGATCACTGTGACTTCGTGGGAGCGGACCGGCAGCTTGGCCGGCGGGGCGTCGACGCTTCCCGTACGCAGGTTGAACCTGGATGCGTGGAGCGGGCATTCGACCCAGCAGTCCTCCACCCAGCCGTCCGCCAGGGAAGCATCCTGGTGGGTGCATGTGTCGTCAATGGCAAAGAGTTCGCCTTCCTCGGTGTGGAAGACGGCGATGGGCGGTGAGGTGTTCAGCCGCAGCGCTTCCCCGGGCGCCAGTTCGCTGAGCGGGCATGCCTTGTGCATGGAGGGACCTCTTCTTCGGTCGGGATCCTTGGCTGTGCAACTGCCGCTGGCGGTGTTCCGTAGTGAACAACAGCAATCGCAATAAGCAACAGAGTGCGGTAGGTCACAATGCTTGTCAAGGTATTACCTCTCTGTTTCGTGCCAGGGTCCCTTTGACGGAAGGACCCTTGACAGTGGGCGTGGCATGAATCACGCTGTTGCACATAGCGATTGTTGTTGCGTAAGAAGCAATTGAAGGGACGTCGAAATGCAGACGCTTGCGATTGTGGGAGCTTCCCTGGCGGGTCTTTCCGCCGCCCGGGCGGCCCGCGCCCAAGGCTTTACCGGCCGGCTGGTCATTATTGGCGACGAGCCGCACCGGCCGTATGACCGGCCGCCGCTGTCCAAGGACTTCCTGCTCGGCGCCATCACAGCGGAGGACCTTTTCCTGGAGTCCGACGCCGACGAGCTGCAGGCCGAATGGCTGCTCGGTGCCGGAGCCGCGTCTTTGGATGCCTCTTCGCGAACCATCCTCCTGAGGGACGGCCGCAGCGTGACAGCGGACGGAATTGTCATTGCCACCGGCGCGAAGGCACGGCAGTTGCCTATCTTGGCGGGGCTGAGCAATGTGTTCACGTTGCGCACCCTGGCGGACGCACAGAGTCTTGCCCCCGAGCTGGTGCCCGGGAGCAGGATGGCTGTGATCGGGGCCGGTTTCATCGGCGCCGAGGTGGCCTCCGCTGCCGCGTCGCGTGGCATGGAAGTCACGATGATCGACACCAAGGCCGTCCCGTTCGCCGCCCAGCTCGGTACGGAGATGGGCGGCGTGGTGGCCGGGCTCCATGCCGCCAACGGCGTGGAGCTCATTTCCTCAGCAGTCATAGAGGACTTCTACAGCGGCGAAGGCAACGTCACCGGGCTCCGGCTGGCCGGTGGACGCTATGTGGCCGCCGACGTCGTGGTGGTTGGCATTGGAGCCGAGCCGAACACCGGCTGGCTGGAGGGCTCCGGCGTGGAGCTCCGCGGCGGTGTGCTGTGCGATGCCATGGGCCGCACCGGTGTCCCCGGGATCGTGGCCGTGGGCGACTGCGCATCCTGGTTCGACCTTGCAGCCGGCACACACCGCCGGGTGGAGCACTGGACCGGTGCCCTGGAGCGTGCGGCCCTGGCCGTTGAGGCGCTGCTGGACTCTGATGCCACGCCGAAGCCGGCAAAGCCTCACTATTTCTGGTCCGACCAGTACGGCGTCAAGTTGCAGTTCGCCGGCCACAGTGCCGGCTATGACCGGGTGGAGATCGAAGCCGGCGACGTCCTGACGCATAGCTGTCTTGCCGTGTACTACCGCGGGGATGTTCCGGTGGCGGTCCTCGGGATGAACCAGCCGCGGCTGTTCACGAAGTGGCGGCGCCTGCTCGCTGCACCCGCCCGGCCACTGGGCACGCCCACCGGGCAGGCTGCCTGCGCGGACGCCTCCGCGCTGGTGGCCCTGGTGGGGGCTGCCGCCGTGTCCTGACAACCGTGCCTGAAACCTGACCCAAGAATCCCGTCCCAACAAGTTCCAGCTTTCGTTGTTCGTTTTGTTCGTTAGGAGGACAAATTGTCTGTTGAGGTAAGCGCCCCGAGTCTGATCCCCACCCTGCCCGGTTACACCTACGTGGATGAAGCCGTATTCCGGGCGGAGCAGGAGCGGATCTTCGAGCAGATGTGGTTCTGCGCCGTCCGGTCCGCGGACCTGGACAAGGCGGGTGCCTGGAGGACGGTCCAGGTGGGGCGGGAGAGCGTGCTGATCAGCCGGACCCGCAAGGGCGGAATCCGTGCCTTCTACAACATCTGCCGGCACCGGGGCGTCAAGCTGTGCATGGAAGAGCAGGGCGAAGCCGCCCGCTCGTTCCAGTGCCCGTATCACGCCTGGACCTATGACTTCGAAGGCAAACTCATCGCGGCCCCCAACCTGACCAAGATGCCGGACATCGACCGGGACGAGTACGGCCTGGTGAAGGTCCATATCCGCGAATACCTGGGTTACGTCTGGGTGTGCCTGGCTGACGAGCCGCCGTCATTCGAAGAGGAAGTGATGGGTGCCATCGAGGAACGGCTCGGCGACCTCAAGGCGATCGAAGGCTACGACGTGGCCAACCTCAGCCTGGGCCGCCGGATCCGCTATGACGTGAAGGCGAACTGGAAGCTCATCATCGAGAACTTCATGGAGTGCTACCACTGCGCCACGATCCACCCCGAACTCACCGAGGTGCTGCCGGAATTCGCTGACGGCCTGGCTGCGCAGTACTTCGTGGGCCATGGCGCCGAGTTCGGCGAGGACGTCAAGGGTTTCACCATCGACGGCTCGGAAGGGCTGGACCTGATTCCGGGGGTGGGGGAGGACCAGGACCGCCGGTACTACGCCATCACCATCAAGCCCACAGTGTTCGTGAACCTGGTCCCGGACCACGTGATCATCCACCGCATGTTCCCCATGGCCGCGGACCACACGATCGTGGAGTGCGACTGGCTCTACGTGCCCAGCGTCGTGGAGAGCGGCAAGGACGTCAGCGCGTCCGTGGAGCTGTTCCACCGCGTCAACCAGCAGGACTTCGACGCCTGCGAGCGGTGCCAGCCGGCCATGGGATCGAAGGTCTATGCCAACGGCGGCGTGCTGGTGCCGAGCGAGCACCACATCGGCGCCTTCCACGACTGGGTGCAGGAGAAGGTGGGGGACATCGTGGCCGGTTCCTGAGCGAACCCGGCCGAATCTCAGCTGGTGGTTGGGCTTGCTCCAGCAAGCCCAACCACCAGCGTGGAGTTTAACGCCCGGTGTAGCCCATCTTCGCGCTGATCTGCATCCCCGCCTGTTTCAGCGCATCGAGGAGTCCCGGCGCCGTCTCCGGATCAAAACGGAAGGCCGGCCCGGAAATGCTGACCGCGCCGATCACGGCTCCCACATGGTTGTACACCGGCACGGACATCGAGTTGAGCCCGATTTCGAACTCCTCCCGGACCACTCCGTAGCCGTCACGGGCGACGTCGATCAGCTGGCTTTCGAGCTTGTTCCTGTTGGTGATGGTCCGCGGCGTCCGGGCAGGAAGCCCGGTCTCCTTCAGGACACGGTCCCGCTCGTCCGCGGACAGTGCAGCCAGCAGTACCTTTCCACTGGAGGTCGCGTGGAGCGGCGTCAGGCTGCCCACCCAGTCGTAGGTGGCCAAGGTTGACGGGCCCATGGCCTGGTCCACGTTGACGGCGTAGTTGGAGCGCAGGACGGCCAGGTTCACCGTCTCCTTGAACTCCTCTGCCAGGCTTTCGAGTACGGGCCGGGCCTCGCGGACCAGGCTGAGCCGCCCGGGGATGGAGCTTGCCAGCCTCAGGATGCCGAAGCCCAGCTGGTACTTTCCGCGCTCGCTGTTCTGGTGGACCATTTCCCGGCTCACCAGCGAACCCAGCAGCCGGGAGACTGTGGACTTGTGGATGCCCATCTCGTCGGCGATTTCGCTCACGCCCGCGTGGCCGTCCCGCGCCAGGATTTCCAGGACCATGAGCGCCCGGTCCACTGACTGGACACCGCCGTGCTGGCCCGACTCCGCATCGACGTCGGACTCGGGGTCATTTTTGGAAGCCATGATCCATACTCTCAAGTAGTTTCTGCGGC
>Ga0207691_10004079_pt1 | contig 14173 bp, 11 predicted proteins | sample KBSM13metaG_FD_184327 | JGI IMG/M metagenome (GOLD analysis project Ga0207691, IMG submission 184327) | Miscanthus rhizosphere microbial communities from Kellogg Biological Station, Michigan, USA - KBS M1-3 metaG (SPAdes) (version 2) | ecosystem: Host-associated > Plants > Roots > Rhizosphere >... | reverse complement strand
TCGTACCGCCGAAGCGGCGTGACGAGTCGCGAGCGTGACGGCTCCTACCTCGCCGGAGCCAGCTGGCTGCACTCGCGCGGGTGGGTGCAGCTCAACGTATCGCGGTTCTCCCCCGGGGATTTTCCTGCGTTGAATAATCCGCTGCAGGACCGCGAAGGGGTCTTCGTGGCGGGCGACTACGACGTGTGGCCGCGCATGCGGTTGTCGGCGGCCCGCAGGGATCGACCCTGTCCGGCGTGTCGCACACCGCGTCTGCCCTGCTGCCAGTCGACGTCCCCCCCGGCGGCACCGCCGACGTGGCAGTCGATCTCATGTCGCTGAACGATCTGCGTGAGAACTTGCGGTTCGGATCGCCACACGTCATGTGCGCGCTGATGGAGATCCGCTATGCGAACGGCTGGGCATGGTCGGCCGAGCCCGCGACCATCTTCGCTCCAACGCATGCGGAGGTGGACCGCGCCTTGCTCGGTGGCGCTGCCGTGGCCGGGGCGCCGATCTGCCGCGACCAGACCGGCGGTGAGTACTCGGACGGTGCCGTCCTGCCGATTGCGCTCGAACCCGGCGCGTTCGCGCGCTGCCAGGATGGCGCTTGGTCCGAGTACCAGTTGCCGCGCGTGCCGCCCGATGCGCGGTGAACGCCGGTTCTACTTGAAGCTGAACCCCGCCGAGACCAGGAACAGCCGCGATTTCGGCTGGAACGGCACCGCGGTGCCGCCGGCCGTCGTCGGGTCCTCGGCCTCCTGCTCCGGGATGCGGTAGAAGCGCAGGTCGAACATGAAGGCGACGTGCGGGTTCATGAACCACCGGGCACCGCCGCCATAGTGGATGCCCGTGAGGCGCGGCCAGTCAGCGATCTCGGCGTCCACGTCGCCGATGGCGCGCCGCACGAACGCGAGGCCGCCGCCGATGTAGCTCCAGCCGCGCGAGGTGCCGAAATTGAGCGACACCTGCGGCACCAGCGCGGAGAAGCGCGTCTCGATGGTCGGATCGTGGGCGGCGGTCGTGTCCTCGGGATCGGGCGCCTTGCTGCCCGAGGCGCGCAGGATCTCCGCGCCGATGCCGAGCGCGAAGCGCCGGCGGCGGACCGGATAGACGTGCACGCCCGCGTCGAGGCCCCAGCCGCGGCCCGGGAGCTGGTCGGTGCGCAGGCCGAGCGGGTCGGCGATCGCGCTGCCGGTGTTGAAGCTGGGCATCGCAATCCGCACGTCCAGCGCGAACGGGCCGGGCGGGCGATCCGTCGTCACGGGCACCGCCGGTGGCGGTGGCGCGTGCTCGGCCGTCGCCGGCGGGGTGCCCTGCGGTGGCGCGCCCGATTGTCCGCCGGCTGGCTGCCCTGGCGCGGGTTGCGCGACCGGCGGCACGCCGCCCGATTGCCCGCCGCCCGCCTGCGCCGCCGAGGGCGCGCGCGTGGCGACGATCAGCGTGAGCACGAGGAAGGCGAGCCGGCGGCACTGGTGCGTCATCGTCAAGCGGGGGGCAGTATACCGGCGGAGGGCGTCACGACCGCGGGAGCAGCGTCCGCGCGAACGCCAGCGCGCCATCGAGATCGGTGAACTCGTTGTCCAGTTGCCGCTCGTACGCCTGCTTCAGGATCACGCCCATCTGCGGCCCGGGCGCGAGGCCGAGATCGAGCAGGTGGCGGCCGAGGAGGATCGGCGCCGGCGGCGCGTGCTGCACGCCGAGCGCTTCGGCGCGTTCGCGAAACCAGGTCATCGCCGAACAGTCGAAGCGGCCGGTGCGGCCTTCGCAGTCGGCCTCCGCGACGCGGGCCAGCAGCTCGAGATCGACGCGCGCGGCGAGCCGCCGGAAGGCGCCGTCGCCGACCGGCGTCGACGACTTGTGCCACATGCCCGGTGCGAGGTGATCGGACACGATCGTGAGCACGTGCCTGCGGACGTCGAAGCCGTCGATGGTGTGGACGTTCAGGCGATCGAGGAACGCCGTCGCCGGCGCGACGCCGGCCGCTTCGTGGCCGCGTGAGCGGATGTGGCCGTCGACGAAGGCCGTCGTCGCCGGCTTGCCGAAGTCGTGCGTCACCGCGCCCAGCATCACCGTCAGCGCGCGGCCGCGATCGAGGCCCGCCAGCCGCTGGCGCGCGCCATCGACCACCATCAGCGTGTGCACCCACACGTCGCCCTCGGGGTGCCACTCGGGATCCTGCTCGCAGCCGACCAGCGCGTGCAGCTCCGGCCACAGCCGCTCGACGACGCCGAGGTCGAGCGCCACTTGCAGCCCGATCGACGGCCGTTCCGCCTGGAGCAGCAGCTTTTCGACCTCGCCCCAGACGCGCTCGGCCGGCAGGTCGTCCAGCGGGATGGCGCGGCAGATCGCGAACGTCTCCGGCTCGAGCCGCGCTTCGAACCGGGCGGCGAACTGCAGCGCCCGCAGCACCCGCAGGCTGTCGTCGCCGAACGTCGTCGGGTCGACGACCCGCAGCACGCGGTCGCCGAGGTCGTAGCGGCCGTTGAACGGATCGAAGTAGATCTCGCGCAGCGGATCCCACGAGATCGCGTTGATGGTGAAGTCGCGGCGCCGCGCCGCCTCCTTCGGATCGAGCCCCGGATCGCCGACGACCTCGAACCCCTTGTGGCCGCGGCCGGTCTTCGATTCGCGGCGGGGCAGCGAGACGTCCAGGCCGGCCACCTTGTAGACCGTGAAGCTCTCGCCGACGGTGTTGACCGTGCCGAAGCCGGCGAGCAGGTTCTTGAGGCGCAGCGGGTGCAGGCCGTAGACCTCGAGATCGAGGTCCTTGGCGACGCGGCCGAGCAGTCGATCGCGCACCCAGCCGCCGACGATCAGCGCCCGTCCGCCGGCCGCGTCGACCGCGCGGGCGATGGCCCGCGCGGCGTCGAGCGGATCGGGCATCGCCGCACCGTCGGGTGCGACCATGTCGCTCACGGCGCCTCTCCCCTGGCGATCGGCTTGCGGCCGTAGCGCCGGATGATGCGGTCGGCCAGGCCGGGAAACATGACGCTGACGATCGCGAGCAGCTTCGACGCGGCGTGCGGGTAGATCTCGGGCCGGCCGCGCTCGATGCCGCGGACGATGGCGCGCGCCACGTGCCCGGCCGACTGGCGCGGACCCTTGCCCCTGATCTCGAAGCCCTGTTCGCGCGCCATTGCCTCGCGGAACTCGGTCTCGGTGCTGACCGGGAACACGACGCCGACGCGCACGGACGTCCCGGCGAGCTCGACGCGCAGGCTTTCCGCGAGTCCGACCTGCGCGAACTTCGTCGCGGCGTAGGCGCTGCCCCAGCCGAGGCCGCGGCGGCCGACGATCGACGAGACGATGATCACGTTGGCGCGCGGGGCGCGGAGCAGGTGGGGAAGCGCGGCGCGCACCATAAGGAACGTCCCCATGTAGTTCAGGTCGAGAAGGCGCGCCATCGCGTCGGGCGACGTGTCGAGCAGCGATCCGTGGAAACCGGCGCCGGCGTTGGCGATTACGATATCGAGTTTGCCGAAGGCGGCGAGGGTTTCGTCGATTGCCCGAACGACGTCATCGTCGGCCGTGACATCGCCCACGACGACGTGGACGCGACCTCCGGCCAATCGGAGGCGATCGGCCACCGCCTCGAGGCGATCGCGCCGCCGCGCCAGCAGCGTCACCGCGCAGCCCTTCGCGGCCAGCGCCTCGGCCGCCGCCGCCCCGATCCCCGACGACGCGCCGCTCACCAGCGCGACGCGTCCCTGCCAGTCCGCCATCGGCCCAACAGCTTACCTTCTCGCTCCGCCGGCGCGTCGCGCACGCGTGAGCGCCTTGCGCACGCCACCGCGATCGGCCAAGGTAGTCCGGTCATGCGATCCCGTCTTCACGCGTTCTGTGGCGCCGCAGGCGCCTTCGTGTCGGTCCTGTCGCTGGTAGGGGCACAGCAGCCGCCGGCGACGCCGGCTGGTCCCGCCGGCGGGCCGTCGGCGCCCGAGCCGCGGCTGCGCAACATCAGGCAGCTCACTTTCGGCGGCGAGAACGCCGAGGCCTACTTCTCACCCGACGGCAGGCAGGTGATTTTCCAGTCCACGCGCGATGGCGGCGCCTGCGATCAGCAGTACGTGATGAACATCGACGGGACCGGCGTACACCGTGTGTCGTCGGGCGCGGGTCGCACCACCTGCGGCTACTTCACGCCCGACGCTAAGCGGATCATCTACGCGAGCACGCATGCCGGCGGCGCCGCCTGCCCGCCCAAGCCGTCTTACGCGCGGGGCTACGTGTGGCCCGTCTACGACACGTACGACATCTATACCGCCAACGCCGACGGCAGCGAGGTGAAGCCGCTCACCACGACGCCCGGCTACGACGCCGAAGCGACGATCGCACCCGACGGCCGCATCGCCTTCACGAGCGTGCGCGACGGCGACATGGAGATCTACTCGATGAACGGCGACGGCTCGGACGTCCGCCGCCTGACCGATCGGGTCGGCCCGGATGGCGGCCCGTTCTGGTCGCGCGACGGGAAGCGCCTCGTGTTCCGCGGGCATCCGATTGCGCCGGGCAAGGAGCTGGACGACTATCGCGACCTGCTCAAGCAGGGCCTGTGGCGGCCGACGTCGCTGGAGCTGTTCGTGATGAACCGGGACGGGTCGGACGTGCGGCAGGTGACGAACAACGGGGCCGCGAACTTCGCCCCGTACTTCACGCCTGATGGGCGGCGGATCGTCTACGCGTCGAACGCCGCCGATCCCAAGGGGCGCAACTTCGACATCTATCTGGTGAACGTCGATGGGACGGGCCTGGAGCAGGTCACCTTCAACGACACGTTCGACGGCTTCCCGATGTTTTCGCCCGACGGGACGAAGCTGGTGTTCGCGTCGAACCGCCTGGCGACGCACGAGGGCGACACCAACGTCTTCATCGCCGACTGGGCGGAGTCCCCCGGCAAGTAAGGGAGCGCCCGCGTCCTGCGGGCATTTGTCTGACGGGTGTACAACGGACGACCCGGGTGCAGCAATTTGCGCTGCTGCGGCGGCGCCGCGGGACCGGGTCGGTGGTGCGCTGACGGGCCTGGGGAGGCACCCGTCGGGCGAGCCGCCTGCGTCGTGTCAGGCGGAGCGGCGGGCAGCGATCTTCATCGGGTGGAGCTCGTGGCGGCGGGCGTCACCGGCGAATCGCAGCGTCGGGGCCACCGATCCGCTGACGTCCCATCCCTTGGAGGCATGGCCGCAGCGGCCGCATTCGAGCATCACGCGATCCCGTTCGTAGTGCCACAGCATTTCGTGGCCACGCACGCCACAGGCGATCTGCCCGACCCGCCGGACTGCCGATTCCATCAGGCCCGACACCGTGAGGCGGGTCTGCGCTTCCGTCCCGGTCTTGCGATCGCTCGTGACGAGAACCTGGGGATAGTTCGTGACCATAAACGTGTCCTCTCTCCTCCTTCGACTGGCTGTCACCGGCGGCGCGAACGGATGCCGGTGCCAGCGCACCGGCCTTCCCATTCCCAAGATGCGTGCCAGCTCCAGAGGTTGCACAAGCCCGTCACTCGTAGAACGCCTGCTCCGAGAATTACGAACCTGCACGGCAGAAAGCCGGTCACATTCGGAATAGAGTCGGCCTGAGTGGCGACTTCTTGGGCTACAAACTCAGCCGTTTAAGCTCAGCTAATCGATTGCGGAACCGGGACTTGAAGGAATGACGGCCATGCGGAGTGCCGGATGGGGCTTGTCGTGCCCGGGCGGGCCGGCGCGCCGGGCGGCGGCGTCACCGCTCGCGGAGCAGACTTTTGACGACGAACGCGACGTTGGCGGGGCGTTCGGCGAGTCGGCGCATGAAGTACGGGAACCACTCGCGGCCGAACGGGATGTAGACCCGCACGCGGTAGCCTTCGGCGGCGAGCGCCGCCTGCAGGTCGCGCCGGACGCCGTACAGCATCTGGAACTCGAAGCGATCGGGGGCGAGCCCGAGCTCCGCGGCGCGGGCCTTGGTGGCCGCGATCATCGCCGGATCGTGGGTGGCGATGGCCGGATAGTCGGCGTCCTTGAGCAGCAGCCGCATGATGCGGACGAAGGCCTCGTCGACGTCCGCCTTCGTCTGATAGGCGATCGTCTTCGGTTCCTTGTAGGCGCCCTTCACCAGGCGGATGCGGCCGCCCCGCTCGATCACCCGCTGCGCGTCGGCCTCGCTGCGCCGCAGGGCCGACTGCAGCACGACGCCGAGGCGCCGGTGGCCGAGGCCCCACAGCGTCTCCCAGATGTCGAGCGTCTCCTGCGTGTAGGGCGAGCCCTCCATGTCGATGCGGATGAAGAAGTCGTGCCGGTCGGCGACGGCGAGCACCTTGCGCAGGTTGTCGACGGCGGTCGCGTGATCGACGTCGAGTCCGAGCTGCGTCAGCTTGAGCGACACGTTGCGCTCGATGCCGGCGTCGACGACGTCGCGGATCAGCGCCACGCAGCCGCGCGTCGCGGCGTCCGCCTCGTCGAGCGTGACGACGCTCTCGCCGAGCAGATCCAGGCTGATGAACAGGCCGGCGGCCTGGACGGCGCGGGCCGCCGCGACGGCATCGGCGGTGGTCTCGCCGGCGATGAACCGGCGGGCGAAGCTGGTCGGCTTGCGCAGGCCGTAGCGTGAAGCCAGCCGCTTCAGCGGCCGGTTCGCGGCGAGCGTGAGGAAGAACGCCTTCGACAGTGCGTTCAGCATGCGCGAGGGGCTTTCACCACCGGCGTCCTAGGCGACCGGCGCGGGGCTGCGGTGCAGCGGCGCGAGCAGGTGCCCGATCGATCGCGCGTAGTAGCGCAGCAGCGTGCGATCGCGGACGCGGTAGATGCCGGCGTCGATGGCGAGCGCGTCACGATCGACGAGCAGCTCGGCGCCGCGCTCCATGATCTCCTGCGGGTCGGTGATGTCCAAGTTCGCCTGGCGCGCACGCAGCCCCTCGACCAGCGCGGCGATGCGGTCGCGCAGGTCGGCCGGCGCGCTCGACGGGCGCATCGCGGCCGCGACCAGCGCGGTCGGCACCACCTTGTGCAGTGCGCTGATCCGCGCCCGCACCGTCTGCGCGACCTCGAGGACGTCGCGGCGCGCGTGGTGATCGAACCCCTCGATGGACAGCGGCTCGCCGAACGTCGTGAACGAGCGCGTCTGGTAGCCGACCGCGGAGCCGATCATCTCGGCGAGCTCACGGCTGAAGGGGCGCTGGCTCTTCTTGACGCCCTGGCGGGCGAGGGTGCGATCCTCGAGCACGAGGTCGTAGACGATCGCGGTCGGGATGATCTTGAGGTCGGCGACCTCGGCCTGCATCACCGCGTGGACCAGGCCGGTCTTGGGCGCCTTGAACTCGCCCGTGTAGCTGCGCCCGCCTTCGAAGTAGAAGAACACGTCGTGGCGGTGCAGCACCTCGGCGACGTAGGCCTTGAGCGTCGCCAGGTAGACCGGATCCTTGATGTTGCGCCGGATCGGGATCGCGCCGGTAATCTGCCGGTTGATGAGGCCGAGCGGCCCGCCGAACAGGTTGATGCCGGCGGCGATCACCGGCGGCCGGATGTCGAAGTCCTCGAGCGCCAGCAGCTCCAGCAGGTAGTCGAGATGGCTCTTGTGGTTGGAGATGTAGACGACGCGTCCGGCGGCGGTCGCGGCGCGGACGTGCTCGATGTGCTCGACGCGGCGATCGACCTTGCGCAGGATCGGATAGAGCGGATGCTTGAGCGCCTTGTACATCGAGTGGCGCTGCGTCGTCCGCATCTCGTCGAGGTACATCTCGACGCGCTCGCGCGCCGACGGTCCCTTGGCGTCGGGGTCGCCCTGCAGGTAGCGCGCGACATCCTCGCGGGCCAGGACGGCTTCGGTGATCTCGTCTTGGATGGACATGGTCGGATCGGCCGCGCGCCTCACGCGGCGGCGTCGATCTCCCGGCAGACGGCGTCGGTGAACGCCGTGGTGGTGGCGGTCCCCTTGAGGTCCCGCGTCAAGGTGGTGCCGGCCTCGAGCACGCGCATCAGCGCGGCGAGCACGCGGTCGGCGGCGGCGCCCTCGCCGATGTGCCGCAGCATCATCAGGCCGGAGAGCAGCAGCGCGGTGGGGTTGGCGACGCCCTGGCCGGCGATGTCGGGCGCCGAGCCGTGCACGGCCTCGAAGACCGAGGCCTTGAGGCCGATGTTGGCGCCGGGCACCACGCCCAGCCCGCCGACGAGGCCGGCGCACAGGTCCGAGACGATGTCGCCGTAGAGGTTCGGCAGCACGATGACGTCGAACGTCTCGGGCCGCATCACCAGCTGCATGCAGGCGTTGTCGACGATCTTCTCGTCGTAGGGGATCTCGGGAAAGCCCTTGGCGATCTTGCGCACGCTCTCGAGGAAGAGCCCGTCGCTCAGCTTCATGATGTTCGCCTTGTGGACCGCCGTGACCTTGGTGCGCTGGTAGGTCCGCGCGTGCTCGAAGGCGAACTGCGCGATCCGCTCCGACGCGGCCGCGGTGATGATCTTCAGGCTCTCGACGACGCCGGGCACGATGCGGTGTTCGAGCCCGGCATAGAGGTCCTCGGTGTTCTCGCGGACGATGACCAGGTCGACCTGCTGGAAGCGCGAGGGGACGCCCGGCAGGTTGGAGACCGGGCGCAGGTTGGCGTACAGCTCCAGCGCCTTGCGCAGGCCGACGTTGACGCTGGTGAAGCCCTCGCCGATCGGCGTCGTCACCGGCCCCTTCAGCGCGACCTTGTTCGCCAGGATCGAGTCGAGCAGCGTCTGCGGCAGCGTCTGGCCGGTCTTTTCGACCGCGGCGAGGCCGGCGTCGTGCGTCTCCCAGTCGATGACGACGCCCGAGGCGCGCAGGATGCGGACCACGGCCGCGGTGACTTCGGGGCCGATCCCGTCGCCGGGAATGAGGGTGATGCGGTGCGCCATCAGGGTCTCTGGACCACGCGGATCGAGCGCAGGATCGTCTCGGCGGTGCCGCAGGCGGCGGCCGTCTGGCACGAGGCGAACACGCTCAGGTGGACGTCCGGGCTGAGGCGCGATTGCAGCTCCAGCTCGAATGGCCGGCCGGGCCGGCCGCCCGAGGCCCGGTGCCAGCGGTGCAGCTGGCCTTGCGGACCATCGACGACGATGGCCTCCGACCGGACGGTGTCCTCGCCCTGCGCCGCCACCGATCGGACGCCGTCCGGGGTCAGGTAGACGTGGACTTCGAAGGTCTTGCCGTTCAGCGAGACGTTGGCGCCCTCGGTCGGATCGTGGGTGGCGACCTCGAGCTCGGCCGGCGCCGCGAACGACACCTGGAGGCCGGCGAAATGCCGCAGCCAGCCGGCCGGATCACCGCCGGGGACGAATGGCGACGGCGGCAGCACCGCCGGCGCCGGCGGCGCGTGCGGCCCGGACGGGGGTGGGACGGTCGGTTCCGAATCGGGCACCGCGCCCGGCGAGCGCATCACGCGGGTCGAGGCGATGATGTCGGCGGCGACCGCTTCGTCGTCCGCCGCCTGCCAGCGGGCCAGCGCCGCCAGGCGATCGCCGCCGTTGCCGACGTCGGGTATCCAGACCGTCATCTGCGACTCCCACAGCCCGCCCTCGGTCACGATCGCGTTGGCGGTGCGGCCGTTGACCGACAGGACGCGGAGCCGCTCGCCGCGGCGCAGCGGCCGGTCGGTGGACGAGTCGCCGGGCGCGAGGTGCGGCGCCGCCATCAGCACGATGCGGACGCGCGGTCCTTCGACGAACGCGGCGGTCAGGACCGGCGAGGGCTTCGGCGCGCAGGTGAACCCGGGCGGCAGCGCCACGCTGAGCACGTCGCCGCAGGTCGTGCGCTGCGCGGCCGGAGGCGGCGGGGGCGGCGGCGTGCTGCAGGCGGCCGCGAGGGCGACCACGACCGCCGTTCCGGCGGACCCCACAGTCCGGCTGTGCATGCGGCATTGTAGCGGAATGATGCCGCGAGGGGCCGCCGGCGCCGGTCTCGTTCGCCCTCCGAACGAGCCCCGGACGCTGTGGTACACTCGCCGTTTCCCGGAGGTCGATTGTGCCCGTAGACGTTCAGGTGAACACCGCTGCGCTGAAGAACATCGCCACCCAGCTCCGCATCGACTCGGTGAAATCGACGAGCGAAGCTGGCAGCGGCCACCCCACCACGTGCTGTTCCGCCGCGGAGATCGTATCGACGCTGTTCTTCGGTGAGATGCGCTTCGATCCGCAGCATCCGCAGAGCGATCAGAACGACCGTTTCGTGCTGTCGAAGGGCCACGCCGCCCCGATCCTCTATGCGGCGTGGGCCGAAGCCGGCCTCTTCCCGCGCAGCGAGCTCCTCAAGCTGCGCGAGTACACGTCCGACCTCGAAGGCCACCCGACGCCGCGCCTCAACTTCGTCGACCTGGCGACCGGCTCGCTCGGCCAGGGCCTCGCCGCCGCGGTCGGCATCGCCCTGAACGCGCGCCGCATCGGCTCGCCGGCCCGCACCTACGTGGTGATGGGCGACGGTGAATCGGCGGAAGGCTCGGTCTGGGAAGCCGCGCAGATGGGCGAGTTCTTCAAGGTCGACACGATCTGCGCGGTGACCGACGTCAACCGCCTCGGCCAGAGCCGGGCGACGCAGCTCGGACACGACCTCGAACAGCTCGCGGCCCGGTGGCGCGCCTTCGGCTGGCACGCGATCATCGTCGACGGGCACGACGTCGACGCGCTGCTCGCCGCCTACAAGGAGGCGCGGGCGACCAAGGGCAAGCCGACGATGATCGTCGCCCGCACCCTGAAGGGCAAGGGCATCTCGTTCGCCGAGGACAAGGAAGGCTGGCACGGCAAGGCCTTCAAGAAGGGCGAGGAGCTGGACAAGGCGCTCGCCGAGCTCGAATCGCAGTACATCAAGGACGCCGGGCCGCGCGGCCCGATCCCGATGCCCGAGAAGAAGGGATCGGAGCCCGACCTGAAGCCGACGGCGCCCGGCGAGATGCCGGCGCCGGCCTATCGGCTGGGCGAGCTGGTGGCCACCCGCGAGGCCTATGGGACCGCGCTCGCCAAGCTGGGGGCGCTCGATCCGCGCGTCGTCGCCCTCGACGCGGACGTCGGCAACTCGACGTTCAGCGATCGCTTCGAGAAGCAGTTCCCCGATCGCTTCTACCAGGCGTTCATCGCCGAGCAGGGCATGATGGGCGCGGCCATGGGGCTCGCCAGCCGCGGCGCCATCGCCTTCCCGTCGACGTTCGCGTGCTTCCTCAGCCGCGCCTACGACTTCGCCCGCATGGCCAACATCAGCATGCTGAACGTCAAGATGGCCGGCTCGCACGCCGGCGTCTCGATCGGCGAGGACGGCCCGTCGCAGATGGCGCTCGAGGACCTGGCGATGATGCGCGCGGTCGGCGGCTGCGCCGTGCTGTATCCGTCGGACGCGGTCAGCACGGAGCGCCTGCTGGCGCTGATGGCCTACCACCACGGCCCGGCCTACATGCGCACGTCGCGGCCGAAGACGCCGGTGATCTACGAGGCCTCGACGCCGTTCCGGATCGGCGGCTCGCACGTGGTGCGCTCGAGCGCGGACGACAAGGTGACCATCGTCGGCGCCGGCATCACGCTGTTCGAGGCGCTCGGCGCCTACGACACGCTGCAGAAGCAGGGCATCGCGGCGCGCGTCATCGACCTCTACTCGCTGCAGCCGATCGACACCGAGACGCTGCAGAAGGCGTCGCGCGAGACCGGCTGGATCGTGACCGTCGAGGATCATTACCCGGCCGGCGGCATCGGCGAAGCGGTGATGAGCGCGGTGGCGCCGATCGGTGGCAAGGTCCACCAGATCGCGGTCCGCGAGCTGCCGCGCAGCGGCCGTCCCGAGGAGCTGGTCGACAAGTTCGGCCTGTCGGCGTCGCACATCGTCGACGCGGTGAAGGCGCTCCTCTAACCAGGCACAGGCGTGCCAGCGTTCCGGTCGCTCCTCCCGCTCGCCCTCGCCTCCGCCGGGCTGGCGGCAGGGGCGCTCGGGGCGCGGCCTGCCGCCCTGGAGCAGGCCTCCGGCCCAGGGCGAGGTTCCGGCACTGGCGCGATCCTCGGCGCGCACGATCCCGCCTGGTCGCCGGCCGGCCGCCGCATCGCGCTCTCGATACGCGATCAGATCTGGACCCTCGACGCCGACGGCCGCGACCTGCGCGCGGTCGTCCGCTGGCCGGGCCGCGCCGCCGGTCTGGAGCGCGACCCGGCGTGGTCGCCCGATGGGCGGACGCTGGCCTTCGCGGCGCGCGTCGACGAGGGCGGCTTCGATCTCTACGTCGTCGACGCCGGCGGTGGCCAGCCGCGGCGCGTCACCAGCCTGCCCGGCGACGAACGCTGGCCGTCGTGGCTGCCGGATGGCCGGCTCGTCTTCGCCAACCGCGAGCGCGGCCAGTGGGATCTCCACGTCGTCGATCCGGCGCGCCCGTCGCCCAACGTCGAGCGGCTGACCGATACCACCATCGATGAAACCGAGCCGCGCGTCTCGCCGGACGGCCGGCTCGTCGCGTTCGTGTCGACCGCCGACGCCGCCGACGGCGAGGCGGATCTCTGGCTGCTCGAGCTGAACGGCCGCGTCGCCGCCAGCGCGAGCGGCGTGACACGCCCCGAACCGACGCCGCTGATCCGGGATCGCGGCGCCGAATCGTCGCCGGCCTGGGCACCGGACGGCGCCCGTCTGGCCTACGCGGTGACGCAGGACGGCGGCGGATCGATCCGGATCGTCGACGTCGAGATTGCCGACGTTGCGGGCGGCCGCGGCGACGACGCCGCGGCGCTGCCGGTCGTCGTGTCGCACCGTTCCGGCCAGGTGGCCTGGTCGCCGGACGGGCGCACGCTGCTGGTCACGGATCTCGCCGAGCGCGACCCCGGCTACAACGGCCAGCCGCGGCGTGGCGTCGAGACGAGCGGACCGACCTCGCCGGGGCCGGGCGATCCGGGCGCGCGGTTCCTCGACGCGCCGGCGGCGCCGGACACGACGTCGCGGCCGCTGCGTGCCGTGGTCCCCTCGTCGCCGGCGCGACGCCTCGCCACCTTCGACGCGATCTTCGACGCGCTGATCGGGCGGGCCCGACCCGACGATGCCGGTGCCGCGGCCTGGCGGGCGCTGCGCAACCGCCTCCGGCCGCGCGCGGCCGCTGCCGCCGACGACACCTCGCTCGAGGACGTCACGGACGCCCTGATCGCCGAGGCGCCGCTGATCGGGCCGGCGATCACCAGCCGCGGCGCGATCGTCGTGTCGGCGCATCCGCTGGCGTCCGAGGCCGGCGCCCGCGCCCTGCGGGCCGGCGGCAACGCCGTCGACGCGGCGATCGCGGCATCCTTCGCGCTCGGCGTGCTCGAGCCCGACGCCTCGGGCATCGGCGGCGACGGCATGGCGCTGGTGTGGCGCGCCGGATCGCAGGCGCCGGTGGTGATCGACTTCAAGGATCAGGCGCCGGCGGCCGCGTCGCTCGACAATCCGGCGATCCTGCGCGACGGCCGCATCGTCGATCACGGTCCCGCCGCCCTCAATGTGCCGGGCGTCGTCGCCGGCATGGACCACCTGCATCAGCGCTATGGGAGCGGGCGCGTCGCCTGGGCCGATCTCATCGCGCCGGCGATCGACTACGCCGCCGCCGGCTTCGTGCTGGACGGCACGCTGCCGGCCACGGTGGCCGAAGGGCAGACCACCATCGGCCGCTACGCGGGTTCCCGCGGGCTGTTCATGCCCGGCGGCCGCCTGCCGCAGCCGGGCGATCGGTTCGTCAACGCCGATCTCGCCGCCACCCTGCGCGTCATCGCGGCGCAGGGAGCGGATGCGTTCTACCGGGGCGAGCTGGCGCGCCAGATGGTCGACGACCTGGCCGGCCACGGCGGCATCCTTGCCCGCCAGGACCTCGAGCAATACCGCGTCGTCGAGCGGACGGCCGTGCGCGGCACGTTTCGCGGCCACGTCGTGTTCTCGACGCCGCCACCCGTCTCGTCCGGCACGGCGGTGATCGAGGCGCTGCAGACGCTCGATCGCCAGCCGGCGGTCGCGGGGGCGCAACTGGCGCGCGACGTCGAGGTCGCGCACCTGCTCATCGAGACGTTCCGGCACGTCCACTACGTGCGCGCGGTCGATCCGGCGGTGTGGCCGGACCAGACGGCGGCGCATCTCGATCCCGCCCATGCGGCCGAGGTCTTCGGACAGATCGATCTGCGCCGGGCATCGTCGCGCCGCCCGGCCGCCGACGAGGACGGCACCGCACCGGCGGGCAGCGAGGGGGCCTCCGCCCGGCCTTCCGGCCCGGGGGACGGCGAGG
>Ga0207691_10004076_pt1 | contig 14174 bp, 5 predicted proteins | sample KBSM13metaG_FD_184327 | JGI IMG/M metagenome (GOLD analysis project Ga0207691, IMG submission 184327) | Miscanthus rhizosphere microbial communities from Kellogg Biological Station, Michigan, USA - KBS M1-3 metaG (SPAdes) (version 2) | ecosystem: Host-associated > Plants > Roots > Rhizosphere >... | reverse complement strand
CAACTCGCTGCTGATCCTGTCCGACCAGCTCTCCAAGAACCCCGACGGCAACCTGTCCGGGCGGCAGGTGGAGTTCGCCAAGACGATCCACTCGTCGGGCAACGACCTGCTGACGCTGATCAACGACATCCTGGACCTGTCGAAGATCGAGTCGGGCACGGTCATCGTCGAGGCCGCGGACATCTCCTTCCGCGACCTGCACGACTACGTGGACCGCACGTTCAGGCACGTGGCCGAGAGCCGGAAGCTGAACTTCGAAGTGGACGTGGCGCCGGGGGTGCCGCGGTCGATCTTCACCGACTCCAAGCGGCTGCAGCAGATCATCAAGAACCTGTTGTCCAACGCGTTCAAGTTCACCGAGCGCGGGCGCGTGTCGCTGGAGATTACGCCGGCGACGGGCGGGTGGGCTCCGGAGAACGAGCGGCTCAACCATTCCAAGAGCGTCCTCGCCTTCACCGTCCGGGACACCGGCATCGGCATCCCGCCGGAGAAGCAGCAGATCATCTTCGAGCCGTTCCAGCAGGCCGACGGCTCGACCAGTCGCAAGTACGGCGGCACGGGCCTGGGCCTGGCGATCAGCCGCGAGATCGCCACGATGCTCGGCGGCGAGATCCGACTATCGAGCGAGCCGGGCAAGGGCAGCACGTTCACGCTGTACCTGCCGCAGCACTTCACCCCCGGCCGCCCCGGCCGCCGGCCGCAGGCGCCGGCGTCGGTCGCGCTGCCGGAAGGGCTGGCGGGCGAGGCGGTGTTGGCGCCGCCGGTCGATGCCCTGTCGGCCCGGGTCGACGGGTTGATCGCCGCCGGCGAGGCCGACCTGCCGGCCCCCGAGCCGGTGCCGAGCGTCGCCGACGACAGCGGCGAAATCGAGCAGGGGGACAAGGTGCTGCTGATCGTCGAGAACGACGTGAATTTCGCCCGGTTCCTCCTGGAGCTGGGTCACGAGCACGGGTTCAAGGCGGTCGTCGCCACCCGCGGCGCGCAGGCCCTCCAGGCGGCACGCGAGCTGATGCCCGCCGCCATCACCCTCGACATCAACCTGCCGGACATCGACGGGTGGCGCGTGCTGAACCGCCTGAAGGACGACGTGACCACCCGGCACATCCCGGTGCACGTCATCACCACCGACGACGAGCGGGAGCGCCCGCTGCGCATGGGCGCGATGGGCGTGCTCACCAAGCCAGTCAAGACCAAGGAGCCGCTCGACGCGGCGTTCGAGCGGATCAAGCGCGAGATCGCCCCGCACGACCGGCGGGTCCTGGTCATCGACCGGGAGCTGGCGCGGCGCGACAGCGTCGCGGGGCTGGTCGGCGGCGACGGGGTCGAAGTCGTCTCCGTCGGCACCGCGGCCGACGCCTTGGAAGTCGCCAAGCGGGAGGGGTCCGAGTGGGACTTGATCGTCATGGGCCTCGACCTGCCCGACAAGTCGGGCTTTGACCTCATCGACGAGATGAAGGAAGACCCGGCGCTGAAGGACGTACCCCTGCTGGTCTACCTGCCCCGCGAGTTGTCCAAGAAGGAGCAGTTGCACCTCAAGCGGCTGGGACAGTCGGCGGTGTTGAAGGAGGTCCACTCGCCCGAGCGGCTGGTGGACGAGGCCGCGATGTTCCTGCACCGCCCGGTCGAGACGCTGAATGAGGACCGGCGGCGGATGATCGACCAGCTCCACCACGCCGGCGCCGTGCTGGCGGGCAAGAAGGTGCTGATCGTCGACGACGACATCCGCAACATCTTCGCGATGACCAGCCTGCTCGAGCCGTACAACGTGCAGATCCTGTCGTCGGAGACGGGCCGCGGCGCCATCGAGACGCTCCAGGACACCCAGGACGTCGACGTGGTGCTGATGGACATCATGATGCCCGACATGGACGGCTACGACACCATGCGCGCCATCCGCAAGCTGAGCAAATTCCGCCAGCTCCCCATCATCGCCCTGACCGCCAAGGCGATGAAGGGCGACCGGGAGAAGTGCATCGAGGCGGGGGCGAGCGACTACATCAGCAAGCCGGTCGACACCGAGCAGTTGTTGGCCATGCTGCGGGTTTGGTTGTATAGGTAAGGGGGAGGATGCGTAACGCGTAACACGTAATGCGTAACCAAGGCGCGGCAGCCGCCGCTCCTGTTACGCATTACGCGTTGCGAATTTCGCACTCGATTTATGCCCGACTCCGACGGCAAAGTTTCCATCCTCCTGGTCGACGACCGGCCCGAAAAGCTGCTCTCGCTCGAGGCGGTCCTCGAGGACCTGGGACAGACGATCGTCCGGGCCTACTCGGGCCGGGAGGCGCTGCGCCACGTCCTGAACCAGGAGTTCGCCGTCATCCTGCTCGACGTGAACATGCCGGGCATGGACGGCTTCGAGACCGCCGGCCTCATCCGCCAGCGCAAGAGCAGCCAGCACGTCCCGATCATCTTCATCACCGCGATGGGCGACGAGATGCACGTCTCCCGCGGGTACGCCCTTGGCGCGGTGGACTACATCCTCTCGCCGGTCGTCCCGGAAGTGCTGCGGTCGAAGGTGGCGGTGTTCGTCGACCTGTTCCGCAAGACCCAGCAGGTGCAGCGCCAGGCCGAGTCGCTGCGGCGGCGGGCGGCGCAGCTCCAGAAGCTGGCGGCGGCGTCGGTGGCGATCAACGGGGCGCTCTCCCCCGACCGGATGCTCCAGACGATCACCGACGTCGCCCGCGACGTGATCGGCAGCCACCAGGCCATCACTCTCTTCGTCGACCCGCGCCCCGCCGGGCCCCGCCCCGGGGCGCGCACGGAGGCGTTCGCGTCGTTCTCGGAGAAGTACGCCGACTGGCGCGGGCGCCCGCTGAACCTCGACCCCATCGCAGACACCGTCGTCGCCCGCAGCCGCACCGCCACGCGCATGACCGAGGCCGAGCTGCACGAGCACGTCGACTGGACCGTCGTCAAGGCTTCCAACATCCCGCCCATCCGCGGCGGCATGCTCGCCGCCCCGTTGACCGGCCGCGACGGCAATAACCTCGGGGTCATCTACCTGTCCGACCGCAACGAGGGCGACTTCTTCACCGGCGCCGACGAGGCCGTTCTCGTCCAGCTCGCGCAGATGGCGTCGATCGCCATCGAGAACACGCTCTACGCCGAGGAGCGCGAAGTCAACCGGATCAAGGACGAGTTCCTGTCCACCCTGAGCCACGAGCTGCGCACGCCGCTCAACGCGATCCTGGGCTGGACGCAGCTCCTGCGCATGGGCAAGACCGACCCCGGCGAGCTGACGCACGGGCTCAACGTCATCGAGCGCAACGTCCGGATGCAGACCAAGCTGATCGAGGACCTGCTGGACGTGTCGCGCATCAGCACCGGCAAGCTGCGCCTCACCGTGCAGCCGATCGCGCTGGCGCCGGTGATCGAGGCCGCCGCCGACGCCGTGCGCCCCGCCGCCGAGGCCAAGCGCATCGAACTGGTCACGAAGGTCGACGGCGTACCCGACCGGATCGCCGGCGACCCCGACCGCCTCCAGCAGGTGGTCTGGAACCTGCTCAGCAACGCCGTCAAGTTCACGCCCCAGGGCGGACGCATCGAGGTGTCGCTGGAGCGCGCGGGCGAGCAGGCGCGGATCCGCGTCACCGACAGCGGCCAGGGGATCGACCCCAAGTTCCTGCCCTACGTGTTCGACCGCTTCCGCCAGGCGGACAGCAGCAGCACCCGCTCGCACGGCGGGCTGGGGATCGGCCTGACCATCGTCCGGCACATCGTCGAATTGCACGGCGGCACGGTTCACGCGGACAGCCGGGGCGAGGGCCACGGCTCCACGTTCCACGTGAACCTGCCTGTGAAGGCGGCGCGCCCCGACGCGGCCCCGGCGCCGCACGGGACGGGCGCGGCCGTGCCGGCCGACCGCGAACCGTCCGCCCCCCGTTTCGCCGCCGCAGGGACGGCGATCGATTCGTCGACCCTGTCGTCCACCGCGTCCGGCCCGGTGGATCCGGCCGGCGCCGGCGTTGCCAGCCCCGTCGGTGCCCCCGGCGACGGCGCGGATTCACAACTCGACGGGGTCCGCGTCTTGGTGATCGACGACGAGCCGGACGCGCGCGAGCTTATCGCCGTCATCCTCACGCGGGGCGGGGCGGACGTCTCGACCGCCGAGTCTGCCGTCGAAGGGATGCAACTGCTCGGCCGGACGAAGCCCGACGTCATCATCAGCGACATTGCGATGCCCGGGGACGACGGCTACGCCTTCATCCAGCGCGTGCGCCAGCTCACCCCCGGCGACGGTGGTTCCATCCCCGCCATCGCCCTCACCGCCTACGCCCGCGAGGAAGACCGCCGCCGGGCGCTGTCCTGCGGCTACCAAGCCCACCTGACCAAGCCGGTCGAGCCGACGCAGCTCGTGTCCGCCGTCGCCGAGCTGGCGCACGGCGCCAACGGCCACGGCGACCGGCAGCCGGCGCTGAAGTTGCGGTACGGGTAGACGTGGCGCGTTTCTGATTCGAGCAAGTCGATCTGACGGGCGGACCTTCGGTCCAGCGGCTACGCGCGGGGAAGCAGCGCACCTGTTCTCCCGCGCGTAGCCGCTGGACCGAAGGTCCGCCCGTCTCAATCGCTCCGCTTGTCCCGGCACCATTAGACCCCGGGTGCCCCCGACCCAACGCGCCGCGCAATCAGAAACGTCCGGTCGTCACCGACGGGCGTCGCGCCACGGTACTCGTCGAGCCACGTGGTTAACCGCTTGGCGAGTTCCTCCGCGCTGCAGTTTTCCCCTGCTGCCGCGGAGCAGAGTTTGCCCAGGTGCTCGGTCAAGGGCCGCAGGCCGAGCATCTGGCCGGCGGGGTTGAGCATTTCGGTGAGGCCGTCGGTGTAGAGGACGACCCACTCGCCCTCGCCGACGTGGAACGACGACGACTGCACCGCCTCCTCCAGCACGCCCAGCGGCGGGTTCTCGCCGCCGGCGATCTCGCGCGTGCCACCGTCCCCGGCCACCGCCAGCACCGGCAGATGCCCGCAGTTGACGCACTGCCCTTCGCCGGTGCGCGGGTCCAGCAGCAGCGCCGCGGCGGTGACGAACGACGCCTCGGGGAGGAACTCGCGCAGGTGGTGGTTGACGGCCGTCACCATGCCGCTCAGGGGCAGGCCCATGCGCGCGGTGGTGTGCAGCGTCGCGTGGAGGCTAGACGCGACCAGCGCCGCCTGCATCCCCTTTCCCGCCACGTCGGCGACGGCGACGATCACCGTGCCGTCGTCGCGCGGGATGACGTCGACGTAGTCGCCGCAGACCGTCAGCGACGGCTCGAACCGCAGCGCCCACTCCAGCGTCGGCACGGCGACGCGGCGCGGCAGGGTGCGCGCCTGCACGTCGCGGGCCATGACCATTTCCTTCTCCAGCGCCGCCCGCGCCTCGGCGGCGGCGCGCGACGCCCAGATCGACTCGGCCTGGCGGTACTGCTCGACGGCCAGGCTGATCAGCGTCAGCCACTCGACGCTGCCCAGCCGCGGCGGGAGGATGACGTAGAGCACGTCCATCGTGCGCCCGCCCGCCATGCCGCCCCGGTCCTTCTGTGACGAACCGGACGAGGACGACGTCGGCCCCAAGGGGCAGGCGACGGCGGAGAACGCGGCGGTGTCGGCGGCGATCGAGACGTCCGCCTGGTGCGACGCGAGCTGCGCCAGGTTGTTCGCCACCACCGCGTCGTCGTTGGACAGCACCGACCGCAGCACGCTCTTGGAAACGTGCGGGTCGCGGCCCTGGCCGGCGGCGCTCTGCTCGGGGTCGGTCAGGTTGACGGGATCGAGATTGGCCGCGTCGCGCGCGATCCGCAGCGCGTAGGCCCACCACCCGCCCAGCTCGTTGCCCACCGCCAGCCGCAGCAGCCGCCGCAGCCGTTCGGCGGAATCCGCCGTCGTCAGCAGCTCGCGGCCGAAGTCGAGGATCGTGGAGATCTGCTTGGCGGCGATACGCGGCGGCTCGAAGTTACGGAAGAGGGTGATCGAGTAGGTCGGCGTGTCGTCGGTGGCGGGGGCGCTGCCGGGGCCGGAGGAAGAGAAGCGCCCGTCCTCCGCGAACAGCCGCAGAGCAAACTGCCCGATCTGCATCACGTCGCCCGGATGCAGGACGTGCTCGCCGGTGACGAGTTGCTCGTTGACGAGCGTGCCGTTGCGGCTGCGCAGGTCGCGGACCAGCCAGCGCCCCTGTGCGTCCCGGGCCAGTTCCGCGTGCCGGCGGGAGACCGACGGGTGGTTCAGCGGCACGTCGCACGCCGCCGACCGGCCGATGACGAGCACGGCGTTGTCGGCCGGCGGCGCCAGCCCGCGCCGCGCCGGCGCCGCGCCCGCCTGGCGGATCTCCAGGTACGGCCGGCGCACGCCCTCGGCCGGGGGCGGCGGCGGGGGCGGCGGAACGGCACCGGGCGCGGGGGCGGACTCGATCATCGCTTCGTCCAAAGGCACAACTCAGCCGTGCGGAACTGGTCTGCGTACTCTACCCTCCCCGGCCGGGCCGTGCGACGGGGCCCCACAAGCGCTGTCATGTCACTCGGGCCCTGGCTCCGTCTCCCTCCGGAAAGAGCGGGGCCGATTGCGGGAGCCCGTCGTCGGTGGATATAAGCATGAGCCATGCGCCCCACCGGAGACACGCGCGCCTCCGAGCCGACGCAAATGCCCGCCGTGGCGCCTGCGGCACCGGTCTCGCCGGGTGCCCCGGCGGTGGCGGCCTCGCTGCCGTACGACCACGGCGGCGGCGTGGTCAATATCCGCGGGTTCCGTCTGCTCGTGGCGTTGACCCTGGTCAATACGGTGTTGCTCGCGTCGATGGCGCTCGGGCCCCAGCTGTCCCCTTTCGTGCGGCAGCAGTTCCAATCATGGAAGGACGCCCGGGCCGAGAGGCGGCGGCTAGCGGCCGACGTCGCCGCCCAGCAGAAGTGCCAGAACGACGCCCCGCCCCCGTCCAAGGTCGTGTATGCCGAAGATCCGAATGAGGTGATCCGCCTGGCGACGGCGTCGCTCGGGTCGTACGAGACGGTGTCCCGCGGCCAGTCGGAGGCGCCGCCGGGATGGGTGTCTCCGATCCGAGCCGTGTTCCCCGACTATTTTGGACAATTCGCCGACGCCGCAAGCGGGCGGTCCGCGCGAGGCGGGTTCGGCGGATCCAGGCGTGCGACCGACCAGGCCCTTCTCTTTCTCCACGAACGGTCCGATCCTTCGGGGCGAAAGTTTCTCATCGCGGTGCGGATGACGTATACGACCAGCTTCCAACGCGGGCGGTGGGAGACTTCTTCGGAAGCCGCCGGCGAGGTCACGATCAAGCAAATGAAGCAGCGCTGGTTGACCATGGACGTGTGGCCGCTCGGGCCGGGCGGGCCGTCGGTAGACTCGCGCGGCAATGCCAGGCAGTTGTCGCTCTTGCTCTCGCTTCCCGACCACCAACATCGGCCGGTCGCGCGGCTGAAACCCGGCGCGCCGCTCGAATCATCTCCCGTCATCGACTACGGGAATAAGCTGCGATTCTTTGCCGGGCAGGCGGACGCTACGGACCCTTCGCACTTCACCATCGCCTACGACATGGACGGCAGTCCCGGCACAATCGACGGCTGGTTGAGAAGCGCGGGACTCGAACTGCGCCCCCGCGAGGGGCGGGTGGCTTACGATTCGAACGGGCGTGAAACGTGGGACTTTGCCAAGGGGTCGATCGCGCCGCCGTGAGGTCGACTAGAACAGCTTCATGTACGGCAGGTCCGAGCGGCCCATCAGGAACTGGTCGACGCCGCGCGCCGCCTGCCTGCCCTCGCTGATCGCCCAGACCACCAGGCTCTGGCCGCGGCGCATGTCGCCGGCGGCGAAGACGCCGGGGACGCTGCTCATGTACTGCTCGTCCACCTGCACGTTCCCACGCGCGTCGAGCTTCAGCCCAAGCTCGGAAATCGCGCCCGGCTTCTCGGGCCCCACGAAGCCCATCGCCAGCAGGCACAGGTCGCAGTCCAGCTCGAACTCGCTGCCGGGAACTTCCTTCATCTGCCAGCGGCCGGCGGCGTCCTTGTTCCATTCGAGGCGCACGCCGTGGAGCTTGCGGACGTTGCCCTGATCGTCTCCGCTGAAACTCTTCGTGTTGATGGAGAAGTCGCGGATGTCGGCGCCGGCGAACTTCACCGCCTCCTCGTGCGCCGACGAGCTGCGGTAGACCATCGGCCAGTAGGGCCAGGGCTGGAGGTTGCCCGCGCGCACGTCGGCCTCGCTGCGCTGCTCGGGGGGGCGGGGCAGGAGCTCGAACTGCTTGACGCTCTTGCAGCCCTGGCGGAGGGCGGTGCCGAGGCAGTCGGCGCCGGTGTCGCCGCCGCCGAGGATGATGACGTGCTTGCCTTTGGCGTCGATGAACTGCTCCGGCGGGCACGAATCGCCCAGGCACTGCTTGTTCGCCAGCGGCAGGTAGTCCATCGCCTTGTAGATCCCCTTGAGCTCGCGGCCGGGGACGTTGAGCTCGCGCGCGGCGGTGGCGCCGCCGCAGAGGACGATGGCGTCGAAGTCTCGGCGCAGGTCTTCGACCTTGGTGTTGATGCCGACGTTGGCGTTGGTCTTGAACGTGATCCCCTCGTCCTCCATCAGCTTGATCCGGCGGTCGACGACGTGCTTCTCGAGCTTGAAGTTGGGGATGCCGTACATCAGCAGCCCGCCGACCCGGTCCGCCCGCTCGTAGACCGTGACCCAGTGCCCCGCCTTGTTGAGCTGCGCCGCCGCCGCCAGCCCCGCGGGGCCGGACCCGACGACGGCGACCTTCTTGCCCGTGCGAACCTCCGGCGGCTCGGGCTTCACGTAGCCGTTGGCGAAGGCGGTGTCGATGATCGATTGCTCGATCAGCTTGATGGTGACCGGCTTCTCGTTGATGTTGAGGACGCACGCCTCCTCACAGGGCGCCGGGCAGACGCGGCCGGTGAACTCCGGGAAGTTGTTCGTCTTGAACAACATGTCCAGGGCGTCCTTCCACCGGTCCTTGTAAACCAGGTCGTTCCACTCGGGGATGATGTTGCCCAGCGGGCAGCCGTTGTGGCAGAAGGGGATGCCGCAGTCCATGCACCGCGCGCCCTGGTCGCGCAGGAGGTCCTTGGTGCCCGGCTGGTAGACCTCGTTCCAGTCCAGCAGCCGCAGCTCGACGGGCCTGCGGTGGGGGAGTTGGCGGGGGATCTGCTTGAATCCGACGGGGTTGCCCATAGTCGCTCACGTCCTAACCGAATCGCTACCAAATTCGTTGCCCATGCGCCTGTGATCAATCGCCTACGAACCGGAGGGCCGGCGGCTGACGGCCCACATCATGGTAACGGCCAGGTTGCGCCGCTCGACCACGTTGTACTTTTCCGACAGCAGCCGGCCGAGCTTCGCGTCGTCGAAGCCCACGTGCCCGCCGGCCCAGCGCGGCTCCAACAGCGACGCGTCTTTGAAAAGCCCGGCCCGCATGCCCTCCTTGAACGACACCGGCTCCTTGTGCATCCGCAACGACGTCTGCACCGCGTACTTCAGCAGGAACGCGACGCCCACCATCTTGGGGACGGAGATCACGATCATGCCGTCGGGCCGCAGCAGCGAGAAGCACTCGTCGAGGAACGCCAGCTTGTCCTGGTACATCGTCGCCGGCGACGTGCCGATGTGCTCCAGGGTCTCGAGCAGGAAGGCGACGCCGTACTGACGGCCCGAGCCCGACAGGCGTCGGCGCAGGTCGTCGAAGCTCATGTCGCGGTTGCAGACGGTCTCGACGTTCGTCAGTCCCAGTTTCGAGGCCAGGTTCGTCGCCAGTTGCACGTAGTCCGGGGCGAGGTCGATTGCGGTCACGTGCGGGAAGTGCTTGGCGAGCGACGGGAGCAGGATGCCGTCGGCGCAACCGATGTCCAGGGCGGCGGCCCGCCCGAACCACGGCCGGGCCATTTCCAGCGCCACTTCAAGCCGCCGGCGCTTGACCTTCGAGACCAGTCCCGGGCGCAGGTAGTTGTAGTGCGAGTACGTCAGGTAGTTCTTGTAATAGAACGCCTTGGGGTCGGCGGCGAACGCGCTGACGTCGGGTTTTACGAACAGGCTCGCCATGGGTGTTATTGCTTCGCCTCGAACCGACCGACCGGGATACTCGCGTTACGGGATGAACTGCGCGCCGCAAAGACCGCCGGAGCGGTCCGGACCGGCGGTCTCGCGACCGAGTCGGTCGGCGACCGAATCGTCCCGATCTCAATGACCGCCCGGGGTGTTGCCGTTCCCGACGTCGCTGCCGCCCTTGGCCACGCCCGCTTCGACCAGCTCGCTCGCGGGCGCCTCGACGGCGGCACCGGTGTCCTGGCGCTTCGACAGCGCCGCGGCTCGGGCCTCGATCTCGGCGCGGTGTTCGAGCACCCGGCGGTAGTCGCGCGGCATCACCTTGACGAAGTAACGCAGCTCCCGTTCCCAATCAGCCAAGATCGCCTTGGCGACGGCGCTGTCGGTAAACTTGACGTGGTTCTCCAGCAGCCGGCGGATCGTCTCGGCGTCCTCCGGCTTGTCGGGGGTCTCCAGGTCGACCAGGTCCTTGTTGTAGCGCGTCTCGAGCTGGCCGGAGTCGTCGTAGACGTAGGCGATGCCGCCGCTCATTCCGGCGGCGAAGTTGCGCCCGGTGGGGCCGATGACCACGACGCGCCCGCCGGTCATGTATTCACAGCCGTGGTCGCCGACGCCCTCGACGACGGCGCTGGCGCCGCTGTTGCGGACGCAGAACCGCTCGCCGACGACGCCGCGGATGTACATCTCGCCCTCGATCGCGCCGTAGCCGATCACGTTGCCGGCGATGATGTTCTCCTCGGCCTTGAACCCCGCCGCCAGCGCCTCCTTCGGCGGGCACACCGCGATGCGGCCGCCGCTCAGGCCCTTGCCCACGTAGTCGTTGGCGTCGCCCTCGAGCGTGAGGGTGATGCCTCGGGCCAGGAAGCACCCGAAGCTCTGCCCGGCCGAGCCGGTGAACTTGAAGGTGATCGTGTCGTCGGGCAGACCCGTCTGCCCGTACTTGCGCGCGACCAGCGACGAGAGCGTGGTGCCGACGGTGCGGTTGGTGTTCTGGATCGCCACCTCCGCCGCCACGCTCTTGCCTTCTTCCAGCGCCGGCTTGGCGAGGGGGATGAGCTTCGTGTTGTCGAGCGAGGCGTCGAGGCCGTGGTCCTGCTTCTCCTGGTTGTAAAGCTGGTACTTGCCGAGGCGCTGCTCGGGCTTGTGGAGGATGACCGACAGGTCGAGGTGGCGCGCCTTCCAGTGGGACGAGAGGTCGCCGAACTCGAGCATCTGCGTCTGCCCGATCATTTCGTTGAAGGTGCGGAAGCCCATCTGCGCCATGTACTCGCGCACTTCCTCGGCGACGAAGAACATGAAGTTGATCACGTGCTCGGGCTTGCCGGCGAACTTCTTGCGCAGCTCCGGGTCCTGCGTGGCGACGCCGACGGGGCAGGTGTTGAGGTGGCACACCCGCATCATGATGCAGCCCGACGCGATGAGCGGGCCGGTGGAGAAGCCGAACTCCTCGGCGCCCAGCAGCGCGCCGATGACGACGTCGCGGCCGGTCTTAATCTGCCCGTCGGTCTGGAGGATGATCCGCCCGCGCAGGCCGTTGAGGACCAGCGTCTGCTGCGTCTCGGACAGCCCGAGCTCCCAGGGGAGGCCGGCGTACTTGATGCTCGTCAACGGCGACGCGCCCGTGCCGCCGCCGTCGCCGGAGATCAGGATGTGGTCGGCCTTGGCTTTAGCGACACCAGCGGCAACAGTACCGACGCCAACCTCGCTCACCAGCTTCACGCTGACGCGCGCCTGGGGGTTGGAGTTCTTCAGGTCATGGATGAGCTGCGCGAGGTCCTCGATCGAGTAGATGTCGTGGTGGGGCGGCGGCGAGATCAGGCCGACACCGGGCGTACTGTGGCGAATTTTGCCGATATATTCGTCGACCTTGTGGCCCGGTAGCTGCCCGCCCTCGCCGGGCTTGGCGCCCTGGGCCATCTTGATCTGCAGCTCGTCGGCGTTGACGAGGTATTCCGTCGTCACGCCGAATCTCCCCGACGCCACCTGCTTGATCGCGCTGCGGCGCAGCACGGGCTGCCCGTCCGGCCACTTTTCGCCGTCGGGCTTGAACCGGTCGGGGTCTTCGCCGCCCTCGCCGGTGTTGCTCTTGCCGCCGATGCGGTTCATCGCGATGGCGAGGTTCTCGTGCGCCTCCTTGCTGATCGACCCGAAGCTCATCGCCCCGGTCACGAAGCGCTTGACGATCTCCTTCGCCGGCTCCACCTCCTCGATGGGGACCGGGCCCCCCTCGGCCTGCTTGAAGTTCATCAGCCCGCGAATCGTGCACCGGTGACGCGCCTCGTCGTCGACGAGTTTCGAATACTCCTTCCACGTCGGGTAGCCGGTGATTCGCACCGCCTGCTGCAGCTTGGCGACGGTGTCGGGGTTCCACATGTGGTATTCCCCGTCGCGCCGCCACTGGTACTGCCCGCCGCTGTCCAGCACCTCCACCTGGTCCTCGATGCGGATCGGCGGATAAGCGCGCCGGTGGCGCTCGAGGCACTCGCGCGCGATCACGTCGATGCCCACGCCGTTGAGGCGCGACGCGGTGCCCGTGAAATACTTGTCGACCAAGTCCTTGCCCAGCCCGATCGCCTCGAAGATCTGCGCCCCGCGGTAGCTCTGCACCGTCGAGATGCCCATCTTCGACGCGACCTTGATGATCCCCTTGTTCGCGGCCTTGATGTAGTTCTTCTTTGCCTGCTCGACGGTCAGCGACTGGGGGAACATGCCCTGGCGGTGCATGTCGTAGAGCGTCTCGAACGCGACGTAGGGGTTGATCGCCCCGGCGCCGTAGCCGATGAGCAGGCAGAAGTGGTGGATCTCCCGCGCCTCGCCGGTCTCGATCACGAGGCCGCACTGCGTGCGGATGCCCAGGCGGATGAGGTGGTGGTGCACTGCGCTGGTCGCCAGCAGGCTGGGAATGGGCGCCAGCTCCGGCCCGACGCCGCGGTCGGACAGGATCACGATCGAGTGGCCGCCCCGCACCGCCTCCGCCGCCGCCTCGCACAGCTCGTCCACCGCCTTGGCGAGCCCGGCCTCGCCCTCGTCGGCGCGGAACAGCATCGGCAAGGTCGTCGCCCGCAGGCTGCCCCACTCGACCTCGCGGAGCTTCGACAGGTCCACGTTGCTCAGGATCGGCTGCTTCAGCTTGATCAGGTGCGCGTGCTGCGGCGACTCCTCCAGCAAATTCCCCTCGCGCCCGAGGTACGTGAACAGCGACGTCACCAATTCTTCGAAGTTGGCGTCCAGCGGCGGGTTGGTCACCTGCGCGAAAAGCTGCCGGAAATAGCTGTAAAGAAGCTGCGGCTTGTCCGACAGGCACGCCAGCGGCGTGTCCGTCCCCATCGAGCCCAGCCCCTCCTGCCCGTTGGTCGCCATCGGCGTGAGAAGGATCTTCACGTCCTCGTTCGTGTAGCCGAAGGCGTGCTGGCGGACGAGCAGCGTCTCGTGGTCGGGCTGGTGGACGTGCCCGGGCGCGGGCAGGTCGTCCAGGTCCATCAGGTTCTCGTCCAGCCACTTGCGCCACGGGCGCTTGTTGACCAGTTCCTGCTTGATCTCCCGGTCGTCGACGATCCGCCCCTGGTTCATGTCCACCAGGAAGATCTTGCCCGGCTGCAGCCGCCACTTCTTCAGCACGCGGTCCGGCTTGATCGGCAGCACGCCGACCTCGCTGGCCATGATCACCACGTCGTCCTTGGTGACGTAATAGCGACTCGGCCGCAGGCCGTTGCGGTCGAGCACCGCGCCGATCACCTGCCCGTTGGTGAACGCGATCGACGCCGGCCCGTCCCACGGCTCCATCAGGCAGGCGTGGTACTCGTAAAACGCCTTGAGATCGGCGTCCATGAGATTGTTGTTCTGCCACGCCTCCGGCACGAGCATCAGCACCGAGTGCGGCAGGCTCCGGCCGTTGACGGCGAGGAACTGAAGACAGTTGTCGAGCGTCGCCGAGTCCGATCCGGATTCGGTCAGGATCGGGAACATCTTCTGGAGCTCGTCGCCGAAGGCTTCGGACTGGAGCGACGCCGTGCGCGCCCGCATCCAGTTGCGGTTGCCGCGCAGGGTATTGATCTCGCCGTTGTGTGCGAGGTAGCGGTAGGGGTGGGCGAGCCGCCAGCTCGGGAAGGTATTGGTGCTGAACCGCGAGTGGACCATCGCCAATG
>Ga0207691_10004075_pt1 | contig 14176 bp, 13 predicted proteins | sample KBSM13metaG_FD_184327 | JGI IMG/M metagenome (GOLD analysis project Ga0207691, IMG submission 184327) | Miscanthus rhizosphere microbial communities from Kellogg Biological Station, Michigan, USA - KBS M1-3 metaG (SPAdes) (version 2) | ecosystem: Host-associated > Plants > Roots > Rhizosphere >... | reverse complement strand
GTTCAGTTATCGGTTATCAGTTTTCAGTTTTCGGTTTTCAGTTTTCAGTTTTCAGTTGACAGATGGAAGATCGTGAAGGATCAGAGGTCAACATACGTCGATTCCTTTCGACACTGTATTCTGAAGAAATTAACCGTTCGGGGTCTCAATTTCATTGTAATGTTTCCGAAGGAAAAGTAGCGACTAGCAACCAGTAACCAGCAACCATCTGATCTATATTGATAGTTACCATCTGATATATTTTTCTGCTACCGGATGTTATAATTTCATGATCACAAATTTTTGGTCATGGTAATGCATATTGTCGACGCGTTTGCTGATGATGTTTTCAAAGGAAATCCTGCTGGTGTAGTTCCGTTGGAGGAGTGGCTCAGTGAAGAATTGATGCAGAAGATAGCCACAGAAAACAATCAAAGTGAGACTGCCTTCTTTGTAAAGCAGGGAAAAGGATATCACATTAGGTGGTTTACTCCCGAACATGAAATCGATCTGTGTGGACACGCCACGCTTGCTTCCGGTTTTATTATTAATAGATATGTGGAACCAGGTGCAACGCACATTCATTTTACCACTGAGCAGGCGGGTATCCTGGAGGTTATTTGCGAAGGAAATCTATTTACACTTGATTTTCCTTCACGAATGCCAAAGCCTTGTGATCCGCCAAAGGAGTTGCTCGCGTCATTAGGAATATCAGGTGCGGTAGAAATCCTGAAATCCAGAGATTACTTTGTTGTTGTTAAGGACGAAGATGAGCTTTTGAGCCTTGAACCGGACTTCATGTTGATGAAAAAGCTAGACACTATTGGAGTGGTTGTAACTGCAAAGGGTAAGAGTGCAGAGGTTGTATCGCGCTGCTTTTATCCCGGCATGGGTATCCAGGAAGATCCTGTAACGGGTTCTGCGCATTGTAATATCATTCCTTATTGGGCGGAGAAATTAGGAAAGAAAAAATTCTTCGCCAGGCAATTGTCGAAAAGAGGCGGTGACATCTGGTGTGAACTGAAAGGTGACCGCGTACTGATGAGTGGCAAAGCTGTTGAGTATATGAAGGGCAATGTGTTTATCGCAGCGCATGTGACGAAAGCTGTTGACGCAGTTTCAGCATAACCTCATAAGCGCGTTTATTTCAGATTATGAAACACCTTTTGTACGTCGTCGTCCTGCTCTAGTTTATCAACCAACTTCAAAACATCTTGAGCTTGTTCTTCACCAAGTTCTACGGTCGAAGTAGGAATCCATTCAACTTCCGCACTGATAGGCGTAATCTTTCTTTCTTCAAATGCTTTTTGCATCTTACCAAAATCGGGAAATGAAACGCGTACCACCACTACTTCTTCGCCGTTTTCACCTGTACCTTCTCCCATTTCTTCCAAACCGAAATCGATCAGTTCAAATTCCAGTTCTTCCGTATTCAACCCCTCTGGCTTCAATTTGAAAACGCCCATTTTCTTGAATTGAAAACTTACGCTGCCGCTATTTCCCAGTGCACCATTTCCTTTATTGAAATGTGATTTAATATTGGCAACGGTGCGAACGTGATTGTCGGTTGCTGTTTCTACCAATACCGCCACACCATGGGGAGCATAGCCTTCATAAAGAATCTCTTCATAGTTCTCCATCTCTTTACCCTGAGCACGTTTGATGGCAGCTTCCACTCTGTCCTTGGGCATGTTCACGCTCTTTGCATTTTGAAAGCAACGGCGCAAAGCGGGATTAGTGGTAGGATCCGGTCCTCCTGCTTTTACCGCGATGGCAATCTCTTTCCCAATCCTTGTGAACTGCTTTGCCATCCTGTCCCACCTGGCAAACATGGTGGCCTTTCTTACTTCGAAAATTCTTCCCATAAGGCGCAAAAATAATAAAGTCCGCAGATGGTTTCTAATCTGCGGACTATGTATTTCATTTTTAGTATTCCTTTCTAGTTATTGTTTGTCAAAATCCCTTTTCTCCGGAAGGATTTCATTCGGAGCTACAAGCTTGCTGCGGAACCGTCCATAGGAGAAATATATAACAAGTCCCAGGATCATCCATGCAAACGCGCTGAATAAAGTAGTGTTGTCCAGAGAAACGATCATAGCAGTGCAAACGATCACTCCTAAAATCGGTACCAAAGGAACCATGGGAGTCCTGAACGGCCGCGGTGTGGTAGGATCTGTTTTGCGCATGATAATTATTCCAATACATACCAACACAAAAGCCAGCAGCGTACCGATACTCGTTAGGTCGCCGGTGATATCACCCGGAATTAATGTTGCAAAGGTTCCCACGAAGAAGAACAGCAATGCATTTGATTTATATGGCGTGCGGAACTTCGGATGAAGATCAGAGAATACCTTAGGTAACAATCCGTCTTTAGCCATGGAGTAGAAAACCCTGCTCTGTCCTAACAACATCACCAAAATCACAGATGAAAAGCCGGCGAGGATTCCAACAGTAATCATGGTCGACAACCATTTGTATCCTGGCATATATGTATCGATTGCGTAAGCTACTGAAGCTTCTCTACCCGCTTTTTGGAAATCGGCATAAGGTGCTACGCCAGTAAGTACCCAGGAGAATAATACATAAAGGATAGTACACACCACCAGTGAACCGAGGATTCCAATGGGCATATCTTTCTTTGGATTTTTTGCTTCCTGCGCTGCAGTAGATACTGCATCAAATCCAATAAATGCAAAGAATACTATTGCCGCACCTCGCAATACTCCGCCCCATCCGTGTCGGAAAGTGTCCAGATAACTATACGTGGACCCGTCGGGCAATATTGCAGGTGGTGCATCAGCGGGAATCATGTAAGGCGTGTGATTTGACGGATTGATAAAGTTCCAGCCAATAACAATGAACGCAAGTACAATGGCAACTTTAATGACAACAATGATGGCATTCACAATCGCCGATTCCTGCGTTCCCTTGATCAGGAGCAACGACAGTAACAATAAAATTATTAATGCTGGAGCGTTTACAATGCCATGGTGCATCACCCCATTTACGTCGAGCGCTTTTTGAAACGGCGAATGCGACCATTCATACGGTATTCGCCCATCCAAGAGCTTGTTTAGAAATTCGCTCCATGCAATGGAAACGGTTGCAGCACCAAGTGCGTATTCAAGGATCAAAGCCCAGCCAATTATCCATGCAATCAATTCGCCCATTGTAGCGTAGGCATAAGTGTAAGCGCTACCCGCAATAGGGATCATTGAAGCAAATTCAGCATAACATAGACCGGCAAAGGCGCAGCCCACAGCAGCAATCACGAAAGAAATAGTAACGGCAGAACCGGCATGTCCACCCGCCGCCGCAGCAGTTCTCACAAACAGACCCGCCCCAATGATGGCTCCAATACCAAGTGCAACCAGATTACCAGCGCCGAGAGTTCGTTTTAAACCTTTCTCTGATTCGGCCGCTTGAGCAAGCAAGCCGGATAGGGACTTTTTTCGAAATAAACTCATACAGTATTCAGTTGATGTAGTTTTTGTCCCGATGATTATCGGGAGGGGATTTTAGAAAAAGATTTGGAAAGATAATGAATTATAGGAACCAAGAACCTAAGAACTAAGAACGATAGAAATTTCAAATTAAAAAGGAAAAAGCGTCAAAACACCTCGCAGATCAAAATTTATTTGTCGCCTTCTGTTGGATCTTAAAACTTGAAGCTTATTCATTTCTTGGTTCTTGAACCTAATTTGAATGTTGAATCTTGAAACTTATTTGGCTTTGGCTCTTGAGCCTTATTTGGATCTTGATTCTTGAAATTTATTTAGATCTTGGATCTTGAAGCTTATTTGGATCTTGGATCTTGGTTCTTGGAATTTTATTAAGATATTGCGCAATTAACTACCGGGATGCTGAAAAAAGGAAATCGTCTTACCATCTTTATTTTATTGGCAATGGTGCTTGGCTTTTTTACAGGCCTTGCAGTATTTTATAACTCTTCACTTGATTTCCGTACATCATTCTCTGGGAACATCAGATTGTTGGCCACTATTTTTCTGCGACTCGTTCAGATGATCATTGCTCCCCTCGTGTTTAGTACACTCGTTGTTGGAATTGCAAAGTTGGGCGATTTGAAAACCGTGGGTCGCGTTGGCGGCAAAGCCTTGCTATGGTTTGTTTCTGCATCACTCGTTTCGCTGTTGATTGGTATGCTGCTGGTAAATCTGTTGAAGCCAGGATTAGCAATCGATCTAAGTAATGCCGACACTGCAGGCGCGAAAGAGTTGGTAGGAAAGACGCAGGAATTCTCACTCGCGAGATTCGTAGAGCACGTTTTTCCAAAAAGTATTGTTGAGGCAATGTCCACTAACGAAATTCTTCAAATCGTTGTTTTCAGTATTTTCTTTGGTATTGCTATGACGGCAATTGGCGAATATGCAAAGCCAGTATTAAAAGCCCTGGACGCCGTATCTCATATCATTCTCAAAATGGTGGGTTATGTAATGAACTTTGCACCGTTGGGTGTGTTTGGCGCCATCGCTGCGGTCATAGCTATAAAAGGACCGCAAGTGTTGATGTTCTATCTTATTTACTACCGCGACTTCCTTCTTGGAATATTTCTGTTGTGGGTAGTCTTGTTTAGTGTTGGATTCCTGGTGCTTAAAAAAAGACTTCCATCTCTTATCAGGCGTATTTCACAACCTATGCTTATTGCTTTTAGCACAACGAGCAGTGAAGCCGTGTTTCCAAAACTGACGGAAGAATTAGAGCGATTCGGATGTAAAGACAAGATTGTTTCATTTATTCTTCCGCTTGGTTATAGTTTTAACCTTGATGGTAGCATGATGTATATGACATTTGCGAGTATTGCGATTGCACAGGCTTCCAGAGTGCACCTGGATTTGGGAACACAACTTACTATGTTGCTCGTGCTAATGTTAACCAGCAAAGGAATCGCCGGTGTTCCGCGGGCTTCATTAATTGTAGTAGCCGCAACCTGCGCGATGTTTGGAATTAACCCTCTCGGTATCGCTTTGATTTTGCCCATTGATCATTTTTGCGATATGTTCAGAACAATGACCAATGTAGTGGGAAATGCATTAGCAACCACAGTTGTGAGCAAATGGGAAGGAGAACTCGGTTCCGGGGACCAAACGCCCGGCCAACACTTAACTTAAGGTTTTATGATGATCTTCTTTACCCTAAATTGAAACTCGAAACTTCTATGTTCCTTTTAGACGCCTTTTATTGGACCGAATTGTTGCAACCAAGATTCTATATAGAAAACGGAGGCCTTTGGCTGCTTTTGTTTATTGTATTTGCCGAAACGGGATTGTTTGTAGGATTTTTTTTACCTGGAGACTCCTTATTATTTGTTGCAGGAATATTTGCTCACGAGATGACGCCACAAGAACCCGGCCTTGCACATCAATTCCTAAAGCTGATAGGCTTAGGTCAATTAAGAAGTGAAACTGTCGATCTGCTCGTATTAACTGCTTTAATTTCAGTTGCCGGAATACTCGGTAATGCTGTAGGATACTGGTTTGGTAAAAGAATTGGACCAACTATGTTCTCCTGGCGAGACCGATTCTTATTCAAGAAAAAATATTTGTTTCAAGCAAAAGAATTTTATGACAAACATGGCCGCGTAGCCGTCATCGCAGCAAGATTTCTACCGATCATTAGAACTTTCGCGCCTATCATTGCGGGCATCGTGCAAATGGATAGGAGGAAATTTATGTACTACAATGTTGTGGGGTGTATAGCCTGGGTAAGCAGTATGATATTCGCTGGTCACTTCCTGCAAAAATGGTTGTACGATTGGTTCAAGATAGATCTTAAGTCGCACCTCGAATTAATTGTACTTGGAATCGTGCTTGTGACTACTGCACCGGTATTGATCAAATTATTTTCTCGTCCGAAAAATGATCCTGCAAAACCTTTAAAGCCGTCTGAATGACCACAACCCTTCAAAAGCAATATGGCATTCTTTCTCTCCCGGTGATAGTTGCAGCCTTGGGATACTTTGTTGACATTTATGATCTCTTATTATTCACGATTGTAAGGGAACCAAGTTTAGGAGCCAGAGGCTTAGGTGTACAAGATGCCGATATGCTTGCAGCCAGTACAAAGATCATCAACTGGCAAATGATTGGGTTATTGCTAGGTGGAATTATTTGGGGAGTAATGGGAGATAAAAAGGGCAGGCTATCAGTATTGTTCGGCTCAATTATTTTATACTCCATTGCGAATTTTTTCACCGCTTACGTGCAAAATGTTGATCAATACGCGGCGGCCAGGTTCTTTGCAGGATTAGGATTGGCGGGTGAGTTAGGCGCTGGCATAACTCTCGTGAGCGAACTGCTTCCAAAAAATAAAAGGGGTGTTGGCACGTCAATGGTGGCGGGCATAGGACTGTTTGGTGCCGTGTTTGCGTACTTCACTTATAAGATCACTGCTGATTGGCGGCTGTGTTATAAGATTGGAGGTGTGCTTGGGATTATGTTATTATTCCTACGAATTAGCGTGGCGGAGTCAGGTATGTTTAAATCAGTACAAGAGCAAAAGGTGCAGCGCGGAAACTTCTTGATGTTCTTTACTGACGCAACTAGATTTAGAAAATACATTCTTGCGATTCTAATTGGATTACCCACATGGTTTGTGATTGGTGTGCTGGTAAATTTGAGCAATCGTTTTGCCGGAGAGATGTATAATGATAAATCTCTTGATTCAGGGAGAGCTATCATGTTTGCTTATGCTGCAATCGCAATTGGCGATATTCTAATCGGCTTTGTCAGCCAATATTTCAAGAGCCGGAAAAAGGCGCTCTATCTTTTCTATGTTCTAGCGATCATTTCAGGGATTCTTTTCTTCAGCCCTATAAACAATAGCAACACAAGAATGTATCTGATATGTTCTGCTTTAGGGTTTAGTACCGGCTTTTGGGCCATTTTTGTGACGATGGGCGCGGAACAGTTTGGAACGAATTTGCGAGCAACTGCCGCAACCACCATCCCCAACATGGTTCGTGGTTCACTGCCTTTGATCAATTTAATGTTTGTGAATCTGTTTCAAAAGAACTTTGGCTGGTCGTTGGTTAAAAGCGGAATCATTAGCGGCTCTATCGTGATGATAGTAACTTTATTCGCGGCATATTTCACTGAGGAAACCTTTCATAAAGATTTAAACTATGTGGAAGGTGGGGAAAGTTTGCCTGCAAATGAATTCGTATGAAGTTTTTGATCATCCGATTTTCTTCTATTGGCGACATCGTTCTCACCTCACCTGTGATTCGATGTCTAAAAGAACAGGTGGTCACTTCAGAAATACATTTTCTTACCAAAAAGAACTTTGCTTCGATCTTTACGGCTAACCCGTATATAGACAAAATGCACTACCTGGAAGATGATCTGTCTTCAACAATTACCAATTTGCGAAACGAAGATTTTGACTATGTAGTCGATCTTCATCATAATGTGAGAACGCTCAAAGTAAAGAGTGGGCTAAAGAAGAAATCATTCTCTTTTAATAAACTGAATATCGAAAAATGGGTCCATGTCAATTTGAAATGGAATGTTATGCCTAATGTCCATATTGTTGATCGGTACATGCAAACCGTTTCGGAGTTTGGTGTGAAGAACGACGACCAAGGGCTCGACTATTTTATTCCAGAAAATGAGCACATCAGGGAAGAAGACATTCCAGCTACTCACCTCGCAGGATATATTGGTCTCGTGATAGGAGGAGCACATGGAACAAAAAAATATCCAATCGATAAGCTGATTCAGTTTTGTCGAAACATACATCATCCGGTGATGGTATTGGGAGGGAAAGAAGACCTTGCCGAAGGGAATGCGCTAGCCCAAGTGGATCCATACAAAATATATAATGCTTGCGGTAAGTTCACCCTTAATGAATCGGCGGACCTTGTTCGAAGGTCAAAAATGATTGTGACCAATGATACTGGTTTGATGCACATCGCAGCCGCTTTTAAAAAACCAGTCATCTCATTATGGGGGAACACCGTTCCGGAATTTGGGATGTATCCCTACTATGGGCAGTCGAAAGTTGCGGCGGAGAATTTCAGCAGCCGATTTGAAGTTCGCAGTCTTAGTTGTCGGCCTTGTTCAAAAATCGGATATGACCAATGCCCGCTTGGACATTTTAAATGCATGAACATGATCGATGCAGAGCTGGTTGTAAAAAAAGTGGAGGAAATGATAAGAGGCTGATTGCTTTCTTCAAACTTCAAACCTCAAACTTCAAACGTTAATTATCTTGCGGCTTAATGGATCTTATCTTCTGCAGCAATAAATCTTTTTCTGCTTTTGATGTAGTGAGTCCAAAAGCCTTCTCCAGGAATTCAGTTGCCTTTACCTGGTCGCTAAGCCGCTTATATAAATCTCCTAATACTGCTGAATAGATATAATGACCCTTCAATAAAACTTGGATATTCTTGATTGCAAGAACGGCATCGATGGCAGACTGTACATTACCAAGTTCCGCCAGCACTACTGCACGATTCAATTCTACCGTTGGCGAAGGTTTTAATTTCAGCAGCAGATCGTATAACTGCAGTACGCGTTCCCAATTGGTGTCTGAAAACGATTTGGCCATGCAATGTTCGGCTGCAATGGCTGATTCAATATGATACACAGAAATTTCCTCTCCAGCTGCTGAATGATTAAGGTATCGGTAACCAATGTTGATCAGCTCTTCGTTCCATTTTCGGCGATCCTGTTGCTGAAGTAACACAATACTATTATTATGATCCAGTCTGCTTTCAAACCTGGCAGCATGAAAACACATCATTGATAATAACGCATATCCCGTTGGACTTGAACAGATGCGATGCTCGATTAAGATTTTGCACAACCGCATTGCTTCCGCGCACAGATCTTTCCTGATTAATTCATCTGCCTTTGCAGAATTATATCCTTCATTAAATAGTAAATAAAGAAAAGTGTGCACTACTTCCAGTCGATCAGTCAAAGCGTGACCTGCGGGAATTTCAAACGCTATCCTTTCCGAGCGAATAAATTCCTTAGCACGATAGAGTCTTTTCTGAATGGCTGAATCATTAGTAAGGAGGGCCTTTGCGATTTCCTGCACGCTGAATCCGGAAATGGTTTTTAACACCAACGCAATTTGATCTTCTGGTTTCAGAGTTGGATGGACACACGTGAAGATCATGCGTAACTGGCTGTCTGAGATTTCATCTGTATGAAAAAATTCTCCAATATCGGTGGCCTCACTTTCAAATTTTTTTTCGATATCAATGCCGCTGCCTTCCTTCTCTCGCTTTCGCAGAATATCAATCGCCTTGTTGCGGGCAACCTGCATTAGCCATCCCTGTGGATTATCTGGAAGTTGACCATACTTCCATGTTTGCAGCGCTTTGAGAAAGGATTCTTGTACTACGTCTTCTACAAGGTCAAGGTGATGCAACCCAAAGATCCTGGTCAAAACAGCGACCATCTTTCCCGACTGATGTCGGAAAAGATGATCGAGTTCAATTGATACCGGCGTATGGATAGTCTCTTTCAATTCTCAAGATTCAACGGGGGCGGGGATCTGCATCACTTCTCTAACTTCAACTGATCCATTTAGTGGTAAGTCAGGACAACCCTTAGCAATTTCAACAGCTTCTTCGAATGAGTCCGCATGGATCAGGAAAAATCCTCCAACAATTTCCTTGCTTTCTGCAAAGGGACCATCCGTAACCAGCGCGTTACTTCCTTTTACAGTTTTACCTGCAGGAGTGAGTGGTTTCCCATCTACGTATTGACCCTTCGCCTTTAATTTGTCAATCCACGCAAACCATTTTTGCATGTGCTTTTGCATTTGCTCGGGTGAATAATTCTGGGCATCACTTCCACCCCTGAAAATGAACATAAAATCTTTCATGACACTTGTTTTTTAGATGAATAATGTGTGATCACTTAAATGACGTATAGGGTAGGGCGGGGAGGACAAAAGTTCGAAAAATATTTTGCATTTTCTCACGACCGCGTAAAGAGGGGTCAGCAAGGACCCAAAAAAACCCCGCTTATTCAGCGGGGCTTAAAGAAAGTTGTAGTAGACGGTTAATTTGATAAGGTTTCTTGGATTTTCACAGGTAATCGGAAAAAAGAAGTTGATTGATACTGGATTTTAATAATCGGTTTTTCTCATTAAGGATAATTGGATAAGGTGTCGGTTTCTCAGGATATTGCATGGTTTTCTTTCATGGGATAATTGGATCAGCAATATCAATCAACTTATAGATCAAAAATAGTCCCCGGACCTCAACCCCACAATAGCAGATTCTCTTGATTTTCAGCATTCGGTTTTCTGAAATTGGGTATCGGACTTTTACGATACTCGTCTGACCGCCCCGGTCTGACGGGCAACCTAAAATTGGATGAACTATTGAATGAGAAACTTCCGCGTTACATGCCCTGCACCATTATCCCCGATAAGAATATACACACCTTTCTTCCAGCCAGCGGTATTCAGATAAATAATACCCGAAGCGTTGCCAGTTGCCTGCTTAAAAACAGTCTGTCCGTACATATTGATAACTCGAATGCCATTGAATGGTGCATTCAATTCAACCAGCATGGAACTGCCGGCAGGCGGATAAAGCTTTATTGGATCCACGTCATTTCTGGAACTCGTACTAATGATTTTCGAATAATCAAATGTTCCATCATTGTCGATAGTCTGCAATCGGTAGTATATTTTTTTACTTGCGGATGTAAAATGTAGGAAAGAATAGGAGGCCCCATTCTGTTGGTTACTTGGGCTTACCTTACCAACAGAAGCAAAATTCACCGCATCATCACTCGATTGAATAGAGAACTCGCGCACATTTGATTCCATCGCAGTTTTCCACCTGATTTCATTGTAGTCCCCCGATTGCCGCAGAGTAAATGACAACAATTTCACCGGAGTGGGTGCTTGCGCAATGGCCACAATCTTGTAAACGGTACTGCCTGCGGCGGCATATAAAGTGCCGTCTTCTGCCTCCCCAAAAGTGAATAAACTAGTAGGGGCAGAATTCTGTCTGTCGCTCGTTCCGTCTGAATGCAATAGCCAAACATGGTTCCTCAGGTAATCCCCCGTAATATAATAGCCGTACAAACTTGGATATTCTGATCCTCTATATACATATCCTCCAATCACTGTAACTCCTCCGTTAGCATCATGCGCATATTCAAAGATTGGAGGAACATAATTCGGAGGCGTTGCCGGATTACAAGGAGGTACACCAGCATCAGTGTTTACTCGTGTTCCTTCAAAACATCTCCACCCGTAATTGATTCCACCTGTATTTCCTGCCGGGCGAAAATTCACTTCTTCCCGCTGTCCCTGTCCTACGTCACCAATCCACATATCATTCGTAAGCTTATCGAAGCTCCAGCGCCATGGATTGCGCAGTCCCAATGCCCATATTTCGTCAAGAACATCGGGGTCATTAACATAAGGATTAGTTGGTGGGATGGAATAAGCGAATGGAGGGTTAGGCGTGTTTACATCAATCCTTAGCATTTTTCCCAACAACGAATTTCCATTTTGAGCATTATTAAATGGCAAATCATCACCGTTTCCACCATCGCCAGTGGCCACATACAAATAGCCATCGGGGCCAAAATTTAATTTCGCACCATTATGATTAGTAAAGCCCCCGGGTTTATCAATACTCAATATTGCCTGTTTTGAATTTGGATCAGCAAGGTTTGCGTTGTTTTCAGAAGTTTGATATCGATCAAGGTGAACAGAAGTAATACCTCCGGTAGTAGAAGCATACCATATATAAAAAAATCTATTCGTTGCGTAGTTAGGGTGAAATACTAAACTGAGTAGCCCGCGTTCATCTCCAGTGCCTGTAAAAGTCACTCCGGGGATGGTGATGAAATCACCAATAAACCCCAAGGCCTGGTTATATATTTTAATAGTTCCCGCTTGTTGGACAACGAAAATCCGATGCGAGCCATCTCCTGCATTCACAATGTCAACCGGGTTACTTAATCCGGTAATTGCTTGTTGAAAAACAATAGTGGGTGCCTGTCCATGGCCTTGAAGAATGCAGATTAGTATACTGAAAAGGACTACACTCCTTTTTAAGGCAGGCGTAAAAGTCTTTCGCATAAAAATTGGGATGAGTAAAAAGTTACAGAAAATTTTATGCCCCGAACCGGGGTATACGCAAAAACTCAGGCGTGGGTAGCCATTCTTAGTGGTTTTTTGGCAAGGTTTTCAATTTCTCCAATTTCACCGCTCGTCTGTGATTCTATCTGTAGTTAATGATGATGGTAATTCTACGAAGGTATTTTTCTTTCGGTCCGGGTTATCATCTCTGCAACACTTTTCGGCTGTGGATCATAGTTAGGAAGCGGCGTTATTTCACATGACTGCCGGTCCAAACACCTTCCTTATTAAAAAGATTGTATCCTTCCAGAGAATCCGGACAAAGAAACTTACCGGTCCATTGGCCATTTAATTGAAACTGGTTATAAGTACCCTTAGCTGTTTTTACAAAATAGCAAGTCCATTTACCCTGCTTGTCAAAACACAGCAGAATATTTTGACTCGCCACGGTAATAAACGCAACCATGTTGTCAGTACTGTCAAATAAATATCGTCCTTGCCACGTCGCACTTCTCGGATGAAGTGTATAATTCAACATAGGATTGAGAAGTTCGCTTTGCTTTGGATTCAAACCTGGATTGCCGTTTGGGTTAATACTTGTAGTGGAATCAGGATTAATACCCGGATTCTCCGCGGGATTATAATTCCAATTGAATGCAGGATTGATGGATGTGTTATATTTTGGATTAATCCGCTGATTGCGCGATGGACTCAAATTGGCATCCAGTTTAGGATCTTGCTTTACGCTCACCAAATCATTTTGACACACTGCACTCAGGAATAAAAATTCGCCAATAATACAAAGGAGTAGAGGTTTGCTCATTTAGCTTTTTTAAATATTCCTGCAAATAATATTCCCGAGCGGCTGCGAACTGAAATGGCGGTGTTCATCATAATGGAAGAGCCCGCTATTTGGAGCGGACTTCGACATAAAAAAAGAGCTACTAGTGCTCCTTTTCAATTATCTATGTTTCAAAATGATTAAACGGCTTTTTCCATCTTAAGCGTTTGAAGCACCTGGTTCATGCTTCTTACTGCTTCGGCACTCTTGTTGAACATTGCTTTTTCTTCATCATTCAAAGCAAAGTCTACAATTTTTTCCCAACCATTTTTCCCAATCACCACAGGTACCCCAAGGCAAATATCCTTTTGTCCGTATTCTCCATTCAAGGTTACACAACAAGTAAAGAGTTTCTTTTCATCTCTTACAATACTTTCCACGAGCGCTGCGCCAGCTGCTCCCGGCGCATACCAGGCAGAAGTACCGATGAGCTTGGTTAGGGTGGCGCCGCCTACCATGGTATCAGCAACAATTTGTTTTTGTTGTTCGGCACTCAGGAATTTTGTTACAGGCACACTATTCCAGGTTGCAAATCTGATCAAAGGAATCATCGTTGTGTCACCATGGCCCCCAACAACAACTGCATTCAAGTCGGCGGGTGAACAATTGAGTGCCATACTGAGGTAGCATTTGAATCTTGCACTATCCAATGTACCACCCATGCCAATGATTTTATTCTTCGGTAATCCGGAGGTAGTAGATGCGAGATACGTCATTGTGTCCATTGGATTACTGATCACAATGATGATCGTATTTGGCGAATACTTCAAAATGTTTTCAGTCACGCCTCTAACAATGCCGGCATTTGTGCCAATGAGTTCCTCCCGAGTCATACCGGGTTTACGGGGAAGGCCGGAAGTAATAACTACTACATCACTGCCAGCAGTCTTGCTGTAATCGTTAGTACTACCAACAATACGTGTATCGAAGCCGAGTAAACTGGCGGTTTGCGTCATATCAAGTGCCTTTCCTTCGGCCAGGCCTTCTTTGATGTCCAATAGAACTAATTCCTGGCAAAGTTCTTTTCTGGCAATGTTATCGGCACATGTTGCTCCAACGGCACCGGCGCCTACAACAGTAACTTTCATTGAAAAAAAATTTAGTCGTGAGAAAATAGTATCCGCCTACCGCGGGAAAACAAAGGTAGGCCCCCCGACCGAAAGAAAACTAGTAACCTAAAATAATTCCTGGTCTTGCGGGCGGGGGTTTCGGCGTTCGGACGAGAGTCAAATGTAATTGTCAAGTACGCGGTATTTTCTCATCGCCAGT
>Ga0207691_10004071_pt1 | contig 14181 bp, 12 predicted proteins | sample KBSM13metaG_FD_184327 | JGI IMG/M metagenome (GOLD analysis project Ga0207691, IMG submission 184327) | Miscanthus rhizosphere microbial communities from Kellogg Biological Station, Michigan, USA - KBS M1-3 metaG (SPAdes) (version 2) | ecosystem: Host-associated > Plants > Roots > Rhizosphere >... | reverse complement strand
TCGGCGGGCGCCAACGGCAAGGCGCGCGAAGTGCTTGTGGACCGGAACTACTTCGATGAGATCGACGGCCATCCGCGCTAGCGCGTTCGTGCTAGCGCTCGTGGTGGCCGTCACAACGACGGTGTCGGCAAGACGACCGACCTGCAGACGCAAGTCACGTCTGGTGTCGCCTTCGACGCCGGTCACCTTCACGACTTCCTCTCCGAATCCCGCGAGGCGGGCAATCAGCGTGAACGGCACGCCCGCCGCGACCCTGAGCTCGTACCGTCCATCGTTGCCGGTCGTGGCTGCGGAAACGACGCTGTCGGCGACGCTCAGCTGCACGACCGCTCCGGACACCAGGGCTCCCGACGCGTCCCTGACGACGCCGGTTACCGTGACGGTCTGTTGAGCGAGAAGGGAGACGGACAGGCAGAGAGCGAACAGGGCACTGAGTGCAACTCGAAGCATGACCAGCAGTCTAGGTGAGCAGCGTCGCGGATGGTCCTGAAGAGTTTCTGAAATGCGCTTCAGGTGACGCATATATAAGGTCACGGACGTCGGGCCAGTCTGACGAAAACTTCAGAATTGGGGCAAGTGCCCGTCGACAGCGCGTCCTTCGCCGAGCCGTCACTCGATGACGAACATTTCAGGAACTCTTCACGTTCGCGCACGCGGCCGCTTCGTACACTGCGAAGGAGATGCGCGTGCTCGTTGTCGAAGACGAACTGAAGATCGCCGAGGCGCTGCGCGACGGGCTCGAGGCAGAGCGATACGACGTCTCCCTGGAGCGCACGGGTGAGGCGGCCTTCTTTCGCGCGTCCACCGAGGACTTTGATCTTCTGCTGATGGACCTGGGCCTGCCAGGCCGCGACGGCCTCGAGGTGATCGCCGCGCTGCGCCGCAACGATCGCCACACTCCGATCATCGTCTTGACCGCTCGCGACGCTGTCGGAACCCGCGTCAGCGGCCTCGATGCCGGTGCAGACGACTACCTCGTCAAACCGTTCGCGTTCGAGGAGCTGCTGGCGCGCATGCGCGCGCTGATGCGGCGCGACTCCGGTCACCCGCAGCTCCTGATGACCGCCGGTCCGCTGGTTGTAGACGTCCTGAAGCGCACTGTGACGCGCGACGGCGAGCGCGTCGACGTGACGATGCGCGAATTCGATGTTCTCGAATGCCTGATGCGCTTTTCCGGGCGCATCGTGTCGCGCGAAACATTGGCGCGCGAGGTGTGGAGCGAGTCGCGCACATCTTCGCTGGACAACGTCATGGACGCGCACGTGGCCCGCCTGCGGCGGAAGATCGACGGAGACCGGACGACGAGCCTCATCCATACCGTGCGGGGCGTCGGTTTCGAGCTCACCCACCACGACGATCACGGAACCGAATCCGGCAACCTGACGAATCACTGACGCGCGCGTCAGTGATGAAAAGTTCAGGAAGACTTCAGGTGCAGCCGCGCTGATTCTCGCTAGGCTCGCTCCTATGGGCGTCATCCTTGATATCTGTCGCTATCTCGAAGCTACATCCATCAGCGTTGGCATCCGTGAGTCCACCTGGACGTATCCCATCATCGAGTCCGTACACGTCCTCAGCCTCACGCTGTTCATGGGCCTGCTGTTGCTGTGGGATCTCCGCCTCCTCGGCGTGAGCATGCGCGGGTTCGCCGTCTCACGCATCTGGGCACGGCTGTTTCCGTGGATTGGTGTCGGCGCCGTGCTGATGATCGCCAGCGGTCTGCTGTTGTTCTGGTCCGACCCGGTGCGGTTCTACGGGAACGTCTTCTTCCGCATCAAGTTCATCGGACTGGTGCTGGCGCTGCTCAACGCGCTCGCGTTCCACTTCGGCATCGAACGGCGGCTGCCCGACTGGGACACCGCGCTGGTGCCGCCGCGGGCCGCCCGGTTTGCGGGCGGCGCGTCGCTGCTGTTGTGGACGCTGATCATCGTGGCCGGGCGATTCGTCGCTTACAACTGGTTCAAACCGCTCGTCTGATTCAGGAGCAGCGTCATGATGCAACTGGCATTCGTCTGGCTCGAACACTCGTGGCTCGGAATCGCCGTCAACGAATCAAAATGGGCGTTCGCGGCGCTCGAAGCGGGGCACCTGCTGTCGCTGGCCATGCTGGGCGGCGCCGTGCTGCTCGTCGATCTGCGGATTCTCGGATGGGGGTTGAAGGAGGAGCCGATCCGCAAGCTCGCCCGTGCGGCGCAACCGTGGCTGATCGCCGGGCTGGCGGGCATGATCGTGACGGGCGTGCCGCTGCTCGCCTCGCTGGCCGGGAGTAAGTACTACGGCAACGAAGCGTTCCGGCTGAAGATGTACTTCCTGGCGGCGGCGCTGCTCTTCACGTTCACCATCCGCCAGCGGTTCGCCCTGCGTGAGGGGTCCCCGGTCGGTGCACTTCAGGCGAAGATGATCGCGGTCACCTCGGTGCTCCTCTGGTCCGGCGTCGGCATCATGGGACGCGGCATCGGCTTTTACTGAGCCGCGGCTCCCCGATCTCAGCGCGGGTTGAACGGCCTCGGTGCGCGGCTGTCGTCAGGCATGGTGAGAAGGCCTTCGGTGTAGTGACCGGCGGTCTTCAGGGTCACGGTCACCGGCTTGTCGCTCTGGTTCTCCCAGAACCAGCCGTGGATGCCTGTGGTCGGCGCCATGAAGCCGCCGTTGCCTTCCTTGCCCTCTCCCATCGCGTAGCTCTCGGCGTAGCCGGCCTTCGATCCCTTCGGCTCTCCGTGAAAATCCCAGACGACGGAGTCGCTGGCCGTCCAGGAGTACACCATCATGCCGCCCTTCTCCATCCGGTAGTTGAACTCGACGCCATCGAGCGGCGCGATCTTGAAGGTCCTGGTGTCGCGCGCGTAGGCCATGGTGACCGGAAAGTCCGCGCCTTTGCGGACAGGCTCGCCGGCATCGTTGGGTGAGCCGAGCGAGGGATCGATCGCCAGCGGGTCTGCCGCAGAGGGCGAGGCGGGAGCGGGCGGCGGCGCGGCCGTTTGTGAGGTGGGCGCTGGCGCGGTCGACTTCTCCGCCGGTTCATTCCCGCAACCAATCCCGAGGCTTGCCGTGGTCATGACCACGAGCAGCGCCCCGATGGCGCTCATGAGGGAGCGGACGGGCGTAGGCATGAGTCCTCCATCCATACGGGACCAATCCTAATCACCACCCGCGGTGATCGATCTGAAGAGTGTCTGAAGAATTCTTCAGAGATGGCTGAGACCAGAGCGTCTCAGCCTCTTCGATTTCATTGGCCGTAACGGCCATGGTAGGCGATTTCAGCGTCCGGTTGTGCTCGCGACGCCTCCACCGAACTTCTCCGGGAATTGTTTGATGATGCCGTCCGACAAGGCATCCGCCATGTGGAGGATGTGGTCATAGACGGCGTCGAACGCTTTGACGTCGCCTTCCCAATCCTTGCTGAGACGCGCGCCCAGCTCCGCGGCCGTCGTCGAGAGATGCGTGTTCATCATCTCGAGCAGCGTGGCCCGCGGCCAGTTCGGATTCGCTTTGCTCAGAAAGTCGGAGATCTGGATGGCGTTCTGATGCCACTTGTCGTCGGCGGCTTTCTGTCCCGTTTTGTCGCCTCCCATCGCCGCCTTGACGATGTCGCCTGCGATGGCGATGTGATCCTTCAGCAGCGTGGTGAGCTGCCGACCCGCGGCGGCGCCATAGAACTTCGCCACGGCATTACCGATGTCGTCCTGGTTCTTCATGAGGCGATTGAGCGCGGCTGGCGCGTCGGGCTGATTCTGCGTGGCAGCCACGATGTAATCGCGCGTCCACACGACATGATCCGTCCACAGCTTCCGCATGTCCTGTTTCAACGCCGTGGCGGCTTCACTGTGTGTGGCGAGGCCCTTGTCTTTCGCCTGAGCGAAGGTGGGTGACGGAACGACGAGGAGGGAAACGATCGACGCGATGAACGCGAGGTTCCGGAACTTCACAGCGCACCTCCAAAGAGCTATTCCTGAGGTTTCACCGAAGCGGAAAGGCTGCTTTTAATAAGCAATCGGAGGGCCGCAGGGTGTGCTCTTCAGTAGCGCTGGGTCCGGCTGAAGCCGGACACTACGACCAATCGGTCCGGCTGAAGCCGACATTACGAGCGGGCGGCAGGCGCGAGGATCGCTCCTCGCGCCTGAGTTGTCGGGCGACTAACGCCGCATCACTGCCACTTCAGGCGAAGCGTCGTGGTCACGTTGATCGGTTGTCCGGGAAACGCATTGTTTCCGAAGTGTCCTGGCAGGAAGTAGTTGTCGTTGTTGAACAGGTTTTCGGCGTTCACCGTCAGATCCCACCGAGGCGTCCGGTAGCCGAGCGCGCCGGAGAAGATCGTGTAGTCGTCCAGGCGCTGCGTGTTCTCATCGTCTCCGAACTGTTCGGCGATATAACGCAGACCGAAGCCGGCGTTGAAGCCGCGCGGCAAGTCTGCCCGCAACCACAGGTTGACGTTGTGTTTCGGCACAAACCGCGGCGTCAGGCCGTCGAGATCGCCTCCCTCCTCCTTGAACTTAGGCACTGCGAGGCCATAGTTGAAGACGAGATAGGCACGCTTTCCGAGATCGGTGTTGACGTCCACATCAAGCCCCTTGGCGTTCTGCTCACCGACCTGAATGAAGCTGATCACCGACTGCTGAACCGTGACGTTGTTACGGGTCAGATAGTAGAAGGCCGCCGTGGTATCGACTCTGCCGTTCCAGCCCTGCCAGCGGTGCCCGACTTCATAGTTGCGCGCCGTGCTCGGTTCGAGCTGCGATCCGTCTGCGGGAACCGTATTGACCGGCGTGAACGAGCTGGACGTCGCGACGTAGAACTGCTGGTCGTAGCGAGGCGCGAACACAAGGCCGGCGCGGTACGAGTGGGCCGTTTGGTCACGGTGTTGCGGAGTGAACGGAAAGCCTCCGACTCGACTGACGTCGCGTTTGTAATCATCGAGCCGGTAACCGAGGTTGACCTTGAGCTGAGGCGTGATGTCGATCTGATCCTGCGCGTAGAACCCCTGGCTCTGCTCGTTGACGAACGTGGTCCGCGCGACGGTCGTGATATCGAGCGGCCCCTGCGTCTCGGCCATCGTGGTGATGTCCATCGGAGCGATTGTGAGCCACCAATAGCCGCAGATGCAGTCTGGATCGTCGCCAGCGGTCACCTCGGTGTGATACTTGTCCCGGTAGTATTCGTACCCAAACAGCAGGTTGTGTGTACCGGCCCCGGTGAGACGACCGACGACTTCTGCCTGGTTCTGTACCGGGCGTCGGCTGTGGTGAAAGTCGAGCGGCTCACGGAAGACAACGTTTTCGTCCGGGTCCCCGTACACGCCTTCGGTGACGAAATACTTGTCGCTGGTCCGCTGGTAGGCAAGGGAGTTGCGCAGTTCCCATCCGGGCGCCAGCCTCCCGGTGAAGACAGCCTGCGTCTGCGAGTCCTCGAAGAGCACACGATCCTGCGGCAGGCTGAAACGCGCATCACGCCGGAAGTTCGGCAGATTGATGATGTTCAGCGGGACGCCGCCATCGCCGTCGAACTTATCGCGAACGAAGACCTGGTGCAGAGTCAGCCGCGCCTTCGGGCTGAACAGGAATGTCAGTGATGGCGCGACGTTGAGGCGATCCGCGCCAGCCTGACGCCAGCCGTCGCTCGACTCGAAGCTCAGGTCAGTGCGATAGAGGATGCGCTCGTTGTCACCGACGGGGCCGGTCGTTCCCAGCGCCAGCTGGTGTGTGTTGAAGCGGCCCCCGCGGTAGAACACCTCGCCGGATCGAACAGCCTGCGGCTTCTTGCGGATGATGTTGATGCTGCCGCCGAGCGCGCCGCGTCCGTAGAGGATGGAGCTCGGCCCCTTGAGTACTTCGATGGCCTCGACGTTGTTCGCCTGCGTCGCCGCCCGATTGCCGTTACGGCGCATGCCGTCGATCATCACGGCGTTGAAGCTGTCCCGATCGTCGTCGAAAAAGCCGCGGATGGTGTATTGCTCGTAGACGCCGTACCACCGGATGGCCTGAACGCCGGAGGCGTTCCTCAGCGCCTCGCCAACAGTGTTGACGCCCTGCTGCAGGATCAGTTCCTGCGGAATGGTACTGACCTGAGCCGGTACATCGACGTCGGGCACCGGAAGCCGTGTGGCTGTCGCCTTGCCGGCGGTCGCCGTCACACTCACCGTGGTGTTCACGCGGCCGACGGCCAGGAGGACGTCCACCGCAGGAGTCTCCGGTCCCAGGGCGACATTCCGGACCGCGGTCTCGAACCCGCGCAACGACACCGACAGCTCGAAGCTCCCGGCAGATAGTCCGGTGAACCGGTATTTCCCCGCCTCGTCGGTTGTCGTCGTCGCGACCTGCGCGCCGCCTGTCGCCAGTGTGACGGTCGCGCCGGGAACGACACCGTTCGCGTCCCGAACTGTTCCCGAAAGCGAGAGTTGCTGCGCCGCGCTTTCGGATGCGCAGATAAATACGGCCGCCAAGAGCAGCAGGATCAACCTGGCACGGATGAGTGCCTTCATGCCTCGAACCTCCATTAAGAGTGCGTGTCGTAGAAACCGTCTAGGCTTCAATCGGAAGATCCTCGTCAGGTGAATTGAAACGGGCTCGGACGATCGCGGCGATCTTCCGCGCCAGCACCCGCCAGGCCAGTACCAGCGACGTCACGCACAGCGCTGTGCCGCCGAGCATCAGCGTGATGACGACGATGTCCCAGAGCGGGCGGTAGTTATAGAGCCACGGGAAATCGAGCGAGTGGAGCCCGTGATACAGCCATCGGCTCACCCAGTTGCGGGTGCTGTAGTTGCCGACGACGCGGGCGGTTTTGGGATCGATGTAGTACCGGGTGCGAACCGGATCGTTCATCTCCGCGTACACGACGGGCAGCGGGGATTCACGACGTCGATCGAGGTAGTAGGCGTCGTAGGCATCCATGACGCGGAGGTCGGCCAGGTTCTGGCCGGCGGCGTTCCGGATGACGCGCATCACCTCGTCGGTGCTGAAGGACTCCTTCGGCGGTCCGCGAACCGGGATGATTCGCGTATCTCCTGTGCCGTTGGTGGCGAGATAGGTCGGCTCGCCGACGAATGAGGTGAACTCGAGTTCCTTGACGCCGAACGTGCGGACGGACTCGAGCACAGAGCGCGGGTCCTTCTCTTCGAACTCTGAGAGTGTCGCGCTCCCACGGCCGCGTAACGCCGCCGCCAGGTTCGGACCGCGACCGCCATCACGCGCACCGCGCGCGCCACGGCCGCCCTCGGGCGCAGGCGGCGCTGGAACCGTGAGTTCGGTGAGCCTGTCCGTGAGCGGAAACGGCCCCATCGACAGCAAACCGCTGAATGCCCAGGTCGTCGTCACGACGCCGAAGAACAGGCCGATGATCGTGTGCCACCGCTTCCAGCCGCGATACGGCACCATCGTCGGAGCACCGGCATAGCGGTATCGCTTGCGGGGCGAGAGCATCCAGATGGCGATCACGACGCCAATGAGCGCAGTGACGGTGCCGATGAGCGACGACCAGACGACGAACGTGAACCATTCCGGCTGATGTTTGCGAAGCGGCGTGAAGTACAGCCAGTGAGGGACGGCGCCGAGGTACGCCCAGAACCGTGATGACGATGTGGTGTACTGCCGGACCTCAGCGGTGTCGGCGTTGATGTACACCTGCTGCCCATCCGCGAATGAGTACTTCTGGAGCGGCAGCGCGTTGCGCATGCCGACCGTCCACTGATCGACCTCCTCGACCGTGCTTTTCTTCGCATCAGTCAGCGGCCGTTGTGCCCACGCCACCGCAGCGCGGTCCACCATCGCCTCGTCAACGAGGTCGACGACGGCGCCGGTGTCGGCGTAGACCATTGCGTTTTCACCGCGTCCACCGAAGCGATACGCGGGGCGATTGTCGAAGCTGGTGAGACGGGGCTGGCCGGCTGGCGCGTCAGGTCCGAGTGCCGCCCGCGCGGCCGTTGGGGAAATCTTGACGTGATCGGGATCCAGAACCGGAAGCCGTTCGAGACGTTGTTCGGCCGTGACCTCCGGGAAACTCCAGTACATCATCACAATGCCGGAGGCGAACCAGAGCAGGAAGAGCAGGGACAGCGCCACGCCGATCCAGCGGTGAACGAAAATCAGCGAGCGCTTCAGGAGTGCGGAAGTACGGGGCACGCGAGCGACGAGTCTAGAGTGGAGCGCTCGCAGAACAAACTGAAGATTCCCTGAAGTCCCGTTCAGGCTTTCGACAGGCGAATACGGAAGGTGGTGCCCTGGGCGTCTGATCGCTCGAGCGTGAGCTGACCACCGTTCGCCTCGACCGCGCCCTTGGCGATCGACAGGCCGAGCCCGGTACCCGATGCCGCCAGCTCGTCGCCGCGAAAAAAGCGATCGAAGATTCGTTCCCGGGCCTCCGATGGAATACCGGGGCCGGTATCCGTCACGTCCACCACCGCCGTCCCATCGTCGCTCGTGACGCGAACCGACACCTGGCCGCCCGACGGCGTGAACTTGATCGCGTTGTCCACGAGATTGATCAACGCCTGACGCAGCACCACGCGATCAATGACAGCAGTTGGTCTCCCCGTGGCATCAACGGACAACGACTGCCCCTTCTCCTCTGCCAGCACGCCGAGATGTCCAACCACGTCTTCGGCAAGCTCGACCAGACTGACGGAGTCTGGCGTCAGCGTTGACTGATGCGTCTCCGCACGCGAGAGCGACAGCAGCCGATCCACGAGAACAGAGAGCCGGTCGGCTTCCTCGAGCATGCTGCCGATGATCGCGCGGTAGCTCGCTTCATCCCGACGGCCGGCACGAAGGCCGACTTCGCCGACGCTCCTGATCGCCGTCAGCGGCGTTCGCAGCTGATGTGAGACGTCGGCGGTGAACCGGCGCATCTGCTCGAACGACTGCTCGAGACGGCCGAGCGTCTGGTTGAATACCGCCGCCAGCCGGCCCATCTCATCGTCCGGATTGTCGACCGGGAGGCGATCGTTCAGCCGTTCGGCGGTGATCGTGCGCGCGTGACTGGTCATGCGCTCGATGGGCGCCAGCGCGCGACGAGCCAGCACGTACCCGCCGACACCGGCAACAGCCACCGCAATGGGGAGACCGAGCACCAGGATCAGTGCGAGATCCCGAAGCTGCGCGTCCATTGAGCTTTCTGACCGCCCAATCTGTATGACCACGCGCGATTCGGCGAAGGGTCCCTTGAGCGCACCACGCTGCGTCATGATGCGCATCCGTTCGCCGTCCTCCGCCGTGAGCGTGACAATGCCCTCGCCCACGACCGAGCGGCTTTCCGGAACGGACGTGCGCTGCGCTTCGCCATTGCGATAGACGACTCGCGAGCGATCTCCGCGCCACACCTGGACCCATGGCAGCGGGAAGTCCGGATCGATGCGCTCCGGCTCGGTCAGCATGTACATGCCTTCCTCATCCTGGTAGAGGCTCGCGTAGACCCAGGTGAAGTCCTGCCGAAGCTGCTGGTTCAGGTTCTCGGACGCGTTGCGGCTGACAAAGACGTAGACGGCGGCCACGTAGACGCCGATCACCACGAGCATGGCGCCGACGTACCAGAACGCGAGGCGCACGCGCACGCTGTGCGAGCGCCACCATCGCCGCGCTCCGTCGGCGGGCGGGCCCACGGTGTTCACGGCTCGCCTTCGCGCAGGACGAACCCGACACCGCGTACGGTGTGAATGAGCTTCACCGGATAGTCGGCGTCAACCTTGCGGCGCAGGCGCGCGATGTGCACATCGATGACGTTGTCGAGCGGCGTCGTGCGCGCCGTCTCCTTCCAGACGTCGCGCGCCAGGGTTTCGCGAGGGACAACCTGTCCCTGATGGCGCAGCAGATATTCGAGGAGCTCGAACTCGCGCACGGTGAGATCGATCGGCGTGCCCCCGCGCGTGACATTGCGCGTGATCAGATCCACGTCGAGATCGCCGGCAGAAAGACGCGGCGCCTCCGCCGCGCGGCCACGGCGGACAAGCGCACGAATGCGCGCGATCAACTCCGCGAACGCGAAGGGCTTGACGAGGTAGTCGTCGGCGCCGCTGTCGAGACCCGTGACACGATCCTGGAGCGAGTCCCGTGCAGTCAGCACGAGCACTGGCGTCTTGAGCCCGCGCGCGCGAACGGCGCGCAGAATCTCGAGTCCGTCCCGTCCGGGCAGACCGAGATCGAGCAGCACGGCGTCGAACGTTTCGGTATTCACCCGAAAGAACGCGGCTTCGCCCGTCCGCTCGACGATCACTTCGTACTTCTCCGCTTCCAACCCTTCGCGAAGGGCGTCGGCGACCTTCTGTTCGTCTTCGACGACCAGTATTTTCATGCGTGTAGGACGGGCTCTGCCGAGCCTCACAGCCGGGCGAGGCGGACCCGCCAACATATAATCACTCGGTTATGGCTGATTACGGCGCACTCGAACGCACACTCACCGATGCTCTCCAGTTGACCCGACGCCCTGTGGCGGTGTCGTTCCTGGACCAACCGCCGGATGGCGTGCAGCGACTTGAGGGGGCGCAGCCGTCAGGGTGCACGTTCTGGTCACTGGCATCGAGTGGCGAGGTGTTCTATACGGCGCCGGAAGATCACTACAACTGCCCCATTGGCAGCTATACCCACCGCATCGATCTGCCCAAGGACCGGGAACACGAGCTCTCCGATACGCTGTCGCTGATGACAGACCTCGGCTACCTCCGGATGGCGGAGGTACCGGGCGTGCCACGCCTCGACAAAACGCCGGCGGCGACCGTGTATGCCCCACTGGGCCAGACACCGGGGGAACCGGACGCCGTGATTGTCACGGGGACACCCGGTGGATTGATGTTGCTGCATGAGGCCGGTGCGCGAATCGGGATTGCCGCCGCGTCGCTCCTGGGACGCCCGACCTGCATGGCGATCCCGGCTGCGCTGTCGACCGGTATCGCGTCGAGCCTCGGCTGCGTCGGCAACCGGATCTACACGGGCCTGGACGACGAGGAGTTCTACAGCGTGATTCGCGCGGATAAGCTCATGGCGCTGGCCGGCGAAATCGCGACGATCACGGCGGCGAATGTGATGCTGACGCAGTACCACCGCGAGCGCCGAGCGACGATCACTGCCTGAAGCAACCATCACGACCGCAGCTTCAATCGCACCAGTAATTCCTGATACCTCCGATCGGATCGCAGCGGCTCGAACCTCGGTTCAACGTGCACGCTCGCAACTGCCGGGTCGCGATCCAACCACGCCTGATCGAGAAGCTCGAACGCCGTGTCGATGTTGCCGAGGCCGACGAAAGCCATCGCCAGGTGGTACGACGGCACGTAGCGCTCGTGCTCGAGCGTGCGCGCTCGAGCAAGCACGGCCGTGGCATCGCGCCGATTGCCAGTGACGGCCTTCGCATGCGCCAGCCACGTCAGCAGCATCGGGTCGGAATCGCCTTCGGCGAGCGAGACAGCGGACTCAAACTCGGATAGCGCTTCCGCGTGACGGCCGGACTGGAGATACGCGGCCGCGAGCACCCGGCGGGCCGGCATGAACGCCGGATCCATGTCGATCGTGTTGCGGCAATGATCGATGGCGGCGTCGTAGTCTCCGGCGACATACCGCGTCCACCCCGCTGTCGTCCCCACCACGAGACACAGCGGATCGAGCTCGCAGGCACGTTCACTGGAGCGGATCGCTTCCGCATGCCGACCCTGTACGCTGAGCGCCATCCCGTACGCGCGGTGGGAACTCTCGAAACTCGGATTCTGGGCGATGGCGTCGCCGTACGACGCCTCGGCCGCCGACCAATCGAGGTCGTGCATGCGGCGCACGTCGGCGAGCGCCAGGTGCGCCTCGTACAACGTCGGATCGATGGCCAGCGCCCGCAACGCCGAGGCCTCCGCGTCCTTCAGCGCCAGACGGGGAAGCGCATGGTAGAACTCCGCGCGGGCGATGTGCGCGCGTGCAAGAGCCGCATGAGCCGCCCCGTAAGACGGCGAACCGTCCAGCGCGCGCTGGTAGTACGTGATCGCTTCCCTCAGGCCGTCGTCAAACGGTTTGTTCCAGTAATACCGCCCTTTCAGATACGCCTGGTACGCCGCTGGCTCGCAGGATGCCGGGCGTTCAATCGAGGGCGTCAGCTCCATCGCCAGCGACCGGGCAATGCGCGTCGCAACATCCGTCTGTACGGCCAGGCAGTCTGTGAGTTCGCGCTCGTACACGTCTGACCAGAGATGTGTTTCACCCTGCGTTTCAACGAGTCGTGCGGTGATGCGCACCCGGTCGCCGACGCACCGGACGCTGCCTTCAACCAGGTAATCCACCCGCAGCGTCTCCCCGATCTCACAGGCGCGCCGCGTGGTGCCTTTGAAGACCATGGACGACCAGCGCGCGACGACGGCGATGCGCCCCCGGGCCACGGATCCGAGCTGCGCGATCATTTCCTCCGTCAGGCCGTCGCTGAAGTAATCCTGCGCCGGATCCTCGCTGAGGTTCGCAAACGGCAGCACCGCGAGACGCAGACGCGTCGCCTTCGCTGGTGACGATGCCACCGGCTCCGCGGCGTCGAGTCGTGCGATGAACCGGTAGCCGCGGCGCGGGAGCGTCTCCACGAACCTCGGATTGTCCGCATCATCGCCAAGCGCGGCACGCAGACGCTTCACCGCGGCGTTGAGGCTGTGCTCGAAATCGACGTAGGTACCGGCAGGCCAGAGATGGTGGCGAAGCTGCTCGCGGGTCACGACGTCGCCCGGACGTTCGAGCATCAGCCGGAGGATTTCAAACGGCTGTTCCTGCAGCCGCACGCGCGTCGAGCCGGTGCGCAGCTCCCGCAGCCGGACGTCCAACTCGAACGATCCGAACTTCAGGGTTCGGGTGGCTTCCGTGGATTCCATGTCCCGTTATGCCCCAACGACGTGCAGTTGAAAAGAGCGATCTGCAGTGTGCTGCTCACAATCGGGCCCTGAGGAACGCCGTTAAGGCGTTCCGGCAGGCCGGGTCACCTACGTTTCACCTCGTGTCACCTCCGCTGCATTGAGGCACCCGCAGTCCCACCGGACAGTGGCGTTCCGGGGGTGCGGACATGCGAGGACGACATCTGCTGCTAGCTCTGGCCGGTTCGGTTTTTGTCGCGGGAATCGCCCAGGCGGCGCCGCCGCACATCAGCGTGGCGGCAAGGATCTACAACACCGCGCGAGTACCGTCAGATCTCGCGGCCGCCGCACGGGCGGTCGCAGCGCGGACGCTCGGCGTGACGCACATCGACATCGCCTGGCGGAACTGCGACGCCGCTGACGAATGCGGCCAGGTTCCGCCCAGGGGAGAACTGATCATCCGTCTCGTGCGGTCCAGTGACGTGATCGGCAATCCGGCTGCACTCGTCCTCGGAGAGGCGTCGGTCGACACCGGTGCGGGCGCCGGCGTACTGGCGACGATCTATGTGGACCGCGTGGAACTGATGGCAGGGCTCTCGGACGCCGACGCCGCTTCGCTGCTCGGACGCGCGATCGCCCATGAGCTCGGTCATCTGCTGCTCGCCACGAGGACTCACAGCTCGAGCGGGCTGATGCGTGCGCAGTGGACGCGGAACGAAATCCGCGCCAATCAGACTGCGGATTGGGCGCTGACGAAAGCGGATGCGGCGGCCATTCGAAGACGTGCCGCACGGAATTGAACCGTGAAGCTTCGTGGTCAGTTCTTTATTTCTGTCCGGCTGCTCTGGCTTCTTCGGCGCGCGCGGCACTGAGAATGTTGCGCATCGCGTAGTTGCCTTCGTGACATGCGTACTCGAAGAGCGGCTGGTCCGGGTCGGCTGTGAGGCGCATGGCAAACGTCCACGGACGCACCCAGGTCTCCGGATCGTCCACGGTCATCGACCACTCAACAATCCCTGCCGCGGTCGGCACGAACCGTTCGGTCAGCTTCATCTTCGATGATCCGTTCCTGTACGCAGAGCGCGGATCGAAGTTCGTCGTCTCGACGACGAGCGTGTTGCCTTCCCAGTGTCCCCTCGCGTCGCCCATGTGCGATCGCTGACCGCTGAGCGGGCTGTTGTCGAGACGGATGACGCGCGTCTCGTGCACCATCTCGTATCTGATGGCCACGATTCCCGGCGCCTGCGTGATGTCGTACGCGTTGCCGTAGATGGCCGGCATCATCGAGCCTGGCATTCCGCGCGTGATGCAGCGGTCATACAGGCTCCGATCAAGCCAGGAGTCTGCCCGTCCGCCTTCATTGAATCCTCCGCGTCCGGCCGCCGGCGCTG
>Ga0207691_10004070_pt1 | contig 14185 bp, 11 predicted proteins | sample KBSM13metaG_FD_184327 | JGI IMG/M metagenome (GOLD analysis project Ga0207691, IMG submission 184327) | Miscanthus rhizosphere microbial communities from Kellogg Biological Station, Michigan, USA - KBS M1-3 metaG (SPAdes) (version 2) | ecosystem: Host-associated > Plants > Roots > Rhizosphere >... | reverse complement strand
ACGTTCCCAGCGTCCTTCGTCCTCGCGTCATCGTCGTCTCCCCGATCTGTCCAGGTGCGTTTGTCGACTGCGAGTAGCAGTCTGTCAACTACTTTTTGTGTTTACCCGAGCACCTGGATTGACCGGGGAGTACGCGGTCGCGGGCGAAAGGTTTCTCCGAAATCGTTTCAGGGGGAAATCTTGCCGACACCCGCACCGGCGGGAACGACGGTCTTCACGTCGTTGGTCGTGCCGGTCAGCGCGCTGGAATACGAATACGGAATGTCGGCGGTGCAGTTGGCCGGGTAGGCGCGCGAGGTTCGCATGACCTCGACGTTGTCGATTCGCTCGGTGCTCCCTGGCGCATCGGACGGCGTGTAGATCGAGTAGTGCAGCGCCTCGTAGTAGTTCTTCTCCATGCGGATGCAGGTGCCCGCCCGGATCTCCGACGCGTCCTGCGCGCCCACGATGTAGTTGTTGAAGAAGTGGCCGACCGCGCCGCGGTACATCGGGATGCGCAGCAGCACCTTGTTGTAATAGTTGTGGTGGAACGTGATCTTCCGGTCGGCGAACAGGTCCGTGTCGGACGCGCCGACCAGCCCGCCCTTGTGGTGATGGTGCAGGTAGTTCCACGAGATGGTGATGAACCCCGTCTGCCCCTTGATGTCGATCAGGCCGTCGTAGAGATCGTGGTTCGTCTGCACGGCCGGATCCTCGTTGTAGAACTCGCAGTGATCGATCCAGATGTTCTTGCTGGTTCCCTGGATGGAGATCGCGTCGCCGCCGTTGACCAGGATCGCGGGCACGCCCTCGTCGTCGGACGAGGTGTAGACGTTCGGCGTGTCCACGCGCGTGGTCACGCCCGTCATCGTGAGGCGCAGGTTCTGGATGATGATGTTGTTGGCGCTCGAGATGTTCAGACCCACGCCGTTGAGCAGCGCCGTGCTGCCCATGCCGAGGATCGACTTGTTCGACTTGACGTTGATCTGGCCGCCGTTGGCGCCGTTCCCGATCGTGCCTTGCACGCGAATGATGTAGGCCGTCGAGCTCTCGGCGTACATCTTGAGATCGGCGTACGTCGTCACGGTCACGACCGTCGCGCCCTTGCCGCCGGTCGTGCCGCCGTTCAGCGTCGCGAACCCGATCAGCGTCCCCGAATCCGGGGGCGTGCCCGTGCCGCCCGTTCCCGTCGCGCCACCGGTCCCCGCGGCGGAGCCGCCCGTTCCCGCGGTGGATCCGCCCCGGCCCCCCGCGCCCGTCGTCCCGCCCGCGCCCGTCGTACCGCCGGCTCCTGTCGTTCCGCCCCGGCCCGCGGCGCCCGTCGTCCCGGCGGCGCCGCCCGCACCCGCCGTGCCGGTCGTGCCGCCGCGGCCTGCGGCGCCCGTCGTTCCAGCCGCGCCCGTCGTTCCCGCGGCGCCTGTCGTTCCAGCCGCGCCCGTCGTGCCGCCGCGGCCTGCGGTGCCCGTCGTTCCGGCCGCGCCTGTCGTTCCAGCGGCGCCCGTCGTTCCAGCCGCGCCCGTCGTTCCAGCCGCGCCCGTAGTTCCAGCCGCGCCCGTCCCGGCGGAGCCCGTTGCTCCCGCGGCGCCCGTCGTCCCACCCGCGCCGCCCGTGCCCGTGTCCGGACCGCCGCCGCTCGTGCCGCAGCCGGACGCGAGCAGGACGATCGCCGCAACGACCCGGACGTACGGTGCGCGCTTCATGGGCATGGATGCTCCAACGCGGGCGAATTGATCACTGATGTAGGTTGATCGCCGGGGGTATTTTGGCTCGCGTCAGGCCGGCGTACCGGGCGACGCGGCTTCCGCGGCGGCGTTCCGGCGGTATAGCGGCCAGATGGTCGTCAGCCGCTCGGGCGCGCGCGCGTCCATCTCGACGAGCTCCAGGGCGCAGTCGTGGACCGCGCGCAGTTCGACCAGGCCGCCGCGCAACGACTCCAGCACGGCGGCGATCGGCGCAGCCGGCCGCGTGTCGACGAAACGTCCAACGGTGAGATGAGGTCGGTAGCGATCGAACCTCACTTCCTTCCCGCCCGGCACGGCCAGCGTCGCGCGCAGCGCCGCGAGATCGCCATGCGGATCGTGGACCTCGAGGAACGCGCACGTTGCGAAAGCGTTGGGCGCGCCGACGACGATCTGCGGCCGCGACAGGTTGGCCACAGCCGCACGCTGCGCGGCGATGATCGCTTCGGTGACGTCGTCGTCGAAGCGCGGCGCGGCCACCGGAAATCCGCAGACCCACACCGTCACATGCGCGTCCTCTGGCCTCACGGGGACGATCGCCCCCTCCAGCCGACTCGCAACCGCCGCCATCCTCGCGATCACGAGGGCATCGGTCACGCGCAGCGTCCACACGGCGTAGCGGTCGCGCCCGCGACGCCAGCTTTCGATCACACCCTCGCTGGGCCCGAGCGTCCGCTCGCGCGCGCAGAACTGCGCCCACGTCTCGGCGAACCCGCCCAAGCTCATCGGCTCAGCATTGCCACACGGGCATGCGCACCTCAAGCGCGACTTGTTCCGAAGCCGGTCGTCCTTCCTGTACGATGACGCCGCTTCGGCTCCGGACTGCGGTGGGTGAAGCGCAACCAAAGACGAGGAAAATGAGAATGCATCGATCAAAACGGGAACCCTCGAAGGGTTCCCAAACCCTCCCGCGATGTTACGCGGCGAGCAAAGCTCGCCGGCTCCACACGCGATCCCTTTCGCGGAAATCCTGGCTTCGTTCCGGCTTCGCCGGACTCGGGCTCGCCACGCTGGCGGGCTGCGCGAATCTGATCGCGGGCGGCGGCGGCGTCCACCGCAGCGATTCGTTCCCGTCCGGCAACGCGCCCGAGCCGACGGTCGCCACCAACGTCCTCTCCTGCGTGGCGAAGGCGCTTCCGTACGGTTCAGGCGACTCGCTCACCGCCCGGTTCGACGCCCTGGCGCGCGGCGCGATACCGGCCCAGGCGGTTCCGCTGTCACGCACGGCGCACGACGCCCTGTGCGACACGATCGCAGCGTCGGGAAATTTCCACGCTTACCGTGAACCGCCCTCGGCGTCCGCACAGGCGGTCATCCGCGAGCTCGCGCAGGCGACCGGCGCGAAGTCGATCGCGATCCCCGCGATGCGCCTTTACGCACGCTGCGAGCAGGACAAGAAGACCGTGCGCAACTCCGCGGGCCAGGTGATCGCGACCGTCGACGAAGGCACGCAGACCTGCGGCATGGATCGCTGGAAGGACGTCGGCCTGTTCATCTTCGCGGCCGACGGCACGATGCTGTACAGCTCAACGAAGCGCGCCGGCATCAAGTCGAATCCGGATCCGGAACCGGACATGAACGAGGTGCTGGCCAACATTCCGGCGACGTTCTCCGCCCCGTCCGGGGCAGTCGCCGAGACGCCGCCGGTCGCGAGCCCGAGGATGGCCGGCACGGGCGCGATGCCGCCCGCCGCCTACACACCGCAGGCGGCCCCCGCCGGCGTGGGCCCGACGGACCCGAAGGTCGACGAGGCGATCGCCGGCGTCAACCCGAAGGCGCCCGCCGACTGCAAGAAGTACGTGAAGACGGTGTGCCGCGCGTCGACCATCCCCGACAACGCCCGCCTGCAGATGTGCGCGGCCTACGTCGGAACGGTCAACAACCTGGTCGCGCAGCACGGCGCCAAGGCCGGCGAGACCTGCAAGTCGATGCTGCCGAACGCGCCCCGGTAGCGGCGGCCCTCACCCCGACCCTCTCCCGCAAGCGGGAGAGGGAGAGCGGAGCGGGAATAGTTCGCCGGACGCGCGTTGGTAGCGTGCGGCCGCCATGAAGAGAGCGCTCAAGATCGTCGGTGGACTACTGGGCCTGGTGCTTGTTGCAGTGGGCGCGTTCGCGGCGTTCGTCGCCATCCGCGGGATCCCGCGCTACAAGCCGGGCAACATCCAGCTGGCCGTCCAGCCGACGCCGCAACGGCTGGCGCGCGGCGAGAAGCTGGTGCGCGTCCTGTGCGCCGAGTGCCACATGGATCCGGTCACGCGAAAGCTGACCGGCCGCCAGCTGATCGACGCGCCGCCGGAGTTCGGTCCGATCTTCTCGAAGAACATCACGCGCCATCCCGAGAAAGGGATCGGCAGGTGGACGGACGGCGAGCTCGCGTATCTGCTCCGCACCGGCGTGAGCCGCGACGGCAGCTACATCCCGCCCTACATGGCGCGGCTGCCGCACATGGCCGACGAGGACATGGCGTCCATCCTCGCGTTCCTGCGTTCGGACCATCCGCTGACGGCGGCCGAAGCGGTCGACCCGCCCGGCCGAACGAAGCCCAGCTTTCTCACCAAGTTCCTGTCGACGGTCGCCTTCGGTCCCCTCCCCTATCCGGAGCAGCCAATCACGGCGCCGGCGCCGAGCGATCAGGTCTCGTACGGCCGCTACCTGGTCATCAACCTCGAGTGCTGGACGTGTCACTCGGCCGACTTCAAGACGATGAACACCATGCAGCCCGAGAAGACGCCGGGCTTCCTGGGCGGTGGAAACCCGATGCGGGATCTCGCCGGCCGGATCGTGCCCACGGCGAACCTGACCGCCGACGACGCGACGGGAATCGGGCGCTGGTCGCAAACAGACTTCGTCAATGCGGTCCGCAAAGGCGTGCGGCCCGACGGGCGGCCGGTGCTGTATCCGATGCAGCCGTTCCCCGAGCTGGACGAGCAGGAGCTGGCCGCGATGTACGCGTACCTTCGATCGATTCCGAAGATCGCGAACGCCGTCGCGCGCGCCGCCCCGCCGGCGCCGACCGACGACAACCCGGGCAAGAAGCTGTATTACCGGTACGGCTGCTACGGCTGCCACGGCGACGCGGGCGTCGGCACCGCCGACCTGCGCAAGAACAGCGAGCACTACCCGAGCGAGGCCGCGCTGATCGCGTGGATCAAGAACGCGCCGGCGATCAAACCCGGCACGCACATGCCGCAGTGGGAAGGCGTCATCCCCGAAAGCGAATTTCCGCTGCTCGCCACCTACGTTCGCCAGCTGGGCGCGGCCGCGAAGTAAACCGGCTAGTGAAGGATCGCGTTCGCCCCGAAGGTGGCGACCAGCGCGATCGCGCCTGACACGAAGAACAGCGCCAGCGTGCGGGGGACGCTGGCGCCGTAAGAGATCTTCAGGCCGGCGAACGTCGCCAGCGCGCTGAGACCGAGACCGATGATCCAGGGAAGACCGATCAGCTCGATGACGACCAGCATCAGCCAGACGATCCCGGCGGCGACCACGGCCTGCATGAAGCGCGGGTCCTGCAGGCGCGCGATCCGCTTCAATTGCTGATCGTGAACGTCTCCGAGCTGAGACAGGTGGTCCCGACGGGGCACGGCGACGGGTCGTGCGAGATCACCGTCGGCAGGAACTGGAACGACCCGGCCGCCGCCGGCGCTCCGTCGACGACGATCTGCACGGCGTAGGTGCCGGAGGCCGGGTACGAGATCTTGATGGACTGCAGCGCGCCGGCGGTATCGAAGGTCAGCTTCAGCGGCGAGACGACCGGAACGCATGCGACCGAGCCGGTACCGGGCTGACAGTCGACGCTCACCACCGTTCCGTCCGGCTCCCCGACGGTGATCGCGATGTCGCGTCCGGAGATCGGCGTCGCGAGCGTGAACGTGACGGTGTGCTCGCAGGAGGAGAGGCACTGCTCGTGCGTTTCATCTCCCGACGAAGAACACGCGGCCCACACCAGCGGAATCAGCGTAAGCAAGCGGCGAAATCTCATGGCCGGCGTTCAAAGCAAGGCACATGCCGCCCGATCGCCGCGGATTGCGCCGGCGTTCGCTACCGGCGACGAAATCCGTCCCGCCGAACCGGACAGCCATGTCATGGTCGGGTCACGGCGCGATCGGCGATAGCGATCAGCGATCGTGTTTTCGGTCCGAGTGCCGCTTCGAGACGTGCCGCGCCTGCTTGGCGTTGCGCTTGGACCGCTCGGGCGATTCTTGCACGATCTCGGACGCGGAATCCTGCTCGACGTCGGCCGCCGGCGTGGGCCGTGGGGCGCCCGCGGCAACGGCGGCGGCAGTGCTGGCGGCGGCCGCTCGCCGCCGGGCCCGCAGCTCGTGCCCCGCCACGACCGCCGCGGAGCCCGCGATGATCGCCAGGCAAAGGAAGCGCGCACCGCCCGACAATCGTCGCGGAGACGCCGTCCCGCCCGCTGCACCCGTGTGGCTGTAGTCGATCACGGACGCGTACTCGAGGTCTTGGCGAAGCTCGCGCGCCGATTGATGGCGCTCCCCCGGCCGCTTCGCCAGCGCGCGCAGGACGACGTTCTCGATCGCGTCCGGAATCCACGCGCCCGTCGCGACCTCGCGCAGCGGTCGAGGATCGGTCAGCATGTGCATCCGCAGGACGTCGAAGGGCGTCTCCGCCACGAACGGCTGCCGCCCCGTCAGCATCTGGTAGAGGATGACGCCGCACGAGTAGACGTCGCTGCGCCTGTCGGCCTCCAGGCCGGACGCCTGCTCGGGAGACATATAGCCGGGCGTTCCCAGCACCAGCCCGCCCAGCGTGAGGTTCTGCGACGGCGCCCTGTCGGCTTGGGGTCCCATCTTCGCGATCCCGAAGTCGAGCAGCTTCACGCTCTCGCGCGAGAACAGGCCGCCCGCGTTGAGCATGATGTTCTCGGGTTTCAGATCGCGGTGCACGACGCCGCGCCCGTGCGCGTAGTCGAGCGCGTCGAACACCGGATGCATGATCTCCAGCGTCCGCTTGACCGACAGCGGCTTCCCGTTCTTTATGCCGTCACCGATCAGCTCGCCCAGAGATTTCCCGGCCAGCAAGTCCATCGCGAGGAACAGGCGGCCGTTCCACTCGCCGAACTCGATGACCTTGGCGATGTTGGGATGCGAGAGCTCCTTCATCACACTGGCTTCCCGCTCGAACCGCTGCACCATCTGATCGACGCCCGCGACCTCCGGGTGCAGCAGCTTCACCGCGACCTGCTTGCCGGGGCCCAGCTCCTCGGCGCGGTACACGCGCCCCATCCCGCCCTCGCCGATCACCTCGTCCAAACGAAAGCGGCTCGCGAGCACGCTTCCGATCAGCGACGGTTCTTGTGCGGCTTCTTCCACGGCGAACTACGCCGACAGAATCGGCGGTTTTCGCCGCGTTCTGGAGGCCAGCCGCCTACATGCGCCTACTGCGCGGTCACGCTGGCGACCGGGAAGTCGATGCTCCCGGTGCCGCCGCCGACCTCCACGAGAATCTGCGCCTGGTCCATCTTCCCCAGCGTCATGCCGGCGGCCGCCCACGCGGCGAAGTGCTGGCTGATGGAAATTTGGCCGCACGTGCGCGCCGTCCGCCGCACGCTGTAGAACTGCACCCAGCTGGTGACGCTGGAGCCGCACTTCGAGCCGCCAGTCCCCGTCGTGTTGCGCGTGTAGAGGATGTACGTGCCGCCGTCGATGTCGACGGTGCCCTTGTTGACCGTGCTGCCCGGGTTGACCGGCATCGTCTTGTAAGAATCGTCGACGATGTAGAACTCGACACACGGGTTCTGCGACCATCCGTAGATCCCGATGTACGAGTAGCCGCCGCCGTCTCCCGTTTTCTTCTCCGAGAACTGCGCGGTCACCGTTCCCAGCTGGTCGTAAGTCTTCGTCGAGTTCCATTGCAGGCCGAGGCGCGCCAGGAAGTCGCCGGAGTTAGCCCACGTCGCCTTGAACGCCGGAACGTCGAAGGTCGTGATCGATCCGCCGCTGCCGTTCGACCAGATCGTCCAGTTCATGCCGGCCGCGGTGCCGGACGCGTTCGACGAGTTGTGCGCTGTTCCGCCGCTCGGCAGCGTCGCGCTGCAATCGGCCATCGTCGAGCCGCCCGTGCCGGTGGTGCCCGCCGTTCCGGTCGTCCCGCCCCGCCCCGTCGTGCCGGCGGTGCCGCTCGTGCCGCCGCGCCCGGCCGCGCCGGTCGTCCCGGCGGTGCCCGTCGTTCCGCCGCGGCCCGCGGTGCCCGTCGTGCCGGCGGTTCCCGTCGTGCCACCGCGCCCCGCTGTGCCGGTCGTGCCCGCGACGCCCGTGGCGCCCGCGCCCGCGCTGCCCGTCGTGCCGCCACGGCCGGCCGTGCCCGTCGAGCTCCCGCCCGCGCCGGTCGTGCCCGCGACACCCGTGCTGCCGGCGCCGGTCGTGCCCGAGACACCCGTCGTCGAGCCCGTGCCGCTCGTCCCGGCCATGCCCAGCGTTCCACCTTCGCCCGGACCTGCCGAACCGCCGGCGGCGTTCCCGCCGTTCGACCCACCGACGGCCGACGTCCCCGCGCTCCCGCTTTCGCCGATGGGATCGGAAGTCGCGCACGCCTCGAGCGCGAACATGGCGAGAAACGACTTGAAGATAGAGAACGACCTAAGGGAACGACGGGGGGGGATCATCGCGATTTGAGTATTCCCGAGAACCGCGAGATGGGTGCGCGTCCGAATAATTTTTCGTCAGCGACGCACCAAAAACGTGTCTGTCTGTGAGGCGCTGTAGGAGTTACACCCCCACCGCTGGGCGTCGACGCGGCGCGCCCCGCGATCTCGTGGTAGTTCTCTCGCGATTTCAGGTGCTTGCAAGAAGAACCCGGGCCGCGTCGATCGGGCGCGCAAGGGGTCGTCGTGTTCATGAAGCACGAACACACGACAAAGGAGCCAACGATGCGATTCATGATCATGCACAAGAACGACGCGAACACCGAGGCGGGGAACGCGCCGCCGATGGAGCTGGTCCACGAGATGGGCGCGTTCATCGGTGAGCACGCGAAGGCCGGCAAGTTCGTCGACGGCGCCGGGCTGGCGGGCAGCAAGACGCGCACGCGGCTGACGTTCCGCAACGGGCAGTGCACGACGAAGCGCGGTCCGTATCGCGGCGAGCACGAGCTGCCCGCGGCGACGCTGCTGCTGAAGGTCGGCACACGCGAGGAGGCGGTCGGCTGGGCAGAGCGCTACGGCAAGATCCTCGGCGACGGCGAGATCGAGTTGGGCAAGGTCAACGAGCCCTGGGACATCGGCCTGATGCCGGCGCCCGAGAACCCGCCGCTCCAGATGCTTCTCATCGAGAAGGCCGACCAGGCCACCGAGGGCGCCGGCCGCAGCCCGCAGCAGAAGGCCGCCATCTCTCGCCTGAAGACGGAGATGACCAAGGCGGGCGTGCTCGTGCGGTCGCTAAAGCTGCAGTCGAGCGCGAAGGGCAAGCGGCTGGTGTTCACCAGCAACAACCTGCGCGTGGTCGATGGCCCGTTCGTCGAATCGAAGGAGCTGATCGGCGGCTTCGCGGTGCTGGACCTGTCCGGGATCGAAGAAGCGATCGAGCTGTGCCGCCGCTACGCGGAGATCCTGGGCGGTACGCTGGAGATGGACGTGCGCCTCGTCGACCCCGAGCAGGACTAGTCGCTCCGCGCCGCAGGCGCGGTTTGCGACTATTGTTTTTTCTGGTAGCCGCGATCCCGCGCTTCGCGCGGGGGCGGCTAGTTGAGACCCCTACCCTGACCCTCTCCGCGCTGACGCGGGGCGAGCGGATCAGATGAGACCAAGGGGCCGCCCCCATTCGTTCCGCCGCCGCTGCTTTTAACTTCATCCGTACGGCAACGGATGGGGAGGGCACGATGCGGATGACGATGGTCGGGGGGATGATCCTTGGCTTGGCGCTGGCGGCTGGCGTGGCGGCCAGCTGCGATGACGCCACGAATGACAACCCGCCGCTCTCGGGCGCCGGCGGTCAGGTCCTGTGCATCACGCAGCAGGCGACGGGCGCCGCCGGCACGAGCGGCGCGACGACCGGCGCGGGCGGCACTGGCGGAACGATGCAGGTGGGCGGCGCCGGTACGAGCGGCAACGAGGCTGTCGTCGCGTGCTCGGGCAACGGCGGCACCGGTATCGGTATCGGCGCTGGCGCTGGAGGCGGCCGCACCGTTTCGATGCCGGTCACCGGCCGCACCGGCAACACCGGCACCGGCGCCACTTTCTAGTCGCTCCGCGCCGCAGGCGCGGTCTGCGACTATTGTTTTTTCAGGTAGCCGCACTCCCGCGCTTCGCGCGGGAGCGGCTAGTTGATCCGGAAGGAGACGTCGCTGACGTCATTGGTCGTCCCGCCGGTCCAGGTGACGCGGATCTTCGCGTTGCTGGTCGTCGGCGCGGCGACCGTCCAGTCGTAGCTCCCCGACGTGGCGCTGCCGCCCGGCACGGCCGGCGTGATCGTCGACCAGACGCCGCTGCGACTCACCTCGATCTTGAACTGGGCGCTGGCGCCCAGATTGTGCGTCCAGGTGATGGCGTGCACCGAGCCGACCGTCCAGATGACGGCCGTGTTCGGCGAGGTCACCTTCACGCTCGCGGCGACCAGCGAGAACGTCCCGCTCACGCCGCTGGCCGTGAAACCGTTCGCGGACACCTTCACGATCGCGCTCGCCGTCGCCGATCCCGTCGCCGTCCAGGCGAAGCTTCCGGTGTTGGGCGCGCTCGAAGCGAGCGTCGTGTACGTGCTTCCGCCGTCGCGGCTCAGCTGGATCTTCACCGTCGACGTCGACAGCAGGTTCGTGGTCCACGTGATCGTCTGCGGGACTTTGATCGTCCACTTCGCGCCCGCGGCGGGTGACGTCACCGTCACCGCGGGGTTGCCGATGGTGAACACGCCGCTGCTCCCGACCGCGGCCACGCCGCCGTTCGCGGTGACGCGCACGATCGCGGCGCTGGTCGTCGGGCTGGTCGCGGTCCATGCCAGGCTGCCGCCGGACGCGGCGGACGAAAGCGTCGTCCAGGTCGAACCGCCGTCGCGACTCAGCTCCACGCGGGCGGTCGTGCCCGCCGGCAGGTTGCTCGACCACGCGATCGTGCGGGCGGTGCCGATCGCCCAGTTCGCGCCCGCGGCCGGCGACGTCACCGCCAGCGACGGCGTAATGATCTGGAACGCCGGCCCGGTGTCGCTCACCGATACGACACCGTTGTTCCAGGTGACGCGCACGCGCGCCGCCGTCGTGTCCGGTCCGGACGCAATCCAGGCGAAGCTGCCCGTGTTGGCCGCGGCGGCGTTCACGGCCTCGAACGTGGCACCGCCGTCCCGGCTCAACTCGATCGACACCGTGTCGCCGGCCGGAACGTTGTCCGTCCACGTAATCGTCACCGGCGTTCCGGTGTAGGAAAGCGTGCCGGCAACCGGACTCGCGACGGTCAGCGACGGCGTCGTGATTGCGAACGTACCGCTCGTCCTGCTGATCGCGACGGGATCCGTCACCGTCACCCGCACGTACGCCGCGGGAGCGTCGGGCCCGGTGACGACCCAGGTAAAGCTGCCGTTGTTGGGGGCCGCCGCCGCCAGGGTCTCGAACGTGCCCCCACCGTCGCGACTCAGCTCGACGCTGACCGAGGGCGCCGGCACGTTCGTCGACCAGGTGATTGCCAGCGGCGTACCGGCGTAGAAGGCGCCACCCGCCCCGGGACCGGTCACGGTCAATGAAGGCGTGACGATCGAGAACGTACCGCTCGTCGCGGACATCGACCCGGGACCGCCGACGGTCACGCGAACGAGCGCAACGGGCGTCGCCGGACCCGTCACGACCCAGGAGAAATTGCCCGTGTTGGGCGCGTTCGTCGCCAGCACCTGGTAGCTTCCGCCGTTGGTTCGACTCAGCTCGACAGTGACGGGCGATTCCGCGGGAAGGTTGGTCGCCCAATTTATCGCCAGCGACGTCCCGACGAAGATGGCCGCGCCGGTCGCGGGAGCGGTGACCGTCAGCGACGGCACCACGATCGCGAACGTGCCGCTCGTCGCGGCCGTCGACCCGGGATTGAGGATCGTCACGCGAACGCGCGCCGCGCTGGTGGCCGGACCCGTCACGGTCCAGGCGAAGCTGCCCGTGTTGGTGGGGATCATCGCCAGCTCCGAGTAGGTGCTGCCTCCGTCCCGGCTCAAATGGATCATGACCCCGGACGTGGCCGGCAGGTTGCTGGACCAGGTGATCGCTGCCGACGTCCCGGCGTACAAGGTGGCGCCTGCCGCGGGACCGGTGACCGTGACCGTCGGCTCGAGCAGCCCGAAGCTGTCGCTGGTGCCGGTGGCCGGCACCGCGCCGTTGGCCGTGATGCGAAGGCGCGCGTCGGCGGCGCCGGGCCCCGAGACGGACCCGACAAAGTGCCCCTCGATATTCGGCCAGGCAGCGGCGATCGTCTGGAACGTCGCCCCGCCGTCCCGACTGAGCTCGACGCGGACGGTGGAGGCCCCGCCGATACCGGGTATCCAGTCGGCGATCAGCGATGTCGTGTAAGGCACGCGCACCACGACGGGCGTCGTCGGCGGCGCGAAAATCAAGAACGAAAGTGTGGCGCTGGCCGGCAGGGTCGCGTCGTTAGACGTCACGCGCAGGCGCGCGTTGTTGGTCGTCGGGCCGGTGACGGTCCAGGTGAACATCCCGAGCGTGCCGCCGTTGCTGGTGATCGGGGCGGCAGCCGCCAGCGTCTCGTACGTGCCCCCGCCGTCGCGACTGAGCTCGATACGGACGGTGCCAGTCGACGGCAGGTTGTGGTTCCACACGATGGTCGTCCCCACGCCGATGTACTGCGGTTGGCCCTGCATCGGCTGGAACAAGGCGATCGACGGGGTGACCACATTGAACGTGGCCTGCGCGGACACGCTGTCGCCGGCGCCGTCCCGCGCCGTGACCCGCATGAGGATTCCAGAACCGGCCACCGTCGGAGTCCATGAACATTCGGTGGCCGTCGCCGGAAGCCCGGTACACGCAGCGATCGGTGTGTAGCTGACACCGTTGTTGTAAGACACCGCCACATCGAAGCCCGCGAGCGGGACCACGTCGCCCGCCCTCCAGCGAACGGTGATCGGCGCGCTCGTGTAGTAGGGTCCACCGACAGGCGCGGTGACCGCCAAGGCTAGCGAAACGTCCGGGACGTGTCGGAGGACGATCAGCCCGTTGTTGGAATTCGCGACCACGGCGTCGAGGCGGCCGTCGCCGTTGATGTCACCGGTCGCCAGTGCCTGTTGCTGGCCCGAGTTCCCGCTGGGAATCGGGTACAGGTCTTCGACGACGAAGTCACCGGACGGGTACTGGCGGTAGACACCCACCTGGGAGAAGGTCGCGTGCAAGACGAGCGCGTCCTTCCGGGCGTCGCCGTCCACGTCGTCCAGGACAGCCGCCGCCGGCATGTCGTAGGAGGCGTACGACACGACAGGATCGAGCGCGCCCTGCGCGTTCTGCAGAAACCGTCCGACGGACGAGGTCGGCCGGTTGCCGCCGTAGGTGACGACGACGTCGGACCGCCCGTCGCCGTTCGTGTCGCCGACGGCGACACCGCTGGAGCTCCAGCTGCTGTTCACCGAATACGACGTCGCCGCGCCGATCGTCCCGTCCGGCATCTGCGGCAGCACGAATACGTTCGGGCCGCCCGGCAAGCCGTAGTTCAGCACCACGTCGGTCCGGCCGTCGCCGTTGACGTCGCCGGCGTCCAGGTCGATGCCGTGCGGAGCGGCGTAGGTCACCGGCGGCGCCAGGGTTCCCGTATCCGTCTGCAGAAATATGTCGAGGGCGGTCCCCAGGCCGGCGATGTCGGCTCGGCCGTCGCCGTTGAAGTCGGCGACCTTCACCCGATACGCGCTGGTGGTGGGGTAGGCGACGATCGCGTCGAGCGTGCCCGTGGCATTCTGGAGCAAGACGCCGATCCGGGTCCCGATGGTCGAGTTCTCGTCGCCGACGACCACGTCTGCGCGGCCGTCCCCGTTGACGTCGCCGATGTCGATCGAGCTGCCGCGCCGGCCCACCGGGTACCTGACCCGCGGCTGGAGGGTCCCGTCGGGGTTCTGCAGGAAGACGTGCACCATGTTGTCGTTGGCCGGGTCGTTCCGGGTGGACGTCAGCAGCGCGATGTCGTTGCGGCCGTCGCCGTCGAGATCGCCGATCGCCACCGCCTCGGGCGTGGACCCCGTCGCGTACGCGACATAAGGTTCGAACAACGACGTCGTGAGTGGCGAGCTTGTCCGCTTCTGCGTCGTCTGCTCGTCGTCGCTGTTGCGATCGTTGCTGTCATTGCAACCAACGATCGCCGCTCCGACAACCAACGCCAGAACACCCGGGACCAACTTCCACGACTTCACCATCGGCCAACCTCCGAGTTGGGGCGGCCATACAGTACGGCGAATCAGGCAATTTGGGCCAAGAAATTGCTCGCCGCGTGGCGGCGTGAACGCAACCTGCGCCGCAGTTCGAACGTTACGGCGGCATTGGACCGCGGT
>Ga0207691_10004068_pt1 | contig 14185 bp, 10 predicted proteins | sample KBSM13metaG_FD_184327 | JGI IMG/M metagenome (GOLD analysis project Ga0207691, IMG submission 184327) | Miscanthus rhizosphere microbial communities from Kellogg Biological Station, Michigan, USA - KBS M1-3 metaG (SPAdes) (version 2) | ecosystem: Host-associated > Plants > Roots > Rhizosphere >... | reverse complement strand
GACCTGCGTACCCAGTTCGATGCATTCCTCGACGAGCATCGTGCGGACCTGCACGCCTGCCTGGACGGGCTCACCGAAGAAGAGGCCCGGGCCTCGCTGGTGCCGTCGCGGACCACCCTCCTCGGGCTGGTCAAGCACGCCGCCTTCGTGGAGAAGGTCTGGTTTGACGAGGCCATCACGTGCCGGCCCCGGGCGGAGATCGGCATTCCGGCCACCCCCGACGAATCGTTCATCCTGGCGGATGGCGACACCATCGCGGACCTCCAGGCCGCCTACCTCCAGGCCTGCGGGGACTCACGGCGTCGGGCCGCTTCGCTCGGCCTTGACGACCTTGTCAGAGGCAACCGGCGCGGCCCGCTGCCGCTGCGGTGGGTCTACCTGCACATGCTCAGGGAACTCGCCCAGCACTGCGGCCACGCGGACATTCTGCGCGAGCAGATCCTCGCTGCGCGCACCTGACGGCACCGGCCTCCCGGGTCAATGTTCTGAACCAGAAGAGCGGCATTGAACAATGGGTGCTGGTGAGCGCGGATGCGGCCACCCCCGATTGGTTTTCACAGGGCCGCATCCGCGCTGGTCTAGGGAAGCCCGGGTTCAGGCTCTGGTCCCGCGTGCCGGCCGCGTAATCGCGCCCCGATCAGCTCAGACACCACAGCGGGGGCGCGCAAGGAAGCAGGCCGGCCGGATGTCGTGCCCGATCTAAAGGCCAACGCCGTGAACTGGACTACGGCACTGCCGGGGACAACGACTCTGGTGGCCATGAGATAGGAACTCCCGCAACGAAGTTTGCAGCCTCTGCCTGACCAAATTCAGAATAGCAATTGCATTTGCCGTACAAAAGGAAAAGAGAGTAACAATTAATATGCGGTTATTCCGGCCGGTATCCCCCTGGTCCGGCTCACCGTCTCCAGGGCCCCCGGTGTTTGTAGGGACCACAGTCCGGAAAGATGTGGGATGCGGATGAGGTCAACCGGCCGGTGCGCTGGCCGTCATTTCGTGGACGGGGCGTATTCCGGGTAGTAGCGCTGGATCTCCTGAACGGTCTTGCCGGCCCTCACCATTCGCTCAACGGACATCATGCTCCGGACTTCCTCGTCCGAGGACCGGGTGCTGTTCCACGGTCCCATCGTTCGGTAGCAGAAGTCATTCGGATCGTTCAGCCTGGCCTCGTTGTAGCACTCGGGATGATCCGAGGCATCAATTGCCGTGCCAGCAGGACCGGATTTCGATGTTCCGAACGCGGCGGACAGCCCCAGCGCGAGAAGTGGCGTGAGCGCCACGGCTGCAATTCCAGTTTTCATTCCTTTATTCATGGTTCCCCCAATTGGCCAGAAATATGTTGGCGAGCCTACCGCACAGGTGCCAGGTTTCCCGAGCGACGGTGTTTTCCCCTCGGTCATGGAGGTTCGGCAGTTTGCCTCGGCGGAATCGCAGTTGGGTCTTGATCCACTCCGCGGTCCTGGGAAACAATGTTCGCGGCATAACGGGCCCCGGAGAAAGGGTTTCAATGACAGCGCGGGATACCTCCTCAGTCGGTGCTCCGTGCTGGGTCGACACCTGGCAGCCCGACCCTCAGGCGGCCAAGGACTTCTACGGTCCGCTCTTCGGGTGGACTTTCGACGACCCCATTCCGATGCCGTCCGGGCTCGACGGCTTCTACTACGCTGCGCGCCTCCGCGGTCAGCTGGTTGCCGGAATCGGACAGGCACCGCCGCAATCGCCGCCGGGATGGATCACCCACGTGCGTGTCGTAAACGTCGGGGAAGCCTTGGCTCGTGCCGAGCGGGCGGGGGGCAAGCGCCTGGCGCCGTTTGGTGCCGGCCCGGATGACCGTATTGCTGTGCTCGCCGATGCCACCGGCATCCCGTTCTGCCTGCGGCGGGCAGAAGGGAACGACGGCGCCCAGCTGGCCAATGAGCCGAATTCCTGGGCCATGAGCTCGCTGCACACCACAGATCTCGGGCGGGCCCAGGCGTTCTACGGTGCAATGTTCGACTGGGAACTCGAACCCGTCCCGGACGCCCCCTTCTCGCGGTGGCTCCGCTCCGGCCGGGTAGTGGCGGTGGTGGCAGCCACGGACGGCGTCGCGGTCCCGCCGCATTGGAGCGTCAATTTCGCCGTCCGCGACGCGGACGCCATTGCCCGGCAGGCCCTGACACTGGGTGGCAGCATCTTGATGGCGCCCATGGACTCGCCGGGATTTCGCAGCGCCGTGATCAGGGACCCCCAGGGCGGCACCATCGCGGTCAGCGCAACCGCCGGCTGACGCTTGCTGGAGAGCATGGGCGCCACACCGATTTGCGGCGCTGGTAGGGTCAGCCCATGGATGAAATTTTGGGGAAGTTCATCGACGATTTCGCGCGGCTCGTGGAGCTTGCGCAGTCCGGGCAGCGTCGGGGGCAACCGGGAACCCAGCTGCTGACTGCGCTCACCGAGCATTTGGCGGTCCGGGCCGAATCAGTGTCAGTAGTGGTTGAGGAGATTCCGCCGCACCGATTCGTGGACGCAGACATCCTCATGGAAGAGCTCGCCGCAGAGGATCCTGAGTTCCGGCTCGTGGGCATCGGCGGCGGCGACCAACGCCACCATCACTCGCTGAGCGACATGCTGCAGCAGTCCCAGCTATATCCGCAGTTCCCCCTGTCCCAGCCGGACTACGCCAACTTAGCTGTCGGTCCGGACGAACAACGGCAGGCCGTGGCACTGGGGCTCTGGCTATTCAGCCATGGAGGCAGTCCCATCGCCGTGCTGCAGCGGGACGCCAACCCCCGGTATGGCCGGCAGTCAGCTTCCCTTGAGGTTTTGGCCGGCGCTACAGATAAGGCCGCACGCTTCCTCTCGGAGTTCCGCAATCGGATGCAGCACCGCAGCGTGCTCAAGGGACAGGTCATTTCCCTGGTGATGGGCGAGTATGGTCCCAGCGCGGCCGGGGTGACGTTCCATGCACGGCCTGTCCTTGCCGCGTCGGATGTCATCCTGCCGGATGGCCTGCTGGAGAAAGTGTCGGACCACGCCTTAGGTATCGCCGAGCACCGTGAGTCTCTGATCAGGTACGGCCAGCACCTCAAACGCGGCGTCCTGCTCTACGGCAGGCCGGGGACGGGCAAGACCCACACGGTACGGTATTTGTTGAGCCGGAGCGAAGGTGTCACAGCAATCCTTCTTTCGGGAGGATCGCTCGCGAGGATCTCAGAAGCCGCCACCATGGCCAGGGCGCTGCAGCCCTCCATCGTGGTCCTTGAGGACTGCGACCTCATCGCCGAGGACCGCAGCTTCGGGCACGGACCACAGCCGCTGCTATTCGAGGTGCTGGACGCCATGGACGGTTTGGCCAGCGACGCCGACGTGGCGTTCGTCCTCACCACCAACCGCGTGGACATGTTGGAACGCGCCTTGGCACAGCGTCCCGGCCGTGTGGACCTGGCCGTGGAAATTCCTATGCCTGCCCGGGCGGAGCGGGTTGCGCTGATCACACTGTATGCCCGCGGTATTCCCCTCAGCCCGGGCTCGATTGAAGACGCCGCCGCCCGCACCGAAGGAACCACCGCCTCGTTCGCACGCGAACTCGTCCGCCGTGCGGTCGTTGCCGGCGCATTGGACGGCGTGCCGGTGGCGGACCATCATCTTCAGAAGGCTGTGGATGACCTGATGGCCGACAGCGCCGCGCTCACCCGAAGCCTCCTCGGCAGCGGCGCCGGAGACGGCTCTGAGGGCATGGGCGGACCGTTCCCCGGACCGCCGGCGGCCTTCCATCCCGGGGGCTAGGACGTACCGCGCCAGTGCGCTTGGGCCCTCAGCGCCGCCAGCGGTACGGGGTGGTCGTTGAGACCCGCAGCAGTCCATAGCGTTCCAGGATCGGTCGCGAATATTCTGTCGAGTCACTGTGGATGAGTCTCTTCCCGAGCGCCAGCGCGGCCCGGGCCCGGGCCGCGGTGAGGGCCCGGTAGATACCCTGGCCACGCCATTCTGGTCGCGTCGCCCCGCCCCAGATGCCCGCGAATTCCGTACCCGGTACCGGCTCGAGGCGGCCCGCGCTCACGATCAGTCCTTCGTGTTCGGCCACCCACAGTTCCATACCGTCGTCCAGAGCCACGCGCCGCAGGATTGCGTCGGCATTGCCGTCGGAGACGTCGGTGCCGAAAACCTCGTCCTGCATTGCGCTCATGGCGCGGATGTCCCGTTCTGCGCTCACCCGCCGCAGGCTGACGCCGGGCGGGAGCTGCACGTCCGCATTCAACGCGTTTGCCGCCCCAATCATGATCGACTCGGTCTCATCGGGCTCAAATCCGTTGTCGAGCAGTGCCTCATGGAGTCCGGGTGCATGATCGTGGCCGCGGGTTTTCCACTCGACCCGCACGATCGCGGGATCGCTGCGGTAAAACGCGAGCGCTTCGGCCACCCAGCCCGCAATCCTCCGGGCATTGGCCCCATCGAGGTCCTGATACGTCACGAAACCCCTGCCGCCGGCGAACGTCACCAGCCGCAGCGGGCCCAGCCGTTCAACGCCGGTTGCACTGGGGGTCTCGGCATCTGTCCGGAGCTGCTGGTCGTACGCCATAAGAAGTTCTTCAGAAAGAGTCATCGGCGTCCACCCTACAGCCACGCCGGACGCTGGATACAGGACACCCGGCGCTCACGTTCCCTCACCGAGGGGCAACCCGGTCGGGGCGATGGCTAAATGCATCTGCACTCCTCCCGCCGCCCCCAGCGCGGCCACTTGGCGAAGGTCCGCTTCCGCCGCAAGACCCCCACGCTCCGCTCTGGAGGCCCTCCGCAGCCTCGTCGTACCCGGCCGCAGGCCTCTTCCGTGGCCAGCCCGCGAGGCTTAGACTCGATTGGCTTGAGCAAACAGGGAGAAGTTCGGCATGAGGCTCGTCGTCGATCTCACTAAGTGTCAGGGTTACGCACAATGCGCCTTCCTCGCCCCGGAGGTCTTCACGATCCAGGGGGACGAGGCGCTTACCTACGACCCGGACCCTGACGAGGCGCAGCGCACGAGGATCCGGCGGGCCGCCGCGGCCTGCCCCGTCCAGGCCATCCGACTCGACCAGCTTGAGGAGACGCACAGGCCGCGGCCTCCCGAAGAAGCCCCGGGAGCCGCTGCCGCCGGGGGCAACGGGGGCACGTTCCTTCGATCCGGCAGGATTGTCATCGTGGGCACGTCACTGACCGGGCTGCGCGCGGCGGAGCGGTTGCGCGAGGAAGGGTTCACGGGCTCGCTGACTCTCATTGGTGAGGAAGCGCACGAGCCGTATGACCGGCCGCCGCTCTCGAAACAGGTCCTGGCCGGGTCGGTGCGGTCCGCTGACACGTCGCTGCCGCGCCGCCGGGGAATCGACGCCGACTGGCGCCTGGGCGTCGCGGCCACGGGTCTGGATCTCGCCGCCAGGCAGGTGCACCTCGCCGACGGTGGCCGGATCGGATTCGACAAGTTGTTGATCGCCACTGGCGTGCGGGCCCGGTCCTGGCCAAACGCGGCGGAGGCGGCCCTGGCAGGCGTGCTGACCTTGCGGACCCGGGAGGACGCGGCAACGCTTCGGCAGCTCCTGGCCGCACGCCCTCGCCGGGTCCTGGTCATTGGCGCCGGGTTCATCGGCTGCGAAGTCGCTTCGGTGTGCCGCGAACTTGGCCTGCCGGTCACCGTGGCGGAGGCGGGCCCGGCTCCGCTCGGCGCGGCGCTCGGCAGCGTGATCGGTGCAATTGCCGGAGAGCTGCAGATCGAGAACGGCGTGGATCTGCGTTGCGGCGTCAGGGTCCTTTCACTGGAAGGCGATGCCGGCGGACAGCTGCGCCGCGCCCGCCTCTCCGATGGCACAACACTTGACGTGGACATCGCGGTCACCGCGCTCGGGACCGTTCGTAACGGTGACTGGCTCGCAGGCTCCGGATTGGCGAGCGGCGTGTGGGGTGTCGCGTGCGACGCCGGCTGCCGGGCTTTCGACGTCAACGGGCTGGTCACCGATGACGTCTTTGTCGCCGGCGACGTATCCCGCGCCCCGCAGCCGATGTTCGGCTACCAGTTCCTCGCCGTCGAGCACTGGGGCAACGCGGTCTCCCAGGCCGAGGTTGCAGCGCACAACATGGTCAGCGGCGAAACGGCACGGTGGCCGCACCTGGCTGTGCCCAAATTCTGGTCCGTCCAGTTCGGCACCGAAATTAAGAGCGTGGGCGTGCCCTCGGTCGCCGATGAGGTCGCCATCGTGCAAGGATCGGTCGGATCCCGGCGGTTCCTGGCCGTTTACGGCTACAAGGGCCGCATCGTGGCTGCAGTGGCGTTCAACCAGAACAAATGGCTTGACTTCTATGAACCGCTGATTGACCAGGCGGCGTCCTTCCCGCCGACTTTCCACCATATTGACGAGCCGGACGACGCGCAGCCCGTGCCGGCCGGGTTCCAGCCTGCCGCCAGCCCCACCCAGGATGCGACCGTCGTCGTGACCGGCCACTATCCCAATGAGCGGCGCGCCAGATTGACTGACCGCCGCCTCCCGTAATGCGCCGCACCGGAGACCGGCAGCGACCGGCCCACGACCCAAGGAGCCTTCGCCATGGCCGAGCCCAGCACCTGGGAGCAGATCCTCGACTACACCAACCGGGCTAACCCCTACCCGTTCTACGACGAACTCCGCAAAACCCCCGTGAGACGCCTTCCGGACGGAAGCTATCTCGTGAGCACCTACGCGGAGATCGCCGCCCTGTTGCACGATCCACGGGTCAGCTCCGACATAACCCGCAACCCGGCTGCCGCCGCGGCGGGCGCCACGATTGGTGAGGACGGGGACGGCGCCGGCATGACGCCGACTTTCCTCAGCATGGATCCCCCTGATCACGACAAGTTCCGGCGGATCACCATGCGGCACTTCGGGCCGCCCACGACGCCGGGCAGGGTGGCCGGGATGGAGGCGCGGATGGCGGAAATTGTCACCGATCTGGTCGACAACATGGCGGACCGCAGCCGGATCGACGTCGTCGATGATCTGGCGTATCCCCTGCCCGTCACGGTGATCTGCGAACTTCTCGGTGTGCCCCCGGGAGATGAACAGCGCTTCCGGGTCTGGGTGGACCTGGCCCTGCAGTCCACCGATCCCGGTCTCGATCCCGAAACCCAGCAAAAGAAGAGGATTGAGGCCGGCACGGAACTGCGCGCGTTCATGCAAGAGCTGGTCGACGCCCACCGGCAGGCCCCGGGGACTGACCTGCTTTCAGCGATGGCCACCGATGATGGCCCGGAGGGCCGCATGCCGGACGAACAACTGGTGAGCACCGGGCTTCTCCTGCTCATCGCCGGACATGAAACCACAGTAAACCTCATCTCCAACGGCGTACTGACCTTGCTCCGTCACCCGGCCGAGCTCCAGAGGCTGCGCGCTGACCCCGGCCTGGCCATCCCGATGGTCGAGGAGCTGCTCCGCTACGAGCCGCCCGTGCATTTCGTCCCGTTCCGCACCGCCCTCGACGACATCGACATCGCCGGCACCACCATTCCGGCCGGCGCCTCGCTCACCCTGGTCCTTGCTGCGGGCAACCGCGACCCCGCCCACGTCGCTGACCCCGGGCTCTTCATCCCTGACCGGGCCAACAACCAGCACCTCGGTTTTGGGGGCGGCGTTCATCTTTGCTTCGGGGCGCCCCTGGCCCGGCTGGAAGCGCAGATCGCACTCACCGAATTCGCCACCAGGCTGGAGAACCCGCGGCTGGTCTCGGACCCGCCGCCGTACCGGCCGAGCCCGTTCCTGCGCGGCCCATCCCACCTCCCGGTAGACATCGACGGCGTCCTCGCCCCTGGCCGGGCAGCCGACGGGCTAGTTGCACGCGGCGGCGATCAACTGCCGCGCCAGGGCGAGGCCCTGTCTGGCCGGGCCTTCAGCCCCCAGCACGGCGGCCGTTGACAGTGTGCCGTTGAGGACCAGCAGGAGCTGCTCCAAGGTCGGCATCGTCGATGACTTCGTCAAGCTCTGGTTCACCCTGGCATTCGAACAGGGCCTGGGCCGCGGTGTGGGATTCAAGATCCTCACCGGGACCTCAGGGGGTAAGCCCCTGCTGACCGTCGCGCGGAAAATCCACTTCAGCGGGTGACGGTCAGCGGCTTCATCGGCACCGCGCAGGACGAGCACCCCGATATCGAGGCAGTCAGTACCAATGCGCCAACCGTGGCACGGATCGTGGAGCGTCGCCCGCTGTCTTTCAGACAGAAAACCATGCCGTCAGTGTCGCTGGTACAGCAGTCGGCGCCTACTGTTGTGCTGAATTCGTGCCCGGATCGTTGCCGGCGCCTGCCCGCCGGCGGTTGACCGCCCCCATCAAGCGCAGGCAGAGCGCCCAGTAGGCCACGCCCGCGGCCAGCGAGCCTGCCACGGCCAAGGCGGGGCTGATCCCGGCCAGCGGCGGATAGACCACCCAGTGGACAAGGTATGCGTAGAGGGAGGCGCTGGCGAGTACCACCATGAGTCGGCGGAGGACCTGCGGCACCGGAATGCTGGGGAGCCAGATGAGCAGCAGGATCCCGGCGAGGAGCGTGGCCTCACGGCCGGGGTTCTCGAAGAATCCTGGAATGGTCAGGACTGCAATGACCGAGACCAGGCAACGCTGTGCGACGGTCCGGGACCGTGCGATAGCCCAGCCCAATGCGAAGAGCCAGAGCGCGGGCGCCGTGTGCGGCACGCCCGGGTTGACCAGCTCATACCGGGTCAGGAGCCCCACGCCGGTCAGCGCCAGCGGAAAGAGCAGCGGGAACCGCCGCTCGGCCCGGTCCGCCCACGGAATGGCCAGAAGCGCCGTCGCCGCGAGAAGCAGGTAGACGAGAATTTCGATGAACCAGAAGTGCCACTGGGTGCTCACCCCCTCCGGCCCGAGGACGGCGTTGAGCAGCACGATATTGGCGGGCGCGTAGTTGTCGGTGATCAGGAAGGCCACCGCGATGAACGCCATGCTCGGCACGATGATTCTTGCCACGCTGGACAGCTGCCTCCGCAGCCGCGGGATCCGCTTCCCAGAGAGCTGGAAGCGCGCGAAGTTGTAGCCTGCCACCGCCATGAGCACGTGGGCCGCACCCTGCCAGCTGAACAGCCCAACGTGCGTGCTGACGATCAGGACGATCCCGACGGCCCGCAGCACGATGCTCGTTTCCACGGGCGCAAAGAAGCGTCGACGCGTCCGGCCCGGTGCAGTTCGCGGCGGCACCAGGGCCCGGACCTGGGTCACGTGCCAATCCGGCGGGAGATGGCCCAGCGCCTGTTCCAGCCGTACTGATGCGGCCACGTAGGACAGTGAGTCCCCGCCCAGGGACACGAACGTGTCGCCGTCCGCGACGTCGGTGCACTCCAGCACGTCCTGGAAAATCTTCCGAACGCTGTCCGGAGCATTATTGTCCGGCGCGCCGGATTCCGTCGCGGGGGCGGATGCTGGCCCTGGTTTCGGCGCGGACAGGGCCAGGACGCCCCTGTAGTCGAGCTTGCCCGTGGCCAGGCGCGGGAGATGTTCGACGGCGTGGACCTCGAGGGCGGCTCGCGGCAGCCCCATGCCCTGGGCGAGGACCTTGCCCAGCAGGTGCGCGTCGTGGTCGCCTTCAACGGCGACGACGACGCCGTCGTCCGTCCCGGCGCTGGCCGCCTGCACACCGAGGTCCGCCAGGAGCCGCTCCACCTGCCCCAGGTCAACGCGCAGCCCGACGATCTTGACGAACCGGCTGCGCCGGCCCACCACTTCGTAGACGCCCGCCGGGTGCCGCCGGGCAAGGTCGCCGGTGCGGAGTTCCGTAACGGTCCGGCCCGCTGCGAGGTCCGCCGGGCATTCGGCATAGCCAAGCATGACGTTGGCGCCGCTGTAGACAAGTTCGCCGTGTTCCAGCCCCGGCACGGGGTCGATCCGGAACGAGCCGCCGGGCACCGGGATACCCACCGCGCCCGGCACCTCGGCCGCCAGTTCAGGAGGCAGGTATGCCATCCGTGCCGTCGCTTCGGTCTGGCCGTACATCACGAAAAATTCCCAGCCGCTGCGGCGGCCGAGTTCGGCGTATTTCCGCACCGATTCCGGCCCCAGCCGGCCCCCGGCCTGGGTGACGTAGCGCAGGCCGGGCAGATCCATGTCCGCAAACCCGACCCGTTCCAGCAGTTCAAAGGTGTACGGAACGGCCGCGAAGGACGTGGCTCCCCGGCGTCGGAAGAGCTCCCAGAAGCACGGATCAACCACGGAAAGGCCGGTCAGGACCAGCCCGGCGCCACGGAGCAGGTGGCTGTTGATCACGGACAGCCCGTAACAGTAGGACATCGGCAAAGTCGTCACTGCACGGTCGTCGGGCCCGATGTTCAGGTACTGGGCAATCGACTCGGCGTTGGCCTGCAGGTTCGCATGCGAGAGCCGCACGAGCTTGGGCGAGCCCGTGGATCCGGACGTGCTGAGCAGGAGCGCGAGGTCCGGGTGAAGCTCATGGCGGGTGCCGGTCCGGCGTTCGTCCAGCAGGAGCTGACCGTTGCCGGATTGGACAACGACGTCGGGGTCGTAGGCCGCAACGAGGGATTCCAGGGCGGCCGGCTTGTCCTCCGGCAGGAGGATCAGCGGGTGGCCGCCGGCCAGGGCCGCCAGATAGACCACCAGAGAGTCGACGTCGTTGGCTGCGGCGAGCGCCACGAGGCGCCGCGTGGTGCCAAGCCGGAGGGCGAAGGCATCGACCCGCTCCGCCAGCTCCCGGTACGTCATTGCCAGGGTGTCGGTGAGGATGGCTGGGCTGTCCCCGTAGCTCGCAAGATCCGCGGCAAAGGGCACCCGCATGAAATCAAGCTGCGTGGTCACCCGAACGATGTTATTAGATTAGGCTTACCTAATCCAAATTAGGGTACGAAAGGTTTGCGTAATCGCCGCGAATCGGTATCCTCCTTACTTAGGTGTACCTAAGTCGGGCCTGCCTCGGCGATGTTGCCGGGACAGCCCACACGGTCCCGCACCCCTGCCTCCGCTCCCCACACCGCACTGCTCCACCCCCACCGATCCACCCCACCGATCCAAGGAAACACCATGCCCAGCATTCCCCTGCCCAAAAACTCCCCACGGGTCCGGAAGACGCTTGCCCTGTTGGCCGCGGCAACCGCCGTTCCGCTGGCCCTGGCCGGCTGCATGGGCAACCCAAAGGACCCGGGCGCCGCCGGACCCATCCAGGTCACGAGCAGTCCCGCCGTCGACGCCCACCTTCAGGGCCTGCTGGACACCGGCACCCGGCAATACTCCGCTTTCGTCGTGGATCAGACGGATCAGCTGGTTACCGGCACGAGGGCATTCGCGGCGGCTTACGCAGCCGGGGATGCGACGAAGGCCCGCGGGCTCTATGCCGCCACGCGCATGCACTGGGAGCGCATCGAGCCGGTCGCCGAGTCGTTCGGGGACCTGGACCCCAAGCTCGATGCCCGTGAAGCCGACCTCGAACCCGGCCAGGAATGGACCGGCTGGCACCGGGCCGAGAAGGACCTGTTCCCGCCGGCCGGCTACACGCCCCTCGCACCGGCGGAGCGTGCCGCCATCGCCACGCAGCTTGTTGCCGACACCGAGGACCTGGCCCAGCGGACCCGCACTGTGGAACTCTCCGCGGACAAGATCGGCAACGGCGCCAAGGAGCTCCTGGACGAGGTGGCCACCGGCAAAGTTACCGGGGAGGAAGAAATCTGGTCCCACACCGATCTCTGGGACTTCCAGGCCAACGTTGACGGAGCCCGGACCGCCTTCGAGAGCCTGTTGCCTGCGCTGCAGCAGAAGGACCCGGACCTGGCCGAAGCGCTCGAGGCCAAGTTCGCTGCCTTGCAGGCCGGGCTCAAGCAGCATTCCACCGGCGCAGGCTTCGCCTACTACAACGACCTCAGCCAGGACCAGGTGCAGCAGCTCGCCTCCCTGGTTGATGCCCTGGGCGAGCCCCTGGCCAAGCTCACTTCGGCAGTAGCCCCGTGACCGGCTGCCCCTTCGGCGCCAACCCTCGCCGGGCCCCCGACGGCGGCGCCCCCGAATCAGCTGGCGCACCGGAACCAGCCAAGGCATCGGGAGCCGCCGCCATGCCCGCGCCGCCGGCAGCCCCCGGTTCGGGAAAGGGCCGGCTGTCCCGCCGCGGGCTCCTGTCCCTGGCAGGAGCCGGCGGCGCGGGCGCCGTCGCCGGTCTGGCGGCTGGCTTCCTCAGCCACGACGCCGTCGAGGCCGCGGCAGTCCCAGTGGCAGAGCCCGGCGACATCATCGCCTTCCACGGTGACCGTCAGGCCGGCATCGTCACGCCGGCCCAGGACCGCCTTCACATTGCAGCCTTCGACCTGGTCACGGAGGACCGTGCGGAGCTCATCCGGCTCCTGAAAGACTGGACGGCCGCCGCCGTGGCGATGACCGAGGGGCGCAGCACGGGCGGAAGCGGCGCCGTCGATGGCCCCTACGACGCCCCGCCCGAGGACACGGGTGAGGCCCTGGACCTCGGGGCCGGCAGACTCACCCTCACCTTCGGGTTTGGCCCCGGCCTGTTCGAGAAGGACGGCAAAGCCCGCTTCGGACTCGAGGGGCGCCGCCCGGACGCCCTGATCGACCTGCCACACTTCCCAGGCGACGACCTCCAGCCGGGACGCACCGGCGGCGACATCGTGGTGCAGGCCTGCGCCGACGACCCCCAGGTGGCCGTCCACGCGATCCGCAACCTTGCCCGCATCGGCTTCGGGCAGACGCGCGTCCGCTGGTCCCAACTCGGCTTCGGGCGGACGTCCTCCACGTCGAGGTCACAGGCCACCCCGCGGAACCTCTTCGGCTTCAAGGACGGCACCAACAACCTCAAGGCCGAGGACACCGCTTTGCTCGAGGAGCATGTGTGGGCAGGCCAGGGACCGCGCCCGGAAGAGGGCTGGATGGCCGGCGGCACGTACCTCGTGGCGCGCCGGGTCCGGATGCACATCGAAATCTGGGACCGCACCTCACTGCGGGAACAGGAAGCGCTGATCGGGCGCACCAAGGGCGCAGGGGCCCCGCTCTCCGGCGGCGAGGAATTCACCGCTCCCGACTTCCAGATCCAGGGTCACGGCGGGGAACCACTGATCCCGCTGGACGCCCACGTCAGGCTCGCGCACTCGAGCCAGAACGACGGCGTCAAAATGCTCCGGCGCGGCTACAACTACGCCGACGGCTCGGACGGCCTGGGGCACCTCGACGCCGGACTGTTCTTCATCGCGTTCGTCACGGACCCCAGGACCCACTATGTGCCCATGCAGCTGGCCATGGCCAAGGAGGACACGCTGGCCCTGGAATACCTCAAGCACACCGGCTCGGGCCTGTTCGCGGTTCCGCCTGGCATCCGGGCGGGAGGCTTCATCGGCGAAGGTCTCTTCGCATGATGGCGGCAGTCACCGGTGCCGGCATGCCGCCGGGCCCAGCGGAACCCGGCGAACTCCACGGCCCGATCTTCCGGACCCCAGCACCAGCGGACCCGGCAGGCTGACAGGCAGCCAGAAAACTTGACCCGTAGGAAATATCCTACCTATTATTGGTCCGTGCCAGTCAGAACGAAGGATTCTCCCGCTGACCTTCTCTTCGGAGCGTTGGCTAACCCCACCAGGCGGGACATTCTGACGCTCCTCCTGGAGGGGCCACGAACCGCTGGCGAGATTGCCGAACGATATGACATGGCCCGACCAAGCGTGTCCGAGCATTTGAGGGTGCTGCTCGATCGGAACCTCGTCTCGGAGGAGCGGAGGGGACGGACAATTCGATATTTACTGACACCCGAGCCTCTTGCCGACGTTGCCTCGTGGCTGTCGCCTTTCGAGAAGTTCTGGCGCGCCCGCCTAAAAGACCTGAACCATACTCTCGAAAACCTGAAGGACACCTGATGTCATTGACGTTGACGGCCATAGAGCTCGACGAATTTCTCCCCCACCCGCCCGCAAAGGTGTGGAGGGCGCTCACGGAACCGGCCCTGATCGCGGCGTGGCTGATGGAAAACGACTTTGAACCCGTCATTGGGCACCGCTACACCATGCGCGGGACTCCTGTCCCGGCCGTAGGCTTCAGCGGTCTTGTCGCCAGTGAAGTTCTTGAAATTGACCCCGAACGGCTCCTGCGGATCTCCTGGCGGGACGCAGAAGCGGGCAACGACCTGAACAGCACAGTCACGTGGACCCTGGTCCCCGAGGGGGCAGGGACACGACTGTTCCTCATCCACGAAGGATTCGACCCGGAA
>Ga0207691_10004066_pt1 | contig 14189 bp, 11 predicted proteins | sample KBSM13metaG_FD_184327 | JGI IMG/M metagenome (GOLD analysis project Ga0207691, IMG submission 184327) | Miscanthus rhizosphere microbial communities from Kellogg Biological Station, Michigan, USA - KBS M1-3 metaG (SPAdes) (version 2) | ecosystem: Host-associated > Plants > Roots > Rhizosphere >... | reverse complement strand
CGTTCCCCGCGGTATCAGGCAAACAATACGAACACGACGGCCAGCGCTCACTCCGGTGACGATGGCCGTCGTTTTTCCATCGTGGGGTAGCTCACCATCGCGCGGCGAACATACGCCTGCGGAACAGCGGCACACATGCTGCTTTCCTTGGGCTAACAATGCTCTCGCCCGCCTATGAACTCGCGCGTTGCCCCGTGTGCAACAGTGCTGACTCCCGCGAAATCGCGGGGGCGGACGACGTGCGAGAAGAAGTCGAAGCGCTGTGGGGATTCCACACGCGCCGGTTGCGCGCAGACACGCCGGTCGAGCGGCTGACGGATCGCGTCGCGTTCTCACAGGCGCCGCCGCTGCGCCTGGTTCAGTGCGTACGCTGCGAGACGGTGTTCCGAAATCCGCGAGAGCGCGCGTTCGAAGTCACCGACACATACGCTGACGAGACGCCGACCATCGAGACGCTGCAATCGCTGCACGACACACAGCGGTCCACGTTCGAGGGCCAACTCTCACGCCTGATGGACGTCGCCGGCCGTGTGGGACGCGGACTCGAGGTCGGCAGCTATGCCGGCGGATTTCTCGAGGCAGCGCGCGCGGCGGGCTGGCACTTCGAGGGGCTCGACGTCAATGAGCCTGCGAACGAGTTCACGCGCGCGCTCGGCTTCACGGTGACAGCCGGCGCCCTCACGTCCTATCGCACGACGCAGCCGTTCGACGCCGTCGCGATCTGGAACTGCTTCGATCAACTGCCCGATCCTCGCTCGGCCGCGCGCGCCGCGCGCGCGTTGCTCAAGCCGAACGGCGTCCTGGCGATCCGCGTCCCGAACGGAGCGTTCTACGCGACCGTGCGCCAGCGTCTCGGTGGGCTCACCGGCCCGATCGCGCGCGCATTGCTCGCGCATAACAACCTGCTTGCGTTCCCCTATCGCCACGGCTTCACGGTACAGTCACTGACACTCCTGCTCGAAGACACCGGCTTCGACGTCGTCCGGACGTACGGCGATGCTCTGGTACCGATCGCCGACGAGTGGACACGCGGCTGGGCCGCGGCGGAAGAGCGAATGATCAAGACGACCATCAAGGCGCTCGCCGCGCTCGACGCCGAGGGCGCGCCGTGGTTCGAGATCTACGCGAGAGCGCGCGGTACGCCGATCAGCCGCCCCCGTGCCTAACGTCTAGTGGAGCGCGCGTGCGACGTTGAGAGCAGGCGATTCTGGCCCCTAGCCAGAATCGGCAAATGAATTACGCCTCTCGCCTGTCACGGAAGGGCGGTCCTTTGCCAATTCTGGCTATAGGGCCTACCTCGCCTACTCTCAACATCCAGCACGCAGTCCACCAGGCGCTACCGCGCGGGGACCGGCGTCTGCAACGTCGTCGCAAGCCACCTGGCGGCTGATCGCACGGCCTCATCGGGTAGATAGTGCCCAGCCTCGAACCACTGGATTTCCTTCGGGTCCCCGGCCGCGGCGAACAGACGCTCGGCCAGCGCCGGAGGAATGGTGCGGTCGCGCTTACCGTGCACCATCAGCAGCGGCCGTCCGGCGAGCGCGTGCACTCCGGCGAGCGGATTCGCCACCGCGCGAATGAGCGCCGAGAATGGAAAGTCCGGCAGGTCTCCTCCGGCCGCTAACACCACTGCCCGCGGTGCACGATCTCGTTCCGCGACGGCGAGCGACAGGTAGGACCCGAGCGAGTATCCCACAAGCGCGAGGCGGTCGCGATCGATCTCCGCGCGCGCCGATAGAAAACGGAGCGCGAGTTGCGCCTCGTCTATCGCCGTCCGCCAGCGAGAGGCGATATCGAACGGATTGCGCATCGACCGAAGCTCGAACGGGTCCGCTCGCTCGCCGTGCAACGGGAGATCGATCGACAGGCTGGCAATGCCGAGCGGGAGCAGGGCATCGCCCACGTAGTCCGCCATGTCTTCCTTGCGCGATGCGTAGCCGTGCAGGAGAAGCGCGGCGGGAACTCGATCGGCGCCGCCAGGCAATCGCAGCACAGCGGGAACCGGCGCATCCGCACTCGGTCCGTCGTCGGCGCGGAACGTCAGCGAGATCGCGCGCCCGTTGGGGATCGCGCGCTCGCTCAGCGTCTGTTGCGTGATGCGTTTCTTCACTCCCCTGCCGACACCTAACGCGGCTTGAGCTCCACGTTGCCCTTGAAGCTGCGCACCACGACACGCGTGTCGCCGGTGCCCGAGGAGAACCCGAGCTCCATGCCTCGTCCTTCCCGTCCTGCGATGGGCCGGCTCGAGGTGACGGAATTCTCGATGGTGCCGGTGACCGTCGCCGCGTCGAGCTCGACGTTCGGCCTGGGCGGGAGACGGAGCTCCACTCGGCCGCTGTGCGTGGTGAGATCGACCGAACCCTTGTATCCGACCTCGCCACCATAGACGATGTCCCCGGTCACCGTCTCGAACTTGCCGCGCTCGTAACGACCACCGGTGACGCGAACCGTGCCGCTGACCGACGACAGGCCGGCGTCCTCGCTCCCGCCGCGCACATCGATGTCACCCGTTGCGGTCTTCACGCGCAGCCAGGCGGCACCCGCGAGCACGCGAACGCTACCATCCATGGATTCGATGTTGAGCTCACGCGGTGCGCTGGAGACGGTCACTGAACCACCGACAATGTTGAGATCGAGCCCGCCGGTCACGCCCGACACCTCGATGTCGGCGCTTCCACTCTTCGCCCACACGCGCGCTCGCAGAGGAACATGGATCTCGAGCATGGCGCCGCTCGTGTAGCCCTCGGACTGTGCTTCCACGAAGAACTTGGCGCCGCGCGGCAATCCCGCAGGTGCAGAAGCCAAGCCACCGTCGAAGACCCAGCCCTTCGGCATGGTCCCGCTCACCACGAGCGAGTCCCGATCCCAGCCGATGATGCGGAGCGTCGAAAACGCTCCGAACAACCGAATCGACGCGTCCGAAGCGACGGCCCCGCGCCTCTCGATCGCCACGCGCGGCGTCGCCCCTTTGGCGGGATCGCCACCCTTCTGGGCGCGGGCGTCCCCACCGGCCGCTGCGAGTGCGGCGGCGACCACCACCGCCCACCCGACGGGAAGGGATCCGCCGTGCCGGCGAGCCGAGTATCGACTGGAGATCATGGCCATCCGTTCGTCATGCGTAGCGTCGTCCCTTTCATGAGTCAGATCCTGGAGCTCAGCTCCGACGTTCGTCGCAGCAGATCGAGCTTTCTCTGGTAACTCGCCGACAGGAGATCGACGAGGGTGGCGTTGTTCGGGTCTGCGACGAGGGCATTCCGCGCCTCGGCAATGGCAGAGTCAATGACGGCGAGGCTGCGGTCGACCGTTCGAATGGTCTCGGGACTGAGCCGACTGCGCTGAGCGTCGACCGCCTGGAGCAGCTCGCCGATCGCGCGACTGTATTCTCCCTCCGCCATCGTGAAGCCGACCGGTAGAACGGACGGTGGCACTGGGGCACTGCCAGGAGCACGCACGGAGGGGTACTGGTTGGCGAGCCGCTGAGCGTTGTTGTCGCGGAGCATCAGCGCGGTGATCCCCGACGAGACGATAACCAGGATGAGGGCAGCAACCGCCAGAAATGCCGGGGACTGCCACCGTTTTTGGGTAGCACCTGGACTGCGCTGATCAGCCTTGCTCACGATGTGGCCGGTGCCGATGACCGGGAGCACCGCCTCCTTGCGCCGGTCCAATGATTCTTTGAGCTCGGCCCAGATATCGTCCGGTGGCGCGAGAGTACGCGGGAGCTGAGCCGCGGACTGTAAGACGGACCGCAACACGGAATACTGGCCAGCGCACACGGAGCATGATTCTATGTGCTTACTTACGATAGACATAGATCGCTCGTCGAGTACGCCGTCGGCGTAGTCGTTCAGTGTGTCGAACGCTATGTGCTCCCGTTCGCCCTTCATCGTGAAAGTGCCTCCATCAGTAGCTTCCGTGCACGGTGCAACTGCGCCCGCAACGTTCCCTCGGCCGATCCTGTCATGCGCGAGATCTCTTCGTGCCGATAGCCTTCGATGTCGTGGAGCACGAACACGGTCCGTGCTCCCAGTGGCAGCGCCGCTATCGCGCGATCGAGGTCCATGCGCGTTTCAATGTCTTCCGGTAACGTGATCCCGGACATCTCTGGAGCATCTTCTCGTGCTCCGGCGTCGTCATGCCCTGCGTCTTCGGCCGTCCGGTCCTCCGCGAGCACAACCCGGGCTCGTCGGCGCCGGTCGGTACGTGCCTCCGTAAGTACCTCGTTCACGGCAATTCGGTGCAGCCAGGACGATAGCTGCGAATCCCCGCGGAACGACCCAAGGCGATCCCACGCCCGCACGAACACGCTCTGGGTCAGTTCCCGAGCCCGGGCGGCGTCCGCGGTCATGCGTAGACAGAGCGCATACACACGACCGACCTCGCGGCGGTAGACGTGCTCGAACGCTGCGACATCGCCGGTGCGGGCACGCTCGACCAACTGCGCGTCAGCATCACGATCCGGAAAGTCGTTCGCGGGCGGAACCGCGGTCATTGAGTCAATCGTGTGCTTCCGGGCGGCGATCGGTGGCATCCTGGTTCATAGGATGCCAGCCAACGGACCAATGCTTGAATCTGTGGCATCCAGCTGCCCGCTGCACGCAGCCACACGCTGGGCACATCTGCCGCCGGCTGCATGCTGCGGCCGCACGCTGCCCGCTGCTGCCAATACCGCCCGGTCACCTACGCAGCGGCGACCAGCGACAAGCACGAGCGACCAGCGACCAGCTTGCAGTTCCCAGTCCCCAGTCCCGATTCCGCAGTCCCCGTTTTCTCCGCTGGCGCCCGCCTGCGAAGTTGCTGAGTTTGACGGCCAGACTTCCACCACGATTCCGGATTCATGAACGCTCGGTCGGTCCGCACGTCCGTCCTGCTGCTCTTCGCCATCTTCATGGCTGCCTGTCAGCAGGCCGCGAACACCAGCGCCGACGCCACGAACGAGCTGGCAAGCCGGCGGCGGCTGCCGACCGGGGCGTATCTCGATCCGGTCGTCCCCGCGTCTGCCATCGGGTCGATGCCATTGGCCATGGTGCTCGCGCCGGGCGGCGGACAGATCGTCGTGCTGCTGAACGGGTGGCGGGAGCAGGGGATCCAGATCGTCGATCGGCAGACGGGCCAGGTGGCGCAGACGCTTCTCCAGCCCGCAGCATTTCTCGGGATCACGTTTTCGCCCGACGGGCGGACGCTGTACACCTCCGGCGGAAATCAGGACGTCATTTACCGTTACGACTGGGCTGCAGGACGCGCGACGCTCGCCGACAGCATTCCGCTCGCGGTGAAAGAGCCGGATCGCTCCGGGCGGTCGTACCCCGCCGGCATTGCCGTCTCTCGCGACGGGTCCCGGCTGTACGTGGCGGAAAATCTCTTCGACTCCGTCGCGGTCGTGGATGTCGCTGCGAAGCGCGTCGTGCAGCGATTCGGGACCGAGCGCTACCCGTACGGTGTTGCCGTCGCGCCTGACGGACGCGTCTTCGTATCGGCCTGGGGTGGCAACACCGTCGCACTGTTCCAGCCTAACGCGGACGGCAACCTGCAGGCCGACGGACAGCTCCGCGTCGCGCGCCACCCCTCCGCGCTCGTGCTGTCGAGCGACGGGTCTCGCCTGTTCGTCGCATCGGGCAGCACCGACCGCATCGCCGTGGTGGACACGCGCGCGAAGCGCGTCATCGCCGAGCTCAGCGACGCACCGCCCGCCGGACCGCGTGAAGGCAGCACACCTAACGCGCTGGCACTCGATGCCACGGGCACCCGACTCTACGTGGCCGAAGCGGACAACAACGCCATCGGCATCTTCGATCTGTCGCCAGCAACGTCCGGCGTGGCGACCGCCACCGGCCGCGACAGCCTCGCCGGCCGAGTGCCGGTGGAGTGGTACCCGACGGCGGTAATCGCCGCCGGCGACACGCTGCTCGTTGCCAACGGAAAGGGCCGCGGCACCGCGCCTAATCGCGACTACCCGCACCCTGGCACTGGCGTACACACCACTCGACCCCAGACGTACACGCTCGGCCAGCTGAACGGGTCCGTTCTGGCGGCTCCGGTCGCGCGCGCGTCCGGGCCGGATCTCGAGAACCTAACGCGACGGGTGGAGCGCGCGAATGGATGGCGCGAGGTCACGCGCGACGCGACGTACCCGCCATTCCAGCACGTGATCTACATCATCAAGGAGAACCGCACGTACGATCAGGTGTTCGGCGACATGACGCAGGGCGACGGCGACACGTCGCTCGTGTTCTTCCCTCGCGCGAACTCACCGAACCATCACGCGCTCGCCGATCGCTTCGGACTGTTCGATCGCTTCTTCGTGAACGCCGAGGTCAGCCCGGATGGGCACAACTGGTCGATGGCCGCGTACGCGACGGATTATCTGGAGAAGACAGTCCCGTCGAATTATTCCGGGCGGGGGCGGACGTACGACTGGGAGGGGACGAACCGCGACCGCGTCCCATCCGAGGAGGGCGCTGAGGATGCCTCCGAGCCGGCGAACGGCTACTTGTGGGACCTCGTGCAGCGAAAGGGACTGACGTTCCGGAACTACGGCGAGTTCGTGATCCCGGAAGGGACGAACCCTAACGCGACGATGCCCTCGGGATACCGCGGCGTCAAGCCATTCCTGGCGGCGAACACGAACCGCGATTTCCCGCCATTCGACATGAACATCACCGACCAGCGTAGAGCGGACATCTGGCTGGCCGAGTTTCAGCAATACGTGCAGCGCGGTACCATGCCGTCGCTGATGATCGTGCGTCTTCCTAACGATCACACTGCGGGCGCGCGTGCCGGCGCTCCGACACCGCACGCCTACATGGCCGACAACGACCTCGCGCTCGGCCGCGTCGTCGAGGCCGTATCGAAATCTCCCTTCTGGAAGAACACGCTCATCGTTGCGCTCGAGGATGACGCGCAGAACGGGCCGGATCACGTCGATTCACATCGCTCCGTCCTGCTCACCATCTCCGCGTACTCGCGCGCCGGGACCGTGCATCGGTTCACCAATACCACGGATGTACTTGCAACGATCGAGCACGTGCTGGGCCTCGACGCGCTGTCGCAGTTCGATCACTACGGCCGGCCGTTGCGCGAGATCTGGACGACGGAACCCGACCTCCGCCCGTACACGGCGCTCGTTCCGTCAGTGTCGCTCGACGCCAGGAATCCGGGTGGCGGCCGCGGCGCGCGAGAGTCTGCACAGCTGGACTTCGACTTCGAAGACGTCGCCGAGGAGCGTGCATTCAACCGGGTGCTGTGGCGCGCCATCAAGGGAGAGACGGTCCCCTATCCCGGCATCAACCGAATGTCGGCGCTCGAATGGAAGCGCGGTTGGTAACGCGATTGGCAGCGCTGCTGGTAACGAGCCGACTCCATTGACGCGACGTCGCGTCGTCCCTCGATGACTCCTCGATGACCACGAAGCGGTGGGTACTCACCGCGCTCTCGTTCCTGCTCGCCATCGGCGCCTCGGTGTACATCATCCGCTCGAGCTGGTCGGCGGAAGGTGCACGCGTGGGACTGCCGCTGTGGGGTCACCTGGCATGCCTCGCGGCCGCGTCGCTCGAGGTACTAACACGGTCCATCAAGATCCGGCTGAGCGGCGCCGCTGTCCGAATTCCACTGACGCTGCGGACGGCATTTCGAGTGTCGTTAGGCGGAGACTTCGCCGGGTCCATCACCCCCTCGCGATCGGGCGGCGAGCCCGCGCGCTTCCTCATTCTTCGCGAAGCCGCGTTGCCGGTAGCGGACGCGCTCGTGATCCTCTTTCTCGAGTTGGCGCTCGAGGTGCTGTCGCTCGCCTCGCTCGCCGTGATCGTCTACGCCGTGCTCGGCGGATCGTCGAACGCGGTACGTGGACTGGTCGGAATGGTCGGTGTTTACGCTACGTTGGTGATTGCTGCCGGCGTCGTGGGCTTGACGGCGTCGCGGCGGTGGGCCGACGGCCCGCCGCCAGCCTGGCTTCATCGCCTGGATGTGAGCGACCATCGCTGGCACAACATCCAGCGCGCGCTTCACCATCTGCGCGACAACGTGGGGAAGCTGCGCCAGGCGCGGTGGTGGGTCCTCGTGAGCGCGCTGCTCTTCTCGATCATGCACGTCGCGATGCGCCTGTCGGTGCTGCCCATCGTCGTCTATGCGCTCGGTGTTCGTGCACCGATTGGCCCGCTGATCCTCTGGCCGCTGGCGATCATGTACGGCGGGAACGCCGCGCCGGCACCGGCTGGCGGCGGGCTCATCGAGGTCGCGTTCCGCGGCGCGCTCGACGAGTACATCCCCGTGCAGATCTTCGGCGCCGCGCTCCTCTGGTGGCGCGTGTATACGTTCTACATCCTGCTCATTGCCGGCGCGCTCGTGACGGGCGCGACGGTGATGCGCGCGCTACGGCGCAACGGAGACGCAGCACTGGAGGACGAGTGATCCGGGTGGCCCATGGCGTTTGATGCGGGGCTCGTGGAACGCGTGGCCGATGTACTTCTGCAGATCGGCGAGCGCGGCGTCAGGCAGAAGAACGTCTTTGGCGGGCGGGGGTTCCTCGTCGGCAAGTCGACGTTCGTGATCGTTTGGGGTGAGGGCTTGCTGGTGAAGACCACAGCGGCAGAGTACGACAACCTCCTGGCGCAACCTGGAATCGAGCGGTTCGCGCCGGGCGGCGAGGGGAGCATGGGCACGTGGCTCGTCGTGCCCGCCGATGCCATCGCGGACGATCCGGAGCTCACGGAGTGGGTTCGTCGCGGCCTCCGTGGGATCAGGCGTTAGGCGTTACTCCAATGTCCTCCCGGTGATGAGCGATTGTCATCCCGAGCGCGATTGTCATCCCGAGCGCCAGCGAGGGATCTTCCGTGAAATGATTGTGGCCAGGCTGGCTGCAATGAGCTCGGGCAGGTCGCTGACACACGAAGTCCGCTGAGCCGGCAACAACAGTAAACGACACCGGTAAACGACAACAGCAAACAACAGAGACAGGATTGCCAGGATTGGCAGGATTGAAGAGACGTCTCGAGGGGTGATCGCGATCCGCCCGCCCGGAATCCTGTCAATCCTGCAATCCTGTCTGCTGTTGCTGTTGTCGTTCGTCATCCCGAGGACCGCGGGAGCCTGCCCTGAGGAGCGCAGCGACGAAGGGAGGGACCTTGTGTGAAGTACCGGTGGCCGGTCTGGCCACGATGACGTTCGAGAAGATCCCTCGCTGCGCTCGGGATGACAACGCTGCCGCTCGGGATGACAATCGCTCACCACCGGGATGATGTAGCGCGCGTTCTAGCCACCCTCGCAGGGGCGCCTGACGGCGACGACTGTTCCGGCCTCACCCATGGCCGTCGCGCGATCGATCTCTTCGATACTTCCGCGCATCATCGATCCCGGCGGACCGGACAGGCGCACGCGATCGGTGCGCGTTCCATAACTCCACTCGAGCTCGACGGCGTCCGGCCCCGCCGGTCGCCACAAGCCGTTAGGCAGTGTGCCGACGCGCGCGAGATCGCGCGCCCGATACCACACCCCGTCGGCATTCGCTGGCACGATCTCGGAATCCAGCGCAATGCGCCGAGGCACCTGCCGAAATCCAGTGCGTGCCTGCGCGGCGGTGGGCGTGATGCCGAGCTCGTAGCACCCAACGGCGTTCGACTGCGCGGCGGTGATCGGCGCACCAGGAGGCGCGTCCGAGGTGGCTGCGGCCGTGCGCTTCCGAGCCGCCGCCGTCCCCGTCGTCACCACTTCACTCAGCGCGACGCTGCTTGGCGTGAGCACGATATCCGCGTTCGTCGACTGCCCCGCCACGACGGTGACGTCGCGACCAACGGTATCATAGCCAACGCGGCGAACCGTTAGGCGACGGGCACCCGGTGCAAGTCCGCCGAGCGTGAATTCGCCAGCGGCGTTCGTGGATACGCCCGTCTCCGTCCCCGCGACGCGCACCATCGCGCCTTCGAGCCCGGTGTTGTTCGCATCCGTGATGCGACCACGCACGATTCCGGTCGCAGCCGATACTTTCGCGGAGTCCGCACGAACCGAATTGGCGTTGGCAGGTTGGACCCTGGCGATTGCCGAGCCCATGGCGGGTGGGCTGACAGTCTTCGCGCCGCGAATCACGATCGCCGACGAATCGCCCCGCGGCTTTTCGGTCGCGAGGACCGGCGCGGGTGGCGGTGCCTTCTTGAGCTCATCCCTCGCAACGCTGTCTTGCTTCGCGAGCGATTGTCGGCGCAGCTCGGCCGGCGCGACGAATCCGTCCTTCGCGCGGTCGTCCACCGATGTCTTCGCCGACGGAGGCGGCGGTGCGCCCGGCGCCGACGCCGCGCGTTGCGGAGCTGGAGCACTCTCGCGTTTCGCGTCGGCGACTTTCTCGCTCGATTCCAGGCGAGCCGCGTCCCGAAGCGTGCGTGTGTCGGCGGGAGCGGGTGCGACCCGCGGCTGGCCGGCCGCAGCCCCCGCGGCACCTAACGACTGCGGCGCCGGCGCGGCCGGCGAAGGCGCCGCCGAGGGCACTACCGCACGGCCTCCGGACGCAACGGCAGACGACGGCACCGCCGAATCGGCGATCGGGCCGGACGCCGGGGACGACGCCTCGGTTTCGCTCAGAGCGCGCATGTCTGGCCCGCTCGCTCGCATCAACGCGAATGTTCCGACCGCCATGACCACAACAGCGGCAGCCGCGAGCGAGGGACCTCGGAACCACCGCCGCTGCGCGCGCTGCTGCGCCTGCGATGACGACCGCGGCGTGACGACAGGGGCTGCCGGCGTCTCGGCTCCGCGCTCCGCATCGGATCGAGGCGTGGACGGTAACGGAACGACGTCGCGCGGGACGCTGTCGAGCGACATGAGAATGCGCGACGAAGCCGCGATCAGCCCACGCGCCTCCGCCACCGCGTCGGCACACGGCCCGCACGCGGCAACGTGCTCTTCGACGGCCCGCGCCTCATCCGGAGGCAACTGGTCATCGAGCCACGCGTGGATCGTTCCCTCGTCAAGATGCTGCATGTCCTCCTCCTGCTGCGCCGCGGCGCCCTTCGGCCTGCATTGCCTCGTACGCCTCGGCGAGTCTCCGGCGAGCACGCGCGAGCGTCGTTCCAATGGAGCCTGGTGACAATTCCAGTGCCTCCGCGATCTCGTTGTAGTCGAGCCCTTCCTCGCGCATGAGCAGCGCCAGTCGGTCGCGCTCCGCGAGTGCTTCCACAGCCTTTCGCGCGAGCGCGGCTTCCTGAGCTCGCTCGATCGATGAGGGCTCGGGTTCCTCCATCTCTCTCGCGCGTTCCTCATCTGCGAGGATCGCGAGGTGACGGCGACGCCGTTCATCCTTCCGTGCCTCGTCACGCACGAGGTTCGTGGCAACGGCGAACAGCCACGACCGCTCGCTCGCGAGCGTGTCCTGCCGGAGAGCGCGCAGGAAGGTTTCCTGCGCGACCTCTTCGGCCCAATCGCGGTCGCCGAGGCGCCGGGTCAGGTACCGCACGAGAGCGGTGTTGTAGGTGCGGAACAGTCGCTCGACGTCTTCGTCCTTCACGGCCTCACCGGTCTTGCCTCTGGCTACGTCCGGCGGCGAGCCGGTCCAGCGAGCATGCGCTCACCAGGCCGCCTCGGTCGCCGCGACATCTCGCGCGCTGAGCGTTTCGACACCGTCCTCCACGAATGCGACCGCAACGGCGCGTCCCGCCACGATGATACCCGCGTTGCTACCCGGACCGGCGAGCGAGAGCGGTGCGCGCAGATCCTCGATTCGCTCGAGCAGCGCGAAGTACGCGGACGAGTACGGCTTCACTCGAACCGTGCGGATGCTGCTGACATAGCGTGCATCGGTCCAGGTGCCCGCTGCGAACGTGAACGTCCGTGTCCCGATACGACGCGTCGTCGCGCCCGCTGCACCGCTGAAATCTGCGCTGGCGGAGTCGACAGCGGACAGGGTGGTCGCGGCGCGCTGCGCGGCCGCTGTCTTGGCCATGTCGAACCTCTGTTCGCGGGTCAGCTCTGCAGGCGCGGACGCCGGCATCGGACGGGCCTCGTCGCGCGCCGACCCGGTCCCGGCACGCGTGTCCTTGCGATCGACCGCGACCGCGGTGCCCGTCACGACAACCTCATTGAGACGTGCAGAGGAGGCGTTGCCAACTTGCCTGGATGCTTGCATGCCCGGCTCGAGCACGAGATACGACGACAGCTCGGTCGGTATCCCGTAACGGGTGCCGAGCGTACGCAACTCGTCGTCGAGCTCGGGCGACGCGCCATTGCGTCGACGCTCGGCCGAGAGCCACCCGGCGCGCTGCGCCGCCCACAGGCGGGCGACAAAGCTGTTGCGGCGCTCGCGATCAGGGAAACGCACCTGCTCCGTCCACGTCACAGGACCATTCGCGGTGCGACCTTCGACGACGATGCGTCCGTTGCCGTCGCCGGAGTAGCGCGCGAACAGGACGAGGTCCTGACCGGCGAAGATGTCCGTGGGCAGCGACGGGTGCAGCTTCGTCAGGCGAACGCCTTCCGCCCTAACGCGGACGTCGGTGACGATCGGACTCGTTATGCGCGTGGCGACGAGCGACACCGCGCGCTCGACGGATTCGTCGGGCCGTACGAATTGCGCGGTCCCGCGGCCGTCGACGGCAAGTTGCTCGACGAGCGCGGCGTTCACATCGGCGCCGACGCCGAACGTGAATACGCGCGCGCGGCCTCGCACCCGGCTCGCCAGCGCGGCGATGCGGTCTGCGTTGCGCTCGCCGACGGTCGGTTCGCCATCGGTGACGAAGAAGACGATGGGCATGCGTGCTTCGTCGGTGGGCGCGTCGAGTGCTTCCTCGAGCGCGCCCGAGATGTTCGTGGATCCCTCGGGGCGGAGATCATCGAGGTAGCGGTTCGCCTCGTCGATGTTCCGGCGCGTGGCAGTGGTGAAGCCGTTGCCGAACGTGCGGACGTCGGTCGAGAAGTCGATGATGCGAAAGCGATCCTGCGATCCGAGCGATGCGAGCATCTGCCGGCCGGCGGCGCGGGCCTGCTCCATCTTCTGGCCGCGCATGGAGCCGGACACGTCGACGACGAACGTGAGGTCGCGCGGCGTCGTCCGCGCGGCGATGGCTGGCGGCGTGACCGTGATCAGCGCGAAGCCTTCCTCGCCACTCGGCGCGTACGGCAGCATCGCGACAGAGGCAGACGACGTTCGGCGAAGTGGCAGCAGGACGGTGACCTGCGGTGCGTCGCCGACGGCGGTCACTTCGCGACGCGAGCCGCGATCGGTGACGCGCAACTCATGCGTCGGCGAATACGGGCGACCGTACTCCTCGCGGTCCGTGTAGACCAGCGTGAACAGGTTGCCCGACTCGTCCTCGCCACGCTGCTGCTGGCTGGCGTTAGGCATCACGTCGGAGCGCATACGATCGTCCCGTGGCATTGGCACGGGCAGCGGCGTGGGATGCGGGAACGGGATGGGCATGGGCTGCGCTCGTGGCCCGGACCCACGCAGGTAATCGACGCGCACGGCGCTGCCTTCGCGCTCGGCGACGGACTGGAAGCGAACGATGACGCGCTTCTCCTCGCCGGGTCGGATGGGGAAGATGCGTGTGCGCAACAGGCCACGGCCCATGTACTCGACGAGCGCGGGGTCCTTGCTCCGCCTAACGATATCCTCGTAGACGCGACGTGCCTGATCGGCCGCCATGGTCTCGCCGGAGACCATCTCGCCATCGATCTCGAGCTCGAGGGCCTCGAACGCGGCGCCGGAGGGCATGGGGAAGATGTAGTCCGCTTCGCCGATGAGTGGACCACGATTCCGGAAGGTCTCCGTGATCTGATAGCGGAGTACCCGATCCGCGAGATCGACGCGGACTTGACTGGACGTCCGCTGGATGGCGCCCGCGGTTGGCGGAACGCAGCTCCGGTTCTCGGCGCACGGGCGAGGAATGATCGTTCCCTGCCCCTGGAGGGCGATGGGCGCGGAAAAGACAGCTATGGCGAGCAGTGATCGGGCACGCATGACAGGGCCTGGGAAGAGGTTCTGTCATGGAGACGTTCGATCTTCGCGGACTTGCACACGTACAGATCATCCCGCCGGGGTCGGTGGGAACTACGATTGGGCGGATCACACGGAAAACGGCCGGATCCGGCTTTGCATCGACGCTGGCCGCCGCCGGACCCTGACATAATGGGAACGGCCGCTCGGGAGACTTCTGCGTCCCGAGCGGCCGTTCCCCAAAGAATTCCGGCCCGTTGCGTGAGGAGCCGTCCAT
>Ga0207691_10004065_pt1 | contig 14192 bp, 12 predicted proteins | sample KBSM13metaG_FD_184327 | JGI IMG/M metagenome (GOLD analysis project Ga0207691, IMG submission 184327) | Miscanthus rhizosphere microbial communities from Kellogg Biological Station, Michigan, USA - KBS M1-3 metaG (SPAdes) (version 2) | ecosystem: Host-associated > Plants > Roots > Rhizosphere >... | reverse complement strand
GGCCTGATGTGCCAGGCGTTGGCGAAACCCTGCGGTGTACTGCACATGGCGCCGAGCATCGCCACCTTGCCCTCGTCAGTCAGCGCGGCGGCGTGAGGCAGGAAATCCCCCCGCTCGCACAGAAGCTTCTCGCTGCGTTCGGCCAACGGGCCGACCAGTGCAACGAGGTCTGGCCTGATAGAGGCGAAGAGCTCCGGCGACTTGTCCAATGAAGTGCTCAGGCGATTTATTGAGGGCGCCATCGTACAGGCGGCCGCGACATGTTAGAACTGCGCGCAATGAAAATGCCTGAACCGGCGCAGATCTGCGTGCTCATCACCGGCGCTTCCTCCGGCATTGGCGCTGGGCTGGCGCGCGAATTTTCGCGGCGCGGCATGCGTGTGGCGTTGGTGGCGCGTCGCATCGCGCAGCTCGAGGTGCTGGGCGCTGAGCTGCGCGCGACGGGCGTTCCGGCAAGCGCTCACTGCGGCGATGTCACCGTGGATGGCGACATAGCACGGGTGGTCGGTGAACTCGCGGCTCTGGGCGTCGCACCGCACATCGTCATCGCCAACGCCGGCTTCGGTGTAGTTGGCAACGCCGCGAACCTCGACCTGGCGGACTACCGGCGCCAGTTTGAAACCAATGTCTTTGGGGTTGTGCGCACGCTGCATGAATCCCTGCCAGCCCTGCGCAACACCCAGGGCCGCTTTGTGATCATGGGCAGCGTGGCGGGGCACCTGTCGAGCGCTGGAAGCTCGCCGTACACCATGAGCAAATTCGCGGTGCGCGCTCTCGCCGAAGCGTTGCACGGCGAACTGCGTTCCGTCGGAGTGAGTTGCACTCTGATCTCGCCGGGATTCGTCGACTCTGACATTCGACGCGTCGACAACCGCGGCGGGCTCCACGCCCACGCCAAGGACCCGATTCCTGCGTGGTTGCGCATGAAGACCGACGACGCGGCGCGAATCATGGCACGGGGAATTTTGCGCGGGAAGAAAGAGGTGGTGGTCACCACGCACGCCAAGATCGCCGTGTTCATGGCGCGGCACCTGCCGCGGTTCACGCGCTGGGTGCTGCTTCGAGCCGGCCGTGGGTCGCGGCCCGAGCCGAAGAAGACCTAGCTGTCAGCTGGCTTCGACATGCGCCTTTAGCCGATCGAGAGCCTCACCCCACGCACGCCGATAGCCGTCGGCTTCCGCCCGAGTCTGCAGGCGTTCGATGCTGACCATCACCGTGCACTTGTCGCCCTTGCCTTCGAACTTGATTTCGACCGGCGTCGGAAGAGTGAGCCCCTCGTCTTCGGCGATGAGCCGGATGTTTTTTCCTGTATTCACCTTCCTGATCGTGGCGCGATTGCCGTCGGCATTGCGCCAGTGGCCATCATCGCGCAGATCGAGGTCATGCTTCGGACCGAACCAGGCGTCGAGCGCCTTGGCCGTGGCGAAAGCATTGAAGCAGACTTGCGCGCTCGCCTTGATGCTCTTGGTCGGGCAGATGGAATAGCCCTTGGGCTTGCCATCCTTGGCGAGGTCTCCGCGTGCGATCTCGTATTCGCTGACGATGGTGGAGCTCCACCACGGCTCCACCTTTTGGTCTGCCATGAGCCAGTTGCTCAACGCGCGGCGTCCAAGTGCGATGCCGCCATGTTGGTCGAGCGCGCGGAACCATTCGGCCAGCGTCTTGCCGCTGGCACTCTTGCAGGAGGTTTCGCTGACCGCGTGGTCGGCTTTGCGCTCGACTCTCATTGCGGGCAGGGCAGTTGCGCGCAATCGCTGCAGGGTAGCAGCGCGAGAACGAGCCCGATGATGGTGAACTGCAGCGTGTGATAGCCGCCATTGATGAGAAACAGCTTCAGGCTCCTGCGCTCGAATAGATAGTTGATGCCGAAGCTGCTCGCGACCCACAACAGTCCAGCCGAGGCGCCGACGCCAGCGCCAAACGCGATCGAGGGCCTTGGCCCGAGGAAATTCGCGAAGTTCCAGGCCGCGAGCAGTGACAGTACCAGCGACAGGCCGAAGATCTTGACCATGTTGCCGTTCTTGAGCTGCTCGTCGGTGAGGCCAGCCTCACGCTGCCAGGCTTTGCCGAACAGCACCGGCGAATACCACAGTCCGCCTAACAGGAAACACGCAACAGCGGCCACGATGACTGCAATCCAGTTGATTTCAGGCATGACGCCCTCCCTTTGTTATGGCGGGATTGTGCGCGTGGGGTCGCGTCGCGTCTTGGAAAAATGGGAAGTCGCGACCCGGGTGCTTGTACCGCGGTGTATCAGGTTCCGCGAGGCAGCCCTTACCGAGGTTCGTCCTGTCCTATCTCAGTACCACGCTGCCCGAATCAGGCCGATCGCGTCGTGCGAGCTCGGTAGGAGAAAGACCAGTGAATCGGCGGAATTCGTTGATGAGGTGGGACTGGTCGTAATAACCACATTGCTCCGCAAGCTCTACCCAGGGCACCTGGCCGTCGCCATTGCCGAGCAGCGCCAGCGCTCCGCGGAAACGGTGAATGCGCGCCAGCGACTTGGGTGAGAGACCTACGTGTCGCTGGAACAGGTTGCCGAGGTGTTTTCGCGTGAATCCGGTCTGAGTCGCCAGATCTTCGATGGGGATGCGTCCACCGCTCGCGGCGATGCGGTCTACCGCCCAACACACCGCCGGATGCACGATGCTGCGAGGCTTCAGGCGCACCAGTAGCCAGCGCTCCACGCATTTGAAGCGCGCTTCGAGGGAGTCGGTGTTCAAGAGTCGCTCGCGCAACGCGAGCGCGCCATCGCCGAGCGCGTCTGCAAGCGCGATGATGCGATCGGTGAGCCCATCCATTTTCTCGCCGAGCCAAGGGAATGTTCCGCGCGCCGTGAACGCCACGCCTAACAAGGCGTTGCCATGGGGAGCCTCGGTGTCGATCGGGCCCTGGTGCAGTCCGGAGTACCAGACGTCCACGAAGGGTACGCGCACCTCGGGCGGCCCGGGTTCGATGCGATACTGCGGGGGCCCAAGATTGATGAGCAGCTGGCTCTGCCCTGAGGGGAGGATCCGGTCGCGTTGATACGCCGTCTTGCCGCAGCCGTACCACATGCTCGCGACGAGTTCGGATAGCCGCGGATCCGTGCGCCACACGCTCACGCTCCAGTGCCCGATCGGCGACTGGTGCGTGAAGGTCTGGAGACGGGAGTCGTTCACGTCAGTCGTTGTTCCAGATCCAGGTGAGGATGTCGGGAAGCAGGGCGCCGCCGTGCGCATCCGAATGCGCGCCGTCGCCCCAGTTGTGCTTCACCTCGTACCGCACGCCCAGCGTGCCGTCCTTGTCGGCTTTGGCGTTCGCATATTCGAACGCCGAGAGCATCTGCTGGTTCGCCAGGAACCAGCTCCCGTGCTCGTTGGACAAGTCCTTCTCGCCGTCCTGTAGATAGATCCGGATGGGTTTGATGGGGTTCTTGCGGATCAGCGTGGGGTATAAATCGCCGCCCGGGATCATGGGCTTGCCATCCGCCGCCGGTTGATAGCCGATGGACGTGTAGCTGCCGATCATGCTGATCACGCGGCGGAACATGTCGGGCCGCTGCCAGGCGACGGTGAATGCGCAGATGGCGCCGCTCGAAGTGCCCCCGATGGCGCGCTTCTCCGGATCGTCGGTCAGGTTGTACTTCTTGCCCACCTCGGGAAGCATCTCCTCGATGAGGAAGCGCGCGTAGTTGTCGTTCAGCGCGTCGTACTCTTCCTTGCGATGGTTCGGATTGCTGAATCCGAGATTGTCCGGGTACGTGTCGCTGAGATTTCCCGGCGTGATGAATATGCCAATGGTCACTGGCATCTTTCCTTTGCCGATGAGGTTTTCCATGACCGTCGGCAGGCGCAGCGGTCCATTCGGATTCGTGGCGCGCTGGCCGTCCTGGAACACCAGCACGTTGGCCGGCTTCTTCGGGTTGTATTGCGCGGGCACGAAGATCCAGTAGCGCCGCACCGTGCCTTCGATGACCTTGCTGCGGAATTCGAACGGACCTTCGAGGTGCCCCTTGGGGATGCCTTCCTGCGGCAACGCTTCGGCGCTCACCGGGTAGTCGCCCGGGCGGCGCATCGCCGGCTTCGCGCCTTCGGCGAACTTGCAGTCTTCCGGCACGGGCTTCACGTAGTAGCTCTTGTAGTTTGACGCGGCCTTGTCCATGCAGCCGGCAAGGTTCAGCAATTCGACTTTGCGAAAGTCAATGGGATGCGATTCGCTTTGCAACGAGATGTAACCACTGTCTATCAGTTTGCCGTCGATCTTGGTGGTGGCATCGTAGTTGTCGACCACGCCACCGCCGTACTGCGGCATCTCGTACTCGAGCACTTTCTGGCCATTCACGAAGTGCGTGATGGCGCCTGATCCGTGCACGAGGAATTCGGCGCGCACCCACTGTTCGCCGTCGAACGTGGGCGACAAGGAATTCAGGCAATGGTCCTTGTAGAGCTTGCCCTGGTAGACGATCTCCGTACCGGGGCTGCACATGTTGGCGGTGGGGCGGGGCTTGCCGTCGCTGTTTCCGCCGAGCAGCTGGCCTTCGATCGAAATGGGAAAAGTCTGGTCGCGCGGCATGGTGTGCGGATCGGGCGAGTGCAGCATGGCGCCGCTATTGCGAAGCGCCCATGCGCCCGGATTCCCTGGCGCTTGCTGGCCCACGAACCGGTATTCGACCACCAGGCGGTAGTACGAGAACGGATCCTTATAGAAGAGGTGTCCGAACTGGCCGTCGAAAGTCTTGTACTTGTCGTAGCGAACCTTGAGCAGCCCGTCTTCCACGCGGAAGGTGTTGCCGAAGTTGTCGCCGAGATCGTGCTTGGCGATCTTCGGCGTCCAGCCCTTCAGGTCCTTGCCATCGAAGAGCACGATCCAGTCTTCCTTGTCCGCGTCCGGGTTCGTTACGGGCGCGGGTGTCTGCGCCTGTGCCTGGGACACCAGAAGTGTGAGCAGCGCGCCGAGCGCGCAGAGTGACATACGCATGTTCATTCCTGTCTTGCGAAGGGGCCTAACACCGTGCCGACGAACCCGCCGGCGACTTCGGTGCTCAATATCGAACCGTCATCGTTCTCGCGCAGCGGTTTCCATCCCTCGCCGCTGTCGTAATAGAAAGAGTAGTTGGGGCCATCGGCGCTGATGCGCAGCTGCAGCGATGGCACGACGGCGATCGAGGTGCCGATGAGGATCTGCGGTCCCTGGCCGGCATTGCGTTCGAGGAACACTTGCAATGCGTTGCCCACGCGGCGCACGCCGAAGAAATACCAGTGACTCTCATTCTGATAGGCGGCCAGGCCGGCAGAGATTCCTCCGCCCGCTGGCGACTTCATTGAAGTTGACGCATCAAAATTCAGATGCTGCTGGCGGCGCGCGAGAAACGACGCATTGCGTCTCTCATCCAGATTCACGGACAGCGGTCGAACGCGCAGCGCGCCACCCATGAATTCGAAGCGACTCTGCTTGGGGACGTGCACCTGCAACCATTCGGGTCCGAGCGAGGTGTTGAACTCGTCGCGCTTGGTGAAATTTCCGGTCAATGCGTCATAGGGTCCCTTCGCACGCGCCATGGCGCGTGGCCCTTTCACCACGAAAGGAATTGGTTTGCCCTGTTCGAGAATGACGGGCCAGCCGTCTTTCCACGTGACCGGCAGCAGGAATGTCTCGCGCCCGGTGTTGTAGCGAGAGCCAGTGTAGGGGCGCGAGGCGAGGAACACTGCCCACCAGCTGCCGTCTTTCATCTCGACGAGGTCGGCGTGCCCGGCGTTGGTCACGGCGTTCGCGCGACCGGCCGACAGGTCGCGTTGTGTGAGGATCGGATTGCCCTTGTAGGGTTCGAACGGTCCCCATGGCGACTTGGCACGAAAAATCACTTCGGAATGTCCGTCCCCGGTCCCTCCCTCCGCGCACATGAGGTAGTACCGGCCCTTGATGCGATAGATGTGCGGCCCCTCGATCCAGATGGGCTTCTTCGCGACGTCGACGCCGCCGTTGACGATAACCTTGCGAGGGCCGATGAGCTTGTTAGCCCCGACGTCGAACTGCTGGATCCAGATGGCGCGATGACCCTCGTAGAGCGGGGCGCCGTCGGGCGGACCGTTGTTGACGACGTATGCCTTGCCATCGTCGTCGAAGAAAAACGAGGGATCGATGCCGTCGATCTCCTTGAGCCAGACAGGATCGGACCACGGCCCCTTGGGGTCGGCGGCCGTGACGAAGAAATTGCCGCCGGCTTCCACCAGCGTGTTGATGACGTAGTAGATGCCTTTGTGAAAATGGATCGAGGGCGCGAAGACGCCGCGCGAAATGCCCAACCCATCGAAGGTGGTCCGGGCGGAATTGCTGAGCGCGTGACCGATCAGCTTCCAGTGCACTAGGTCGGTGCTTTCGTGGATCGGAATGCCGGGGAAATGCGCGAACGTCGAATTGACGAGGTAGTACTTGTCGCCGACTCGCGTGACGCTGGGATCGGGATAGTAGCCCGCGAGAATCGGGTTGTTGTAACTGCCGGGGGGCAACGGGGTGGCGAAGGTCGAATCACGACCGGTGTATTCAAACCAGTCGAAGGCCACCGCCGCATCGTCGGCGCGCGAAACGGTTGCGGAAAGCAATCCCAAGACGACGAGAAATGACTTCATGGCCCCCCCGGGCATTCCGCGGTCCGGTAGTTTTCCACAAACCGATCAGGATTGGGTGGAACCTGCCGCGCGTGTGACGAGGGCGCCTGCCAGAATGGCGTCCGAATGGAAGCAAGGCACATCGTCGGCGGTACGAGGATTCGTCCATGGAGCAAGTAGCGGCACTGCTCGCCGCCGTCCGCCGGGGCGAGGCCGGTGCGGCTGAGCAGTTGTTTGGTCTGCTGTATCCCGACCTGCGCCAGCTGGCGCACGGCCGGTTGCGTCGCAGTGGAAAATTCACGTTGCTCGACACCACCGAGCTGGTGCACGAGTCCTATCTGCGACTCTACAAGGCAGGTTCGCTGGAAGCCGGCGACAAAGGCCAGTTCATGGCCTACGCGGCGCGCGTGATGCGTTCGGTCGTGGTCGACTTCGTCCGAAGGCGCGCGGCCGACCGGCGCGGTGGAGGCACAGTGCACGTCGAATTGGGAACCGAGAGTTCCGATATGACGGACCCGCGCGAGCAGGAAGTCATCCGCATCAACGAAGCGCTCGAGGAACTGGCCACCATCGACGAACGGCTGGTGCGCGTGGTCGAGATGCGCTATTTCGCCGGCATGACGGAAGAGCAGGTGGCGGAAACGCTCGAGCTCAGTCGCCGCTCGGTGGCGCGTGACTGGGAAAAGGCCCGGCTGTTCCTGGCGGCGGCCCTGGACTAGCTAACGCGCATTGCTCTTTCAGTGACACGAGAGAATCCCGCTTCGCAGCTGACAATCATCCGGCGGACCGAATTGTTCCCAATAGGCGATGAATCCCATGTGTCGCGCCAGCTCCTGGAAGCGCGGATCGGCGCGGAATGGGCGCATCTCCGGCAGCCAGAATCCGAAAATGAAGGGAATGCCTGAAAGACCGGAGCGCCGCGATTCCGCCAGCCAGCGATCGCTGACTAGATAGGCGCGGTCGACATCGCCCAGCATGGTGTACCAGTTCATTGAAAGCATCAGCATGGCGAAGGAGCCCATTCCGGACTCCGGACCCTGAATGTTCAGCGCGTCGAGTGCGGCGATGGCATTGCGACGCTCGGCCGGATCGGCCAGGGCTTTGTGCAGCAGGTGTACCACCTCGACTGCGCCTGCCTGCCGCGCTTCGGCAGATAGAGTCACTACCTGATACTCCGCCGCCTCGGCGTACCGGCCCGCGCGCCGTGCTATCGCGCTGTTGAGTTCCTCCACGTCTCGCGAATTCCCTGGCCAGCCATGACTGATCGCGATGTCGATGTTGTGCAACTCCGCAGCGTCGTTGCCCGGCTGTGCGGCCATCGCAGCGGCCACTTGCATGGGGGCGCGGCTATGCGTCGGAGCTTTGCGAAACTCCGACTGGAGGATGCGCAGTGCTTCGCGCACCCGGCCAGTGGAATGCAGCACGATCTCGGAATAGCGGGCTGGAATTCGACCCGAACCGTCGTCGTACTCGAATGCGCTCTTGAAATGCCCCTCGGCGGCGAGCCAGTCGCCGCGATGCGCGGCGATGACGCCCATACTCGCGTGGGCACCCGGATGGTGGGGGGCCAGTGCCAGGGCCCGACGGGCCGCCGCTTCGCCTTGCGACAGCGCCTCCGGGCGGGAATAGCCATGGTCCAGGTGCATCAGGTTCGCACCGGCAAGTATTGCGTATGCACGGGCAAATTGCGGATCACGCACAATCGCATCTTCTGCCAGACGGATGACTTCGCGCAGATTGGCTTCAGTGGGCACGATCATGAGACCGCGGGCCTGCAAATACTCGCGGTACGCCACGACGTCTTTGGTTGGCGGCGTTTGCGGAACGGCGAGCTGCGCCATGTTGTCCGCGTAGTTTTCAATCGCGGCCACAGTCTCCGCTTTTTGCTGCCGCGACCGCTGGATGGCGAAGCCAGCACTGACCGCCACGGTCACCGCGACTGCGGCTGTTGCCGCACGCAGTGCGAAGCGGTTGCGAGCCGCGAACTTGCGAAATCGATACCAGGCGCTGTCGCGCCGGGCGAGCACTGGCACCCCGCGCAGGAAGCGATCCAGGTCATCGGCCAGAGCCTGCATATCCGGATATCTCTCTGTCTTCGCGCCTTTCAGGGATTTCAGAACGATGGTGTCCAGGTCACCGCGCAGCGCCTGGGCGGTTGCGCGATCGCGCGCCGCCACGCTTGGGGGCGGTGGATCGGCACGCATCGCGATTTCATCGACGAGTTGCCCCGATGCGCGCGGTAGATAGGGAAGGGGGCCGGCCAGCAGCTGGTACAGCACGACGCCGAGTGAATAGACGTCGGTACTCGCGGTGACGGATTCGCCGCGGATCTGCTCGGGCGATGCGTAGTCGGGCGTGAATGCGAGCGCGCCGAACTGCGTGGCCTGCGGGCCAAGGCCCGGGCTGTCCTCGAGTAGTTTGCCAATGCCGAAGTCGAGAAGGCGGACCTGCCCGGCGCCGTCAACCAGGATGTTGGAAGGCTTCAGGTCGCGGTGGACCACCATGCGGGAATGCGCGTATGCAACCGCCCGCGCGGCCTGCAGGCCGATGGCTACGCGTGCCCGGATATCGGCATGGTGCAGGGCGCAGTACTCATCGATGGGTTTGCCATCGACGAGTTCCAGCGCGAGGTAGGGCCGCCCATCTTCCGCGACGCCGGCATCGTAGAGCCGCGCGATGCCGGGATGCTCGAGTGAGGCCAGGATGTCGCGCTCACGCGTCATGCGTTGAGCAAGATCCGGCGATGCCCAGCTGACATGAGGTAGTTTGAGTGCGACGCGGCGCTTGATCAGGCCGTCGGCACGCTCCGCAACCCATACCGAGCTCATGCCGCCGCGCCCGAGCGGCGTCACGAGCCGGTACGGCCCGATATGGCTACCGATGGTCGCTGTGTCCGGGGGTTCTCCAGGCGCCGGATCGTCAGGCGTCACGGTGAACTGCGGCAGCTGCTGCAGAAAGTCACCTGTCTCCTGGCGCTCCTTGAGTGCCAGCAGCTTGTCCAATGTGCCCTTGATGGGCTGGTCCGAAAGCGTGGCGAGCCACGCGGCGCGATCCGGTGGCGACATCTCGAGAGCGGTGTCCAGCAGCGCGAACACCTGGCGCCAGTCGTCGGCGGAGATTTGTCGCATGGCAAAAGCCTCTTCGCAGCGCCTAACCATACGCCACGACGGGGAATGACGGAGACAAAGATGCCGCTACGCGAAATGGCACAAAGGTCCGCACCAATACGTCTTGATAAGTGAGAGCCGCATTTATTCGAGCATTGGGGAGTGTTGCCATGAAGTCAGCCACAAGTGTTTGCCTCGCCTTCGTGGCGATGGCGTCCGTTTTCTCGGCGAGTGCGGTGCAAGGCGCAGAACCGCTGGATGAAGCGGTCGCGATCGTGCGGCCGGCGAACTCCACCGATCGATGCGGCGGGGAAAGCTGCATCTCGGTGGCACGCGGTCTCATCGGCTTCCTCGATCGGCGCCTCCACGGCCTGGGAGGCAACGGACGCTCCTGCGCCGACTGCCACATACCGCGCGACAGCTTTCAGCTCTCGCCCGCGAGCGTGGAGGCACGATTCCAGTTCCTGCAATGGCGGCGTACGTGGAACCCGGCTGCGCAGGATCCCCTGTTCCTGCCGCTCGACGCCGACGATTTCCGCACCAATGGCGCGCTCGCCAACGACTTCAGCAATTTGCGCGAAAACGGCCTGATCAGGGTCACGCTGCCGCTGCCCGCCAACGTCCGCTTGATCGATCCGGCGACCAACGCGGTGTCGGCCGAGACGAGCGTCGACGTGTGGCGCGCGGTGCCGAGTGTTTTCGACGTCAAACTGACCGGGCCCGATGGCGCCATCCCGTGGCCGCGCGGTCCCAATCCGACTGGCGGATATCAACTCGATGGACGCAAGGCGACCCTGCAGGAGCAGGCCCTCGGCGCACTCGAAGCGCACGCGCAGATCGCAAACGCACCCAGCCAGCGGTTGCTCGACGACCTCGCCGCGTTTCAGAACGTGCTGTTCTCTTCGCCTCGGGCTCGCCTGCTGGCCGACGCGGTCCGTAATGGCGTGAGCCCGTTGCCGGATGTGGATCCGCCGCTCAACGCGCTCGAAGCGCAGGGCAAGGTCGTGTTCACTCGCGCCTGCGCCCAGTGCCATGGGGGACCAGGCCAGTCGACCATCCAGGCGCCGCTGCTGGCGCGATTTCACGACATTCAGGTGAATTGTCCACGCCCGGTGGACACCGTTGTGCCTGCGCGCTTCACGTTTGTACCGTGCCCGCCGCGCCTGGCCCGCAATGCGCGCACGTATGTGTTCACCCAGCCCAATGGAACGGTTATCCGACGCACCAGTTCCGATCCCGGGCGAGCTTTGTTGACGGGTTTTGTCGGCGGCCCGGCAGGTACCGATGACTGGAACAAGTTTGACGTGCCCACGTTGCGCGGCATCAGCAAGACGGCGCCGTACTTTCATAACAACAGCGTCGATACGCTGGAGCAGGTGGTCGATCAATACATCGCGTTCTTCAAACACGCGCAGTTCAATGCACCCGTCGTGCCGCCGTTCGCCTCGACCGACGGCGTGCACTTCGATCGCCAGCCCCTGCCTGAAGAAAAGGAAGCGCTGGTCGCCTATCTACGCAAGCTCTGACCCGGTTGCGCCGGTCGGCGGCAGTGTCAGCCGTCGACCGGTGCCGCGGGGGTCGTCAGTATCTTTTGATACAACGCCAGATCGAGCCAGCGGCCGAACTTGAACCCCGCCTGTTTCACTGTGCCGCAATGTGTGAAGCCCAGACTTTCGTGCAGCTTGATGCTCACGGCGTTTGACGCATCGATGCCGCCGACCATGACGTGGTAGTCCTGTTCGACTGCAGCTGCGATGAGGGCTTCGAGCAGCACGCGACCGTGACCCTGGCCACGGAAACGGCTATCTATATATATGGAGTGCTCGACGGTGTATTTGTAAGCCGGCCAGGCGCGAAATGCGCCATAGCTGCCGAAGCCCACGAGCGTGCCGGAATCGTCTTCGATGCCGATCACCGGATAACGGCCTTTGGTTTTGGCCTCGAACCAGCCCACCATCGATTCAGCGGCGCGCGGCCTGTAGTCGTACAACGCCGTGGAGTTGGCGATGGCTTCGTTGAAGATCGCGAGGATGGGCGCCGAGTGGCGGCGCGGCTCGCAGCGGATGAGTTTCACGCGTCAGCCCTGGAAATACTTCGCGTATTCGCCGCCGGTCATGCTGCTATCGAGATAGCCGAAGGTGCCCGATTCGCGAATCTCGCGCGCGGCCCCGACGAGGCCCGTCATGGCGGCGCGATACAGCGTGCCGGCGAGGCTGATGCGGCGAACACCAGCTTGTGCCAGCTCCGCGACCGAAAACGATTTGCCGCGAATGCCCACCATGAAATTCACGGGCTTTTTCAGCGAGCTGCACACGGTGCGAATCGCGGCGAGGTCGGGAAGGCCGGGGGCGAACAACACATCCGCGCCGGCGCGTTCGAAAGCCTGCAGGCGTTTGATCGTGTCGTCGAGATCGGGTTTGCCGTGCAGATAGTTCTCGGCGCGCGCGGTCAGCGTGAAAGGGAAGGGAAGTTTGCGTGCCGCTTCAACGGCGGCCGCGATGCGCTCGGTGGCAAAGCCGAGATCGAAGAGGGGTGCATCCTTGCGGCCCGTCGCATCTTCGATGGAGCCGCCGACCAGGCCAGTTTTCGCCGCGAGCGCTATGGCTTTGGCGGTGGCTTCCGGCGCATCGCCGAAACCCTTCTCGAGATCGGCGGACACGGGCAGGGAGGTCGCACTGCATATGGTGCGCGCCTGTGCCAATGCTTCGTCGAGGGTGACGTTGCCGTCGAGACGTCCGAGGGTGCCGGCGGAAGCGCCGCTGGAGGTGGCCAGCGCAGGGAAACCGAGCGAGGTGAGGATACGCGCCGATCCGCCGTCCCAGCAGTTGGCGATGACGAAGGTGCCGCTTGAGTGCAGCGCGCGGAAGCGCTGCGCTCGTTCTGCCTGAGCTTGCTGTTCCATGCGGCCGAGTTTAGCGGCTGTAGGCGCTCACGTAATCCAGCACGTCCTGAAAAGTGGCGACCCAGACTTCCGGATGCTTGCGCAGCCAATCGAGGAGTTGCCGATGAGATTCGGCGGTGACTTCGAGGTAATCGCCGCCGGTGCCATGAAACTGCAATACACCGAGACCCTTCGTGTCGCGGACGCGCTCGGCGTAGGCGATGAGTGCGGCGCCGCCAGGCTTGTCGACCGGGCCCCAACTAGGGACGCGGAACAGATCCAGTGTGCGCGGATCGGCGATCACGGATTTGTATTGATCACCGCCGGTGCGCGCGTATTTCACGAGGCCCGAGTGACGCAGGCCATCGGTGTAGTCGACTCCGCCCACCATCGTCTGACTGCACGGTACGGAGTAGGTGCGATGGCTCGCGCCGTCGATGCCGAAGAGCACGTTGTTCATGACGCCGATCTCGCCGAGCATCCGGTCGACGTCGTAATTTTCGGTGAAGTAGTTCTTGCGGTCGGGCAGCATGGCGCGCGGACAGGGATGAAACAACGAGTGGTTTCCGAGTTCGTGACCGGTGCGCTGGATCTTGCGCCAGCGAAGCATGTCGGCCGACGTGATGTCGCCGTCGAGAAAGAACGTTCCCTTGAGTCCGGCCGCATCGAGTTGCGGGATGGCGACGTCGAGCTGCGAATGCAGGGCGTCGTCATAGGTGAGCGCCAGCGCGGCGGTCTTGCCATCGGGCCATTGAAATTGGGCGTGCGCCTGGGAGCAGGTGGCGACGGACAGGATTGCGAGGATGGCGATTCGAATCGGCATTGAGCTCCAACTTTCTCAGTCGAGACGCTTTTTGAAGCGCGCGACGGCGACCAGCATCATGAACGTGAGGAATCCCGCGAGCTTGAGCAACTGCAGCCAGACCTCGGGCAGGTCTGCGCCGCGCAGCATGATGCCGCGAATGATCACGTTGAAATGGGTGAGCGGCAGCAGCTGCGCGATCCACTGCGCCGCCTCGGGCATGCCTTCGAATGGAAACATGAACCCGGACAGCAGGATCGAGGGCAGCAGGGTGAGGAACGCGAGCTGAAACGCCTGGAACTGCGTTTGCGCCAGCGTGGAGACGAAGAGGCCCAGGCCCAGCGTGGCGGCGATGAATACCAGCGCCGCGGCATACAAATCGACCAGTCTTCCGACGACCGGCACGCTGAACAGCCAGGCGCCAACGATCAGGATGATCGTGGTCTGGATGAGCCCGATGGCGACGTAGGGCAGTAGTTTGCCCACCATGAGCTCGAGGCTGCTGAGGGGTGTCGCGATCAGCAGTTCCAGGTTGCCGCGCTCGCGTTCGCGCACGATGGCGCCCGAGGTGAACAGCACCATGGTCATGGTCAGGATCACGCCGATGAGCGCTGGCACGATCTGCACTGCGGTGCGTTTCTCCGGGTTGTAGAGCGTGCGGATCTCGATGCGACGCGGCGCCATGCGTTTGCCGCCCGAATACGGACCTTCGCCGTGGCGCGTGAGCAGCGGCATCGCTGCGATGCCGCCGGCGACGACGGCAAGCTGCGGTTGTGACCCGTCGACCAGGATCTGCACCACCGGCCGCGTGTCGG
>Ga0207691_10004063_pt1 | contig 14193 bp, 4 predicted proteins | sample KBSM13metaG_FD_184327 | JGI IMG/M metagenome (GOLD analysis project Ga0207691, IMG submission 184327) | Miscanthus rhizosphere microbial communities from Kellogg Biological Station, Michigan, USA - KBS M1-3 metaG (SPAdes) (version 2) | ecosystem: Host-associated > Plants > Roots > Rhizosphere >... | reverse complement strand
GCAACGAATGCTGGTGCGATGCGGACCGACCGGCCCCATGACGATCGGACGCCGGACGATCACGCCGGCGTCGATGCCGAGCTGGCGCGCGCGATCGACCAGGTGCTCGATGCGCAAGCGCCGGACTGGACGACCGCGGCCGGGCTGATCGTCGCGCGGCCGGTCCAGCTCGAGGCGCTGCGCATCGTCGCCGACGTCGCCGCCGGGTGCCGGCGGCTGCGCGCGGACGAAGGTACGCAACGGCCACCGCCGCTGTTTCGCTGGGGCACGCTCGAGGTACGCGAAAAGATCGCGACGGGCGCGTCTGCCGAGGTCTACCGCGCGCACGATCCGGCGCTCGGCATCGATGTCGCGCTGAAGCTGCACCGCGACGGCGCGCACAGCCCGCCGGCCGGCCGCTTCCTCGCCGAGGCGCGTCACCTGGCGCGCGTGCGCCAGCGCAACATCGTCGGGATCTACGGCGCCGCCGTGCATGACGGCCGCGCCGGACTGTGGTGCGAGTGGATCGACGGGGCGGCTCTGTCGGACCTGTTGCGCGAGCAGGGCGCGTTATCCGCAGTCGAGGCCGCTTACGTCGGCATCGAGCTGTGCCATGCGCTGGCGGCATTGCACGCGGCGGGCTTGCTGCACGCGGACCTCAAGCCCGGCAACGTGCTGCGCGAACGCGGAGGCCGCATCGTGCTAGTCGACCTCGGCGCCGGCGGCGCCGCTGCCGACGCCGCAACCGCCGTCGACGCATACGGCACGCCGGACTATCTTCCGGCGGAAGTACTCGCCGGCGCGCCGCGCGCGCCGCAGCACGATCTGTATTCGCTCGGCCGCCTGCTGCAGGCGTTGCTGGCCGGAACGCCCGGCGCGCCATTGCCGGACGGCGTGCCGACGTCGTTGCGCAGTGTGCTCGCGCGCGCAACGGCCGCGGAGCCGGCGCGGCGCTACGCGCGCGCGGCCGATTTCGAGCGCGACCTGATCGGCGTGCTCGCGGGCGCGACCGGAGTTGCGGCGCCGGCCGCGCCGCGAACCACGCGCCCGCATGCGGGCTGGATCGCAGCGGTGGCGCTCGTGGTCGCAGCGATCATTGCCGTGGCCGTCGCCTCCTGGAACGGCAGCGGCGCGGCATGGCAGACGCAACTGACGCTCAAGCGACGCACGCCCGCCGGCGAAGAAGCTCTGGCCGACGGTGCGAGCCTCGCCACGGGCGATCGTCTGATCCTGGAGCTGAGCAGCAACGAGCCGAGCAACGTCTATGTGCTGAACGAGGACGGCAACGGCGCGTTGCACGTGCTGTTCCCGCTGGCCGGACTTGCGCTGCAGAACCCGCTGCCGTCCGGCACGCGCGTGCAGTTGCCTGGCCGCGACGGCGTGCGCGAACTGTCGTGGGAACTCAGCGGCGATTCGCCGCGCGAGGAATTCCTCGTCGTCGTCGCGCGCGAACCGCTCGCCTCGCTCGAGCAGCGGCTGGCGCGCGCGCCGCAGGCGGCGTTCGCGCCGCAACGCGGCGTGCAGCGCGTCGCGGCGCAACTGCCGCCGACGCTGCGCGTCGAAGGCGCCGGCCTGGCGGCCGTCCTCGACGACCTGGCGCCGCGGCTTGCCGATGCCGGCGCGTCGCGCGCCGTCGCGTTTCACTTTCGCCGCGCCGAACCGCGCTGAGCGCTCGCCGCACTGGCCCGATGAGTAACTGAACGCAGGCTCCCGACAGAGGCGCGCGTTTCTTTTGCCGCTGCCGAGTCGGGCTAGAATGCGCGCAGGCACGCCGGGAAGCCAGGCCATGCGCAGCGGTCGCCGCAGTCGGCTCGTTGGGACGTTCGCGTTCGTCGCGCTCGTCATCGGCAGCGCCGTGCGCGCGGAAGAGTCGTTCGACGCACTGCTCGCGAACGGCGAATTCGGTGCCGCGCAGGCGCTCGCGCAGCAGCATCTGGCCGCCGCCGAACGCGCGTCGCCGGCAGGATCGCCGGCCGTCGCGGACGCGCTCGTGCAGCTGGCGCGCGTTGCGCTCGAGCGCAATCGACCCGACACGGCGCAGCTCGAGGCGTGGCTCGCACGCGCGCTGGAGTTGCGCACGGCGAGTGCTGGCGCGCAGAGCGCAGGCAGCGCCGAAGTGAAGATGCTGCAGGCACGGCGGCTGCTCCGGCTCGATCGAGCCGACCCGGCACTCGAACTGGCGACGACGCTGCACGCGCAAGCGCAAGGCGCCGGCTGGCCGCGCCTGCTCGAAACGCGCAGCGTTCTGCTGCTCGCGACGATCCAGAACCAGCGTGCCGATGCGAAGGCCGCGCTCGAGTGGGCGACGCTCGCAGAGGATCAGGCGCGCGCGCAACCCGACGCGCCGGCTGACGTCCTCATCGATGCGCTCGACGAACATGCCTTCGCACTGATCCGCATGCGCAAGGGTGAGCAGGCCGCCGTGCCTGCCGCGGAGGCCGATCGCCTGGTGAGCGAGCGGCTCGGCGCGCGGAGCCGCCGCCGTGCCGACGCGCTGCGCATCGTCGCCTACGCACGGCGCGACCAGGGCGATTTCGGCGGCGCGATCGACGCGCTGGAGCAGGCGCTCGAGGTGCAGCGCGCGCAAAGCGAAGTCGATCAGCGCCAGGTGAGCCTGTTGCTGTTGAACCTCGGCCAGACGCTGAAGATTTCCGGCAAGGGTGATGCCGCGCTGAAGCGCTACGAACAGGCACTCGCGAACGACGCGCGGTTTCCCGATGCGTCCGGGCGCAACCGCGCATCGATCCTGCACGGCCTCGCGAACCTGTATCGCGACAGCAACGACAGCCGGCGTGCGGTGGATCTGTACGCGCAGGCGTTGCCGCTGTTCGAGCATGTCTACGGGGCCGGCTCGACGCAGCTCGCACAGGTCATCAACAACTACGCGAACGCGCGCGCCAACCTCGCCGAATACGATGCAGCGGTCGCGCTGTACGAGCAGGCACTGGCGATCGCGCGCAAGCGCGACAGCCGCGATCCGGCCGACTACACGCCGCAGTCGAACCTGGGCATGGTCAAGGTCTGGCAAGGCCGTTATGCCGAAGCCGAGCCCGACTTCCGCGAAATGCTCGAACGCCTGCGTGGCGTCGCGGTCAGCAGCGAGGCCGGCGTGCTGTTCGCGCAACTCGGCCTGGCGGCGAGCCTGTGGGGCCAGAATCGCCTCGACGACGCGTTTGCTGCTGCACAAGGCGCCGAGACGATGCGCCAGTCGGGCCTGCGCCTGGCCGCCGCGCACATGGGAGAGGAACATGCGATCAGCTTCCAGGAGTATTTGCGCCCGACGCTCGATTTCGTGCTCGCGATCGCGATAGCCAGCGGCAAGCCCGAGCACCTGGAGCGCGCCTGGGAATTGAGCATGGCCGCGCGCGACGAGGTCACGTCGATCGTCGCGCAACGCCTGGCCGCGGCGCGCGCCGCGCACGATGCGGTCGTCGCGCCGCTGTGGAAGGCCTGGCGCGACGCGAGCGCTGAGGTCGCGCGCGCCGGACTCGCCGGCGACGCAGGGCAGCGGCAGCTGGAAGCGCGCGAAACGCTCGACCGCGCCGACCGTGCGCTCGGCGCGGCGACGAGTCCGCTCAGCGCCGCGCTCGATGCCGCGCCGCTGCGTTTTGCCGCGTTGCGCGGCGGCGTTCCCGAGGACACGGCGCTGGTCCTGTTCGCCACGCTGCAGCCGCGCGTCGCGAGCGACTTCGCCAAGACCGAGGCCGAACAGCGTTCGCCGGAACTGTACGCGTTCGTCTTGCCTGCGCGCGACGGCGCCGTGCATGCGCTGCGTCTCGGCACGCTCGACGACGCGACGCGTCTAATCGATTCGTGGAGCGCGGCGCTGAGCGATCGCGACGTCGCGCGCGCCGCCGTTGCCGCGCGCGGCCGGGCCGTGCGCGCGAAATTATGGGATCCGCTCGCCGCGCTCGTGCCGGGCAAGCGCGTCTTCGTCCTGCCGCAGGGTTCCCTGTTCCGGGTGCCGTGGCCGGCACTGCCCGACAAGAGCGGCTTCCTGCTCGACGCGGGCTACGCGTTCCATGTGCTCGATCACGAGCGCGAACTGCTGCTGCCCGAACTCGCGAACGGTGCCTCGCAGCGTCTGCTCGCGGTCGCCGACCCGGCACTCGGCGCCCGTGCGGCGGCGGGGACTTCGCGCGCGTGTCCGGCCGAAGCAGCGTTGACCGCGCTGCCCGGCGCGCGCAGCGAAGTCAAACGGATCGACACGTTGTGGCGCGCGCATTTCCCCGCGAGTGAGGCGACCGTCCTCGAAGGAGCCGATGCCACGGAAGCGCGCGTGCGCGGCGCGTCTGCGCGCACCGACGTGCTGCACTTCGCGACGCACGGCATCAGCGTCGCAGGCACTTGTGCGCCGGACGGCACGCGCGGTTTTTCGCTCGCGGCGGAAACCCCGGTCGCCGATGCCGCGGCGCCAGCATTCGCGTCGGCCGCGCTCGCACTGGCCGCTGGCGACGGCGTCCACACGGACGACGATGGCGTGCTCAGCGCAGAAGAAATCGCGGCACTCGATCTGTCGCGCGTGCGCTGGGCGGTGCTCGCCGCGTGTTCGACCGCCGCTGGCGTGACGCACCACTACGAGGGATTGTTCGGGCTCGCGCGCGCGTTCCGACTTGCCGGAGCGCGCACCGTCATCACGAGCCTGTGGCCGGTCGATGATGCCGCGACGGCAGCCTGGACGCAGGCGCTGTACGAAGCGCGACTCGAGCGCCACCTGGACAGCGCGATGGCCGCGCGCGATGCGCAGCGCAGCGTGTTGGCCGCGCGGCGCAGCCGCGGCGAATCCGAGCATCCGTACTACTGGGCCGGATTCGTCGCATCGGGCGACTGGCGCTGAGCGGCGGCAAGCACCAACCAGCCGTAAAGGGCACGCCGTTTTCGACAAACGACAGCTACGTGTTGCAGGTTTTCCGATGTGAACTGCGATGCGCTCGGCCATAGCGATGCGTGCCGCTGTCACACCAATCAGTCCGCGGACATCGTCAACGCGCCATCGTCAACGGATCCGTGCAATTCGCGATTCCGCTGAGCTGCGATCGCGCTTAACAACCCAGCGGTCAGCGTGACGATATCGATTCGAACTTGGTCCTGCCAAGGCCTGCACGTTGCCCTGACGGTACGTGGTTCGTTCGGAAAGGCGTTCATCGGTGTTTCCTGTAGTTGAAGCGCTCGAGAAAGAGCAGCGGAAGCATTGCCATGACGCGTATCTGCCTCGCCGCTTGCCTCTTTCTTGTCGCGCTCACGGCACGGGCAGCGACGTGCACCTGGAGCGTGGCCAGCGGCAACTGGAGCGCGGCAGTGAACTGGACCGGGTGCGCCGATGCCCCCGGCCCGTCGACGCGCAGCCCCGGCGCCACCGACATCGCCGTGCTCATCAACGGCACGGCGAACCTCGACGCGTCGCCGACCGTCTACGAATTCGAATTGGGCGCGAACGGGCTGCTCTCGGTCATCGGCGGCACGAAGACGTTCGACGTGACCCATGCGCTGCGTCTGGCCGGCGGCAAGGCGACGACGATCCTCGGCACGAACCAGCTGTTGCTATACCTGCACGCGGGTGGCGCGGGCACGCTGACAGCGTCGACGACGCTCGAGAACGCCGTGTTCTTCGAGAACTCCGGAACGCTCGCCCTCGGCTCTGCGAGCGGCGCGTCGTTGACGCTGATCTGTTGCGCGGAAGTGCGCAACATGCCGGGCGCAACGATCACGATCGCCGGCGGCGATTCGCGCCTGTACCTGGACAGCAGCAGCCAGCTCGACAACAAGGCTGGCGCGACGCTGGCGATCTCCGGCAACACGCTCGTAGCACGGCCGACGGCGACGTCGAACTTTTCGACACTCCTGAACGAAGGGACGATGACGGTGACCGGACCGGGCACGTTGAACATGCCGCTTGGGGGAAGCGGATCGCTTCAGCAGTTCGGCGAACTCACGGTCAGCAACGCGACGATCGTCTGCAGCCTCGCGGGCGCGAACCCCGACAAGTGCAGCTACAAGGACAACAACGCCTTGCCGACCGGCTCGGTCACCCATCTGGTCAATGCGACGCTGGACCTCGGCGGCACCGGCGTGAACTACAACCTGGGTTCCGGTTCCACTGTGACCGGCACCGGCACGATCAACGCCGACGTGACGACGCGCGGCACGCTCGTTGCCGGCGCAACGAGCGGCTTGCCATACGGCACGCTGGCTATCGGCGGCAAGCTGACGATTCAGCCCGGCTCGGCCTTCGAGCTCGATATCGGAGGCGCCGCGGCCGGAAGCCACGACAGCGTGCAGGTCGGCGGCCAGGTGACCGCGGGCGACTTCAGCACGTTCGAGGGTCGCGGTCGCCTGATCCTGCGCCTCGCTCCCGGCTACAACCCGGCGCTCGGCGCCGCCGTGCCAGTGATGACGTATCCCAGCGCCGCCGCCTATGCGACGCTCAACCGCATCGACGCGAACTACGCGCTCGACTACGCCGCGCGTTTCGACCCAACCGCGTTGCAGGTGTTTCCCGCGCCGCGCATGACGATCGACAACCCCAGCGCGGTCGAAGGCGCGAGCGGCACGACGCCGATGGCGTTCAGTGTTCGCCTGTCGCAGGCATCCACGCAGACCATTTCTGTCGCGCTTCGCGATCACGACGGTACGGCCGTCTCCGGTTTGTCGCCGACCGGCGACTATCTCTTGCCGGGCGGAACTATTTTGACCTTCACGCCCGGTCAGACGCTGCAGACAGTGCCGATTTCGGTCAACGGCGACAGCGTCGTCGAAGGCGACGAACAGTTCACGGTCGAGCTACAGCGCAACAGCCTGGTCAATGCCGCGTTCGGCAACGGCGTGCAAGGCAACCTGTTCGGCGCCGGCACGATCCTGACCGACGAGCTGCCGGTCGACACGCGCTACATCCTCGTCGGCAAGGACAACAACGACGTCGGCGCGAAGATCCGCCGCTACACGACGGCCGGCACGTTTATCGACACGTGGGATGACCGCATGCCCGCCGGACTCGGCAACATCGTGACCGGCATGTGCTTCGCACCTGGCGGTGAAGTGCTGGCGACGCGCTTTGGCTGGCCGCGACCGATCCTCTATACCCATCTCGGAGCGATGCTCGACGAGGATTTCGGCGGGGCCATTTCGATGTCGACGCACGAGTCGTGCGTGTTCGATCTTGCCGGCAACGTCTATATCGGCATCGCCGGAGCAAACGGATCACCCGACGCGAGCGTGCCGGTGCGCAAGTTCGACCGTTACGGCAACCTGCTCGACACGTTCGTGCTGCCGACCGGCCCGCGCGGCACCGACTGGATCGACCTGGCCGGCGACCAGTGCACGCTGTTCTACACGTCCGAGGACACGAGCGTGCGCCGCTACAATGTCTGCAAGCACGCGGCGCTGCCGCTGTTCGCGAGCGGCCTGACCGCGCCGTACTGCTACGCGATTCGCCTGCGGCCGAATCGCGAGGTCATGGTCGCCTGCCAGGACGCCGTGCACCGACTTAGTTCGCAAGGCGTCAATCTGAAAACGTATACGCGCCAGAGCATCGGCGAGACCGACGTCAACGGGTTGTTCGCGATGAACCTGGACCCGGACGGCACGTCGTTCTGGACCGCCGGCGGGGTCAGCGGAAACGTGTTTCACGTCGATATCGAGAGCGGCGACGTGCTCGGCAGTTTCAACAGCGGCATCGGCGGTGTGGCCGGTCTTGCCGTGTACGGCGAGCTGCACGACGACGTGATCTTCGCCGACGGGTTCCAGGCGCCGCTCGTCGTCGCGAACCTGGACGTGTTCGGCTTGCCATCCGAATGCGAAGGCGAGCGCGAATTCTGGCCGGACATGGCCGACATGCCGCAGTACGTTCCCGTCTGGATGTCGGTGATCGTGCGCGACGGAGATTGCGGTCGCTGAGAAAACCACGATCATTCGGCTTCCGGCTGTTCGCAAATGCCCGTCGCGGTGTTTCCACGGATAGGAGCTGTCGGGAAAAACGGCCATGATGCGGATCTGCCTTGCTTTCTACCTCGCGTTCGTTGCGTCGATCGCGCACGCCGCAACGTGCACCTGGAACGTCGCGAGCGGCAACTGGAGCGCAGCCGCGAACTGGAGCGGATGCGCGGATGCTCCCGGTCCATCGACGCGCAGTCCCGGCGCCGCCGACATCGCCGTGGTCGTCAACGGCACGGCGAACCTCGACGCGTCGCCGACCGTGGCCGAATTCGAACTCGGCAGCAATGGGTTATTGTCGGTCGTCGGTGGCACGAAGACGTTCGACGTGACCTCGAAGCTGCGTTTCGCCGGCGGCAAGGCCACGACGATCCTCGGCACGAACCAGTTGCTGTTGTACCTGCACGCCGGCGGGACCGGCACGCTGCTTGCTCCGACGACTCTCGAGAACGCCGTGTTCTTCGAGAACTCCGGCGCGCTCGCGCTCGGCTCGGCCAGCGGCGTCGCGCTGACGCTGGCGTGCTGCTCCGAAGTGCGCAACATGGTCGGCGGCACGATCACGATGAGCGGCGGCGACTCGCGCCTGTACCTGAAATCCGGGCCCAAGCTCCTCAACAATGCCGGCGCGACGCTGACGATCAGCGGCAACACGCAGATCGGGCGCGCGGACGCGACGTCGAACATCTCGTATGTGACCAACCTCGGCACGATGATCGTCAATGGTCCCGGCACACTGAACATGCCGATGGGGACCGGCCAGTTCCAGCAGTACGGCGACCTGACCGTCAACAACGCGACGATCGTCTGCAGCCTGGCGGCCGCGAATCCGGACAAGTGCAGCTTCCTGGACAGCAACGGCAGCGGGCCGACCGGCTCTATCACGCGCCTGAACAACGCCACGCTGGAACTTGGCGGAACCGGCGTCAATCACAACATGTTCAACGGTTCCACCGTCACCGGGCAGGGCACGATCAACGCCGACCTGAGCGTGTACGGCACGCTCGCGCCGGGCGCGCTGAGCGGCACGCCATATGGCACGCTGAGCATCGGCGGCAAGCTCGTCATCCAGCCGAGCGGCGTCATCGACATGGACCTCGGCGGCGGCGGCGCGGGCAGCTACGACAAGATCGTTGTCGCCGGATCCGCGCAGGACGGCGGCACCACGAACTTCGCGGGATACGGCCGGCTGGTGTTGCGCCTCGCAGCGGGATACAACCCGGCGCTCGGAGCGAGCGTGCCGGTCATGACCTACGCGAGCGTCGTCGCCGGGGCCGCATTCAACCGCATCGACGCGAACTACGTTCTCGATTACGCCGCGCGTTACGACCCGACTGCGCTTCTGGTGTTTCCGGCGCCGCGCGTCACGATCGACAGCCCGAGCGTCGTCGAGGGCGCCAGCGGCACGACGCCGATGACGTTTCACGTGCAGCTGTCGCAACCGTCCGCGCAGACCGTCACCGTGGACATCCGCTACAAGGACGGCACGGCCGTCCAGGGCCTCACGCCGTCCGGCGACTACATCTATCCCGGCGACACGCTGCTGACGTTCACGCCCGGACAGACGTCGAAGACGGCGGTTTTTTCCATCAACGGCGATGCCGTGGTCGAGGGTGACGAATCATTTCTGGTCGACCTGCAGCGCATCCGCGTCATCAATGCCGCATTCGGCAACGGCGTGCAAGGCGACATTTTCGGCGTCGGCACGATCCTGACCGACGAGTTGCCGGTGAACACGCGCTACGTGCTGGTCGGCAAGGACAACGGCACGACCGACAGGAAGATCCGCCGCTACACGACGACCGGAACGTTCATCGATACCTGGGACGACCGCATGCCGAACGCGCTGGGCGACATCGTCACCGGCATGTGTTTCGCGCCGAACGGCGAAGTGCTCGCGACGCGGTACGCGTACCCCCGAGCGATCCTGTACAGCCGGCTCGGGGCGATCCTGAACGAGAACTTCGCGCAGCCCCTGAACATGCCGACGAACGAATCGTGCGTGTTCGACCGCGCGGGCAATGTCTACATCGGCGTCTCCGGCGGGGGCTCGAGTTCGGATGCCGACGTCGCAGTGCAGAAGTTCGACCGTTACGGCAACCGGCTCGACAGCTTCGTGGTCCCGACTGGCGTGCGCGGCACGGACTGGATCGACCTGGCCGGCGACCAGTGCACGCTGTACTACACGTCCGAGGACACGAGCGTGCGCCGCTACAACGTCTGCACGCACACGGTGCTGCCGGTGTTCGCGAATGGCCTGACCGGACCCTACTGTTACGCACTGCGGCTGCGGCCGAACCGCGAGCTCATGGTCGCGTGCCAGGATGCCGTGCACCGGCTCGACGTGCACGGTGCGAACCTAAAGACCTACACGCGCGCCAGCATCGGCGAGACCGATGTGAACGGCCTGTTCGCGATGAACCTCGATCCGGACGGCACCTCGTTCTGGACCGCGGGCGCGGTGAGCGGCAACGTGTATCACGTGGACATCGCGAGCGGCGACGTCCTCGGCAGCTTCAACAGTGGCCCGGGCGGAGTCGCCGGTCTCGCGATCTACGACGAGCTCCACGATGACACGATCTTCCTCGACGGGTTCGATCCCGCGCCGCCGCCCGCACCGATCGTGTTCGGCGCGAGCCTGACGGCGGAGGCCGAAAGCGAGTCCGTGTTCGAGCCGGACCTCGGCGGCGACATGCCGCATTTCGTCCCGAACTGGCTGCACATCGTCGCGCACGAGCGCTTCGAGCGTGAACGCGGCGGCGACGGCGACTGATCGGGCCGAAGCCAAGAAGGAAAAAAGTTGAAACACGGAGAACGCGCAGAAAGCACAGAAGACTAGCCGGACTCCGCGAAAACGTGGATCCCACTCATGTCGGCGCTCTTGCCGCAGTCTGCCGTGTTTCGTTTCTTCTTTCTGCGTGTTCTTCGTGGTTCAGTCTGGCGGCTCTGGCTTGGCCCAAGCATCCGTGGCGCAGCCACCGATCGGCGTTCGCTTCGACACCGCGCGGTGTTTGCTGATTCGAGCAACCACCGGAGCCAATGCCATGTTTCGCACCGCCGCGCGTGTCACCGGGTTGGCGTGCCTGCTCGCCGCTGCGCCGGCGCTGGCGGGCACCTATTGCGTCGACACGGTGGCCGAACTCGATGCCGCGCTGGCCAAGACCCAGGACGAAGATGTGCGCATCAATCTCGTGCAGGGCAACTACGACGCCCGCCAGACGCGCCTGGCCGACAGCGATTTCGACATCGAAGGGGCGCTGACGCTGGTCGGCGGCTACGGTGCGGGCTGCGCGTCGCGCGGCTACGATGCCACGTCGACGCAGCTCTACGCGGACGCTTCGACCGACCTGCAGTTCATCCGTGGTGGCGACATCGTCCTCTCGGCGCTGACGATTCGCGACTTCTACTTCGTGACATTGGAGCCGCTGGACCTGTTCGCGCAGGTCTCCGGCGAGCACGATTTGCGTCTGGACCACGTCGTGTTTCGCGACGGCTCGAACATCTATGTCGAAGCAACGAACGCCTATCTGAAACAGGTCGCCGTCATCCGCATGACCTCCGACATGTGCGGGATCCGCTTCGAGACCGACGGATTGCAGCTGCTCCAGGTCGAGAACTCGTTGTTCGTCGACAACGCCGGCGACGCACTGTGCATCAGGCACTTCACGGGTTCCGTCGAAAGCTGGGGCAGCGCCGGCATCTACAACTCGATCTTCTGGAACAACACCGGCGCCGACATCCAGGCGACGACGACAGAGATTCGCGCGGACCTCGTGCTGAAGAACAACATCTACCAGAGCATCAGCGTCGTGCCGCCGCCCGACCTCGAGCCGGTCGGCACGTTGAACACCAACCCTGCGTTTGTCGACGCCGCGGGCGGCGATTTCCACATCGCCAACAACTCGCCGGCGAAGGATTCCGGCACGTCGGCGATTCCGGATGGGGTGCCGAGCAGCGACATCGAAGGCCTGCAGCGTGTCGTCGGCAGCGCAATCGACCGCGGCCCGTACGAAAACCAGAGCGCGGGCTCGCTGTTCGTCTACACGGTGACGAACACGAACGACGTCGGCGCCGGCTCGCTGCGCCAGGCGTTGCTCGACGCCGAGGGCAATCCCGGACTGAACGGCATCTTCTTCAACATCGCCGGCGCGTGCCCGCGCGTGATCAACGTGCCGGACAAGGACAACCCGCTGCCGCTGATCACGCAGCCGCTCGTGATCGATGGACTGTCGCAGCCCGGGTCGAGCGGCAACGGCGCCGACGACAAGTTCAACGCGACCCTGTGCGTGCTGCTGAAGGCCGGCACGGACGTGACGAAAGGGCTCGTCGTCGACGATGCCACGCCGTCGTCCACGGCGGTCTCGATCAAGGGCCTCGGCTTCAGCGGCTTCACGACCGCTGCGATCGACCTTCGCGGCGGCGGCGAGCATTACGTCGGCGGCAACCAGTTCTCCGGGGCGATGGGCGCGAACACGCTCAACGCGGGCAGCTACGCGATACGCGTGTCGCGCACCGACCCGCCGGCGCTGTCCGGCGTGCAGATCGGCGGCGAAGATCCGAACCAGAGGAATCTCATCGGCAGCGCCGGCTACGGCGTGCTGCTGGTCGGCGACGAGGTGCGCAGCACGCTCGTACTGAACAACTTCATCGGGGTCGCCGCGAACGGCATCGGCGCGAACGCGAACACGATCGGCATCGTCGACCTGGGCGCGATCGACTCGACGATCCGCGACAACTGGATCGGCGGCAACAGCAGTGACGGCGTTTTCCTCAACGGCAGCGACGCCTACGTGACCGGCAACCACATCGGCGTCGCGCCGGTCGCAGGCGCGCTCGGCAACGGCGGCTGGGGCGTGCGCCTGAACCTGACCGGCGGCGGCAACGCGAACAACGTCGTCGGCAGCGGCATCAGCTACTACTTCGGCATTCCGACGCCGGTCGGCGCCGGCAACGTGATCGCGAACAACGCGGCCGGCGGCATCCGCGCCGACGGCGGCCTCGGCCACCGCTTCAGCCGCAATCTCGTCTACGACAACGGCCAGCCCGACATCGACATCGCCGCCGACGGCTTCTCGTTCAACGACAACGGCGCTGCCGCCGGCGGCGATGCGCTCGGCAACCGCGGTCAGAACTACCCGCTGATCACGGGCGTGCAGGGTGGGGATCACCTGCAGGGCACGATCCACGCGACGCTGTCGTCGACGAACGGGAGTTACCGCGTCGAGGTCTACTCGTCGCCGGCGTGCTATCACACCGGTCTTTCCGGCGGCGCGGCGCGCGTCTTCCATGGTGCGAAGACGGTCACGATCGCGAACGCGCCCGCCGGACAGAACGGCAGCGTCGCGGTCGATTACCTGCTAAAGGCGATCCCGGGCGCAACGCCGCTCGACGACCGCGGCATCGTCATGCTCGCGATCGACGCCGACGGCAACACGTCGGAGCTGAGCCTGTGCAACACGTACCAGTACACCGACGTGATCTTCGCCGACGGATTCGAGTAGCCGCCCCCATTCGCCGGCGCCGCCGATCGTGATCGATCGGCTGGAAGCGTTCGCTTCGGCGCCGGCCGGTGTTTTCCATGTTCAGGAAACCACCGGAGTAGTGCGCATGCCGCGTCTGTTCATTGCAGGACTGTTTGGATTGCTGTGCGCGATGGCCGCGACGCCGGCGCTCGCGTTGTCGACGTATTGCGTCGACACGGTCGCCGAGTTCGACTCCGCGCTCGCCGTCGCCGAGGACGACGACGTGCGCATCAACATCGTCCAGGGCAACTACGACGTGCGCGGCACGCGCCTCGCTTCCGACGGGCCAGACCTCGACATCGAAGCAGCCGTGACGATGGTTGGCGGCTACGCGGCGGGCTGCACGTCGCGCAGCTACGACGCGTCGCTGACGACGCTCTCGGCAGGCAACACCACCGCTCTGTATCTCGGCGTCGGCGGCGAGATCACGCTGGCGGAGCTGACGTTCAAGAACTTTACCGGGATGGACCTGAAACCCTACACCCCCGTCACGGTCTTCTCCATAGCGCACGATCTGCGTCTGGATCACGTGCGCTTCGTAAACGGCGGCAGCGTCGTCGTCGACGCCGAGAACGTGTCACTGAAGCAGGTTGCGGTCACCGGTTCGACGGGCGGCTGCGGATTCCGGGTGCAGCCCAGCTTCGATTTCGTGCTGATCGAGAATTCGCTGTTCGCGAACAACGCGAACGACGGTTTCTGCGCGGGATACGCCGGCGGCGCGGTAGGCGACTGGGATCACGTCGCCATATACAACTCGATCTTCTGG
>Ga0207691_10004058_pt1 | contig 14197 bp, 15 predicted proteins | sample KBSM13metaG_FD_184327 | JGI IMG/M metagenome (GOLD analysis project Ga0207691, IMG submission 184327) | Miscanthus rhizosphere microbial communities from Kellogg Biological Station, Michigan, USA - KBS M1-3 metaG (SPAdes) (version 2) | ecosystem: Host-associated > Plants > Roots > Rhizosphere >... | reverse complement strand
ACGATGACCTCCGCGACCAGCACCTTCGGCCCCTGGCCCGCGCCTCTGAACTTGAGTACGTACATTCCGGCGTCGTCGGCTTCGACGATCGCCGGCAGTGACCCACCCTCACGCAGTGGCGTGACGTAGCGGGTGGCGTGGACGGCGCGAAGTTTCACAGCTGGCGCTCCGTCCTCACTTGTCATCCCAGTGAAAGCGGTGCATGAGCCGGTGCAGCAGTGGCGTGAACAGCAGAGCCGCGGTCACTATGAACACGAGCCCTGCATAGAGTGCGAACAGGCCGGCAAACAATTTTCCGGAGGCGGTGACTGGCACGTTCACCGGCCCCATCCCGCCTAACAGCATGGAAGCGTTGAGAAAGGCGTCGAGCCACGACAGATGCTCGAAACACACGTAGCCAGTCATGCCCATGGCCAGTGAGAAGGCGACGAGCCCAAGCGCGATCATCGCGTGGACCATCAGGCGTCGCGCAAAAATTGGCCGGTTCAGCGGCCGCTGTGTCTTCGGTTCGTACATGGCGACCTCATCGGAAATCTCCCGCCACAGTCTGCAGAACGGCAAGCGCCGCGAGGCCTGCCGTTTCTGTACGCATGACGCGGGGTCCCATGCGATACACCCTGAAACCGTTGCCTTCGGCGAACTGACGTTCGTGCTCGGCGAGGCCGCCTTCCGGGCCGATGAGCAGCGCGATTGGCCGCAACGCCGCGTGGGCTGCCGCCTGCGCCAGCGATTCCGCGCCACCAGCCGCAAGCAGGCAGCGAACACTGTCATCGGCCAATGATTTCACTGCATCGCCCAGGGCCATGGGTTCGTCGACTTCGGCCACGCGATTGCGCCCGCATTGCTCGCAGGCCGAGACGGCGATGGCCTGCCAATGCTCGCGCTTGCGCGTCCTTTGCCGGGCGTCGAGTTTTACCACCGACCGCTCGGCGAGCACCGGCACGATACGCGCCACACCGAGCTCGGTGGCTTTCTGCACGATGAGATCCATGCGTTCGCCGCGGGCCACGCCCTGCAACAGCGTCACGGCGAGCGGCGATTCACGCTCGACCGCATCGTGGCGCAGTACCCGCGCGATGACCTTCTTGCCATTGATCGGCGCGAGCGTCGCGGCGTACTCGCCGCCTTCGCCATTGAAGAGCGTGAGCGCTGCACCCGCCTCGAGCCGCAGCACGCGCGTGAGGTGTTCGCCCGCCTGCGCCGGCAGGACGATCTCGGCACCTTCGGAGAGTGTTGCAGGGACATGGATTCTCGTCAGGCGCATGCGAGCTCGATGCCTTCAGTTGCCACGCGCGCCAGCAGCTCGATTTCCTCGGGCGCGATGACGTAGGGCGGCATGAAATAGATCGTCGTGCCCAACGGCCGTATCAGCGCGCCACGCTCGAGCGCATGCGTATAGATGCGCAGCCCGCGCCGCTCCTGCCACGGCCAGGGTGTCCGCGTGTCGGGATCCTTCATGAGCTCGATGGCGAGGATCATGCCGCACTGGCGAATCTCGGCGACGTGGCGGTGGTCCCGCAGATGCTCGACGCTCGCGAGCATGTGCGCCGCGGTGGCTCGATTGCGTTCCAGAACCGGCTCGTCGCGAAATATCGCAAGCGTGGCGTTGGCGGCGGCACAGGCCAGCGGATTGCCGGTGTAGCTGTGGGAGTGAAGAAATGCGTTCAGCTTGCCGTACTCGTCGTAGAAAGCGTCGTAGATCGCATCGGTGGTGAGAACGACGGACAGCGGCAGGTAGCCACCGGTGAGTCCTTTCGAAAGGCACAGATAGTCAGGGCGGATGCCGGCCTGCTCGCAAGCGAACATCGTGCCCGTGCGTCCGAAACCGACCGCAATTTCATCGGCGATGAGATGTACCTGGTACCTGTCGCAGGCCTCGCGCAGTAGTTTGAGGTACACCGGGTCATACATGCGCATGCCGCCGGCACACTGCACCAGAGGTTCGACGATCACCGCAGCGACATCGTCGTGGTTCTCGGCGATTACGGCTTCCATGTGCTTGAACATGCGGCGGGCGTGCTCGGCAGGGCTTGACCCGGGCTCGCGCACGAAGGCGTCGGGAGACGGCACCGTGATCACGTCCATGAGCAGCGGCCGATAGATGGACTTGTAGAGGTCCACGTTGCCCACCGCGAGCGCTCCCAGGGTCTCGCCGTGATAGCTGTTCGACAACGTGATGAAACGCGTCTTGCGCTGCTGCCCGGTGTTGCGCCAGAAATGAAAACTCATCTTCACGGCCACTTCGACGGCGGCGGAGCCGTTGTCGGCGAAGAAACAGCGATTCAAACCGCGCGGCGCCAGACGTACCAGCTCTTCGGCGAGGTTGACTGCCTGCGGATGCGTGAAGCCGGCGAAGATGGCGTGTTCGAGGGCGCCTAACTGCTCGGCGACTGCCGCGTTGATGCGGGCGTTGCAATGCCCGAACAGGTTGACCCACCAGGAGCTGATGCCGTCGACGTAGCGCTTGCCGTCGAAGTCCTCGAGCCACACGCCCGAGCCCCCGCGCAGCGGGATCATCGGCACGGACTCGTGGTCCTTCATCTGCGTGCACGGGTGCCAGACATGCGCAAGATCGCGCTTCACCCAGGGGGAATTGCCGGAGCTCATGGGGCGTCGGTGCGTGCCTTTTCGAGGGCGGCTATTGTGGCACGCTGCTGTGGCAAGATGGGCGCGAGGAATCACCATGCGCGTCGACATCAGCACCGGCCTCATGGCCGGAGTCAAACAGGTTTTTTCTCCGTACTTCGACGAACGTCCCGCGGGAGTCGCGCCGGACCTCATCGTATTGCACGGAATCAGCCTGCCGCCGGGTGAATTCGGCGGACCGTGGATCGCGCGGCTGTTCACCGGGAACCTGCCGGCCGAGGCGCATCCGGAATTCCGCGAGCGCGCGGTTCTGCGTGTCTCCGCACACTTGTTGTTGCGGCGTAACGGTGAGATCGAGCAATTCGTCTCGTTCAACGACCGCGCCTGGCATGCCGGCAAGTCGGTGTGGCAGGGGCGGGAAGCTTGCAACGACTACTCGATTGGCATCGAATGCGAGGGCAGCGACGATGTGCCTTATGCGCCTGCGCAGTACCAGACTCTGCGTGCGATCCTTCCGATGTTGTTAGAAGCGTATCCGCAGATCACGCGCGAACGGGTGGTGGGGCACAGCGACGTGGCGCCCGGTCGCAAGACGGATCCGGGACCGTCGTTCGACTGGTCGCAGGTGCGTTGATTCAGGAGAGTTCGGAGGTTTCCATGTTCAGGAAATTGCTGCTCGGTTTCTTGGGTTGCCTGCTGTCCGCGGCCGCCACGGGTGGTGCGTGCCGGGGTAAAGCCTGCGCTTATGTCTACTTCGGCAAGGACGCGGATGGCTGTCTCGAAATACGCAATGGTGGGCGCGACGACATCCAGGTCACGGTGTACACGGTCGGCAGCGGTGCAATCACGGTGCGGATCGCCAGCGGTGATACCCAGAAGGTCTACAAGGTCAGCAGGACCTGTGTGCCGGCGGCCGACTATGTGCGCGCCGACGCGGAATACGACGGTGGAATATTCGCGCCGCCGCGTTGAGATGGTTCCGCTATTTGCCGCGATCGTGCCGCCAGAGAACCTCGGAACCTTGCGCCTGCCGCGCGAGCACGCGCGCCAGCACGAACAACAGGTCTGACAGGCGGTTCAGGTACTTCGGCACTTCGACATTGACTTGTTCGTTCGCGGCCAGCGTCCACACGCAGCGCTCGGCGCGCCGCACGATGGTTCTCGCCAGGTGACAGTGCGCGGCCGCAGCGCCGCCTCCGGGCAGGATGAAATCCTTGAGTGGGGGCAGCGGGTCATTGAACCTGTCGAGAATCTGCTCGAGCTTCGAAATCTGCTCGGCCTTGATGACTTTCGTGCCGGGAATGCACAGTTCACCGCCGAGGTCGAAGAGGTCGTGCTGGATCTCGATGAGACAATGCTCGACGTCGCCGGGCAGGCCCGGCACGCTGAGGATGACGCCGATCGCGCTGTTGGCCTCGTCGACGGTGCCATAAGCCGCGACGCGCGCGTCATCCTTGCGTACCCGCCTGCCATCGCCGAGACCGGTGGTGCCGTCGTCGCCGGTTCGCGTGTAGATCCTGCTCAATCGATTACCCATGCCGGCCTCACAACTCAGTCGAAGCTGTAGCGTACTCCAACGGTGTAGGCGCGGCCTTCCGTGCGATAGCCCTGCGCGAGCGTGTAATCCTCGTCGAGCGCGTTTTCGATGCGCCCCTGCAACGTGAATGCACCTGTGACGCGATATCGCGCCGTGGCATTCAGCAGCACGTAGGAATCGAGGGTGACATTCTCCGGAAACCCGAAGTCCTTGCGGTCGCCGAAGGCGGCAATGTCCAGCCCCAGGTCGAGCGCGCCCACGTCGCGGTTCACCGCCAGCATCAGCGACTCGCGTGACCGGCGCAGCAGCAGCTCGTCGGTGGTTTCATCGCGCGGGTCCTGCAGCGTGAGCTCCGCACGAGTGCTCCAGGCCTCCCCATGGTACTGGTACCCGAGTTCGACGCCCTTGATGCGCGCACGCTCGACATTCTGGTTCTGTCCCTCGAACGTGTTGAAGTCGACGATCACGTAGTCGATGAGGCCGTCGATGTGATTGTCGAAGGCCGTGAGCGACAATTGGTGGTGGTCGCCTAACTTCTGGCGCACCGAGAACTCCACCTGTTCCGAGACTTCCGGGTCGAGATCCGGGTTGCCGCCGAACCCGAACCGGTCGGTGCTGTCCGGCGCACGGAAGGCGCTGCCGCCGCTCAGCGTGACGCGCGTCCCTTTGCCAAAGCCAGCGCCGAATTCCGCGTTCCAGGTGACTTCGTTGCCGAAGGTCTCATGGTCCACGTATCCAAGAGCGAGCCGCGAGCTCAAGCGGCCAATCTCGAACTGATCCTGCGCGAATGCCTGAGTGACCACCGTGTCTTCGTCGAACACCGTGCCGAAAGATTGCGCGCGGGTGTTTTCGTCACTGCGTTGCAGGCCGAAGCTGAGCGCATGGGTGCCGATGGGCGCGAGATCCATCTGCGCGTCTAAGTTGGTGCGCTTCGTGCGTGCGTAATCGAATTCCGCCGGACCGAAGCCGGCCTGCAGCTGTTCGATGTCGTCGAGCGCCTGGCTCACCGTTGCCCGCACGCCGAGGCCGTCTTCCACCCGGTATTCGCCTTCGAGTGAATACACGCTGTTCTCGAAATCCTGCGAGACCGGAACGTACGGCGGATCGCTGAAGGTCTGCGCGGAATACTCGGTGCGTCCGGTTGCCTGCCACCCGCGGGCGCGAAACTTGAGCGCATCGGTCGCCGCGAACTCCGCGAAGGCGCGCCCGGTGACGTTGCGATAGCCGCGATCGGTGTCGTCATCGGTAAAGGTCGGCATCCCCTCGCTCTCGGCATAGCTGCCGCCGAACCCGAACTTGAATTGCTCGCCCACCGACAAAGCGGCGTCGCCAAAAATCTGTTGCGTCGAATCGCTGCCGAACGTCGCACCCGCGCTGGCGCCGTCTTTCGCCGCGCCGCTCGTGAAGAGCTGCACCACGCCGCCGATCGCATCGGTGCCATAAAGCGATGAGCGCGGGCCCTTCACGATCTCGATGCGTTCGAGAGATTCGGGAGCGATATTCTGCAACGCGGCGCCGCCGATGGTGCCGGGGTTGATGCGCACGCCATCGATGAGCACCACGGTATGGTTGCTTTCCGTGCCGCGCGTGAACAGTGAGGTAGTTTGGCCCGGACCGCCATTGCGCGCGATCTCGAGGCCGGCATGGGTCTGCAGCAGTTCGCTGACGTCGCTCGCGAGCGAGCGCTCGATGTCGCTGCGCGTGATGACGATGACAGGCGCGCCGACCGCGTCCAGCGGCACCGGCGTGCGCGTGGCGGTGACGACGGTCTCGTCGAGATCGTCCTGCGCGTGACCTGGAGCTGAAAAGATGGTGGCGGCCACGGCGAGAACCAGTGGCGAATGACGAAAATGCCCGGACATCGAAAGATCCTTTCCATGCACGCCCGCATGGCTGAATGCGTTAACACCCAGGACGATGGCGCGCGGAAGAGGCTGCGAAGCCTGTCCCGATGCCCGCCGCAACTGGGAATGATGCCGTCAGGCCGGTCTCCGGACTCTCGAACTGAAACAAGGTGTTTCGGCGCATCGCCTTCCCGAGGTTTTCAGGCTCAGTGGCAGTTGACGCGTTTAGGTTCGATTACCGTTGCGGGGGCAGTGCTGGAATTGCCATTTGTGAGGGCTCACCAGCTTCCCGTAACCTTTCGGCGGGCCGCACTCTAGCGATATTCGGCGCGAATTGACAGTTCCAGCACGGCTACCGCAGGCTTCGCCCGCCATGCCGAACCTCGAAATGTCGAATGAACTCAAGGCCGCACTCGATGCGGCTCGGGCCGCCGCCGAAGTGATCCGCGGCTTCTATCAACGCAATGTGAAGATCGAGGTCAAGGCGGACAAGACGCCGGTCACCGAGGCCGATGTGCGATCCGAGGAAGCCATCCGCGAGCTGCTCAGCAAGCGCTTCCCGAGTTATGGCTTCTATGGTGAGGAAACCGGCAAGTCGGACATGAACGCAGAAAGCGTGTGGCTGGTCGATCCCATCGACGGCACGAAATCCTTCGTGCGCGAGTGCCCGTTCTTCTCTACGCAGATCGCGCTCATGCGCGGCGGGCGATTCGTGTTAGGCGTATCGAGCGCGCCGGCATACAACGAGCTGGCGTGGGCGGAGAAGGGCCGCGGCGCGTGGCTCGATGGCAAGCAGATCCACGTGAGCAAGGTGGCAGGCCTCGATGGCGCCATCGTCTCCAGCGGCAACCTCAAGACTTTGGCGGCGTCGGAAGCGTGGCCACGTTTCGGCGGCCTCATTGGCGGCATCAACCGGATCCGCGGCTACGGGGATTTCGTGCACTACCACCTGCTGGCGCGCGCGGCGCTGGACGTCGTCATCGAGTCCGACGTGAACATCCTCGACATTGCGGCGCTGACCGTGATCGTCGAAGAGGCAGGCGGGAAATTCACGGACCTGAAGGGAGCGGCAGTCAATCTCGCCACGACGAGCGTTCTTGCCACCAACGGGGCATTGCACCAACCCGTCCTCGACACCCTGCGCTTCGGAAGCTAGACGATGTCGGTGTTCCTGCGCTGGGGAATCTTCGGGATACTCGGCTTCGCCGGCCTGATGTACGCCTACAACGCGAGCAAGCAGATGGCGGCAAACCGCGCTGCCCGAGCGGCGCCGGCCGCAGTTGAGACCGTACAACCTGCCGGATCGAAACCGGAAATGCAGGCGGCACCCGCCGCTGCACCGCCGGCCACCAATGCTGCACCACATTGCGAAGCCGAGCTGGCGGTGGCGCAACGTGCGCTCGCGGCGCGAGCCGAGGGACAGCCGCTCGATCGGTTGCTGCGTATCCAGGAGATCGCGTTTCAGGAACCCGCGCGGCGGCATCGGCTCGAACAGGTCGCGACATTCTGGTTCCAGCGCGAAGGGCCGCAACCGAATCCCGAAGCGCTGCGGCAGGGAGTCATGACCGACTGCGTCAGGACTAGTCCGGCGCCATGAAGCGCTGCGTGCCGAGGCGTGTCTCGGCATAGCGGAGCCCGTAGAGTCGCCCGAGATGACTGGTTTCCAGCGCAGCGCAATCGACCAGCTCCGCGTCCCCGCCGCCTGAGAGCAGACAAGCGCGATCGGCGAAACGCAACGCGAGATTCGGATCGTGCAGGCTCGCGATGACCGCTGCGCCCTGACGCGTGAGCCCGCGCAGACGCTCGAGGATGCCGAGCTGCTGAGCGGGGTCGAGATGATTGGTCGGCTCATCGAGGAGGTAGATAGACGGCGCCTGCACCAGCAGCCGTGCGATGGCGGCGCGGCGCTGCTCGCCTCCGGACAACGTCGACAGTTCGCGCTGTGCCAGCGTCTCGAGACCGACATCGGCGAGCGCTTGCGCGACGCGCTGCGAGTCGGATTCGTCAGTCATCTGCAACAAACCGAGGTGCGGGAACCGTCCCAGCGCCACGTTCTCGGTCAGGGATCCCTGCGGGGTCGCGTCCGGGTCCTGTGGCAGAAAGCCAAGCTTTGTGGCGATGTCACGGCGGGCCAGCGAATCGATGTCGCGGCCATCGAGGCGTACCGAACCCCCGGCAGGTGCGCGCAATCCCGCGAGCGTTCGCAGCAGCAGTGATTTGCCGGTGCCATTGCCGCCGAGCAGCGCGATGAACTCGCCGGCGCGGATCGAGCAATCGAATCCATCGATGAGCTGCCGGCGTGGAACCCCGACGCGCAACTGCACGGTCTCGAGCAGCACCGCGCTCATGGATGTGTCCAGCCGATTTCGAGTGCGGTGGCCGCCCCGACGCGGACCGCGTCGAGAGTCTCCGGCATTTCGAAGGTGCGTGAATCGATGGCGTAACGCCCGGCCATCACCTCGGCCAGTGACTGTGGATGAAGCGGTTTCCGCTCAGGCTCGGCGTAGCCGATCGGGAACACAGGCGCGAGCGTCTCCGGATCGTATTTGTCGGTGGCGCCGAGCGTGTGCAGGATTTCGTGCGCGATCACCACATTGTTGGTGCGCGTCATGCTTCGGTCGGCAAATGCATGCACGACTCCAACCAGCCCCTTCTGCATGCCGACCGAATGCGGCACGGATCTCGTGAACGACGGATCGTGGTAGCGCACGAAAATGCGGACCTGGGGCGGCGCTTTCCCCGAGGCGCGTACGGCGCGCCGCGCGTACATGCGTAACTTCAGACTCCACCACATGTTCTGCAGCACTCCGCCACCGGATGCGCGCTCTGGCGGCAGTTCCTCGACTGCTGGATAAAGGTCGACCCGGACCGGCCGCGCGATGGTGATCCCATAGCGTCGCGCCTCGCGATTGAGGAACTGCTCGATATCGGCAATCCTCTCGGTGCTGAGCCGTCCGATGTATTCGCGCGTGACCTGGTTGCCGGCATCATCGATCGGAAACACGCCGATATACAGCGTCTCGTCCCAGTCGGTGGTGCTGAGCCGGTCGTACCAGTTGGAGTAGGCGGCTATTCCCAGGAACAGCAGCAGGATCGCGATGCGGATGCTGCGCCACACGATCAGGGCTGCAGGCGCGTCGAAGTCCAGGGGCCGCCGCGCGGCTCCGCACCCGCGGTAGTTAGTGTGCGCGTCCAGCGCGCGCGCTCATGGATGCGCGAGGCGCCTTCGATCCATAGCTCGACGGAGTCCGCCCAGACGTAATAGCCACCCCAGAATGGCGGCCGCGGAATGGTGGCGTTCTGCTGATCGTTTATGTTGTCGAGAGTAGGCTCAGGCGTTCCGAAGCGTTGCGCGGCCGCGCGTACCGCCTGGGTCAATTGTTCCCGGCCACGAAGCGGCTGGCTTTGTGCGCTCGCCCAGGCGCCGATCCGGCGCTGCCAATTGCGTGACTGGAAATAGGCATCGCTCTCGGCTTCCGGTGCCTTCAGCACCACGCCCTCGACGCGGATCTGGCGATGCGCGTGGTCCCAGTGGAACACGAGCGCGGCGCGTGCGTTCTCGGCGATCTCGCGGCCCTTGCGCGAATCGTAGTTCGTCACGAAGGACACGCGGCCGAGCTCGGCATCGAATTCCTTGCATAACACCACGCGTGCGGAAGGGTGGCCCGACGCAGTGGCGGTGGCGAGAACCATGGAGTCGGGATTGGGCTGCTGGCGCGAGGCCAAGGCGGTGGCGAGCCAGGCGCCGGCGAGCGCCATCGGCTCGGTGGGCAGGGGATCGGGCAGCAGGTCGTTGTAAAGCTCCATGGCCGGTATGGTATCCGTGACGCGGCAGCCTTGCAGTCGTGCTTCGCAGCCGATAAAAGCTAGGGCTGACTTAGCATTACAAGGTGATTCATGAGCTCGCTCGACGACCTGCGCCGCAGGATCAACGAACTCGACCGACAGATCCTCGAGCTGGTGGGCAAGCGCCAGGAGACCAGCCGGGAGGTCGCACGAGCCAAACGCGCCACCGGGCACGCCACGCGGGACTACAACCGCGAGCGCGAGGTCCTGCTGGCGGCGCGGGAAGCGGGCAAGCAGCATGGCGTCTCACCGCAGCTCGCCGAGAACATCCTGCGGCTCCTGATCCGTTCGTCACTAACTACCCAGGAACAGGCAAGCGTCGCGGCGGAAGGAGCCGGCAACGGCCGCACCGCGCTGGTGATCGGCGGTGCCGGCAAGATGGGGCGGTGGTTCGCCGAGTTCATGGCGTCGCAGGGTTTCGCCGTCGAGATCGCGGATCCGGCCGGCGCGCCACCGGGATTCGCGCACCAGGCCGATTGGCGCAACGCCGATCTCAAACACGATTTCATCGTCATCGCGACTCCGCTCGGCGTCACCGACAAGATCCTGCGGGAACTGGCGATGCGCCGCCCGAAGGGCGTGATCTTCGACGTCGGTTCGCTCAAGTCACCGTTGCGCGCCGGGCTCAACGCGCTCAAGTCGCACGGGTGCCGCGTGACGTCCTTGCATCCGATGTTCGGCCCGGATACGGAATTGCTCTCCGGCCGCCATGTCATCTTCGTCGAGGCGGGTTCGAGCGAGGCTACGCAGGCTGCGCGCGACCTGTTTGCTTCCACCATGGTGGAGCAGGTGGTGATGTCGCTCGAGGAACACGACCGGCTCATCGCCTATGTGCTCGGTCTCTCGCACGCGCTGAACATTGCATTCTTCACGGCGCTGGCCGAGAGCGGCGAAGCCGCGCCGCGACTCGCGAAGCTGTCGTCCACGACATTCGATTCCCAGCTCGATGTGGCCGCGCGGGTGGCGCAGGAGAGCCCGGAGTTATATTTCGAAATCCAGAGCCTCAACGATTACGGTTCCGAATCGCTCGAAGCGCTTGCGCAGGCGGTGGAACGGCTGCGCACGGCCGTGATATCGCAGGATTTCGAATCCTTTGCCACGCTCATGCGACGTGGACGCGAGTACCTCGAAGACCGCCGGTCGGTCGCCGAGCGGCGTGCGTGAAAGGCAGTTCGCGCGATCCGTACGCCGGCTCGGAAGCGGAACTGCGGGAGCGGTTGCGCGCGCTGACCGAGGAAGTGGCGCGCAACGAGCTGCTGCTGCGCAAGACCCAGGCCCGTGAGGTCGAACTGTTGCGCGCACATTCGCTCGGCGAGCTGTTCGATCGCATCGTCACGGGACTGCGCGATGCTTACGCGCTCGACTTCGTGACGCTGTCGTTGTTCGATCCGCAACACGAGCTTCGCCATCTTTCCGGCAACGAAAACCTCTCGAGCACTGTGATCGAAGAGGTGCAATTCATCGATTCGGTTTCGCCTCTCGCCCCCAGGCTCGCGCAGTTCGATCGGCCCTGGCTCGGGCTCTACAACCCCGCCGATCACGAATTGCTCATCTCTCCATCGTTCGGCCACGGCAGCATCGCGTTGATCCCACTGCCGCGCGACAACCGCGCCATCGGCGTCGTGACCTTCGGCAGCCGTGATCCGAAACGCTTCACCAGCGACCTCGCCGCGGATTTCCTCGCCCACCTCGGCGTCATCGTGACGATCAGCCTGGAGAACGCCGTGAATCGTGCGCGCCTGGTGCGCAGCGGCGTCACCGATTTCCTCACCGGCTGGCACAACCGGCGTTACTTCCAGAACCGGTTACGTGAAGAGCTGGCGCGTGCCGAGCGCACCGGCAAACCGCTGGCCTGCCTCATGATCGATGTCGACAATTTCAAGGAGATCAACGATCGCTTCGGTCATCTCGCAGGTGACGAGGCGCTCAAGGAAGTTGCGCGGCGTGCCGAGGCGGAGATCCGCGCTGGCGACACCGGCGCGCGTTTCGGCGGCGATGAGTTCGCGATCCTGCTGTCCGGCGCAGAGGTGGGGCACGCGGTGAAACTGGCCGAGCGCATACATCAAAGCGTGGGTGCGACGCCGATACGTGTGCACGGCGGCGCGCACGTGACGGTGACCCTGTCCGTAGGTCTTGCCACGGCACGTCCTCAGCCGCGCTCTCATGATTACAAGGCGCTCGCGGAAAGACTCATCGCCGAGGCTGACGGCGCGCTCTATCGCGCCAAGAGCGCAGGGCGAAATCGCGTCGAGACATCGGCGCATGTCATCGGTTGAACGCGCCGACGTACCGGCGCCTACTGCCCGCGTGGCCCTTCGAGGCGACGCAAGAGCACCAGGAACATCGGCACGCCTAACAACGCCATGATGGCGCCCACGGGCAGCTGGCGCGGCGCGGCCGCGGTGCGCGCGACGAGATCCGCCGCTGCCAGCAGCGTGCCCCCGGCAAGGGCCGCCGCGGGTACCACCACGCGGTGGGCCGCCGTCCCGAACGCGAGCCGGACCAGGTGCGGGATGACCAGGCCAATGAAGCCGATGGTGCCGCCCTGGATCACCGCACCGGCCGTCAGCATGCCAGCGAGCACCACGATGACGATGCGCCAGCGGCTGAGGTCGAGCCCCAGGCTCTGGGCACTGGTCTCGCCAGTGGCGAGAACGTCGAGTGGCCGCGAAATGATCGTCACCGCGACCGTGGCTAACAAAGCTGCGGCCAGCATGATGCGTGGATGTGCTGCCCAGCCGAGATCTCCGGCCAGCCAGAACATCATGCCCCTTAGTTGTCCGTTGTCGGCGAGCACCAGCGTCAGCGTCACCAGCGCACCGCAAGCGCTCGCCACTACGACGCCGGTGAGCAGCACACGCACAGTCGCGCCGCCGCGCGCCAAGGCAAGTACGAGGAAGGTGGCCGACATGGCGCCGATCGCCGCTGAACACTGCACGGCCCACAGCGAGGCTCCGAGCAGCAGCGCAAACAACGCGCCTACCGAGGAGCCACCCGACACACCGAGCACATATGAATCGGCGAGCGGATTGCGGAACAAGGCCTGCAACAACACTCCCGCGAGGGCTAACAGCGAGCCGATGGTGAACGCCGACAGCAGGCGCGGTGCGCGCAGATCCATCACCACGGTGCGGGCGGGCTCGGTAATGTCACCGAGCAGAGCGGCGAAGGCTGTGCGCACCCCGATGTCGGTGGAACCGGCCACCAGGCCGAGACACGCAACGAGGACCGCAAGTGACACGAGTATGGCGAACCGCAAGTTGGACGACGTACGCGAGGGCACGCTGCATTGTCTGACAAAACGACAGAAACCTGTGCAGCGTTTCCCAGCTGCCTTGTTCGGCCGCGCGCCACCCGGTAAAACGGGCGTCATGAGCGACTGGATCGATTCGGAGGGTTATCGCGCCAATGTCGGCATCGTCCTGATGCGCGACACCGGTGAGGTATTCCTCGGGCAACGCACGGGCGCGCGCGGCTGGCAGTTCCCGCAGGGCGGTGTGCGGCAAGGCGAGCCGGTGGAGCAGGCCTTGTATCGCGAGCTGCAGGAAGAAATCGGCCTCGAGCGCGAACAGGTTTCGATGGTCGCATCGACCAGCGACTGGATTCGCTATCGCTTGCCGAAGCGCTATGTTCGGCGCGGTCGTGGACCCACATGCATCGGCCAGAAGCAGCGCTGGTTCCTGTTGCGGCTCGCGGTGCCTGAAGCAGCCGCCGAATTCAGCTTCACGCACACGGCCGAACCGGAGTTCGACGGCTGGCGCTGGGCAAACTACTGGGAGCCGGTTCGCGAGGTGATCTATTTCAAGCGCCCGGTTTATGTGCGCATGCTGACGGAGCTGGCGCCCGCCGCATTTCCAGGTGGTGCGCCGCCGCTGCCTGAGTGGTGGCAGTCGGAAATTGCCGCGACCGCCGAAGACTAGAATTCACGATGCCCGGTCTGCCGCCAAAACTCGTCGTTACGACATACACGCCCGCGCGCCGCTGGATCGCGATCGTGCTGCTGCTGCTGGTGGTCGGTGGCGGCATCTACGGCATGTTCGAGTACGGCAGGTATCGCGCCGGATACGACGTGGTTGCGAGCCTCGAACACCGTGCCCGGGACCGTCAGAACATCACCGACCTGGAAACCACGATTTCCGAGCTGCGAGCCAAGGTGGCGCAACTGGAGTCCTCCACCGTAGGACAGACCCGGGAACGAGAGGAGGTGCAGCGCACGATCGGCGATCTGCAGGCCCAGGTCGCCCGGGCCAACCAGGAATTGGCCTTTTTCCGGGGGATCGTCACGCAAAATGCGAACTCTGCCGAGGTAAAAATACAGCAGGCGCGTATCGTGGCCACGGCCACTGCAAACAAGTTTCGCGTCCTCGTCACGCTGGTCCAGCCC
>Ga0207691_10004057_pt1 | contig 14198 bp, 10 predicted proteins | sample KBSM13metaG_FD_184327 | JGI IMG/M metagenome (GOLD analysis project Ga0207691, IMG submission 184327) | Miscanthus rhizosphere microbial communities from Kellogg Biological Station, Michigan, USA - KBS M1-3 metaG (SPAdes) (version 2) | ecosystem: Host-associated > Plants > Roots > Rhizosphere >... | reverse complement strand
GTCGCGGCGGGCGTCGATCTCGGCTGGGTGCGACGCGTCGGAGTACCCACGGGCGTCGCGTTGATCCACGTCGACGCCGCCGGCCAGAATGCCATCACCGTCGTTCCGGGAGCAAACGCCGAGGCGAAGGCTGACACCGTTCCCGATGCCGCGCTCGGGCCGAACACCACGCTGCTGCTGCAACTCGAGGTCCCCATGGCTGCCGCTTGCGATGTGGCCGTGCGCGCGAAGCGCGGCGGCGCACGCGTCATCCTGAATGCCGCGCCGGCAGCCGAGTTGTCGATGGAGTTTCTCGACGCCGTCGACGTGCTGATCGTGAATGCGCTCGAGGCAGGTACGCTGGGCGCCGCACTCGCAATGCCGAATGCACCGGAGGCGTTCGCGGCGGCCATGTGCAAGCGCGGCGTATCCACCATCGTGACGCTCGGCGCGCGGGGCGTGCTTGCGGCGGCGGACCGAATGCTGCTCAGGATCGAGGCGCCCGCCGTCGAGGTCGTCGACACGACCGGCGCGGGTGACGCGTTCGCCGGCGTCCTTGCGGCTGCGCTCGATCGCGGCACCGATTGGCCAAACGCGCTCGCCGAGGGCGTTGCCGCGGGCTCGCTTGCATGTACCACTCCGGGCGCGCAACGCGCGCTGCCGGACGCTGCGGCGATCCGGTCGCTCGCGGCATCGGTGGCTTCGAAGATGCGCAGCGGTCCGCTGGCCCTCACGCCGTCCAGTTAGTGCAGAGCCAGCCGTCAGGCGCGCGGACCCGTCCGCGAGATAACCTAGCGGTGCGGCTTGGCAGCACTCCGCTGTCGCACGCACTCGAACAGGCACACGGCTGTCGCAGCCGCGGCGTTGAGCGACTCGACGCCGGCGTGCATTGGAATCGTCACGCGCTGCGTCGCCTCGGCTGCCAAGGCGTCCGAGAGTCCGCCGCCTTCGTTGCCGATGGCGAGCGCGACCCGATTGCCGAGAGGCGCCGCGAACACCGACGTGCCGCCGGCCGCGACCGTGGCGACGACGTCGGCGCCGCTGGCACGATAACCCGCGGCCCATGCGGGCAGATCGACATCCTCGTGGATGTCCACGCAGAAGTGCGCCCCCTGTCCCGCGCGCAGCACCTTCGGCGACCACGCGAACGCGCAGTGCTTCGAGAGGAGCACCTGCGCGACGCCCGCTGCAGCGGCGGAGCGAAGCATCGAGCCGATGTTGCCGGGGTCCTGCACATCGTCCACCAGCAGGCAGAAGTCGGCGAAGCGCAGCTGCGGAGGCCGCGGTGTCGCGACGACGGCCAACACTCCGACACTCGCCGGCACCGACGCCGTCGCCGCGAACAACGCCGCCGGGACGACGAGCGTGCGCTGCGAATGGCGTTCGGCCACGTCCCGGACCGCGGGGGTGGCGAGCGCATCCTCGGCGACGATCAGTGTTTCGGCGTTGCCATGCCGCAGGAGGTACGCAGAGACGACATGCTCGCCTTCGAGCACGCATTTGCCGGTCTTGCGGCGCTCGCGTGACGACGCGATCAGCGCAGCGGCTTCACGCAGACGAGGGTTCTGGCGCGAGGTGACGTGCTGCACGGGGTTTGCCGCTGGCGCGGTCCTCGCTCGTGCGCCGCAGCGCGCGCAACGACGCTTTGCCCTAGCGCGTTTCCGCGGGACGGCTGACCGGCCGTATCGGCAACGAGGTCGTGCCTGCCGGCGGAGAACTGGCCGTTTCGCCGGGCGTCTCGCTGCGCACTGCATCCGGCCTCTGCCGCAGCTGGAAGAACACTTCGTCCTGCTTCACCATGCCGAGCTCGGAGCGGGCGCGTTCTTCGATCGCCTCGGAGCCCGTCTTCAGGTCGCGCACGTCGGCGTCGAGCGCATCGTTTCTCGCCTTGAGCTTCGCGTTCGCTTCCTTCTGCGTGGCCCATTGCCGGTCGAGCTCGCGCACCTGCAGCCAGCCGCCTTTTCCGAGCCACATCGGATACTGCAATGCGACGATCACTGCGATGAAGGCGAGAGCGAGCCAGCGCATTCGGCTATCTCAGCTGAAAGAAGGCCCCGCGGCCCGGATAGCTTGCCGCATCGCCCAGGTCTTCCTCGATGCGCAGCAGCTGGTTGTACTTCGCGATACGCTCCGAGCGCGACAGCGACCCGGTCTTGATCTGTCCGGCATTCGTGCCGACGGCGATGTCGGCGATGATACTGTCCTCGGTTTCGCCCGAACGGTGCGAAACGACCGACGTGTACCCTGCGCGGCTCGCCATCGTGATCGCCGAAAACGTCTCCGAAAGCGTGCCGATCTGGTTGATCTTGATCAGGATGGAATTGGCGACGCCCTTCGCGATGCCCTGCTTCAAGAGGCGCGTGTTGGTGACGAACACGTCGTCGCCCACGAGCTGGACCTTCTTGCCGAGCCGCTCGGACAGGAGCTTCCACCCGTCCCAGTCGTCCTCCGCCATGCCGTCCTCGATGCTGATGATCGGATACTTGTCGCACCACGTCGCGAGATAGTCGACCATCTGCGAGCGCGTCAGCTTCGAGTTTTCGGCGGCAAGGTTGTAGACGCCGTCCTCGAAGTATTCAGTCGCGGCGCAGTCGAGCGCGAGCGCGACGTCGGTGCCCGGCGTATAGCCGGCTTTCTCGATCGCCTCCATCAGCAGTTTCAGCGCGGCCTCGTTACCCGGGAGATTCGGCGCGAAGCCGCCTTCGTCGCCGACCGTCGTCGGCATCCCGCGCTCGTCGATGATCTTCTTCAGCGTGTGGAAGACCTCGGCGCCGTAGCGCAGCGCCTCGCGGAACGACGGCGCGCCCAGAGGGACGAGCATGAACTCCTGCAGATCGATCTTGTTGTTGGCGTGGGCCCCGCCGTTGATGACGTTCATCAGCGGCACAGGCAGCTGCATTTCGCCCGCGCCGCCCAGGTACCGATAGAGCGGAAGCGACGATTCGTCGGCCGCCGCCTTGGCAACGGCGCACGATACGGCGAGGAGCGCGTTCGCGCCCAGCCGCGACTTGTTCTCGGAGCCGTCGAGCTCGATCATCGTCTTGTCGATCAATGCCTGTTCGCTCGCGTCGAGCCCGAGGATCGCTTCGCAGATTTCGGTGTTGACGTTCTCGACGGCGCGGAGCACGCCTTTGCCGAAGTAGCGCGCCGTGTCCCCGTCGCGCAATTCGATCGCCTCCTTCGAGCCGGTAGAGGCGCCGGATGGCACGGCCGCGCGACCCGACACGCCGGATTCGAGGACGACATCCGCCTCCACGGTAGGATTGCCCCGGGAATCGAGGATTTCTCGGGCGATGACGTCGACGATGGCACTCATGGCTTAAGCTCTTCTTTTCAGGAATTATCGTTTCATGTGAATCAACTTGCTGCAACCGGCGTGCGTTCTTCCTCGGGAAAGCCCGCACGCTTCACCAGCGAATCGAGTTGCACCAGCGTTTCCAGCAGTTCCCGCATTTGCGCCAGCGGCCACGCGTTGGGACCATCGGACAACGCCTTGGCCGGTTCGGGATGCGTTTCCATGAACACGCCGGCGACTCCCGCCGCGATCGCGGCTCGCGCCAGCACCGGGACGAACTCGCGCTGCCCTCCGCTCGACGTCCCCATGCCGCCCGGAAGCTGCACTGAATGCGTCGCGTCGAATACGACCGGACACCCGGTTCCGCGCATGATCGCAAGGCTCCTCATGTCGGAGACGAGATTGTGATAGCCGAAAGAAGCGCCGCGCTCGCAGACCATGATGTTGTCCGTGCCGCTCGCGGCCTTCGCCTTGCGCACGACCTGGATCATGTCCTCGGGCGCCAGGAACTGGCCCTTCTTGATGTTCACCGGCTTGCCGGCGCGCGCCACCGCGTGGATGAAGTCGGTCTGGCGGCAGAGAAATGCCGGCGTCTGCAGCACGTCGACGACGGCCGCCACCTCCGGGACGTGCTCGGATTCATGCACGTCGGTCAACACCGGCACTCGGATCTGGCGCTTCACTTCCGCCAGGATGGAGAGACCCTCTGCCATGCCGGGGCCGCGATACGAACCGCCGGAGCTGCGGTTCGCCTTGTCATAGGACGATTTGAAGATGAACGGAATCCCGACCGCCGCACAGATCTCCTTCAGCTTGCCCGCGACGTCGATCTGAAATTCCCGCGACTCGACGACACACGGGCCGGCGATGAGGAAGAGCGGCCGGTTCAGTCCAACATCGAAGCCGCACAGCTTCATCGTGCGATCAGGCAACGAGCTCGGCGACGGCGTCGCGCTCGCTGCCGTTCGACGCGCGGCGCTGCCGATCGAGCGCGGCACGGACGAACCCGATGAAGAGCGGATGGCCCCGGCGGGGGTTCGACGTGAATTCCGGATGGAACTGGCAACCGAAGAACCAGGGATGCTGGGGGAGCTCGATCATCTCGCAGAGGTCGCCCGCGGTGTCGCTGCGCGCGCGCGCCCCGACGACCAGGCCGGCGGTTTCGAGCCGCGGCAGGTAATGGTTGTTCACTTCGTAGCGATGCCGGTGCCGCTCGGCGACGGTGGTCGCGCCGTATACCCGATGGGCGAGCGAGCCTGGAACCACTTCGCACGGCTGCCCGCCAAGGCGCATCGTGCCGCCCATGTCGGAATTGGCCGCCCGCCGCTCGATCGAGCCGTCGCGGTTCTGCCACTCGGTGATGAGCGCGACGACGGGATGCGGCGTGTCGGGGTCGAACTCCGTGCTGTTCGCGCCATCAAGTGCCGCGACATGGCGAGCGTACTCGATCACCGCGAGCTGCATCCCAAGGCAAATGCCGAGATACGGAATGCCGTTTTCCCGCGCATAGCGGATTGCGGCGATCTTGCCTTCGACGCCGCGCTTGCCGAAGCCCCCGGGGACCAGGATGCCGTCCATTCCGGCGAGGCAATCCGTGCCGTCGCGCTCGACCGCTTCGGAATCGACATAGTGGATGTGGACCTTGCCGCGCGTGTGGATTCCGGCGTGGGTGAGCGCCTCGGACAGCGACTTGTACGACTCGGTCAGGTCGACGTACTTGCCGACCATCGCGATGTGCACGGCGTGCTCCGGGTGCTCGAGCGCTTCGACGAGCTTGTTCCACGTCGTGAGATCGGCGGGCCGTGCCTCGAGATGGAGCTTCTTGCAGACGATGGCGTCGAGCCCCTCGGCGTGCAGCGCGCCGGGGATCTTGTAGATCGTGTCGGTGTCGAGCGCGGGGATCACCGCGTCCGGCGTCAAGTTGGTGAACAGCGCGATCTTGCGCCGGTCGCTCTCGCTGATCGGCCGGTCGGCGCGGCAGAGCACCACGTCCGGCTGGATGCCGATCTCGCGCAGCTCCTTCACCGAGTGCTGCGTCGGCTTGGTCTTCATTTCGCCGGCAGCAGCGATGAACGGGACGAGCGTCAGGTGAACGTAGCAGACGTTGTCGCGGCCGAGCGTGATGCCCATTTGCCGGATCGCTTCCAGGAACGGCAGCGATTCGATGTCGCCCACGGTGCCGCCCACTTCGACGACGGCCACCTCGGCCGGAGTGCCGTCGATGACCGCGCCGGCGGCGATCCAGCTCTTGATTTCGTCGGTGATGTGCGGAATGACCTGGACGGTTCCGCCGAGGTAATCGCCGCGCCGCTCCTTGCGGATCACGCTCTCGTAGATCTGGCCGGTCGTGAAGTTGTTGCGCCGGCTCATCCTCACGTCGGTGAAACGCTCGTAGTGTCCGAGGTCGAGATCGGTCTCGGCGCCGTCTTCGGTGACGAAGACCTCGCCGTGCTGGAACGGACTCATCGTTCCAGGATCGACGTTGATGTACGGGTCGAGCTTCAGGTGGGTGACGCGGACGCCGCGGGAAGCAAGGATGGCGGCTAAAGACGCGGCGGCGATGCCCTTCCCCAGGGAGGAAACGACGCCGCCGGTGACGAACACGAACTTGGGCATGGGCGACAAGTTCCGGAAATCCCTATTCTACAGCATCATTTCGCGTTGCCCAACCCATGCCGAAGACGCGCGACGACCGCATCCCGGCCGAGGAGCGCGAGCACGGCGTCGATCGCGGGCGTCTCGCGCGTGCCGCAGACGAGAGCGCGCATCGCCATCATCACTTCGCCCGGTTTGAGGCCGTGCCGCGCGGCGGCGGCTTTCATTGCGGCGCCGAGCGACTCGCGCGTCCACGAGAGCGATTCGAACTCGCCCGCGAGCTCCTGCAATGCGATCCGCTTTTTGTCGCCGGCCTCGATCGTGACAAATCCGGCGAGAGGCTCCGGCGCCTCGTAAAAGTAGCGCGCCGCGGCCGCCATTTCGGCAAGGGTCACGGTGCGATCGCGCAACAGCAGGGCAACGCCGCCGGGCGTGGGACCTTTTGCCGGATCGAGCCCTTCGCGCGCGAGGTACGGTGCGAGATGTCGCCCGAGCGCTTCCTCCGGGAGCCGCTTCATGTGCTCCTGGTTCAGCCACCTGAGCTTGTCGGCATTGAAGCGCGAAGGCGCAGCGCTGATGTGCTCCAAATCGAACCACGAGACGAATTCCTGGCGCGTGAAAACCTCGTCGTCGCCGTGCGCCCAGCCCAACCGGGCGAGGAAATTGACCATCGCGTCCGGCAGATAGCCCTCTTCCTCGTACTGCATGACGCTGACGGCGCCGTGCCGCTTGGAGAGCTTGTGGCCGTCCTCGCCGAGCACGGTGGGCACGTGCGCAAAGACCGGCGGCTCGGCACCGAGCGCGCGGAAGATGTTGATCTGCCGGGGCGTGTTGTTGACGTGGTCGTCGCCGCGGACCACATGCGTGATCCGCATGTCGATGTCGTCGACGACGACGCAGAAGTTGTACGTCGGCGTGCCGTCGGGGCGCGCGAGCACGAGATCGTCGAGCTCGGCGTTGGCGATCTCGATGCGACCCTTGATGCGGTCGTCCCACGCCACGCTGCCGGTCAGCGGATTCTTGAATCGGATCACCGGCGCAATGCCTTCCGGAGGCGCTTTGCCGGCCGCGTTCTCCGGTCGCCAGCGGCCGTCGTAGCGCGGCTTCTCGCCGCGCGCCATCTGGGCCGCGCGCAGCTCGTCGAGCTCCGCGGGCTGCATATAGCACCGATAGGCGAGTCCGCCCTTCTCCATTTCGCGCAAGACAGCCCGATACCGGTCCATCCGCTGCATCTGATGGAACGGGCCTTCGTCGTAATCCAGGCCGAGCCAGGCCATCGCGTCGAGGATCGCCTGCACGGCTTCCGTCGTCGACCGCTCGACGTCGGTGTCCTCGATCCGCAGGATGAATGCCCCGGCATGGCGTCGAGCGTAAGCCCACGCGAACAACGCCGTGCGGGCGCCCCCGAGATGCAGGAAACCCGTCGGGCTCGGCGCGAACCGGGTGCGGATGTCGGTCATCATGGTCGCGATGTCCACCGCAGGTCGAGGGTATTGGGCGTCGCGGGATTCCCCGGCTCGTCGGGGAGCGGCATCGCCCCTGGCGTGTGTCCATGCGCCCAGAACCGCGCGAAGCGGCGGGCTTCTGCTTCGTTGGCGTTGACGGGAAAGGTGTCGTAGCTGCGCCCGCCCGGATGCGACACGTGGTACGTGCAGCCGCCGAGCGCGCGCCCGGCCCAGCGGTCGACGAGATCGAAGACGAGCGGCGCATGGACGCCGATCGTCGGGTGCAATGCCGACGGCGGGCTCCACGCACGGAACCGCACACCCGAGACGAACTCGCCCGGGATGCCGGTGGACGCGAGTGGCAGCGGCCGGCCATTGCACGCGACCCAATGTCGCGCGCCGGTCATTCCGGTCACCTTGACCTGCAACCTCTCGACCGAGGAGTCGACGTAGCGCGCCGTACCGGTACCGCTGACTTCTTCACCGAGGACGTGCCACGGCTCGATCGCCTGCCTCACTTCGATCGTGACTCCGTCGTAGGCGACCGTGCCGAACCGTGGAAAGCGGAATTCGACGAAAGGATCGAACCAGCTGCGGTCGATCGCATAGCCGAACGCGTTGAGCTCGGCGACGACGTCGCGGATGTCCGCCGTGACGAAATGCGGGAGCAGCCACCGGTCGTGCAGCGCGGTCCCCCAACGCACCAGACTGCCGCGATACGGTTCCTGCCAGAAGCGCGCGACGAGTGCGCGCAGGAGCAGCGTCTGGACGAGGCTCATCCGCGGATGTGGCGGCATCTCGAACGCCCGAAACTCGAGCAGGCCGAGGCGGCCGGTGGAAGTGTCCGGCGAGTAGAGCTTGTCGATCGAAAACTCGGCGCGATGCGTGTTGCCCGTGAGGTCGGTGAGCAGATGGCGCAACAGCCGGTCGACGAGCCACGGGGCAGTCGTCTCCTCCCCGGTCGCGTTTTTGCGGCTCATTTGCTGGAAGGCGATCTCGAGCTCGTAGAGGCGGTCGTCGCGCGCCTCGTCGACCCGCGGCGATTGGCTTGTGGGCCCGATGAACGTGCCGGAGAACAGGTAGGAAAGCGCCGGATGATTCTGCCAATAGGTCACGAGACTTTGCAGGAGATCCGGACGGCGCAGGAGAGGACTGTCGGCCGCGCTCGCTCCGCCCAGCGTCACGTGATTGCCGCCGCCGGTGCCCGTATGCCGGCCATCCTGCATGAACTTCTCGGTCGACAGGCGCGCTTCCCGCGCCTCCTCGTACAACGTCTCCGTGATGGCGACGAGCTCGTCCCACGACGATGCCGGATGCACGTTGACCTCGATCACGCCGGGATCCGGCGTCACGTTGAGAACCCGGATGCGCGGGTCGCGCGGCGGCGTGTAGCCTTCGATCGCGACAGGATGGCGCTCTTGCGCCGCCGCCGCCTCGATGCTCGCGAGCAAATCGACGTAGTCTTCGAGCCGCACGAGCGGCGGCATGAAGATGTGCAGGTGACCGTTGCGCACTTCGACGCACAGCGCCGTCTTGATCACGTCCCTGGGAGCGACGGTGTCGGGATTGGCCGCCGGCTTCGAGCGTCGCGTGGCAACCATCGACGTGGTGGCGAGCTCATCGCGCGGCGCAAACGGATCGACCGGAGGATCCTGTTCCACGTCATCGGGCTGCACGTCCGGCAGTGAAGCGAGCGGCAGCCGGAGACCGAGTGGCGAATCGCCTGGCAGAAGGTAAATGCGCTCACGCCGGATCGGCCAGGGGCTGCTGCGCCAGGGCTGTCCCGGTTCGCTGTCGGGCGGTGCCGGGCGCAACGGAAGCACGAACCCGGCCGGTCGATCGAGACCCTGCAGCAAGAGGCGCGCGAGGCGCGCACGCTCGTCAGGCTTCCCGAGATCGGCGCGGTGTGGATCACCGAGTGGATCCGCATTCGACGGGAGCGCCGCTTCCGTGGCGAGAAGCTTTGGCACGTCCTCGAATGCCGTGATCACGCAGGACGCATCGAGACCCAGCCGTTGCGCGAGGCCCGCCGCGAAACGCTGGCCTGCGCCGAGATCGGCGCTTCCCCGGGCGCACGTATCGGCAATCAGTGCGGGGTCGGTCCACAGCGCTTGCCCGTCCGTGCGCCACCACGCGCCGATCGCCCAGCGCGGCAGCGGCTCGCCCGGATACCACTTCCCTTGCCCCGAATGCAGAAATCCGCCGGTCGCAAAGCGCGCCGCAAGACGGCGGAGCAGCGTTTCCCCGAGCTCGCGTTTTTTCGGCGACAACGCCGTGTAGTTCCACTCCGGCCCTTCCATGTCGTCGACGGAAACGAACGTCGGCTCGCCGCCTTGGGTCAGGCGCACGTCGTGCAGAGCGAGATCGGTATCGACCTGGCGGCCGACCTCACGAATCGCCGCCCACTGGAGGTCGGCGTAGGGCTTGGTGACTCGGGGATCTTCGTGCACCCGAGCGACGCTCATCGCGAACGAGAAATCGACGTTGCACACGTCGGTGTGGCCGATCACCGGCGCGGCGTTGCCTGGATCTGCGGAGCACGCGAGCGGAATGTGGCCCTCGCCGGCGAGCAGTCCCGACGTCGGATCGAGCCCAATCCATCCGGCGCCCGGGAGATAGACCTCGGCCCACGCATGAAGGTCGGTGAAGTCGCGCTCCGGGCCGGCGGGCCCTTCGAGCGGCTTCAAGTCCGCGGTGAGCTGGATCAGATATCCCGAGGCGAAGCGCGCGGCGAGGCCCAGGTGACGCAGGATCTGCACGAGGAGCCAGCCCGTGTCGCGGCACGAGCCCTGCGCCCGCTCGAGCGTGGTGTCCGGCGCCTGCACGCCAGGCTCCATTCGCACGAGGTAACTGATTTCGTGCTGCAACTGCCGGTTGAGCCGCACCAGCATGTCGACCGTCTTCTCGTGCGGCCCCACCGTCGGCCGGAAGCGCTCGAGCCAGCGAGCGAGCCGCGGCCCGACGGGTGCGATCTCGAGGAAGGGAATCAATTCCTTCGCCAGTGCCGGCGCATAGGTGAACGGCGCGACCTCCGCGTATTCCTCGACGAAAAAGTCGAAGGGATTGATCACCGTCATGTCGGCGGTCAGGTCGACGCGGATGTCGAGCTCGTCGGCGCGGTCGGTGAACACGAGCCGCGCGACCCAGTTGCCGTAGGGGTCCTGCTGCCAGTTCAGGAAATACTTGTCCGGCGTGACGTTGAGCGAATAGCCGAGAATGGGCGTGCGGCAATGCGGCGCCGGCCGCAGCCGGATTTCGTGCGGCCCCAGCCCAACGTTGCGATCGAAGCGATACGTCGTGCGATGCTGGAGAGCGACCCGGATGGCCATTACGTCCAATCGGGGTTCGGCAGCTTCGCGAACACCTGGCGAAGCCCTTCCCCCCACTGGCGGTGGACCATCTGGTAGTACGGGTCGTCCTCGTCGATCCGCCGCTGCATCCCGACCCGCAGCGAATCCGTCTGATAGATGAGCAGATCGATCGGCAGCCCCACGGAGATGTTCGACCGCATCGTCGAGTCGAACGAGACCATCGTGCACTTGGTCGCGTCGACGAGCGACGCGCGGCGGGTGATCACCCGGTCGATGATCGGCTTGCCGTACTTGGTCTCGCCGCTCTGGAAGTAGCAGGTGTCGGCCGTTGCCTCGATGAAATTGCCTTCGCTGTACACGTGGAAGAGCCTGGGCGGCTCGCCACGGATCTGGCCGCCGACCAGGAAGCTCGCGGAAGAGTCGATGTTGCTCTGCATGAGGAACGGGCCGTCGCGGCTCTTTGCCTCGCGCAGCGAATCGCCGATCAGGCGCGCGACGTCGAACATCGAAGTGGCGTTGTACAGGCTGAGCGAATTATCCCCCGCGCGCGAGCGCTCCTCGAGCATGTTGAGCGCGTTCTGCGTGATCGAGAGATTGCCCGACGACAGCGTGACCATCAGGCGGTCGCCCTCGTGCGCGATGACGCGCATCTTCGAAAACCGGGCGATCTGGTCGACGCCGGCATTGGTGCGCGAGTCGGAGGCGAACAGCATCCCCGCTTCGAGGGACATGGCCACACAGTAAGTCATCGGTCAGCCGCGAGGACAAAGAGCGGATTTTACCCAATCGCCGTCAGGCGCGGCCAGCGAGCCGCATCCAGACGCCGGAGTCCCATTCGGGGACGAGGAACGTCTGGCTGATCTCGTCGCCCAACTCCGAGATCCGTTCGAGGAAGTCCATCAGGTACTCGTGCAGGCCGAAGCGGATGATGTCGTCGGTGCGGCCGTAGTGCACCTTGGCGTGCAACTCACCGGCCGCGCGCTCGATCTCGCGCGAGTGCTCGTCGCACAGGTGCTCGAGCGTCTCGTGTATGAAGTTCATGCAGGCGTGCAGCGAGCGCGGCATGTCGTCGCGCAGGATAAGGAGCTCCGCGACGCGGCGGGGCGTGATGACGTCGCTGTAGATCTTGCGATACGCCTCGAATCCGGACACCGAGCGCAGGAGCGCGCCCCACTGGTAATAATCGACGGCGCCGCCGACGTCCGCGGCGCTCGGCAGCAGCGTGTGGTACTTGACGTCGAGGATGCGCGCGGTGTTGTCCGCTCGCTCGAGGTGCGTGCCGAGGCGGATGAAATGGAATGCCTCGTCGCGAAGCAGCGTGCCCACCGTCACGCCGCGAAAGAGATGCGACCGCATCTTGACCCACTCGAGGAACTCGGACACTCCGCCCGCCTCGAGGCGCGCGTAGTCGTATCCGCGCACCTCGAGCCACGCCGAGTTCAGGTCCTCGTACATCTCGGAGGTGATCGCGCCGCGCACCGAGCGCGCCGATTCGCGCGCAGCCCGGAGGCAGCAGAAGATCGACGACGGGTTCGTCGCATCGAGAATCGTGTACCGCAGGACGTTCTCGGCGGAGAGCTCGGGGTAGCGCTCGTAGTACCCGGTGGCGAGACCCGAAGTGATCAGGGGGACGGCCCACGGCTCCGCCCACGCGAGCCCCGGCTCGATCACTTCGTAGGGCAAGAGGCTCATCCGGTAGGTGACGTCGAGCATGCGCGCCGTGTTCTCGGCCCGCTCGATGTGGCGGGACATCCAGAAGAGCTCGTTGGCGGTGCGGCAGAGCATTTCGGTTCCGTTCCTCTGCGCCTAATTCGCAAGCACCCAGGTGTCCTTGGTGCCCCCGCCCTGCGACGAGTTGACCACGAGCGAACCCTCGCGAAGCGCGACGCGCGTCAGGCCGCCCGGCACAAGATTGACGGTCTTCCCCGACAGCACATACGGCCGCAGGTCGACGTGCCGCGGGGCGAGGCCGCTCTCCACGAACGTCGGACACGTCGAGAGGGCCAATGTCGGCTGTGCGATGTACTTGTCGGGAGCCGCCACGATCCGCTGGCGGAACGCCTCGAGCTCGGCCGCGGCCGCGGTTGGCCCGATAAGCATGCCGTAGCCGCCGGCGCCGTGGGTTTCCTTGACGACCAGCTCGGGGAGATGCGCGAGCACGTAGTCGCAATCCTCCTTGCGATGAAGGAGATAGGTCGGCACGTTGGCGAGCACCGGCTCCTCGGTCAGGTAAAAGCGGATCATCTCCGGCACGTACGGGTAGATCGACTTGTCATCGGCCACGCCGGTTCCAATGGCGTTGGCGAGCGTGACCCGCCCGGCGCGGTACGCGGCGAAGAGGCCCGGGACGCCGAGCATCGAATCCGGCCGAAACGCGAGCGGATCGAGGAAGTCGTCGTCCACGCGGCGGTAGATCACGTGCACGCGCTGCGGTCCGCGCGTGGTGCGCATGTAAACGGTGTCGTTCTGCACGAAGAGATCGGGGCCTTCGACCAGCTCGACTCCCATCTGCTGCGCGAGGAATGCGTGCTCGAAATATGCGGAGTTGTGCGCTCCCGGCGTCAGCACCGCCACAGTCGGCCGTTCCTCGCCCGCCGGCGACAGCCCGTAAAGGTTCGCCAGCAGCAGATCGGGGTAGTGCTGGACGGGGCGGATGCGCTGCGTCGCGAAGAGCTCGGGGAAAAGCCGCATCATCATCTTGCGGTTTTCGAGCATGTAGGACACCCCGGACGGAACGCGGAGGTTGTCCTCGAGGACATAGAACTCGCCCGCGCCGGCGCGGACCAGGTCGACGCCGGCGATGTGCGCATAGATGCCTCCGGGAACGTCCATGCCCTGCATCACCGTCCGATACTGCGCATTCGACAGCACGCGCTCGGCGGGAACGATGCCCGCTTTGAGGATCGCCTGGTCGTGATAGATGTCGTGCAGAAAGGCGTTCAGCGCCTGCACACGCTGCCGCAACCCGCGGTCGAGCACTTTCCATTCGTCGCCGGAGATGATCCGCGGCACGAGATCGAATGGAATCAACCGTTCGCTGCCGGATTCCTCACCATAGACTGCGAAAGTTATGCCGACACGGTGAAAAGCCCGCTCCGCCTCCTCCCGCTTCTGCGCTATCCGGGCGGTCGGGGTCCGGTCGAGCCACCCCGCGAACGCCTGGTAGGGGGGCCGGATGCCCCCGTCCGGAGCACGCATTTCATCGTAGATTGAGCGGGACACGAAATATTTGTGGGGTGGCCGGACGGGGTCGGGGGAACATTGCAAATCCCGGGCCAAGTCCAAAATCACATGGCCCGTCCAAAGCTTACCGTTTTATCCACAGCAGGGTCCTGGCTCCCCGCCCTGCCTTGGGGCGAATTGCGCACCAATCGAACGCATTTTTCGTCCAGGACAGGCATCGACAAATCGCCGAAATCGGTTTGACCCCCGTCTGGACGCTATGGTTAAATCGCGGCTCCTGTCTGGGTTCGCGGGCGGTTAGCTCAGCGGTAGAGCACCGCCTTCACACGGCGGGGGTCACTGGTTCGAACCCAGTATCGCCCACCACATGAACCAAGGGGTTACGCGCAA
>Ga0207691_10004056_pt1 | contig 14201 bp, 14 predicted proteins | sample KBSM13metaG_FD_184327 | JGI IMG/M metagenome (GOLD analysis project Ga0207691, IMG submission 184327) | Miscanthus rhizosphere microbial communities from Kellogg Biological Station, Michigan, USA - KBS M1-3 metaG (SPAdes) (version 2) | ecosystem: Host-associated > Plants > Roots > Rhizosphere >... | reverse complement strand
ATGCCGGGTCACGCTGTGCGCGCGCTCCGCCGACCGGTTACAGGCTGCGGCCGGCGAGGTGGCGGCGATTGCCGGCGGCGGCGACCGTGTCCTGGCGGTGACCGCTGACGTCAGCCGCCCGGAGGGCGTGCAGGCGGTGATCGATGGCACCGTCGCCGCGCAGTCGAAACCGACCTGGGAACAAGAATGGAAGAAGACGCTGGAAGCCGCCAAAAAAGAGGGGCAGGTTACAGTCTACATCGCCGGGTATGAAGCGGTGCTGTCGGATTTCGAAAAAGATTATCCGGATATCAAGCTGGTAGCGGTCGCTGCCCGGGGCAACGATCTCGTGCAACGGTTCGCCGCAGAGCGACGCGCCGAAAAATATCTAGCCGATGTCTATAGTGCGGGCGGAGGATCCCTGTATCAAACATTATATCAAGGAAAAATGATCGATCCGATCAAGCCGGCGCTGATCTTGCCCGAGGTCACCGACCAAACTAGATGGTATCAGCAAAAGCATCACTACTCCGATTCGGAGAAGCAGTATGTTTTCAACTATGTCGGTTCGGCATCTTACGGCGGGATTTCCTATAACACCACGCTCGTCGACCCAAAGCAGTTTAAATCCTACTGGGATCTGCTCGATCCGAAATGGAAGGGGAAAATCCTCGCACGCGACATTCGCACCGCCGGACCCGGTTCGGGCAACGCCCGCTTTCTCTACCATCATCCGGAACTCGGGGCGCCGTTTATTCATAAGCTGTTCGGCGAGATGGACGTGACGTTATTCCGCGACTATCGCCAAGGTCCAGACTGGCTCGCCGTGGGCAAGTACTCCCTGTGTTTTTCTTGTGACGTGGATATTTTGAAAGATCAGGGACTGCCGCTGGCCACCATTGGGCCAATGGTGTTCAAAGAAGGCGGTGCAATGATTCAGCAATTTGGCTCCGTGACGCTGGTGAACAAGGCGCCGCATCCCAACGCAGCAAAAGTCTTTATCAACTGGCTGCTGTCACGCCGCGGTCAGATCACCCTCCAAAAGCGCTTAGCCAATGGGGAGAGTCCGGCCGATTCGTTGCGCATCGATATACCCAAGGACGACGTGCCGATGCTCGTTCGACGCGTGGAAGGCGTTAAGTATCTCGACGCGAGTAATCCCGAATGGCTGGACATGAAGCCCATTCTGAAGGTTATGAACGAAGCGCTGAAGTCTCCGGAGAAGCGGTAGCTGACCAGGTATCTCGATTTGTGTTGTTTCTTGCGTGCAGTCCGCGCCGTCAGTGAAAGCCTTAATCGCTGATGATATCCATCATGTTGCCGCCGCTCAGACGGCACTGAATGAAATTCAAACGTGCGAGCTGCGCGCCCGCTAAGGCGAGAGCTTGAATCATGAGTAAGAAATCGAGGGATTCCGCTGCCACCTACTTCTATACTTCCTAATCTAGCCGTAGTATTTACTCACGCCTATCCATGATCGATCCCATCACCCTGCAAGTCGTTCAGGCGCGCCTCGCCGGTATTGTGCAGGAAATGCAGAATTCGCTTTTCCGCACCGGCTATTCGACCATCATTCGCGAATCCCAGGATGCCAGCTGCGCAATCTTGAATACCGCCGGTGAGGTGGTCGCACAGCACGTCGTGCTGCCTCTGCATATGGGCGCCTTTCCCGCTTGCGCCGCCGCCGTGCTCAAGAGCTTTGCACCCGATGACATCCACGAGGGTGACGCGTTCATCATCAATCACCCGTATCTCGGCGGCAGTCCGCATGCGCCGGACATGGGGGTGCTGACACCGATTTTTTACCGAGGCGAATGGGTTGGCTTTGCCGCGAACATGGCACACAAGAGCGACATTGGCGGTACCGTTCCAGGCAGCGGATCGGGCACTGCTCGCGAAATTTATCAGGAAGGGCTCCATCTACCGCCGGTCAAATTCATGTCCCGGCGCCAGCCAGTCAAAGAAATCGATGCGGTGATCACGGCGAACAGCCGCACCCCGGATGTCGTTATTGGCGATCTGCGTGGACAGGTGGGCGCCGCGCGGTTGGGTGAGCGACGCATCGCCGAATTGATGGACCGCTATGGCAAAGCGAGTCTCCTGGAGTGCACCGAGCAATTGTCCGCCTACACTGAAAAGCGCCTCCGCCAGACGGTCGCTTCATGGCCGGACGGGGAATCAGAGGGAGAGAGCTTCGTCGATCATGATGGCATCGATCTCACTCGCCCGATTCGCATTCATGTAAGAATCAACAAAAACGGTGATAAGCTCCACTTCGATTTTAGCGGCAGCAGCGATCAAACTCAGGGTCCAGCGAATATTCGTCCGCCGCTGGTGCGCGCCGCTTGCGCGTACTGCCTGATCACACTGGTCGACCGTTTTCTTCCCATCAATCAGGGACTCGCCCGAACCATCGATGCCACTTTCCGTCCGGGAAGCGTTGTCGATCCGCGTTTTCCCGCCGCGGTAAATACCTATATGCCGACAGCGCTCGCCGTCGCCGAGGCCGTATTGCGAGCCCTCGCCCATTTTGTTCCCGAGAAGCAAATCGCCGGTGGATCCGGTAGCGCGGCATTGGTGCTCGGCGGCCGCACGGAATCGAGCGAACGAGCGTTCGTGCATTACGAAATTTTTAGCGGCGGCACCGGGGCGCGCTCGGGGAAAGACGGGGTCTCCGCCACGGCGTTTCATTTGAGTAATTGTAAGACAGCGCCGATTGAAATCATCGAATCGGAATTCCCGGCGCGGGTGGAGCGTTTCGAGATGATCGCCGACTCAGGCGGTGCCGGCGAATGGCGCGGAGGCCTCGGGTTCGCGCGGGACTACCGCATTCTCGCCGATGAGGTGCGCTTTTCCATGCGCACCGATAAGCATACGATTGAGCCCTTTGGCAGCGCTGGCGGCCTTCCTGGGCGCAAAGGCGCTTGCGTCGTCAATCCCGAGAGCAAAGATGAAAAACGACTCCCCTCGCGTTTCGGTGATCACCGGCTTCGCCGCCATGACATTGTTCAACTGGAGCGTCCCGGCGGCGGCGGCCTGGGTGACCCGCTTCGACGCCCTGTGGAGAAGGTCTTGGAAGATGTGCGCCAGGGATATGTGTCAGTCGAACGGGCGCGCAGCGACTATGCGATTGCCGTCCGATGGACGGATGGGGAACCGGAGCTGGACAGTGCGGAAACCGCATTTCTCCGAGGAAAAAAGTAAAAAAACATTGGCAATAGTCATGGGCCTCTGCTATACACGTACCTAAATATTTTCATTCCTGAAGGAGGAAACCGAATGGCAGCAGCAGCAAAAAAGAAACGCAAACCGAATGCGGCATTCATGAAACCGGTGCAACCGGACACCGCTCTGAGCGCCGTGGTTGGAAACAAGGCGATTCCGCGCACCGAGGTCACGAAAAAATTGTGGGCGTACATCAAGAAGAACGGCCTGCAAGACAAAAAGAAACGGACCAACATCAACGCCGATGATAAATTGAAGGCTGTATTCGGCGGCAAAAAGACCGTCACGATGTTCGAGATGACAAAGCTCGTCAGCAGACACGTGAAGTAAGCATCTCCGTTACAATTAAAAGGCAAGGCCAAGGGTCCTGCGGCGCGGGCGCTCTTGGCCTTTTCGTTTTTCTAAACCGCTCCTCCTTTCAAACCGTCATTGACACGCCAGCGCAGCTTCCACTAGTGTGGGCCCGTGCGAGTAATCTGCTGAGGCTCATTCATATGAACGAAGCTATTCACAGTGGTTTTCACCAGGACGAGTTGGAATATCAGTACAATCCGCGTGTCTCCGTACCTGAATATCCCGAGCTCGCGAAGATTCGTGCCGCACAAGCCCGTAAAGTACGGGAGAGCGCCAAATCGTGGCTGAACATCGCCTACGGCGCATCGCCGCGCGAGCGGTTGGATATTTATGCTGCTGCCAGACCGGCTGGACCGGTGCTCATCTACATTCATGGTGGCTACTGGCGCAGCGGCAGCAAGGAAGACAACTGTAATTTTGTCCCGACCTTCACCGAGCGCGGTGCCACCGTCGCGCTCATCGAATATGATCTCTGTCCAAATGTGACGGTCACGGATATCGTCCGTCAGACGCGTTCAGCGATCGCTTGGACCTACAAGAACATTCTTCGATACGGAGGCGATCCCGCGAAACTTTTCGTCTCCGGTCATTCCGCCGGTGGCCATCTCACAGCGATGGCGCTCGCGCACGATTGGCGAGAAGACGGGCTGCCCCAGAATCTCATCAAAGGCGCAGTAGCCACTTCAGGAGTGTACGATCTAGAAATGGTGATGAAGATCAGCGTCCAGAAAGAAGTCCGAATGACGGCCGAGGTTGCCGCGAAGAACAGTCCGTTAGTCCATCCGCCTCGAGTCCAATGCCCGCTGATCGTTGCCGTAGGCGCCGAAGAACCTGAAGGCTGGCAGCAGATGTCGAAAAATTATTTCGATTTCTGCCGACGAAGCGGCATGCCGGTCGATTACCTCGTAGAACCGAACGCGAACCACTACACGATGACCGAGCATCTACTCGATGCCACCCGCCCGCTAACCCAGGCGATGATTAAGCAATTGGAAATCCAATAGAGCGAAATTTTTCCTTCATCCTACAACCAGTGGTCGTTTCGATAGAAAGAGATTCAGCCCCGAGGCTCTATTCCTCCGCCTATACGAAACGATTTGTACTTTTTGCACGACTTGAACGTCTCGAACTCTTCTAGTCGGGAGTGAGGAAGCCATGCCGAACATAAGCTTGCCCACGGGAGTCGATCTCTACTACGAGAACCACGGTTCCGGAGAGCCGCTGGTGCTGATTCCCTCGACCGCTTTCTCCGCGGAAGTTTGGAAGCCCTATCAAGTGCCCGGATTATCGAAAACGCTAAATCTAATCATCCATGATCCGCGCGGCAGCGGCCGGTCTCGAGCGAGTCAGCAAGTCTACACCATCAACCAAATGGCCAATGACGTGGTGGCGCTTCTCGATTATCTCGAAATCGGCGCTGCGCACGTGCTTGGCCACTCCATGGGCGGCCGGATCGGCTTGGAGATGGCGCTCAACTTTCCGGGGCGAGTGAAAAGTCTCATCATGGCGGCGAGCGGCTCCGGACAAGCAGCGCGTCCTGGACCGGACTGCATCCCCGGGTTACCCCATTGGTTGGTGATACGTCTGGTGGAGAAGGGTTTCGAAAAAGCGCTGCGCGAAGAGTTTTGCGACACCAGCGCCTTTTTTACCGATGCGTTTCGAAAAAAACACCCGGATAAAGTCGAACAATTTTTTCAGTTGGCGTGGGCAACCCACTCCAAGCTTTCCGAATACATTCATCTGATCATTGCGCGCCACAACTGGGAAGCGACGCACCGTCTCGGCGATGTGCGCTGCCCGACTCTGGTCCTGATCGGCGACAACGATTCGGCGCGCAGCAACCATCTGGCGCAGGCCGAGACGCTAAAAAATCGCATTGCCAACGCCGAACTGCACGTACTCAAAGGCCAATCACACGGATTTTTCTGGCAAGCGCCCGAGGAAACCAATCAAGTGATTTTGGATTGGGTGAAACGCCACGCCGCCGTATAGCAGCGGCATTTCCTCTCTGTCTCGTAATGTCATCCTGAGCCGAACGGCGAAGGATCTCGTCTCTTGAAGCTACGATCTGAGCGAGATTCTTCACTTCGTTCAGAATGACAATCGCAGAAAACTTTCGTGCAACGATGTTCCGAAAACATTGACATCCGGTATTAAACAACCGCGATCTCGTAACCTGCACTGCCCTTTTGTTCCGGTGGGAAAAGATCCCACGATTCAATCCATCGGCGCGTGCGCTCGAAGACCTCTTGCGGATAGGGCTCGAAAACGATGCGCTCGCCTGGGCCAAAGCGACGAACATCGATTTGCGAGTGATACCGCTCGGGCAATTCTCGCAAAAAATAATGTTTGTACGCTTCCGGCTCGAGGTCGATATCGTGCTGCGCGCGGCGCAAGGCCTTGAAGTATCTATCCACGTCATCACGACTGACATTTTCTGAAACGAGATGGCCGATCATGAACGTGGTGTCCAGGAGCTTTTTGAACCCGAGTTGTTCGGCAACGTAAAAGGGCGCGCCGAAAAGGCTTGCCGCCGGCACTTGACCATCGACGAGCAACGCCAATCGATCGAGCAACAAGCCGCCGAAATGAAGCTTGATCTGATCGCGCCGCAAAAACCTTTCGAGTCCTTGCAGTGTCGAATAATGGCTGCCTGAGTGATAACCAACGGTGATCGGCACGTCGGCGAGGTCGTCGGGCCTTTGCAGCGCCGAATTTGGCGGAACGAATATTCCCGACGGTGACACCGAATAGGCTTCACCCCACATTTTGCCGTGTCCTGCCGACGCCGCCATATTGACGGTCCAATGGCAAGCGGCGCTTAAGCTGCACCCGCGTCCATCCTCGATGGATTCAAACGCGCCGCGCTGAATGTCGGCGGGACTCGAGTCGACCCGTTCCGCGTCGGCGGACCAGGTCACGATCGGTTTGACCAGGAACTCGTATTCCAATCCCTCTCGCGTGAAGTAATTTTTTTCTTCGGCGGCCCACTCTTGTAAACGTCCGTGCGACTGAATGCGGAATCGGCTCATTGGTGTGTTCCTCACTTTCGTTGACGTTTCAATACTGGCCATAAGTCTGCCACTTTGTACGCCCAAGGAAAGAGCAGATCAAGTTGATGAACTCTTCGTTGAGCAGAGTTGGACAGCGGCGTTGAGCTAGGCTAAAAGGTCTGCTGGAGAAATCGCCCATGCCGTATTGTTATCCGCCCGATCCGAATACCCGAAAACCCAGCTTTACACCGCCAGCCAATTCCTGCGACACCCATTTTCATATTTTCGGCCCGCCCGAAAAATTTCCGTTCCTCTCGACCCACGAATACACGCCGCCGGCAGCACCCCTCGAACATTATCTCAAAATGATTCAGATCATAGGCATCGAACGGGCTGTGGTCGTGCAACCGAGCGTGCACGGATTAGACAACTCGGCGACCCTAGATGCCATCGCAAGCTCAGACGGGAGATTTCGCGGTGTGGGGCGAATTGACGACCAGACGCCGAAAAGCGAGCTGCATCGGCTGCACCGGAGCGGCATCCGCGGCGTCCGCTTCAATTTGCTCGACCGCCCGCGCGGCAATGTCAAGCTCGACGTGCTTGATCGCTGCGTCGAACATATTGCGGAGCTAGGCTGGTCGGTGGATCTCCACATCGACATGAAAAACCTGATCGGCCAGGAAAACCGCATTCGCAATATGCCTGTTCCAGTGGTCATCGATCATATTGCCAGGGTAAAACCGCCGGAAGGCCTGAAGCAGGCCGGTTTTGAGCTGCTGCTCGACCTCCTCAGGCTTACGCATGTCTGGGTCAAGGTCAGCGGCGCCGACAAGATTTGCAATAGTAAAGTCTACGGCTATTTCGGTCTGCCGTTCATCGAGGTGATCCCCTACGCGAGAGCGGTGATCGCCGCGGCGCCTGACCGTATCATCTGGGGCAGCGATTGGCCGCACTCGAACAATTTCTCACCGGGGCATACGCCAAACGATGGCGATCTCATCGATTTGCTTGCAGCATTCGCGCCGGACGAGAGCACGCGGAAAAAAATTCTCGTCGACAACCCGGCGGCTTTGTACGGTTTCGAGTAAGCATTCAATGAAACTAGCCGCAACAAGATCTGCATGATCAAATTGACTGCTGAGTTGGCCAGGCTCCCGCGCGCAAATGCTTTCGTGCGGTAGCATATCGAGAAGATCAGCCGATAACGATGATGCACAACGCGTGACATGACAATGAAAGCCTTGATGGTATTCGTAACAGCGATTCTTCTATCGCACCCGGCTTTGGCGTTGGATCGACTGCGCATCGCGGCATCGAATCCGAACATGCCGAACTTGACCGTGGCGACGGCGCAAGCCAAGGGGTTTTTCAAAGAAGAAAACATCGACGCCGAGATCATCCGGATGAATCCCAACGTCGCAATCACGGCGCTTGCCAGCGGGGATATCGATTATTGCCAGCTCTTCGGCGCAGTCGTAGCGGGCGCGATCGCGGGTTTGCCGGTGAGAATCGTCGCCGGGTTCCTCGATAACTGGCCCATGACATTGATCGCACAGCCCGAGCTCAAGTCCCTCAAGGACCTGAAAGGCAAAACGTTAGGCATTAGCAGCTTCGGAGCGACGCCCGATCTCGGCGCGCGGATGATGATCAAGCAAGCCGGTATCGATCCGGATAGAGAGATCAAGATTTTGGCCTTGGGCTCCGATGCCGCCCGGCTCACGGCCCTCAAGCAGCGGGTCGTGGACGTGGTCGTGATTTCCCCGCCCGCGGATACGCAAATGGAAAAACAAGGCTATCGCATTCTGGCACGCGCCTACGAACTTTTCAGTTTTCCCTATCTCGGTCTGGGTACCCACACGCGCAAGATCAGAGAGAAACCCGAAGAGATTCGGCGCGTCATCAAGGCAACGATCCGAGCCAATCGTTTCATCCGGGACAACCGTGACGAATCCGTGCAGACGCTAATCGCCTGGGGCAAAGTCGAGCGTGAATTCGCTTACGCCTCGTATGACGCGCTCAGAAACCTTTTCAACGCGGACGGCGCAGTACCCGAAGATGGATTGAAGCTGGTCATCGATCAAGCGCGGCACAGCGCGAAAATCACCCGCGAGGTCACGCCAGGAGAAGTTGCCGATCTGACGTTTCTACACCAAGCGCAAGCGGACCTGGGTATCAAGCCGCGGTGAGATTGTTGAAAAATTTTGAGAAGTCAAACCGCAACTGCCAAGGCTAATAATGCACGAAAATGCTACAGCGCTCGACTGTCATTCTGAGGAGCCTGAGCGACGAAGAATCTCAAGCGTACAGATCCTTCGCTGACGCTCAGGATGACAGCTAGTCGGTCTTATGAAGTCGAAGTTTTATTACGTCTATATAATGACGAATCGGTCGAAAACTCTCTACACCGGCATAACCAACAATTTGGAGCGGCGCGTTCATGAACATAAGAGGAAATCAATTGCGGGGTTCACGTCGAAATACAACATTACAAGGTTAGTTTACTATGAAGAAACTACTGACGTTCTCTCTGCGATTTCCAGAGAGAAGATGATTAAGGGCTGGGTTCGAGCGAAAAAACTTGCATTAATCGAATCGGTCAATCCAACTTGGAAAGATCTTAGCGCGATTTTCTATAATACCGAATAAAGAGAAATTTGATTAGGAGTTCCCACCATGATCATTGACTGGCATGCGCATGTCTACCCGCCGGAACTCGCCAGGGAACGACGCTGGGGCGGTACGACGCCGCTCACCATCGAAAATCTTCTAGAAGCCCACGAAAAGGCCGGCATTGATCGTTGCGTCGTCAGCAACACCATTCATTATCTCAAGGAAAAAACCAACGACGAATCACTGGCCTTTCTACGCCGCTGGAACGAGTACGCGGCCGAAATTCAGCAAAAATACCAAGACCGAATTATCGTTTTCACCAGCACTTTGCCTTGCGGCGGCGCGCCGTTTGTCAAAGAGCTCGAACGTGCGATTGTCGATTACGGGCTTCATGGAGTGCTGATCAATTCGAGCCACCAGCGCGCTTACCCCGATGACGACGAAGCGAAACCGTTTTTCGAGATTGTAACCAGCCTGAAAATTCCCGTGATGATGCATGCGCCATCGGTGGGCTTCGGAGAAGAGCGCATGCGCGATTACCGTTTGGCCTCCAGCGTCGGCCGACCCTTCGATGAGTGTTTGAGCATCGCGCGCATGATCGTGCGCGGCATCTTCGAGCGCCACCCGGATATGAAATTCGTCGGCTGCCATCTCGGCGGCGGAATCTGCGACGTCATCGGCCGCATGGACTATGCGTATGAGCTCGGCGATCTCGCGTCGGGCTTGGGATCGTACGAACCTATGCTGATCACCAAGCGGCCAAGCGAATATTTAAAAAAATTGTACATGGACACGGTTGCCTATCATCCGCCGGCGGTCATGTGCGCCTACCAAACAGTTGGCGGCGAACAGCTACTGTTCGGCAGCGACGCTCCCCCGCTTTTGCCGCTGCTGTCGCGCGCCAAGAAAATTATCGAAGAGTTGCCGATCCCGGATGCGGAAAGGGAAGATATTTTTGGGCGCAACGCGCTTAAATTGCTACAGCGCACACAGTAGTGTTGGCGCAGTTGCCAAGGGGAAAGCAATTATATTAACTTGGCTCCGAAAGGATTGCTCATGCCTTTATCCTATGATGATCTGATCGAACCGAGCATCGTCCGACAAGTTTCTAAGAGCGTCGCCTACTGCCGCTGCACCCGAAGCAAAAATTTGCCGTTCTGCGACGGCTCTCACGCGGTGACCAACATTCGCCCATTTATTTTGGAGCTCAAAGAACCGGAAACCATCGCGATCTGCCGCTGTTGGAAATCCAAAGATCACCCTTATTGCGACGGCACCCACGGTCGGCTCGTGAAACCGAAGGAGCGTCCGCCGCGCCAACATGGCTGAAAACGACGCTGAACTTTGAACGAACTACGCTAAGTATAACGGCTTGAACGATTTGAACGGCTTGAACTCGAACTTAAGGAGGTTTCATGGTCGAGATGAAAAACCCCGTCAAGGAAGCGGACGCCAACCCGGGCGTCAATCACTTAAGTCTGTGGCGAACCGATCTAGCCTATTTTTGGGTGATCAATTGCGAAGGTCGACTGCAGGACGATATGCACTACCACGACAACGACGACCATATTTTCATGCTGCTCGAAGGCGAGTGCACGATCCGCACGCCGCACAAGGAATTTGTCCTGAAGCAGTTCGACACGGTGCTGCTCAAATCGGGTGAAGCCTATCAGCTATGCAACACCGGCACGGGCAGAATGCTCCTGCTGGGCGCGGGCAACGCCGGCGTCGACGGCAAACCGAGAACCCGTGTGCCAAAGATTCCCAGTCACATACCGGTCACAGATCCGATTGTTGCGTAATGACCGGATATTCGGCGCGCTGCCGGGCGACTTCGGCTCGGTAACGCCGGCTGATGCCTAACAGAGTGAGAGCGGCGAGCACGCATACGGCGCCGCTCCACGCAAACGTCCAATCCATACCGATGGCCGACCCCGACGCACCGATAATCATGCTACCCAACGACCATAAGCCGCGATCCATAAAAAACAGGCTAAGCACACGGCCTAACAGATTATTGGGTGTTGAACTCTGAATGGCCGTGTTGGAAAGCGCGCGTGCGGAGATTTGACAAAAGCCGACCATCGCGAGAAACAGAAACGACAAAGCGAAATTGTGCGAAAACGCGAACAGGCCGATCGCTAGGCCGAACCCCATGGAGCTGAAGCATATGGCTCGAATACCAACGCGGAGCCTGTTGACCGACGCGAGTGTCAAGGCGGCGAATGTCGCGCCCAGGCCGGGCGCCGACATCAGCACGCCGAACCCCGAGGCGCCCACGTGCAGCACGTTGGTCGCAAACACCGGCACGAATCGGTTGTAAGGAGCAACAAACGTGGCGGTGACATACGAGAGCCCGACGATATACAGCATGCGCCGATTGCTTAAGAGATAGTGAAATCCTTCCTTCACGTCCGCCCAAATATTCAGTTGGTCAATACGCTTTTCCCAGGGCGGCAATTCCATAAGATAAAGATTAAAAATGAGATAAATGAAACTGAGAGCATTGACGAGAAAACATCCGGCGATACTGATCCACGCAATGATGACTCCACCCAGCGAGGGACCCAGAATCTTCGAAAAATTAAAGACCGAAGACTGAAGTCCGATCGCGTTGAGCAATTCTTCTTTGGGCACGAGGCTGTTCACCAACGACTGACGCGCGGTCTGGTTGATCGTATTGACGACGCCGAGAAAGAAGGCCAGAACGGCTATATGCCAGAGCTGAATGAAATCGAATTGCACGAGAAACCAGTAAATGATCGCCTGAACCATGGCGAGCGATTGAGTGATCATCAGCACCCGCCTGCGATCGAAGCGATCTGCGATGGCGCCGCCGACCGCGCCGACCAAAAGTCGCGGCAAAGTATCGAAGAACGCGATGATCCCGATCGCGACGGGAGAGCGCGAAACGTGCCACACCAACCAGCTCTGTGCTACGTTTTGCATGAAATCGCCCGAACTGGAGACCAGCGCGCCTTCCAGAAGGAGCCGGAAATTTCGATGCCTTAGAGAACGAAGGGTTCGTAGGTTACGGAGACGTTGCATGTTCGGACGCTGCGACAAATATCCATTCTTACGCGACTGCACCAGGTTTGCAAAGCACCTGGGAATTTTTGCTCGCGGCGCATCGACTCATATCGCTCAGTCGAGTGGCACTCGTTAACGGTTCAAGCGTCGGAGGCAGCCATGGTTCAAATGCCGATCGTTGATCTGCTGGCAGTGGCCAGCGTGTTGGTCCAAACCGGCAAGCGCGTGAGCGTGCTTTGGCAGCATGCGGATACCTTGGTGTTTCTCGCCCGCGGCCGCGAATACCGCAGCGAGTTCCACATCAATCCAAGCGACGAAACCATGCAAATGATAAAAGGCGAGATGCGCTTGCACTACCGGACCGCGGACGGCAAAGAAGCGGTCGCCATGATTCCCGAAGCCGCGATTATTTATACGCCGGCGGGAACTCCCCATTCACCGCGCTTTTCACCCGACGCGTTCGCGCTGATCTCCGAGCGCAAGCGGCGCGCCGGCGAGATCGATCGCTTTCATTGGTACTGCGCCAACTGCGATCAATTTTTGCACGAAGAAAAATTCATCGTGCACGATTATGCGGAAGATCCGGTCTCGAAGGCCTATAAAAATTTTTTCGACAGTAAGGGATTCCGGACCTGCAAAAAATGCGGCGATGTCATGCCTGCGCCGGATAAATTGTAGGCGTGAACGTTTTCGTGCCCGTGAGGCGCGATGCAAGCGATCCCAGGGAGTTCGACTTGAACCTTGAATGATAACCGTGAAACTTCGCCGGGTCCGGTCTGCCGGAACGAATTACACAGAACGTCACCTAGCTACTTGAGAACCGGCGCCGCACCGATCATCATGAGTAGAACCGAAGGTTCGTATCGAAGGATTGAACAGCTTGAACGTTTTGAACCCCTAAATATTCAGCTCCTTCGACCGATCATATTCGTGCCGCGCGCCAGCCACCGCGCCCTTCTGCGGAAATAAACTATCGAGCGTCGCCAAGTCGCTGGCCGTGAGAACCACGTCTGTAGCCCGGGCATTTTCTTCCAGGTGTGCGATTTGCCGTGTCCCCGGGATCGGCACGAAATTTTGCCCCTGATGAAGAATCCATGCCAACGACAACTGCGCGAGCGTAATACCTTTGTTAGCGGCGAATTTTTCCAGTTTGCCCAATAATTCCATATTGTGCGGTAAATTTTCGGCGGAGAGACGCGGCGCTCTTCGCCGCCCATCCCTTTCGCCGAGGCGGGCCGTATCGCGGACGGCTCCCGCAAAGAAACCGCGGCCGAGCGCGTAATAGGAAATAAAGCCGATGCCCAGCTCTTTGAGCGTAGGAATTGTGTCGCTCTCGTAATCGCGGGTCCAAAGGGAATATTCGCTCTGCACAGCGGTGATCGGGTGAACCGCGTGAGCGCGGCGAATCGTTTGCGGCCCGGCTTCGCTCAAGCCGAGGTGGCGCACCTTTCCCTGCTGCACGAGCTTGGCCATTGCGCCAACGGTCTCTTCAATCGGTACTTTCGGATCGACGCGGTGCAGATAGTAGAGATCGATATAATCGGTCTGCAGTCGCCGCAGCGAATTCTCACAAGCCCAGAAAACATATTCCGGCTTTCCTTCCACTTCACGGCCAGCCGCCCATGGCTGCCCGCGCAGATTACCAAACTTGGTCGCGAGCACCACCGCGCTGCGTTTGCCTTTGAGCGCTGTAGCGAGAACCTCTTCGTTGTTGCCGTTGTTGTGATCCGCGGTATCGATGAAATTGATGCCGATCTCGATCGCCCGGTGTAAAACTGCGAGCGCTTGTCTCTCGTCTTCGCGATCCAGCTTGCCTTGAAATGGCGGACAGCCATAGCCGATCGCGGACACTTTCAAACGATCTTTACCGAGAAACCGGTACTGCATGGTTTGGTTTGGTCGAAAACCCAGGGCGCAGCATGCTGCGCCCTGGAGTTCTCATTTCGCAGCACAGCGAGAAATCCTTCTTGGATTCCTGACATTTGCTCGGGATGACGGGCTGAAGCCCGT
>Ga0207691_10004054_pt1 | contig 14203 bp, 9 predicted proteins | sample KBSM13metaG_FD_184327 | JGI IMG/M metagenome (GOLD analysis project Ga0207691, IMG submission 184327) | Miscanthus rhizosphere microbial communities from Kellogg Biological Station, Michigan, USA - KBS M1-3 metaG (SPAdes) (version 2) | ecosystem: Host-associated > Plants > Roots > Rhizosphere >... | reverse complement strand
CAGCTCAACTTCCTGGCGCCGACCATCAGCGGTCTCACCACGCCAACCATCGGGTCGACGACTGTGCCCTCGGTGACACTGGGCAATCCGGAGCTGGCGCCGTACCGTGCGAAGAACCTCGACCTGTCCTGGGAGTGGTATTTCACGGAAGGCGGCTTGTTGTCGGTCGCGGTGTTCAACAAAGACGTAACGAACTTCCCGCAGACCGTTTCATCGGACGCTACGCTGGCCGAACTGCTTCCGCCTGATCAGTACGCAGCCACGCTCCAGACCCTGACGCCGCAACAGGTGGCATGGGTTGTAGGTGGCGGCAGCGGCGGTGGCCCCGGCCTGTATGGCGTCCGGCAATTCCGCGACTCACCGGGCGGCGAGATCGAAGGCTACGAGCTCAGCTATCAGCAGGACTTCACCTTCCTTCCGAGCTTCTGGAAGAACTTCGGCGTGCAGGCGAACTACACACACCTGACCTCGGAACTCGAGTACATCGTCGACCCAGGCAATACGCTGGTGACGGCGACCACGCCGGCGCGACCGCAGGTCACGTCCCCCGGACCGTTTACGGGTGCGTCGCCGGACTCGGCAAACTTCACGCTGTACTACGAGACGCCGAAGTGGAGCGCGCGCGCTTCCTACGCCTACCGTTCGGCGTACGTGAGCCAGTATCCGATTGCCGCTGGCACTTGCGATCCTGGCGTCTGTGATGCTCCCCTCGTGAACGACTTCCTGGGCAGTCTCGCCACGCGCAACATCGATGCGAAGGTGACCTGGCAGGCGACGGACTACCTGTCGATCTCGATCGAAGGCCTGAATCTCACCAACCAGACCGAAGATCGCTGGGCCTACCAGGATGAGCCGCTGGTCACCCAGTACTCGAGCACGGGCCGTCAGATCTTCGCGGGCTTCCGTCTGAGCCTCTGATAGCTGGAATCCACTCCGTGGCGCGGGCAGACAGCCGCCGCGCGCACCCCGCCGCACCGGGTTGCGCGATCGACTGTTCTGCCTCGCGCCGGGATACCGCAAACACCTGAAATTTACGGAAAACTGTGCGCGGTTCGATGCCGGGCACAGGGGTCGCCGGGGCACACTTCTGAGTGGCCCAAAAATGCACGTGACGCAGTTCACGTTATGACCCGCACTACGAACCCGGAAACCAGAACCAGAAACCGGCAATCGCCGCTGCCCGTGATAGGCGCGGTGGTCGCGATCATTCTCGTGGTTTTCTACGGCTGGTCGCAGCGCGGTTGGCTGGCCAACGTCACCGACATCGAGTCGCGCGACGTCGACATGCAGAGCCAGCAGTTGCAGCGTGGCTTCGCGACCGAGCTGCAGGATTTGTATACCGCGATGGGTGACTACGCGATCTCCACCGAGACCGCGGAGTTCGCGCGTGGCAATCGCCCGGATTTCCTTTCGAAGTCACTCAACGCCGCCGCGCTGGTGCGGCTCGACATCGACACGTTCCTGGTGCTCGACCGCAATCTCGACACCCGTGCGTCGCTCGCGCTCGATTCCTCGGCCGTGCAGGAGTACGAGATTCCGCCCGACCCGGAACTGCTGGCGGCGGTGAAGCAGGCCGTGACTTCCGGACAGCTCAATACCAACACCGACAGCCTGAGTGGCATCGTGCAGCGCGCGCGCGGACCTGCGCTGTTCGCGGTACGGCCGATATTCGACAGCACGGGTACCGGCCAGCCGCATGGCTGGCTCGCTTTCGCGCGCGCTTTCACGCCAGCAGTCGTGGAACGCATGGGCCGTTTCTCGCCGTGGCCGGTCACTGGCTACCCGGTGTCGAACCTGGATCGGGCCGGCGTCCCCGAAGAGGTGCGCGAGTGGGTGCGCCAGTCGCCGCTGACTTCCAACCTGAAGACTCGCACGGCGGGCCAGAATCACCTGAACGGCTATCTGATCCTTCGCGACCAGGTCGGCTCACCCATCTGGCTGGTGCAGATCGAGATTCCGCGCAGCGCGTATGCGCAGGCCACGCGCACGACGCTCTACCAGACCATCCTGCTAGGGCTGCTGATCGGCGGATTCACTATCGTTGCCGTGCTGCTGGTGGCGCGTTCGCGTCGACTCAATGCCGACCGTTTGTCGCTCGAGTCGCGCTATCGCGCCATCATCGAGCAGGCGCAGGACGGATTGCTGGTGGCCGATGCGCGCACCGGTGAGATCGTGGACGCCAATCCCGCCGTACAACAGCAGCTCGGCTTCACGCTGGACGAGCTGCGAGGCCGATCGGTGTTGTCAGTGCTGCGCGGCCCCAACGATTCACAGGATCCCGTCATCGCGACGCTGGCGCGTGTGGAGCCAAGCCGCGGCATCGAGCTCGTGCAATGGCTGAAGGACGGCCGCCAGATGGACGTCGAAGTGAGCTGCGTGCCCATCGAATCGCGCGACCGCCGCCTCGTGTCGTATTTGATGCGCGATCTGTCGGAACGCAAGAAAGCGCAGTCGCAACTGCTCGCCAACCAGCAGCGGCTCGACAAGCTGGCCAACCACGATCATCTGACGGGCATGCCAAACCGCCTGTTCCTGCAGGCCCACCTGCCCGAAGCCATCGCGCGCTGCCAGGAGACGGGTCAGATGCTCGCGGTGCTGTTCCTGGACCTCGACCGCTTCAAACACATCAACGACTCGCGCGGTCACGAAGTGGGTGACAAGCTGCTGCAGGAAATCGCCAAGCGCATCAGAGCGGCAGTGCGTCCGGCCGACATTGTGGTACGCATGGGCGGCGACGAGTTCGTCGTCGTACTGCACAAGGTCCATTCCCCCGATGAAGTGGCCGTTGCGGCCACACGCATCAACGAAGTGCTCTCCGCGCCGGTGATGATCGACGGGCGCGCCCTGGTCGCCACCGTGAGTATTGGCGTAAGCCTGTATCCGCGCGACGGCGCGTCGATGGGCGAGCTGCTCAAGCATTCGGACACGGCGATGTACCAGGCGAAGGATCTCGGGAGAAACAACTTCCAGGTGTTCTCGCCGCAGATGGACCGCGAGCTGAAGGAACGCGTGACTGTCGAATCGTCACTGCGCGTGGGGCTCAAGCTCAATCAGTTCGACGTGCACTACCAGCCCATCATCGACATCCATTCGCGGCGCGTCGCCGGCCTCGAGGCCCTGCTGCGCTGGAAGCATCCGACGCAGGGATTTGTACCGCCGGATCGCTTCATCGAAGTGGCCGAGGAAACCGGCCTGATCATTCCCATCGGCCAGTTCGTGCTCGACCGCATCGGCACCGACATCAACCGGTGGCGCGAGCAGGGCGCGCACCTCGTGCCTGTGAGCATGAACGTGTCGGCCGTGCAGCTCGAGCGCACCAAGCTGCGCGAGCTCATCCAGCAGGCCATGTCCAGGAATCGCATCGGGCCGCAACTCATCCAGCTCGAGCTCACCGAAGGGTCGCTGTTCGAGACTCGCAGCGGCGAATTCCGCGAGGATGCGCTCGCGGCATTGCGTGACCTGGGTGTGAAAATCGCCATCGACGATTTCGGTACTGGCTACTCGAGCTTGTCGTACCTGAAGCGCTGGCGCGTCGACTCGCTGAAGATCGACCGGAGTTTCGTGCGGGAAATCGCCACCGATCCTTCCGACCACGCCATCGTGAGCGCGATCGTTGCCATGGCGCGCAGCCTCAACATCACGGTCGTCGCCGAGGGCATCGAGACCTGGCAGCAGCTCGAGATCCTTCGCAACATGGGTTGCAGCCTGGCGCAGGGATTCCTGTTCGCCAAGCCATGCCCGGCCGTCGACGCGCTGCGTTATCTGCGCGTTGAGCCGCTGGATCTTCTCGAGTCGAACTGGGAAACGTCCGACCCACTCGCTCAAACCGGTTAGCTCTGAAATTGGGGACATTCCTCATTTGCTAGGAAATGAGGAATGTCCCCATTTCTGAAATACTCCGACCTGTCCGTTTTCGTTGGTTCGTGGTCTGGAGGATTCATGGGGCGAGGCTCATTGGTCGCGGTCGCGAGTTTCATTGCATCCGCCGTTGCTGGCGCGGCCACCGCGCCCGACACCGGGCGCGAGAGCCTGCACGCCACGCTGTGGATGCAGGTGGCGCCGGAATATCGAGCCATCACCGAACAGGTGTACCAGCTGGCTGAAGAGCGCATCGCGGCGCCTTCGCGAGGCAGCGCGGCGCTCGAGCAGTGGAGCGTTGCCGAGGAGGTGCTTGCTCGCCTTCCCACCGCCGTGGTGCTCGATCTCGACGAGACCGTGCTCGACAACACCGTGTACCAGGCGCGCCTGCTGCGCGACGGCACTTCGTACAACGCGAAAACCTGGGGCGAATGGGTCGGTGCAGCCGAAGCCGAGGCCGTGCCCGGTGCGCGCCGGTTCATCGCCAGGGCGCGCGCGCTCGGGCACACGGTTTTCTACATCACCAATCGCGACTGCACGACACCAGCTCCCACGGCGACCGATCCCTGCCCGGCGAAGAGCGCCACGCTTCGCAACCTGGTGGCGCTGGGCATCGATCCCGCGCCCGATCCGCAACGCCTGCTGCTGCGCGGCGAGCGCCCCGAATGGAACACCAGCAACAAGTCGTTGCGGCGTGCATCCATCGCCACTAACTACCGCATCGTGGCGCTCGTTGGTGACGACCTCGGCGATTTCGTCGATCCGCAGGTCTATGCGGGTGACCGCGAGCGGCTCGAGCCGCGCTTCGGCGATTCCTGGTTCCTGCTCCCCAACCCCATCTACGGCTCCTGGACCAAGGGCTTCGATACGGTCGAGCAGAAATACGCGGCGCTGCACACCGGCGACGTGGTGCTCGAGCTGCCTGGAGGCGGACCCTGGCAGGGCAAGGAAACCCGCGTGCGCATCGCGAGCTGGAACGTCGAATACCTGATGACACCCGCCACGCACCTCGCGCTGCGTAACAATTGCGCGGAGAACGGCGGCATGGTCGGCGGCGATGATCGCACGCTGCCCTGTGCCATCACCAAGCGCGAACCGCGCAATGCGGGCGACTACACCTCACTGCGCAACTACGCGACGCAGCTGCGCGCCGACATCGTGGCTCTGCAGGAAGTCGATGGGCCGGAGGCCGCGGCGCAGGTGTTCCCGGGCTACGATTTCTGTTTCAGCTCGCGCGCGCACGTCCAGAAAAATGGCTTCGCGATTCGCCGCGGCTTGCCGCATCGATGCGAGCCCGAATACGAGCCACTATCGCTCGACAATGCCGTGCGTCGCGGCGTGGTGGTCACCTTCTTCCCCGGCACGGTGAATGAATTCCGGCTGATGTCGGTGCACTTGAAGTCCGGGTGTCCCGCGGGCCCGCTCACCGCACCCGGGCGCAACTGCGACCTGCTCTCGAAGCAGGTGGCGCCGCTTGAAGCGTGGATCGAAGGTGAAGCGAATGCCGGTCATCGATTCGGCTTGCTGGGCGATTTCAATCGCAGGTTCAGCATCGAGAAGGGCCCGGCGCGCGATCCGCAAGGGCGCCAGCTCAACGTCTATGCCGAACTCGACGACGGTATCCCCGCCGCTTCGAAACTCAGCAATATCACGAGCGCCGCGAAATTCACGCCCTGCACGAAGGACAGCGAGTACCGCGAGTTCATCGACAACATCCTGCTGGGCCGCGATCTTGCGAAGAGTGTCTTGAAGAAGTCTTTCGTGCGCGTGGTTTTCAATGATGATGATGCGAAGACTCACTGGCTTTCGGATCACTGTCCCGTGGGCATCGAGCTCCGTCTGAACTGACGTCGATCCACACCAGGCGGTGATCCGAGCTCGGGGGCGGTCGGTCACCCCACACCAGCGCGGCGGTCGGTTCGGTTTGCGCCGGCCAGAATACGCCGCCCGCGCAGACGGGCAGCCCCTTCGACGGCAGTAGATAGTCCACGCGCAGGTTGCCGGCGACACGATCGTTGAAGTCTGCGGTGTCGTAGCGCGGGTCGCCGCGTTGCCCGGCGTTGGCGCCGCCCTGCGCCAGGCTCGCTTCGATGGCGCCGCCGCTCTGCGGCACGAACTGCGAATTCAGGCGTGGATTGCCGATGAGTGCATCGATCGCGTCATTCAGGCTGGCGCCGTCGACCGGATCGGAATTCTGGTCGCCCATGATGATGAAAGCCTTGCCCTTGAAACCGCCGCGTCCGCCCTGGTCGTCGCGAATGTATCCGGACTTCCCCTTCGTCAGGTAGTCATTCCAGAAGCGGATTTCATCGTGATTGCGCCTGCCGTTGCGGTCTTCTGCGCCATCGAAGGCGGGCGGCGTCGGATGACTTGCGAGCAGATGCAGCGTGACGCGGCCGATGCGCACCGGCAAATCCCAATGGCTCTTCGACGACAAGGGCAGCACAGCGAGCATTGCTTGCGAATACCAGTCCGCGGCCGCCGGCGTCGCCACATCATCGGGCAACAGCGCGCCCGGCACGTCGCGCCACAGCAATTTGCGGAAGGTGCGTGCGCCTTTTCCTTCGATCGGAAATCGCGACACCACTACCATGGCGTACTGCCCCGGAAACTCTCCGAAGCCCAATGCATCGCCGCCTCCGCCAGCGCTGCCATTTCGATCGAAATCGAATCCGGACGGAACTCCGGTGTTGGATTCGGCCAGGAAGCTGTAGGCGAATTCGAGCGGTGCGGCGCCGTTCTGCGAGCGCGCGAGATAGTTAGCCTTAAAGGCGCGCAGGCTCTCGCCGGCCGCGTCGAAGTCGAACTCCTGCAGCAACAGGATGTCTGGCCGCACGCGCTGGATGATCTCGGCAACCGCACGCGCCTGCACGTCGTCAGGCGTGGCGAGGTCACGGCGCAGATCGCCCTCGCCGGCGCGGTTGAGACTGCAATTGAAGGTGGCGATGCGGATGAGGCCGGGTGGCCGTTCCGCGGCGGCGGCGGGCAGAGTGCCCGCCGCCGCGACGATCAGCAATGCGAGGACGTTGCGCACGTCCAGCGGCAAGTTCAGAAGTCGAAGCGGAGCGACGCGACCACGGTGCGCGGAGCACCGATGGAGAAGAAGCCCACCGAGGTGCCGCCCGCGCCCGAGCTGATGTTGCCGAAGTACTCTTCGTCGAGCAGGTTGATCACGTTCAACTGGAACTCGCCCCTCTCGAAGCCGGGCAGTCCGAAGCCCCACTTCAGATCGAGATCGACCACGGTATAGCCCGGCGCGATTTCATCATTGAGGTCGGTGGAGTAGCGATCACCGACCTTCTTGGCCTGCAGGCCGATGTCCAGGTCATCGGTCACCGCCAGATCCATGCGCGCGGCATAGGTCCACTCGGGCGTCTCCACCAGCTGCTTGCCGTCGAGGGCGGGATTGAAACTGCCCTGGAGCTCGCTGTCGTTGAACGAGGCCGAGGCCGTGAGCGTCACCAGCTGGCCGAAGCGATGTCCGATCTGAGCATCGAAGCCCTGGACCTTCACGTCGCCCACATTGCGGTCCAGGCTGAAGCCTTCGACGGCGTCGAACGTCGTCACGATGCGGTTGGTGTAGTCGATGTAGTAGAGCGCGAGCGAGGCGATGTTGGTCGGATGATTGAGGCGCCAGCCGAGATCGTAGGACTTGGTCATCTCGGATTCCGGCGTCGGGCGCGTGATTTCCGTTTCGCCCGGGTCACGATCCGTTGCATACAGATTGTCGGTGCGCGGTGCCGACAGGCCTTCTGCGTACGACAGATAGAACATGTGATGGTCCCACGGCCGGAAGGACAAACCGGCGTTCGGCAGGACGTCGTCGAACTCCACGTCTTCGCTGTACGGCGGGATGAATTCCACGGCCGGCGTCATCGCATTGGCCGGCGGAACAAACGTCACGTTGCCGTTCGGAAGTGTGGTGAGTGGCGCGCGCGAGGTGCACAAAACGCCGCCCGCCGCTCCGATGGTGCCCGAATTGCCGCTGCCGCCGTTCGGCGTGTAGCAGTACTGGTTGAGCGCGCGCTTGAAAAACGGCGCGCGCACGCCAAGGGTGGCGACGAATTTGTCTTCCATGAACTGCCCGCGATACTCGAGCGCGTACTGGTTCAGCTCGGCCTCCGAGTAACGATCGCGGCCACGGATGATGTCCCCGTCGGCTGCATAGGTGCGATCGCCTTCGCGGCCCGCGAACACGTCTTGCGGCTGGCCGTCGGCGAAATCCATCGGGCCCCACTGCGCAGTCTGGCGATGCTGCGCAAGATCGTAGGTGTACGCGAAGCGCATGCGCTGCGTGTCCGTGAGATCCCAGATCAGCGACGCGGTGGCGCCGTACCGATTGGTGTTGGTGGTGTTCGGCGTATAGAAGCGCACGGTGTCGAGCAGATCGCCGTCGCCGTTCAAGTCCACGCCCAGCGCGCTGGAGTTGCCGCGCACGCGAACGTCGGACGAGGTGGGATTGGCGGTCTCCGCGATTGCGGTGGTGCCACCGCCGTTCGCCAGCGTGTACTGATACGACGGATCGAACGTCAGGATGAATCTCTCGCCCAGGTGCCACAGCGACTGGATGCGAACGTTCCCGGTGTTGGACGGGTTGATGCGCACGCCATAGAAGTTGGTGCAGCTCGAGGTATTGGCAGGGTTGTCGGTGGCCGGCAGCGTCGGCGTGCCCGGCACCGTCGTCGCGTTCTCGTTGTCGATGACAGCGGCGGTCGGCGTGTCGCGCGTACACACGTCGAGGTTGTCGTAGTCGCGGCCGAACAGCTCGAAGTTGGCTTTGCTGGTGGTGCGGTAGAAGGCGTTGCGATTTTCGTTGTAGTGGAAACCGGCCGAGATGAAGTTCCCGTTCTCGAAGTCCTGGCGAATGACCGCGTTGACCTGTTTCTTCTCGAGCTCGCCCGGGCCCTTGAACTTGTCGTAGTTCTGATAGGAGCCCGCAATGAACGCCTTGGTGGCCCAGGGGCCGAACTCGCCCGAGTCCAGGCGCACGAACGCGCGCTTGTAATCGAAATCGCCGCCCGACACCACGACCTCGCCGCCGAATTCGTCGGTGGGCTTCTTCGTCTTGTAGGCCACCGTGCCGCCAGTCGCTGACGCCGTGGGGCTGTCTACGTCGGTCGTCCCGAGGTTCACGTCGACGCGGTCGACGAGCTCGGCGTCGAGCATCTGGTTGGTGAACAGCGCGTAGTTGCCGGAGTCGTTGAGCGGCACGCCGTCGAACGTGACCGAGATGCGTGAGCCGTCGAAGCCGCGGATGCGCAGGTTGCCGCCGGAGGTTCCGAACGGATCGCTGTTGGTGAAGTTGACGCCCGGAATCTGATTCAGCCCCTGGAACAGGCTCTGGCCCGAAAGCTGGGACTCGAGATATTCGCCTGACAGCGTGACGCGCGACTTGGGCGCGGTCTGGTCGTTCATGATGCCGATGGTGCGCACCTTGGTGGCCGACACGACCACTTCGGACATGTCTTCTTCGATCGCTTCGGAGCCAGATGATTGTGCGAGCGCGTTCTGCGCGCCGCCGGCACCTAACACGACGAGGGCAGCAAGCGACCACTTGTGGAATCGGAGCAACATCGCTCCGTTGACTTTACGCATGGGGTGTCTCCGGTTAATTGCGCGGCCATCTCGGTGACCATGCGCGTTTTGTGGAGTACACGTTAATGACATGACGTGAGAGTTACAACCAAAAATGATGTCGTTGCGGCGCGTACGCAACATGAGAACCGTCGTGGGGCAGGATTCGCCCGAGTGCTCTCCCGCAGCGCATGTACAAATCTTGAGCAGTTGCGACGGGCGGGGCGCGAATCCCTCAGGCAGGAATCTTTGCGCCGGCAAGAGCTTGCGAAAAATGCCTGCGGCACAGTGGTACGTATCGCTCGTTGCCGCCAATTTCTATCTGCGCACCTTCGCGTTCGGCGGTGCCATCGGCCTTGACACGCACCACCATGATTGCCTTGCGACCGCAATGGCAGATGGTCTTGATCTCGACGACATTGTCGGCCCACGCCAGCAGCTGTGCGCTGCCAGGGAACAGTTCGCCGCGAAAGTCGGTCCGCAGTCCGTAACACAGCACGGGAATGTTGAGTTCGTCGACCACGGCGCCGAGTTGCTTCACCTGCGCAGGCGTCAGGAATTGCGATTCATCGACCAGCACGCAGGCGAGTTGGGCACGTTGATGCTCGGCAGAAATCTGGGCGCGCAGATCGAGCTCAGGATAGAAGTGCAGGGCTTCCCGTTCGATGCCAATGCGCGAGTGAATGAGACCCCCGTCGCGGTGGTCGATCCTCGCCGTGTAGAGCAGCGTGCGCATGCCACGCTCTTCGTAGTTGTGGCTGGCCTGCAGCAACGCGGTGGATTTTCCCGCGTTCATGGTCGAGTAATAGAAGTAGAGCTTGGCCATGCGCGTTCCGCCTTACGAAACTAGATGAGCTTGATTTCCCGCAGTCGCTCCTGCAGGAAATCATGCGCATTGATTGGCACGGGGAACTGGTCGGGATGCTGCGAATCGATGTACTGCGGCAGCGTCTTGATGAGGAAGTCGGGGTTGAAGTGCAGGAAGAATGGCAGCGAGTAGCGCGCGTTGGTGGCGCGCTCGCGCGGCGGATTCACCACGCGATGCGTGGTGGAACGCAGATGACGATTGGTCAACCGCTGCAGCATGTCGCCCACGTTGCACACCAGCGTGCCCGGCGCCGGGTTGATGGGCAGCCACTCGCCCTTGCGCGACAGCACTTCGAGCCCGGGTTCCTCGGCACCTAACAACAGCGTGATGACATTGATGTCCTCGTGCGCGCCGGCGCGCACCGAAGGCGTGGGCTCGGGCGGCATCGGCGGGTAGTGGATGACCCGCAGAATGCTGTTGCCGAGATTTACCTTATCGTCGAAGAAATCCGCCGGTAGCGCGACCGAGCGCGCGATGGCCGAAAGCAGCCGCAGGCCAAGCGCATCGAAGGCTTGGTACAAGCCGAGCGTAGACTCGCGAAAATCCGGGATGCCATCCACCCAGATGTTAGGCGCCATGAGCTGCGTGAAAGGATGGCCCGCGGGCAACTCCCTGCCGACGTGCCAGAACTCCTTGAGATCGTGATACTTGGCGCCCTTGGCGGTTTCAATGCCGAACGCGGTGTAACCTCGCGCGCCGCCGCCGCCCGGCACCCTGTAGCGGAGTTTCTCGGCTTCAGAAAGCGCGAAAAACCGTCGAAAACACTCGAGGCAACGATCGATGAGCTGCTTGTCGATCCCATGATTCTCGATGATGACGAAGCCGAATTCCTCGTAGGCTGCAGAGATGTCGTGCGCGAACTGGGCACTCTCGGACTGGCGCGCATCGAGTGTTGGAACGGTGTCAGGCATGGGCGGGCTATTGTGCCTACCGCCTTCGGGATGTAGAAGTCGGTTATGCAGGGTGGGAAATTCCGGGGCCGCAGCGGTCCTTCGCAGTGTGCCAGCGCCATTTTGATGGTTCGCCCTAAACACTTCGGCTTCAACTCGCAGACCGCCGGGACCAATCGGTTCCAACAGGCCGGTACAGAAGACCGTGTTGTCTCCCATGAAGTCGCGCAGCGGGCGCTGCGCGAATTCGACGCTTTCGCCGCGGCGCTGGCCGCGGAGGGAGTCGGTGTCTGCGTGGTGGCGGACTCCGACGCCCCGCCCAAACCCGACGCCGTTTTCCCGAACAACTGGGTGAGTTTCCACGCCGACGGCACCGTGGTGCTGTATCCGATGTACGCCGAGAACCGTCGCACGGAGCGCCGCACCGAAGTCGTCGACGCGGTGGTGCGCGAAACCGGATTCAAAGTGCGCCGCATCCTCGATCTCACCGGCCATGAGAAATCGGGGCGATTCCTCGAAGGCACTGGCAGCCTGGTGCTGGACCATACGACACGCGTGGCCTACGCCTGCCGTTCGCCGCGCACCGACCAGGCGGTGGCGCAGGAATGGGCGCGCGAGATGGGGTATGAGCTCGAATTGTTCACGGCCACCGATGAGTCCGGCACGCCCATCTACCACACGAATGTGGCTCTGCACGTGGGAACACGCATCGCGGTGGTGGCGCTCGACGCGATCGCACCGGCGGACCGCGCCCGCATCAGCGAACGCCTGGCTGCTTCGGGGCGCGAAGTCCTCGAGATCGATCACGCCGAGATGCGCGCTTTCGCGGGCAACATGCTGGAGGTCGGCAGCTGGGACGAGTACCTGGGCGACTTCAACATCCTGGTGATGTCCGAGACGGCACGGCACGCACTCGCCACGTCCAAGTACAAGCGCCTCTATGCGTCGGTGGACGCGGTGCTGGCGGTGCCCATCGAAATAATTGAACGCCACGGGGGCGGCAGCGTCCGATGTATGCTCGCGGAAATTTTCCTGGCCTGAGATCCGCCGCGCGCGATGGAATTGCCACTCAAGATTCTGCTTGCCTATCTTCTGGGCTCCATTGTCGGCAGCCTCGTCGTGGGCAAGGTGGCTGGCGGCGTCGACATCCGCAAGCTGGGCAGTGGCAATGCCGGCGGCACCAACGCACTGCGTACCCAGGGACCGGTATTCGCGATCTGGGTCATCATCATCGACATCGCCAAGGGCTGGGTCGCAGCCGCCGTGTTGCCGGGCCTCGCGCTGCCCGCGGTTGCGCCGGCGCCCGCGATCCAGGCGGCGTGGCTGCCGCCGGTGTGCGCCTTCGCCGCCATCCTCGGCCATGTATTTCCCGTATGGCACGGCTTTCGCGGCGGCAAGGGCGTGGCCACGCTCGTCGGCGCGTTCGCCGGCATCGAACTCGTGCTACTGGTGCCACTGTTTGCCACCTGGTTCAGCGTGGTGACGATCTCGGGGTTCGTCGGTCTCGCCTCGATCATCGCGGCGTGCGCCATTCCGATCTATCTACTGATGCGTGACGGCGCCGTGCTGTCGCCGGTCATGGGGTTCGCGCTGGCCTGTGCGTTGCTCGTCATCTATACCCATCGCGGCAACGTTCGGCGCATGCGCGCCGGCACAGAACCGCGCGCACGCCGGCTGTGGCTGTTCGGGCGCGGCCGCACGTGAACTCCACGCCACCGCCAGGCCCGTTGCCGCAGCGCGTGTTCCAGCGTCTCGACGACCAGGCGTTCCAGTCGGGCGAAGCGCTCGCCGCGGACCTGTCGGTCACCCGCGCGGCGGTGTGGAAAGCGGTGGAGCAGCTGCGCGAGATGGGCGTCGAACTCGACGCGCAGCCCCACAAGGGATATCGGCTCGCACCGGGCGTGAGCGCGCTGTCGGTGGAACGCATCCAGGCGCTGTTGCCCGCGGAGGTCCGCGGGCGTATCGAAGCCTTGCTGGTGGAATGGACGCTCGCGTCCACCAACTCGAAGTTGTTAGAAGCACTGCCGCCGGGCGCGGGCCGCGCGGCAGTGGTGGTCGCCGAGAACCAGACCGATGGCCGCGGGCGGCGCGGCCGCGGCTGGGTCGCGCCTCCCGGAGGCGCCATCTGTCTGTCGCTGGCCTGGCAATTCCCCGAAATGCCCACCGACCTTTCGGCGCTGTCGCTGGTGGTGGGTTTGAGCGCCGTGAACGCGCTGGCGGCGCTGAAAGTGCCCCACGTGCAGCTCAAGTGGCCCAACGACCTCATGACCTCGGGCGGCAAGCTCGGCGGCATTCTCATCGACATGCAGGCCGAGTCGGGCGGACCTGTGCACGTGGTAGTCGGAATCGGTCTCAACGTGGTCCTCGATGATGCCACGCGCGAGGCCGTGAAGGCCCTCGGCGCCATTGCCGATGACCTTCGAGCGCATCACACGCCAGTGCCGAATCGCAACGCGATCGTCGCCGAGCTGCTTGCCCATCTGATCCCTGCGCTCGAAGAATTTCCGCTTCACGGCCTGACACCTCACCTCGACAACTGGCATGCCTGCGACGCGTTGCGCGAGCACGAGGTGCGCGTGGAAAGCGCCGGAGAAATCATTGGTGGCGTAGCGCGCGGCATCGACGCACATGGCGCCTTGCTGGTCGAGACACCCACGGGCGTGCGACGCTTCGTCTCAGGTGAAGTCACGGTACGCGTCGAACGATGAGCACGTTGTTGGTCGACATCGGCAATACGCGCGTCAAGTGGGCCACCCTGCGCGATGGGCGGCAGGGCAGCATGCGCGCCGCGGCGCATGAAAACTCAGGGTTGGCGCTACGTGCGCTGGTGCGCAGTGCGCCGCGCGACGTGAACCGCGTCATTGTCGTCAGCGTCGTGGACGAAGCGTTATCCCACGTACTCGACACCGCGGCGCGCCGTCGTTTCGGCATCATGCCCGAATACATCCGGTCGACCAGGCGCGCGCACGGCGTCACCAACAGCTATCGCGATACCTGGCGCCTGGGGGCAGAC
>Ga0207691_10004052_pt1 | contig 14205 bp, 9 predicted proteins | sample KBSM13metaG_FD_184327 | JGI IMG/M metagenome (GOLD analysis project Ga0207691, IMG submission 184327) | Miscanthus rhizosphere microbial communities from Kellogg Biological Station, Michigan, USA - KBS M1-3 metaG (SPAdes) (version 2) | ecosystem: Host-associated > Plants > Roots > Rhizosphere >... | reverse complement strand
AGGGGTGCGTCGGCCCAGCAGAAGCGCACGCGTGTCGCCTTTTCGGGAGCCGAATCTTCCAGGCTCACGATGCCACCCTCACCCAGTTGCGCGCGCACGAAGTGGCAGCTCGCCTGTGCGTCACCGCAAAGCTCGAAACCCGCGGGATCCTTTGAGCCGATCACGGTGAGCCCGCCGTCGAAGTCACCGAGCGTCACTTCCACGCCGGTGGTCGTGCGCCGAACCGCCTTCGGCTGAGCGCCCGAGGCGGACAACTTCTCGCCAAACGCCACGTGTCGCGCTGCGCGCGCCAGGCGCTTGCCCACGTCCAGCTTGTTGGTCGGATGAATGTCGTCGCGATTGCCGATGTCGATGGTCACCGCGAGACCGGCATTGCCATCGTCGAGCACCGCGCGCCGCTGTGCGTCGCGCAGCCGCGCCCAGCCACTATCTACCGGCGCGGTCGCGAGCGCATTCCAGTTCGCAAGCTGCACCACGAAGAACGGCAGCGGATAGCCGAACTGGCGGCGCCAGTCCGTGAACAGCATCTGCAGCTGCGACTGGTAGCGCTTCGCGTCATCGAGCCCGGCATTGGCTTCACCCTGGTACCAGGCCACGCCGCGCAGGCCGTAATTGCGCAACGGAGCGATCATGGCGTTGTAGAGGATGTTGATGCCGGCATACGGCTCCCACGGCGCGCGCGGCATGGGCGAAAGACCCGCCGGCGGAAGCTGGTATTCCCAGCCGGAGAGCGGCGCCACGCTGCCGTCGTCGAAGCGAACGCCGCGCGCGTCGCTGCGCCCATGCATGCCGCCACTGCCCCACATGTCGAAGACATTGACGGCAATGACGTTCTCGCCGGCCTTGAGTAGTTTGGCCGGTACACGGTACACGCGCTCGCCTTCACCCTCGCCACTGCCGATGGGCTGGCCGTTCACCCACACGAGATCGACATCGTCGATGACGCCGAGCGACACGGACGCCGCCTGCTTGGCCTGCGCGCTGCTGAGCTTCACGCGCGCGCGATACCACATCATGCCGTCGTATTCGGCCAGCTCCGCGACTCCCCAGTTCTCCCACTGAGTGAGCTCGGCCGGTGCCGGCTTCCACTCTCCCGTCGGAGTGCGACCCACCGCCCAGGGCTGAAGGCCGTGAGTTGCCGGCTGCTCCGTCCACCACTTCTGCCACTGCGCACCCCAATGAGCCGACGCACTGCCGGGGTTACGGTCGTATTCGGCCAGCAGGTCCAGCTTCGCGTCATTGCCGCCCAGCTGGCGCAGTGCCTGCTCGGACAGCCAGGTCTCGATGCGCGTGCCACCCCAGGAAGAATGGATGAGACCCTGGGGCACCCGAGTCGACTTCTGCAATTCGCGTGCGAAGTAATAGCAGACCGCCGAAAAATCCTGCGTGGTCGACGGACCCGCCACTTTCCATTCCGTCGGGTGCCGCAGGTCCGCGTTGGCGGCCGCCGCGACGTCGCGCGATATGGTGAGGTGGCGGATACCATCATTGGCGGAGTGCTGCACCTCGGAAGACGCGTTGGTGGAGTTGCGTACCGCAAATTCCATGTTGGACTGGCCGGAGCACAGCCACACGTCGCCCACCAGCACATCGTTCACCTGCTGCTGGCGCGTCGCAGTGCGCGCCACCAGCTGGTATGGGCCACCCGCGCGGAACGATGGCAGCGACACGGACCAGCGGCCCGAGGCATCCGCCTGCGTCTTGCGCGAGGCGCCGCTCATCGTCACCAGTACCTGTTCGTCGGCGCCTGACTGCCCCCAGACCTCGATGGGCCGGTCCCGTTGCAGCACCGCGTGATCGGAGAAGATCGCCGCCATCAGGGGTTCGTCGGACGCGCGCACCGGCGCGGCGGTGATCAAAGCGGCGGCGAACATCGCGCACGCCAGCCATTTTGTCGCGCCTGACAGCCGCGACACCGTTCGCTGTAACATTCCCCCTCCCTTATGCAAGAACAAATACTCGTACGTCACGACGTGGATCTCAAGGCGTTTCGCGAAGAGATCCTGCCCGCCGGGCGGCCCGTGGTTCTGAAGGAGCTGGTGAAACACTGGCCCGCGGTGCGCGCCGGGCGCGAGTCGCCGCGCGCACTCGCCGACTACCTGCGCGGCTTCGATCGTGGCAAACAAGTTGCAGTGCTCGAAGGGCCACCATCGATCCGCGGCCATTTCTTCTATCGCGAAGACATGCGCGGCATGAACTTCGAGCGGCGGCCGGCCACCATCAGCGCGACCATCGAGCGCCTGCTGGCGCAGGCCGGCGATCCGAATCCGCCCGCGCTCTACATCGAGTCGACGCCGACGCCCGAACATCTTCCGCCGTTCGCAGGCGAGAACATCAATCCGCTGCTACCGCCCGCCGTGACGCCGCGCGTCTGGATTGGCAACACGCTGGTGGTGCAGACGCACTTCGACCTGTCGAGCAATATTGCCTGCGTGGTCGGCGGCCGGCGGCGCTTCACGCTGTTTCCGCCCGAGCAGCTGCCGAATCTCTACGTTGGCCCGATCGAGTTCAATATCTCCGGCCCGCCCATCAGCATGGTGCCGCTCAGGAATCCGGACCTCGCGCGCTTTCCACGCTTCGCGGAAGCGCTGGCTTCCTCGCAGGTCGCGGAGCTGGGGGCGGGGGACGCGCTCTATATTCCCTTCGGATGGTGGCATCACGTCGAGGCGCTGGAGCCCTTCAACGTGCTCGCCAACTACTGGTGGAATGACGCGCGCCAGACCGGCTCACCCTTCGACTGCATGCTGCACGCCATCCTGTCACTGCGTGATCTGCCGCCCGAGCAACGCGCGGTGTGGCACACGCTGTTCGAACACTACGTATTCACGTCCGGAGATCAATCCCTCGCGCACCTGCCGCGCGAGCAGCGCGGGATGCTCGGCCCACCCTCACCCGAGCGCACACAGGCCATCCGCGCCATCCTCGCCCGCGCCTTCTCCCGCTAATGGGGACATTCCTATTTTCCGTTCATCGTGGTTCGCCTCGCGAAGCATTCCCTTGAACAGGAAAATAGGAATGTCCCCATTTCTCTTGTCGACGGTCGCGCGGGTGGGCAAGATCGTGCAGAGACTTACGAGGGACCGGACCATGGGGCAGTTTCGTGCCGCAATTATCGCCGTGTCGACGGCGCTGCTCGTCGCCTGTGGCGGCGGCGATGGTGGCGGCTCGTTTCCGCCGCCGGCGGGTGGTGGCGGTGGTGGTGGCGATGGAGGCGGATTGCCGCCGCCCTCGAGTGCACCCGCGCTCAAGACCAACCTGGCCGCACGTTACGGCGTCGTCAATTTTCCCGTGGGCGCCGCCATCGAGCCCGAGGCGACGACAGCCACCCTCGAGCGCGACATCCTGCTGAAGCACTTCAGCAGCATCACGGCCGAAAACGCCATGAAGCCGGACACGGTGTGGCCCAACAAGGCCGGCACCGGCGGCGCGACATCGCTACCGGCGGACACTCCCAACTTCGTCCCCGGCGACACGCTCGCCGCCTTCGCTTTCAACAACGGCTTGCAGCTTCGTGGACACACACTGCTGTGGTACCGGACGGCACCGACCTGGTTCTTCGCCGGCGATCCGGTCGGCGACCCGGTGACCTACCGCATCAACGTGCAGCACCGCCTGCGCGATTACATCTACGCCGTGGTCCAGCACTTCCCGAATGTGTACGCCTGGGATGTGGTCAACGAGGTGGCCAGCGATACACCCTTTGACCAAAATCCGTTTCGCACCAACAGCCCCTGGTATCTCGCCTACGGCGTGGGCGGCGGCGATCCCCGTGAGTACGTGCGCGACGCCTTCCTGTTCGCCACGCAGGCGCGCAGCCTGGCCGGCCGCAACAGCTCGAACATGAAGCTCATGTTGAACGACTACAACACCGAGTTGGCCGGCAAACGCGACAACGTGCTGCGGATCGTCCAATACGTCATGAACGCCGGCACGGGCGCCGACATCAATGGTGTCGGTCACCAGTTCCACCTGCAGCTCAACGCCGATGTCACGCAGGTGACGGCGGCGTTCGAGGCCGTCGAAGCGCTGTCGTCCACCCTGGTCAACCACGTGACCGAGCTCGACGTGTCCATCTACCTGGATCCGGGCGATTGCTTCTCGGCAGGTACCATTCCGCCCTGCATGGCCGACTACGGCGCCAACCCGCCGGCAAACGTGATGTCGCAGCAGGCCACGCTGTATCGCGAATTGTTCACCGCCTTCGACCGGCCCAGTGTTACCTCCGTCACCGCCTGGGGTGTGGCGGACAATCACACCTGGCTCAATAGCTGGCCGGTGACCCGCACCAACCGTCCGCTGCTGTTCGATACCGCCGGCAATCCCAAGTCGGCGTTCTGGGCGGTCGTGGACCCATCATTCGACATTCCGTAGGGAGAAAAGATGAGACGCATGCCTGGAGGCGCGGTCGCCGCCGCGTTGCTGTTCGGTGCGGGCGGCGCGCTGGCAGCCGGTGTCAGCATCACCGTGTCGAATCCGCTCGATGCTGCGCGCCCTGCGGCGGTGATCGCCGTTCCCTTTGCGTCGATCGCAAAGCTGGCGCCGGAGCTGCGCATGTACCACGTGGTGGTTCGCGACCCGAAGGGCCGCGTGCTCGCGTCGCAGATCACTAACTACCAGCACGATCATCACGGCGCCGTATACGACGACCTGGTGTTCTCGTACGACTTCGCGGCTGGCGAGAAACGCGCCGTGTTCACCCTGGAGCCGACCGCGACCGCCACGCCGCCCGACGCAGCCTGCGTCTACGCCCGTGTCGCCACCGAGCGATTCGGCGACATGGCCTGGGAGAATGACCGCATTGCGCATCGCATGTACGGCTTCGAATTGAACAGCCCGACGGCCGCGGCGGTCGGCGAGCGCCTGCGTGGCAGCGGCATCGACGTCTGGGGCAAGCGCGTCACCTACCCCATCATCGATCGCTGGTATGCCAAGGGACACGACCAGTTCCACAAGGACGGAGAAGGCGAAGGCCTCGACCTCTACAGCATTGGCGGTTCGCGCGGCGCCGGCGGCACCGGAGTCTGGGACGGCACGAAACTCTGGACCTCGGACAATTTCGTCGAGGCCACGGTGCTGTCGAACGGGCCGCGGCGCGCGGCCTTCAGGCTCACCTACACGCCGTGGGATGCCAGTGGCGGCGGCGACAAGGCTGAGGAGACCAAGCGCTTCACCGTCGACTGCGGCACCAACTTCGATGCGGTGGAGAGCACCTTCGATTTCGCGGCCGACGAGGCCACGGTCGGCATCGGGATCACCGAGCATCCGGCGGTGGAGGGTTTTCCCGCCGCGGTGCTCACGCGTGACCCGCAAGGCCGCTGGATGAGCTACTGGGAAGAAAACAAGGATGGCGGACTGGGCACCGCGGTGATCCTGGCCGCCGACGCGATCCCGGCGGGATTCGCGCACGAGGCACCCGAGAAATCGCCGGGCTATGGCAATCACCTGCTGCTGGTCAAGGCGCGTGACAACGCGCCGCTGCGCTATTTCACGGGCGCCGGGTGGAACAAGAGCGGCCAGTTCGCGGATCGCGCGGCCTGGGAGAGCTACGTGAAGGCGTTCGCGGCGGCAGTGGCCAATCCGCTGACCATCACGGTGAGCGCCAGACCGTGAAAGCGAGGGTCATCTTCGCCCTCTGCGGGTTGTTAGGCGCAGCGGCTTCGTTCGCGCAGAACCAGCATTTCGGCGACTGGCCCGCAGGCACCGACCCGAGGGAAGTCGGCAAGCGTGTGGCCGAGCGATTCATTCCCACGCCACACATGGAAATGCCTTCGCATGGCAATCGCGCATTGCACTACGCGCAGGTGGCCACCTGGGTGGGCGCGCTGCAGTTCGCGCTCGTGACCAGGGACGACGACCTGCGCCAGCGGCTCGTGGCCCGCTTCGATCCCTTCCTGCCCGTAGATGCGTTGCACGTGCCGCGCACTGATCACGTCGACGCGGCGGTGTTCGGACAGCTGCCACTCGAGCTGTACATGCAGGAGCGGCAGTTCCGCTATCGCAACATGGGGCTGGCCTTCGCCGATGCGCAGTGGGACAACCCGACACCTGATGGACTCACGGTGCAGACGCGCTGGTGGATCGACGACATGTACATGATCACGTCGCTTCAGCTGCAGGCGTATCGCGCCACCGGGGACGCGAAGTACCTGGAGCGCGCGGCGCGCGAGATGGTCGCGTACCTCGCCAAGCTGCAGGAACCCAATGGCCTGTTCTTCCACGCGCCCGACGTCAAACATTTCTGGGGCCGCGGCGACGGCTGGGTGGCCGTGGGCATGACGGAAATGCTGCGCGAACTGCCGGCGAAGCACAAAGCGCGCAAGCCCATCCTCAACGCATACAAAAAGATGATGGCCACGCTGCTTCAATACCAGGCGGACAGCGGCATGTGGCGCCAGCTCATCGACAACCCGCAGAGCTGGCCAGAGTCCTCCAGTTCGGCGATGTTCACCTACGCTTTCGTGAGCGGCGTGAAGAACGGCTGGCTGCCCGAAGAAACCTACGGTCCCGCGGCGCGCAAGGCGTGGATCGCGCTGGTGGGCTACCTCACACCGGACGGCGACCTGCGCGAAGTGTGCGTCGGCACCGGCAAGAAGGACGACGTGCAGTACTACCTCGATCGCCCGCGCGTGGTCGGCGACGCCCACGGCCAGGCGCCCATGTTGTGGTCAGCCACCGCGCTCCTGAGATAAATGGGGACATTCCTGATTTGCTTGCAAAAGGGGACGCGCCTCACCGGAACAGCGGAGATTTCGGTGTTGCGTCCTGATCTCGAACCGAAGGGGGAATTCTGATGAAGCTCTTATTGTTGGCGTTGCTGGCGTTCGCCACCGCTGCTACTGCCTCGCCCAACGGCGGACCGCTGGGCGATTTCGAAGCGCATACCGATGTGGGCTCACCCAAGATCGCGGGCTACGCCGCCTACAACGGCGCCACGCAGCTCTACACGTTCGACGCGGGCGGCGTGAACATCTGGGCCAAGCGCGACGAATTTCACTTCGCGTATCGCCGCATGAAGGGCGACTTCATCGTGCAGGCCATGGTGGAGTTCCAGGGCAAGGGCGTCGATCCGCATCGCAAGGCCGGCATCATGGCGCGCGCCTCGATCGCCGATTTCGACTCACCCTACGTCGACGGCGCATTGCATGGCGACGGGCTGACTTCACTGCAGTTTCGCAAGGGCAAGGGCGAAGATACCGCGCAGACTGAGATGCCCGCCGCCAAGGGCGCCAATGTGATCCAGCTCGAGCGCCGTGGAAATCTGTTCATCCTGTCCGCTGCGCGCTTCGGCGAGCCGTTCGAAGTTGCCGAGATCAAGGACGCGAGCTTCGTGCCGGAAGAAGCCTATGTCGGCCTGTACCTTTCCTCGCACAATCCGGACGTCAAAGAGACCGCATTCTTTCGCAACGTGCGCGTGATCAAGCCCGTGAAGGTCGGCTTCCAGCCCTACCGCGACTACATCGGCTCGCGCCTCGAGCTGCTCAATGTCAGCAACGGACATCGCGGGCAGGTGTATTCCTCACGCGTCCCATTCGAAGCACCGAACTGGCTGCCGGACGGCTCCGCGCTCATCTACAACGCCAGCGGCAACGACCCGGCAACGCGCGGTCGTCTGTGGAAGTTCGATCTGATGACGCGCACGCCCACGCTCATCGACACCGAGTTCGCCATCCGTAACAACAACGACCATGTGCTCAGTTTCGACGGCACGCAGCTCGCAATCAGCGACCAGAGCACGGGCGACGGCCAGTCGACCATCTTCACGCTGCCGACGCGCGGTGGCGTGCCCAAACACATCACACCGCTGTCCCCCAGCTACATGCACAGCTGGACGCCGGACGCGAAGTGGCTGGTGTACACCGGCGGCCGCATTCCGAAAGGAAGCAAGGACAACGAGTTCGATATCTACAAGGCGGCTTCCGACGGCAGCGGCAAGGAAATCAACCTCACTAGGTCGCCCGGCCTCGACGATGGCCCCGAGGTGAGCCCCGACGGCAAGAAGATCTATTTCAATTCCACGCGTTCGGGGACGATGCAGATCTGGCGCATGGATCTGGACGGCAAGAACCAGGAACGCGTGACCAACGACGCGAAGTTCAACGACTGGTTCCCGCACTTCTCGCCCGACGGCAGGTGGATCACGATCATCTCGTACGGGCTCGACGTCGAACCGTCTAACCACCCGTACTACAAGCACTGCCTGATTCGGCTCATGCCGGTGGACGGCAGCGCACCGCCGAAGGTGATTGCGTATGTGTACGGCGGCCAGGGGACGATCAACGTGCCGTCGTGGTCCCCGGATGGGACGCATATCGCATTCGTGAGTAATTCCGACGCCCTGTAAGCAGGGACATGGCTGAGGGCCCTGTGGCCTAACAAATCGCCAGAGGGCACGCATTGGCGGCCCTTCGTCGGGACATCGCGCGTACGCCGGTGCCCAGGGCTATGGGCATGCTGCGGCGGAATATTCTAAAGTTCAGCACATCGCATCCACATCCGCGGCGCTCAGCTCAACAGTTAGGCGCAAGCCATAGTCGCGAGAGGAGAATCATGAGCAAGGTATTCGTGAACATCGGACTCAGTCTCGACGGCTACATGGCACCGGAAGGAATGACCATGGAAAATTTTGAGCACAAGGGCTGGGGCGCGAAGTGGGGAGCGATGATGGGCTGGATCATGAATCAGCAGCACTTCCGCGAAAACCTCAAGCTCGGACCAGGGGGAGAGACCGGTCCGGTCAATGACATGCTTCGCAACACCACAGAACGCATCGGCGCCAACATCATGGGCAAGCGCATGTTCGATCAAGGTGAGGTGGCATGGCCCGAGGAGGCCCCGTTTCACACGCCGGTCTACGTTCTCACCCACGAGAAGCGCGAAGCCTGGGTCCGGCCGGGTGGCACGACGTTCTACTTCGTCAATGACGGCCCGGAGAGTGCTCTCGAGCAGGCCAGGCAATCTGCGGGCGGTCGCGATATTCGCATCGCGGGCGGCGCGGACGTGATCCAGCAGTACCTGAACCTGGGTGTGGTCGAAGAGCTGGAGATCGCGCTGGCACCAGTGGTGTTCGGCGGTGGGAGACGTCTCTTCGAGAACCAACGCGAGCCGGTGCCGCGGTTTCGAATCGACCGGGTGGTTGATAGCCCAGCCGCCACACACTTGCGCTATGTGCGTGAGTGAGAGCGGCCTAACAACCGATCAGCCTCCCTATTGATCCAGCCTGGCGCTGGCGACCATCTGATCGAACTCCGGCAAGGCCGCATCGAAGTAGTGGCTCGAAACTCCCTCGAGCTTGATGGCGTAGAGCTTCTTGTCGACGACGCGCGCAACGCAGACTCCTTTTCGGGAGATTCCGTCGGTCGGCGCGTACTGGTAGTGCACTCTCAATCCCTTGCCGCCCAGGAAATCGGCCGGATCGACTGACTCGATGTCGAAGACCGTGATTCCGCGAACGCGGTACGAGGCCTCCATCATCGACACCAGATCGTGCGAGTTCATATCGGCGTGGAAGACCGGCACCTTCTTATCGTCCTTCTTCTTTTGCGTGAGCAACGACTTCCCGTCGGGAAGTCCGCCCACAAATGCCACGGCATCGAGCAGCGGTCCGTTCAGCGTCCAGGTCTCGTCCCACTCGCTCTGACTGGGGCTGCGCGGCAACATGTTCCACTCGTTGCCAGGCTTCACGACGAGCTGTTTGCCTGCGACGTGAATCTCGCTGGCGGGAACCAGCTTGTACGCGGGCAAGCAGCCGGCGAGCGTGAAAGCGGCAAGCGCAAATGCGATTCGTAGTCTCATTGGCTGGGCCGTTATTGGGCCAGTGTGTAACGGACGACTCCCGCGTCTTTCGCGCCGGGATTCAGTTCGAGGTAACGATTCAGGGCGTAGCGCCCATCGTCGACTTTCTTGGCCTTGAGCAGTGCGTATCCATGGGCACGCCAGGCCTCGGGGGGCACGTCCGTGAAAGCAGTGGCTGCCGCGTAGGCCTCCGCGGCTTTCTCCTGATCCCCGGTTTCGCCTCGCAGCCGGTAGATCTCGCCCTCGTTGTAGCGCAACAGCCCGTTCCAGCCGTCTTCCGCGAGACTGTTGATCAGATAGAGGCTCGCGCCTGGATCGTTGAGCTTGATCTGCTCGTCGAGCAGCATCGCGCGATGCGGCGCCACCGCGGCGAGCCATTCGTCGCGGCGATCGGTCGACCCGCGGTTGCTGCCCTTGGCGAGATAGGCCGCCGTGTCCGCCAGATCCTTCATGCGATTCTCGGTGGGAGGATGCGTCGACACCAACGAAGCGGAACGATCGCGATAGCGCTTGTCGCGCTGCGCCGCACTCGCCTTCCGTTCTTCGATCAACTGCTTCCAGACCTGTGAGGCCGCATCAGGTGTGTAACCAGAGCGCGCCATCAGCGAAATGCCGTAGGCATCCGCTTCTTCCTCCTGGGTTCGGCTCATTTGAAACATCGACATCGTGACCAGGGTGTTGATGCCTTGGGCCACGTAGATCCAGTCACTGCTGCTGTAAGGCCCGACCGAATAAACACCCGCTCCCAAATTGGCGATGGCCCCGACCCAGGCCATCGTGGCGGTCTTGTTCCGAAGGCTGCGATATCGTTCGATCGAATGTTTGCGGTAGTAGTGTCCGGCCTCGTGCCCGAGCACCGCGGCCAGTTGCGCTTCATTGCGCACGCGCGCCATCAGCCCGGTATTCACGATCATCATTCCCGTCGGGAACATCGACGCATTGAAAAGAGCGCTTCGCATCAGATAGATGCGCAGGTCGGGCGTCTCGCGCCCCATCAGTTGCTCGATGATGCTGCCCGTGTAGCCTTGCAACTCGGGAGCGTTCAGCCGCTGCGGAGAGGCCTGAATGGTTTCTTCGATCTGCTCCATGCTCTGCCAGATGCCACGCTCGTCGGCGTCGACGGGTTCGTAGTCGACGTCGACCAGTGGCGGCAGGTCGGTGGGCAGCACGTGTGCCCTCGTCAGCCCCGACATGCAGGCGGCACAACCGCCGGCTCCCAACATGAATTGTCTTCGCGAGCTATGCATAGGGTCAGCTCCCTTTATTCGCCCGTTCTTTGGCGCTCATGCTGTCGAGAAGCGTCCACACGAGAACATCCGCGCCTTCCTGCGTGCGGATGTCACCCTCATTCGACTGCATGTAGTTGAACCACACGAGATCGCCAGTCTTGAGGTCCACCAGCGAGGCAAATGCCGTTTGCGACCCGCCCGGCGCCACGGCGCAGACACCCACCATGCACCCGAGATATCCGACCGCCTGAAGCGCGACCCGGCCGTTGCTCGCAAAGCTGTCGCGAGCGTAGAGGAACAGCGCGTAGTCGTAGCCTGACTCCCTGCCGTACTGGACCGCGATCTCTCCCAGCGTCCAGTCAAACACCCCATCTTTCGTCGGCAGCGCGGCTTGCCGAGAAAACTTGTGCATCAACACCGACTGGCCAACTATCGCGTGGAGCTGGTTGAGCTCGGTGACCGTGGCATCTTCGCCGCCGGCCGAAGCGCGGGTGATGGCGACCCGTGTCTTACTGCCGCGTCTCGCCTGCAGGGCCTGCAGTGACGCAAGCACATTGTCGCGCGCGGCATTGGTCCAGTCCTCACGCCGTTCGAGCAGTCCGCCTGCGGTGAGCAAGTCCACGGCGACATCCGGGCGCATGACGATGATTTTGGGGTTACCGCCCGGCGGCACGAAGCCGATGCTGGTCAGTTGCTGTGGCGGCGCAATGCATCCTGTTAGCGAGAACAGCAGGATTGCCAATACAGGCGCGACGGACATAACGCGTCTGACCATGTTCCCTCAGAGCGGTTCACCAATTGCGCAGCGATTCTAGTGCCCTTCTCTAACTTCTCGCTACTGGAAAACAGGGTTCCTAAGGGCGGTGTACCGCCGTAGGGCCAGCAGCGCTAACAAGCCGAGCATCCAGAACTCGATGCGGCCGCCGCCGCCATTGCCAGCCGCGCTCGATTCGCTGACGGCGGCGACGTTGGTGCCCGTTATCTCGACGCTGACCTCACGCGTGTCGTTGGCCGGATTGCTGTCGTTGCTGGCGGAAAGCTTGAGTGCGCTGACGAAACTACCCGTGGCCTTGGCGCGCACGACGAGCGTCACAGTCGCCGTGGTGCCCGGCGGGAGCTCCGGGAAGTCGCAACGCAACACGTTGGTGCCGCTGCAGATGGCACTCGACGCCGATACGCTTACCAGGGTGACCTGCGATGGCAGCGTAACGTCGAGCCGCGCGCCGAACGCTTCCTCGGCGCCATTGACCACCGAAATCAGCGGGAAACTTAGTTCAGTCATCGGACTGCCCTTCAGGGAACCGTCGACGCGGAGTTCCAGATCCGTGGCAGCGAGAGTTTCCACATGCGCGGTGACTGCATTGTTGCTGCTGACCACATCGCCGGCGGCGCTCACACTTACTACCGGATCGAGTGACCAGGAGCCTTGCAAAGCCAGGTAGGTCACGGTCACAGACACACGGGTGAACGCTGGCAGGTCGGTGAAATCGCAGATTCCGCCGAGATTCACGTCGACGCGACAACTTCCAGGTTGAGATTCGCCGGCGCTGAAGCGAATGTCCTGCACGCTGAGACCTGGCAGCACGTGGCTCGCCAGGAACCGAGCACCGGCCAGCGCGCGACGATCGGTGGTCACGATGAAGGTCGCCTCACGCGACTGGCCGCCGAACAAGCCCTCAAGGTCGAGACTGCCGGCCACCGCAATGTCGTTGTAAGGCCTCACCACGATCACGCGATTCAGTGAGTCGTTGTCGGGCGCGGTATCGCCAGGCGCCGCAACCGAGAAGGTCACGTCGTAGTTGCCCGGCTCGGCAAACTCAGCGCTGTAGTCGACGAATACCTGGGCATTGCGCGCCATGACCGGCAACGCGCAGCGTGCGCGTTGCGCGCTCAGCAGCGTGCAGTCGGCGCCGTTGTGGATGGTCGCGGAATGCAGCGTGCCGGCAGAATGCAGATCGATGTTGAGCGTGGCGCCCGTGGCCGGTTGCCGCCCGTTCGAGCGCAAGCCGACCTGGCCTTCGAAGGGCATGTCTTCCAGGCCCGTACCGCCAGATCCCATGATGACCGACACGTCCACCAGGTGATCGATGCGCAATTGAACTACGGCATTGTTATTAGCCGTATAGGCGTCGTCCGCCGCAACGGCGATGGCGATGAGGTCGCCAGTGACCGGGCTCGTGCCGTGTACCCGCAGTCGCACCACGCGCGACGCGCCGGGCGCGATGACCCCGAGCGTACAGCGCCACAGCATGGAATCCGTCGACGAACAGGTGGCGCCTCCCGCATCGATCGAATCGACGGTAAGCGCCATCGAGGGAATCGAAAATGTCAGGGTGACCTCGCCGGTGGGCAGCGGACCGCGCGAGCGCACCGTGAAGGGCAACTCGGAAACGGCGCCGACACCCAGCGAAGCCGTCGCCACTCCGGCGGTGATCTCGACATCGCGCTCCGCCTGCACCCAGGCCGTGGTGCTCGCATTGTTGTTCGAGAGGTCGCCATCTCCCACGGTGCTGATGTTCGCGCCCGCGAACAGCGAGCCGGCAACCTGCGTGGTGGCGCGCACGATGAGACGCCGCGTCGTTCCGGCGGGAATCTCGGCGACCACGCAACTCACCGACGACGCATTCGTCGTGCAGACCCCGCCGGACATGCTGGCCGAAATCACCGCCTGGTTGAGATTGACCGAGAGCACCGCGTTGCGCACGGCCATCGAACGCTGCGACTTCACGTCGGCATAGATCTCGATGGGTGCGCCGAGCGCGACTTCACTCGCGCTCGTCGACAGGGCCAGCGATGCGTCTATCCCTGACCGGATAGTCACCGCGATCTGCTGGTTGTTGTTCGAGGTGACGCGGTCATTGTCAGCCGTCACGCGCGCCTGCACCGGGAAGGTCGCGGCACCGCTGCTGCGAGCCACCACGCTGACCCGGGCCGTGGCATCGACCGGCATCGAGCCGAGTTCGCAGATCGCTGTGAAGTCGGACACCGAACAACTGCCGAGTTCGGTGGCAGCGGAGTCGATGTAGAAGGCGACACTCTCCGGCAGGGTCAGCGTAAACACCGTGCTCTCCGCAGCGACATTGCCGGCGGAGCGCACGACGAACGGCAGCGTGAACGGCGCGCCGCCCTCACCCGACACCGCAGTGACGCCAGCGTCGAGCGTGACATCCGCATATTCCGCCGG
>Ga0207691_10004051_pt1 | contig 14206 bp, 16 predicted proteins | sample KBSM13metaG_FD_184327 | JGI IMG/M metagenome (GOLD analysis project Ga0207691, IMG submission 184327) | Miscanthus rhizosphere microbial communities from Kellogg Biological Station, Michigan, USA - KBS M1-3 metaG (SPAdes) (version 2) | ecosystem: Host-associated > Plants > Roots > Rhizosphere >... | reverse complement strand
GCTCTCCGCCTTCCGCGCGACCTCCGCCGGCGGCAGGGCGTCGAGCGATGCAGTGGCGAATCCGGATTCCTCCGCCATCGCTCCGAGCGTCCCAGGGACGAGTGCCTGCCTCATCCGGAGGCTCGCGGATCGTCTCTGCGGCTTTTCCGTCGTTCCGCCTCGGCGACCTCTATCGTCCCTCGGGTGGGCGAGTCGCCGCTCGACGCCGAGATCGATCGGCTCTACGGGCTGCCGCTCGCGGAGTTCACGAAGGAGCGGGACGCGCTGGCTCGCCGGCTCCGTGCCGACGGCAAGCGCGACGAGGCGACTGCGATCGCAGACCTTCGCAAGCCCGTGCTCGCCGCCTGGGTGGTCAACCGGCTCGCGCGCGAGCGTCGCGCCGACGTCGAGGCGCTCGTCGAGGCGGCTGCCGGGATTCGCGCGGGCAAGCCGGACGCCGACGAGCGGTTCCGGACGACCACGGACGGTCTAGCCCGCGCGGCGCGGGAGGTGCTCGCGGAGGCTGATCGCCGTCCCTCCGATGCCGTGCTCCGCGACGTCGCCACAACGCTCCGCGCTGCGGCCGCGGCCGATCCGGACGCCCTGCTCGGCGGCCGACTGACCGAGCCGGTCGAGCCGACGGGCTTCGAGGCGATGGCCGGCGCGGCACCCCGGCGCCAGTCGTCACCCGCGGCCAAAGGTGAGCCGAAGCAAAGGAAGAAGAAGCCGCAGCCGGACCGTGCGCGCGTGCAGGCGGCGCGCAAGGCGCTTGCCGACGCACGAGACGAGGCGCGCAGGCTCGCACGATCGGCGGACGCCGCCGATCGCGAGGCGCGTCGCCTTCGCGCCGAGGCGGACGCCGCCGAGCAGAGTGTCGCCGACGCCGAGGCCGCGCTCGGGAAGCTGACCAGCGTCTAGCGCTCGAGGCCGAGCACGAACTCGCGCTCGCCGCCCTGCCACGTCACGTGCAGCGAGCCGGCGACGCGCCGCAGGAGAGAGACGACGGCGGCGTTGTCGCCGCAGACGGTGGCGACGAGCTCCGTGATCCCTGCGGCACGCGCGTCGGCGGCGAGCTCGCGGGCGAGCACCGAGCCGATCCCGCGACCCTGATGCTCGTCGGCGACCTCGAAGGCGATCTCTGCCGACCGGCCGTCGCTCACGAGCCGCGCGATCCCGGCGGGTCGCGGGTCTCGCTCGACGTAGGCAACGAGCACGTGGTGCTCGGCGTCCACGCGGGAGAGCGCAGCGAGCTCCGCCTCGCCGAGGCGAGGCTTCGCGCCGCAGAAGCGCCGCTCGCGCGAGCGTGAGCCGAGCCGTGCGAAGAGCGTGGCGACCGTGTCGGTGTCGCCGTCGCGGAGCGGCCTGATCGTGATCCCGTCGACGTAGCGTGCGTGCATATGGGGATGGTCAACGAACGACCGTCCCTGGAACTTCCCCGCACCGGGCCATCTTCTGGACATGGCCCGTTCGGGCCACTACGCTCACGGGTGATGGAGCAGGACCTCCGCTTCACGGAGCTCGACGGGCGCCGGCTCGCGTACGCGAGCGTCGGCGAGGGCCCGCTGCTGCTCTTCGGCGGGCGCTGGGTGTCGCACCTCGAGGAGGACTGGGACAACCCTGCGGCGCGCGGCTTCTTCGAGGGCCTCGCCCGATCGCACCGGGTCGTCCGGTACGACCGGCTCGGCGTCGGGCTCTCCGATCGGGTGCTCGAACGCCCACCGACCGCCGAGAACGAGGCGGCGCAGCTCGCCGCCGTGCTCGACGCGTGCACGGACGGGCCTGCGACGTTCTTCGCGTGCTCGTGCGCGGGCCTCGCAACCGCCCGTCTCGCGACCGAGATGCCGGAGCGCGTGGAGAAGATCGTCTTCTTCGGCGCCTACGCCTCCCGCGACGACATCCCCGAGGCGACGCGCCGTTCGCTCGTCGACTTCGCGCGCGTGAACTGGTTGCTGGCCACCCAGATGCTCTCCGGCCTCTTCATCCCGCGCGGTGGCGGGGACGAGATCGAGGCGCTCAGCCGCTACCAGCGCCACGCGGCGGATGCCGACGTCGCGGCAGCGTTCCTCGAGCTCGATCTCTCGTCGGACGTGCGCCCCTACCTGCCCGCGGTGACGGCGCCGTCGCTCGTGCTGCACCGCCGCGGCGACCGCACGGTGCCGATCGGCCGCGGACGGGAGCTCGCCTCGCTTCTCCCGAACGCCCGCTTCGTCGCGCTCTCCGGTGACGCGCACCTGCCGTGGCACGACGACCAGCGCGACCTCCAGCGCGCGCTCGCGGGGTTCCTCGACGACGCCGCGGCCGCGGAGCCGAACGGCACCTCGCCGCTCAGCCGCCGCGAGACGGAGGTGCTGCGCCTCGTCGCCGCAGGCCTGTCGAATCGCGAGATCGCCTCCTCCCTCGTCCTCAGCGAGCACACGGTGCACCGCCACGTCGCGAACGTCCTCCGCAAGCTCACGCAGTCCTCGCGGGCCGCGGCCGCCGCGACCGCGACCCGCGCCGGCTACATCTAGGCCCGGCAGCCTGTGGAACCGGTGAGCACGACCGTCGTCCTCTTCACGCGCGACCTCCGCGTCCACGACAACCCTGCCCTTCATGCGGCGGTGGACGGCGCGGCCGAGGTCGTGCCGCTCTTCGTCCTAGACGACGAAATCCTCGCGCGCTTCGGTGCGCCGAACCGGGTCGCCTTCCTGCTCGACGCGCTGGCCGATCTGCGGCACGCGCTGCTCGAGCGAGGTAGTGGCCTCCTCGTCCGCCGTGGAGACGCCGTCGCGGAGGCGATCCGCGTCGCCCGGGAGACGGGGGCGGAGCGCATCCATCTGAGCGAGGACGTGACCGCGTTCGCCCAGGAGCGACTGCGTCGGCTGGGGCGAGCTGCGAAGGAGCACCGAATCTCCGTGCAGGCCTTCCAGGGCGTCACGGTCGTTCCGCCGGGGGACATCTCACCCGCCGGGTCGATCGCTGCCTACCGGGTCTTCACCCCGTACTGGAAGAGGTGGCACATGACGCCGTGGCGTGCGGTGCTGCCCGCGCCTGCGTCGATCCCGTCGCGGGCGATCCCGGACGACGCACCCCTTCCGGCCCTCCGGAACCTCACGGGTGGCCACAGCGCCGGGAACCTTCCGCCCGGCGGCGAGACGGAGGGCAGGGCGCGACTGGCACGCTGGCTGCGCGACGGCCTCGCGGAGTACGAGAGCCGGCGCGACGACCTCGCGGTCGAGGGCACCTCGGGTCTGTCGCCGTACCTCCACTTCGGATGCGTCTCGCCTCTCGAGGTGGCGGAGCGGTCACGGGAGGCGCCGGCCGGCGAAGCGTTCGTGCGGCAGCTCTGCTGGCGCGACTTCCACCACCAGCTGCTCGCCGCCGAGCCTCGTATCGCGCGCGAGGATCTCCACCCGAGACAGGATCGCTGGCAGGACGATCCGGCGGCACTCGCGCGATGGAAGGAAGGGCGAACCGGCTATCCGCTCGTCGATGCCGGGATGCGGCAGCTTCTCGCCGAAGGGACGATGCCGAACCGCGCACGGTTGGTCACGGCATCGTTCCTCGCGAAGCATCTGTACCTGGACTGGCGTCTCGGGGCCGCGCACTTCGCGGAGCACCTCGTCGACGGTGACGTCGCGAACAACGTCGGGAACTGGCAGTGGGTCGCCGGGACGGGGGCCGACACGCGGCCGAATCGCGTCTTCAACCCGACGCGCCAGGGACGGCGGTTCGATCCGGACGGCGCGTACGTCCGCCGCTGGGTGCCAGAGCTCGAGTCGATCGACGGGGGCGCCGTGCACGAGCCGTGGCTGCAGGGCCTGCTGGCGCCGGACTACCCGGCGCCCATCGTCGAACACGACGACGCAGTCCGCCGTTTCCTCGAGGCGCGGCGGGCGCCCTAGCGCCTCTAGCCCTCGAGCGCCAGTCGGACTGCCTCGTCGAACGGCGTCGGCTCCACGGGGACGAGCTCCCGGATGCCCATCCTCGTGCGCGACCGTCGGCGTCCGCAGGCTCGCGGGGCACCATGATCCACTGGCGCGACTCGACAGCACCTGCGTCGGTCTCCCGCTCGAGCGTCGACCAGAGGGCCTCGGATCGCTCCATCGTGCGACGCGTCAGCGACGCCCCGCCGCGAGCACCTCGGCGGCAGCGACGACGTCTCCGGCGAGCAGCGTCCCGTGCGCACGGCGGGCAACCCGTCCGTTGGCGGCCGCGCCGGCGAGGTGGAGTGGAGCGTGCAGCGCGACCTCCCGCAGCTGCACGGCGCTCGGGTCGAACGCGCCCGCGACGGTGCCGGAGACGACGACGGCGTCGGGCGACAGCTCGCGTGCGGCTTCGACGAGAGACGCCACTGGCGTGTCCGCACCGAGGTAGCTGACCCGCCAACCATGACCGCGCAACGCGAGACCGAACGCGACGAGAGCGATGTCGTGACGCTCGCCCTCCACACATGCGAGCAGCACCCGCGGGCCGGAGCCGCGATCCCACCCGCGCGCGAGCGCCGTGAGACGTCCCCGCAGCACGTTGCTCGCAAAGTGCTCCTGGGCGATGGACGTCTCGCCGCTCTCCCACCGTTCGCCGAGCTTGTGGAGGTAGGGGAGCAGGACGTCGCGGAGCACGACGTCGATCGTCAGCGTCGCGAGCAGCCGGTCGAGCGCCTGCTGGGCGCCGGCCTCGTCGAAGCGGTCGAGCGCGGCAGCGAGCTCCGACGCGTCGGCGACGGGTGCGGGCGACCGGCTCGGCTCGGTGACGTCCTCGGAGAGCGCGAGGCGTGCGGCCTCAGCGGCGAAGAGGCCGCGGTCGAGGTTCGCCCGCATCGCCAGCACGCGGGCGACGTCGTCCTCGCCGTAGAGCCGAAAGCCGCCCTGCGTGCGGCTGGGCGTGAGCAGGCCGTACCGTCGCTCCCACGCGCGGAGCGACTCCACGGGCACGCCGACCCGGCGCGAGAGCTCGCCGATGCGCAGGAGCTTCTCGTCTGCGGTGCCCGTCGCGAACTCGCTCACGACGTGACCCTACGGTCGAGACCGCCCTTCCGCGCATCGTCTGCGCGCGGCGGAAGCGGTACGAAGACGCTCGTCGTGCGCTGGCAGCGCGTAGACCACTGCGAGGACGGCGATCCCTGTCGCCCAGCCGACGTCGACGTGGCTCGCGTCACGGCTCCGAACCTGGATCGCCCAGAGGCACGTCATCGCGGCCGAAGCGAGCAGCGCGCCGAGCGCGAGCAGCGCGAGGAAGGAGCCGGTCATTCCGCGCCTCCGCGACCGATTGGCTCGGCGGGCGGCGCGACGCGCGACGGCTCTACAGTCTCTCGCCGCCGGGTGAGAGACGACGGCCACCACACGCGTTCACCGAGCTCGAACGTCAGCGCCGGGACGAGGACGGAGCGGACGACGAAGGTGTCGAGCAGAACGCCGAACGCGACCGTGATGCCGATCTGCGTGAGGGCGACGAGTGGCAGCACCGCGAGGACAGAAAACGTCCCGGCCAGGACGATCCCGGCGGAGGTGATGACGCCGCCCGTGACGGCGAGGCCGAGGCGCATCGCCTCGCGCGTCGGACGTACGAGGGCCTCCTCCCGCACGCGCGCCATCAGGAAGATGTTGTAGTCGACCCCGAGCGCGACGAGGAAGATGAACGCGAAGAGCGGGTAGCTCGGATCTTCGCCCGGGAAGTCGGCGAAGAGGTCGAAGAGAACGAGGCTGCCGCCCAGCGCCGCCAGGAACGACAGCACGACCGTTGCCATGAGCATCACCGGTGCGGCGAGGGAGCGAAGCAGGAGGACCAGGATCACGAGGACGACTGCGAGGACGAGCGGGATGAGCACCTTCGTGTCTCGCTGCACGGCGGCACGCAGATCGGCCTCCTCCGCGGTCGACCCGCCGACGAGCACGGCCTCCCCGGCTGCGGCCCGCAGCTCCTGACGGAGCGGCTCGATCGAGCGGAAGCCGCTGGTGCCGAACGGGTCCCCGGCCAGGATCACGTCGAAGCGTGTCCCGGGGGCTCCCCGCTCCGGCGACCCGACGCGTGTCACGTCCTCGGCCCGACGTGCGGCCGTCAGGGCCGGCCCGACCTTCGCAGGGTCGGTGACGAGAACGACCGTCGGGGCGCTCTCCCCCGCCGGGAAAGACTGGGCGAGCAGGCGTTGGCCCTGAACCGACTCCACCGATCCCCGGAAGGAATCCGCGGTCGTGAGGTCGTCGTCGAGGCCGAGGGTGCCGAGGGCCAGCACGCAGAGAGCGAGCGTCGTGCCGATCCATGCGGCTCGCCGTCGCTTCTCGAGCGTCCGGCCGAGCCGGTGCCAGAGGCTGCTGGAGGCCGGCTGGTGCGCCTGATCGGCGCGGGGCACGAACGGCCAGAACGCGCGCCGGCCGCCGATCAGCAGCAGGGCGGGGAGCAGGGTCAGCATTGCGACGGCAGCTATCGCGACTCCCATCGCGCCAACCGGGCCGAGACCCGCGGTCGAGTTCACACTGGCCAGTGAGAGGCAGAGCAACGCCGCGATCACGGTCGCGGCCGAGGCGACGATGGCCGGACCGCCCTGACGCAGTGCGACGCGCATCGCGGCGTACCTGTCCTCGACGAGCTGAAGCTCCTCGCGGAAACGGGCGGTCAGGAGCAGTGCATAGTCGGTGCCGGCGCCGAAGACGAGCACGAGCAGGATGCCGCCGGTCTGCCCGTTGATGACCACGCCGGCGTCGGACAGGAGCGTTCCCAGCCCTCGCACGACCGACTCGGCGAGCACGACCGTGAAGAGCGGCAGCATCCAGAAGATCGGGCTTCTGTAGATGAGGACGAGCAGCACGAAGACGAGGCCCGCAGTCACGAGAAGGAGGGTCGAGTTGATCCCCTCGAAGGCCTTCGTCGCGTCGGCGGAGAACCCGGCCGGTCCGGTCACCTTCGCCTCGAGGCCCGGCGGCAGTCCCTTCTCGACCGTGGTGCGCACGTGCTCGACGGCCGACACGAGCAAGTCCGAGTCGCCCTCTGCTCGGATCGGCACGCTGACGACGGCGGCAGTCCCGTCGGGAGACCACGCAACGGGCGAGATGCCCGAGACGCCCTCGATCGACGCGGCCCGGAGTGTGGCGCGCGTCTGCTCGACGGCCGCACGGCCCCGGGCGCCGAGCCCGTCCGGGTTACGGAAGACGGCGACGGCAGGCGTCTGCTCACCGGAAGGGAACCCCTTGGCGGCCTCGAGCACCTTGACCGACTCGGCTCCCCCGGGAAGAAAGGTCGACGGCTCGTTCTGCTGTGACTGCTCGAACCGCCCGGCGAGCGGCCCGAGCGCTGCCGCTCCGAGCAACCAGACGGCCAGCACGGCGAACCTCCGTCTCCTTCCGACGACGAGCCGCGAGAGAATGTTGTCCCTTGAAGCGCTCATATCTCTGTACCAATCCTATACACACCGTACTAGTGTCGAGGTTCAAGGGGTTGCGAACCACGTGGTGTGTGTGCTAAAACTGTACAGAGATGGTTCAAACTCTATACAGGAGGTCATTCATGCGCACTCTCGTCACCTCGTTGGGAGCGACCCTCGTCTTGGCTGTCGCGCTCGTCGCACCCGCTGCCGGCTCGTCCACCACCGCGACGAACAAGGACATCGCCCAGGTGGCCGCGTCCGCGCCGCAGTTCACCACGCTCGTCTCCCTCCTCAAGAAAGCCGGCCTCGTCAGCGCCCTCGAGAAGGGCACCTACACCGTCTTCGCCCCGACGAACGCGGCCTTCGCGAAGCTGCCCAAGTCGACGCTGGCGGCAGTCGGCAAGAACCCTGCGCTGCTCAAGAAGGTGCTGACCTACCACGTGGTCAAGGGCAAGGCGCCGGCGGCGAAGGTCGTGACGCTCGACGGCAAGTCGGTCAAGACCCTCGAGGGGCAGGGCGTCAAGATCGCCGTCCGCGGCGGGAAGGTCTATCTCAACGGGTCGACCCAGGTCACGAAGACCGACGTGATGGCCTCGAACGGGATCATCCACGTCATCAACCGCGTCCTGATCCCCGCGAGCTGAGCCCTTCCGGGGGCTCGCGCCGCAGGATCGGCCGAGCGGGGAGCGCTTCAGGGCGCTCCCCGCTCGACTCGTCGGCGCGCCGACCGAGCCGGGTCGATCGCCTCAGCGCGCGGCGACCACTTCCGTCCGGTACGCCGGGAGGACGTGCTCGGCGAGCTGCTCGGCCTGCTCCAGCGAGGGGATCTGCGGGAAGACGATCAGCACGTCGACCGCGCCGTCGTACGCGGCTATCTCCTCGGCGATCTTCGCCGCCGGGCCGTGGTGGATCAGGTTGCCGGGCTCCGTCCACAGCTGACCGTAGTAACGCAGGACGTGGTGGGCGCCCTCGTCGAGCGCTGCCTGCGGATCGTCGCCGACGGCGACGTACGCGAGGCCGGCGACGGTGATGTCCTCCTTCCCCTCCTTCGCGAACGCCTCGCGGATCCGCGGCGCAGCGTCCTTCATCGCCGCGCTGCCGGCCGTCCCGAAGACGAAACCGTCGGCAATGCGGGCGGCACGCGCGACGGCGCCGGGCGTCATCGCACCCACCCAGACGGGCGGTGCCGGCTCCTGGACGGGCGCCGGACCGACTACGCCGTGCTCGCGGTCCGACGCGCGTGCATCCCTCCAGATCGCGCGCATGCGCCCGACCTGGGCCTCGAACCGCTGGGAGCGGCCGTGGAACGGCGCATCGAACACCTCGTAGTCGTCCTCGCGACCTCCCTGCGCGACGCCGAGCGTGAGCCTGCCGCCCGACAGCTGGTCGACGACGGCAGCCTGCTTCGCGACGAGTACCTCGTTCCGTGGTGGAAGCTGGAGGATCGTCGTCGCGAGCCCGATGCGCTCCGTCACGCCTGCGACTCCGGCGAGCGTGACGAGCGGGTCCCACGCGTCGTAGTTCGGCTTGTCGATCGTCGCCAGGTAGGCGAACCCCGCCTCCTCCGCCGTGCGCGCCCAGTCGAGCATCAGGGCACGGTCGGTCTCGTGGGCCATCGTGTTCGGCAGTCCGATTCCGAGTCTCATCCGCGTCTCCTCCGTCGTTTCGGTCACGGTACGTACTCCGTCGCGGCGTCCGTCGCACTGCGGCGGGTAGCGTCCCGCGCGATGTCCGAGATGAAGCGACGGATGCTCGCGGGCGAGCTCTACCTGGCCGACGACCCGGTGATCGCAGCCGAGCAGGGGCGCGCGCACGGTCTCCAGGAGCGCTACAACGCGACCCGCCACGACGAGCAGGAGCTCCGCGACTCGCTCCTGCGGGAGCTGCTCGGCGACGTCGGGGAGGGCGTGGTCGTCCGCCCGCCGTTCTTCTGCGACTACGGCACCCACATCTCGATCGGCGCGCGCACGTTCGCCAACTACGACTGCGTCATGCTGGACGTCGCGGAGATCAGGATCGGCGCAGCCTGCCAGCTCGCGCCGCGCGTCCAGCTCCTCACCGCGACGCATCCGATCGATCCCGAGCCGCGGCGGATCGGATGGGAGTCCGCGGAGCCGATCACGATCGGCGACAACGTGTGGCTCGGCGGCGGCGCGATCGTCTGCCCGGGGGTGACGATCGGCGACGACACCGTCGTCGGGGCGGGCGCGGTGGTGACGCGTGACCTGCCGGCGGGAGTCGTCGCAGCGGGCGTCCCCGCCAGGGTCCTTCGCGAGATCGACGAGCGGGACCGCGTCGGGATCCCCGACGCCTCGCGCAGCTAGACGATCAGGCGGCCGCGTCGAGGTCGGCGAACGGCGGCCCGTCGCTCTCGACCGCTTCTCGGAGTTCCGTCAGAACACGGTCCCAGTCGCGCGCCGAGGCGCCGAAGCACGCGAGCCCCCGCTCGAGGCCGGCATGGCGGAAGGAGAGCGTCGTCCCGGCGGGGCCGAGCTCGCCGAGCCTGAACTCGAGGATCGTCCCCCGCCACTCGGGATGTCCGCTGTGACCGAGGCAGGTCCACTCGACCAGCGCGGGTCGGCGCGCGCGCTCGACGCGGAGCTCGATCGTCGCCTGCGAGCCCGGGAAGCCGAGCTCGAAGCGCGTGCCGGGCGCGAGCGAGCCGCTCACGATCGGGGTCCACCAGGAGGCGAGCCCGTCGGGCGTTGCGATCGCCGAGAAGACGCGCGCCGGCGGCGCGGCGAGCGTCAGCTCCACGGTGTACTCGTGCCCGAGCGCCGTGCCGTTCGGCGCCTCGCTGGTGCGTCCCACGCGCGAGATCCTCCGCGAACGGCGACGCGCATCCCAGCGGGCAGCCCGAAGCGCGGCGGTGCGGTTTACCGCACCTCGCTCAGGCGGTCGCCGGGCGAAATGCTGTCGGCCGCGCTGCCCGCGGGCGCGCGGGCGTGGCGCGTGCGACGTGGTCGCTCGGGCAGGTCACGATCTCCGCCCCGGCGCCGTGGCAGTGGAGAACGACGACCGCGCCGTGGTCCTCGAGCACGCGGGCGCGGGTTCCGATCTCGTGGATTCGCTCGGCGGCGTGGAGCTCCGTGAGGAGGGTCACGGTCTCGCCGGTCACGAAGCGTGGCGCGTCGCTGCTCATGGGAATAGAGACGTTCGGCCCGGCGGGATGGTTTCCCTTCCGTACGTTTCCTTTACGACCGATGACTCGCGCCGCCGGACGCGGTCTCATGTGGGTCGGATCGAAACCAGGAGGTAACGGAGATGGGACGCATAGTGGTCACCGAGTTCGTCTCGCTCGACGGCGTCGTCGAGGCGCCCGGCGGGGGAGAGGGGTTCGTGCACGACGGCTGGTCGTTCGAGTTCGACCGCGGCGACGAGGGCAACCGGTTCAAGCTCGAGGAGACGATGGGCGCCGAGGCGCTGCTCCTCGGTCGGAAGACCTACGAGGGCTTCGCCGCGGCGTGGCCGTCACGCGACGGCGAGTTCGCCGACAAGTTCAACTCGATGCCGAAGTACGTCGTCTCGTCGACGCTCGAGAGCCCGGAGTGGAGCAACACCACCGTGCTCCGGGGCGACCTCGCGGAGGAGGTGGCGAAGCTGCGCGAGGCACACGAGGGCGACGTCGTCGTGCACGGGAGCCCCCAGCTCGTTCAGGGGCTGCTCGAGGCCGACCTCGTCGACGAGCTGCGGCTGATGGTCTTCCCCGTCGTGCTCGGCACCGGCAAGCGCCTGTTCGGCGCCACGAGCGACAAGAAGCCGCTTCGCCTGGTGAGCTCGCAGACAGTCGGCGACGGCGTCTCGATCCTCGTCTACGGGCCGGGCGCGGACGCGTGACCCGTCAGTGACCGTTCGCCGCGTAGCGCGGGTCGTGGTGCCCGGCGAGGCGGAGGAGAAGCGAGTGCATCGTCTTCCGCTCGTCGGCCGAGAGCGGCGCGAAGAACGCGTCGTCCACCTTCTCGTGGACGGCGCGTAGCCGCGCCAGCGTCTTCTTCCCGGCCGGCGTGACGCGCACGATGTGGCGGCGGCGGTCGGCGGGATCACGGCGGCGCTCGATCAGACCGCGCTCCTCGAGCTCGTCGAGAAGCCCGACGAGGTAGCTGCGGTCGTAGGCGAGCGCGTCGGCGATCGTCGCCTGCGTCTCGCGGTCGCCTTCCTCGAGCACGGCGAGGACGGCGTAGTGGTAGGCGCTCGAGCCGGCGTCCTCGAATGCGTCCGAGACGCGGTCCTTGACGGCGAAGCCGAGGCGCTTGAGCAGGAACGAGGAGCTGGAGACGAGCTCGCGCGGCGGCTTCACGCCGGCTTTTGCCAGTGGGGATTCGGTCGTCGTGCCCATGTCCGAAGTGTAGCCGGTTCCAGAGTGGATATTTGCTATCGTTGTCTAACTCAACGATTGAGAGGAAGAATAGATGTCGGTTTCAGCGATACGGCGACGCGAGCTCCCGACCAGCCCCTGGGCGGCGCTGGCGCTCATCGTCGTCGCGCAGTTCATGGTGATCCTCGACGTCGCGATCGTGAACGTCGCGCTCCCGTCGATCGAGACCGATCTCGGCTTCACGCAGTCGGGTCTCGAGTGGGTCGTGACGGCGTACGCGATCGTCTTCGGCGGGTTTCTCCTGCTCGGCGGGAGGCTCGCCGACGTCCTCGGCCGCCGCAGGGTCTTCGCCGCGGGGATCGCTCTCTTCGCCGTCAGCTCCGTCCTGTGCGGGCTCTCCTGGTCGGCAGGCTCGCTCGTCGCCTTCCGAGGGCTCCAGGGCCTCGGCGGCGCGCTGCTCGCGCCGGCCGGCCTCTCCCTGCTGATGACGACCTTCGCCGAAGGCCGCGATCGCAACATCGCGCTCGGGATCTGGGGCGCCGCCTCGGGCAGCGGCGCGGCGGTGGGCGTCCTCGTCGGCGGCGTCCTGACGTCGTATCTGAGCTGGCCGTGGATCTTCTTCGTCAACGCTCCGGTCGCCGCGGTGCTCCTGATCGCCGTGCCGCTCGTCCTGCGCGAGAGCGTCGTGCGCGACGGCCTCCGTCACTTCGACATCGCCGGCGCGTTCTCCGCCACGGGCGCGGTGATGCTCTTCGTGTACGCGCTCACGCTGACGAGCTCGCGCGGCTGGGCAGACCCGCTCACGCTGAGCGTGCTCGCGGCGGCGCTCGCCCTCGGCGTCGCGTTCATTCTCAACGAGCGTCGAGCGGCGGCTCCGCTCCTGCCCTTGCGGATGTTCCGGATCCGCACGTTTGCGGTCGGCAACGCCGTGACGACGATCGTCGCCTCGATCGCGTTCTCGGAGTTCTTCCTGCTGACGCTGTACCTGCAGGACGTCCTCGGGTACTCCGCCGTCGAGACGGGGCTCGCGTTCAGCGCGATCGCAGTGACCATCGCGGTCGTCTCGAACGTCGCGCAGTCGCTCGTGACCCGGTTCGGCCCGCGGAGCGTCCTGACCGTCGGGCTCGTGCTCGTGACCGTCTCGCTCGCGCTGATCGCGCGGCTGCCGGTGCCCGGGAGCTACACCGTCGACCTGCTCGTCCCGTTCGTGCTCAACGGCATCGGCTTCGCGCTCTGCTTCATCCCCGTGACGATCGCCGGCCTGGCGGGCGTCGCACCGGCCCAGGCGGGCGCGGCCTCCGGCCTTCTCAACACGAGCCGCCAGGTGGGCGGCGCCGTTGGCCTTGCGGTGGTGAACACGATCGCCGCCGGCTCGGTCGCGGAGGGCGCGGTGGGTCTCGCGCACGGGTTCCGCATCTCGCTGCTCGTGCTCGCGGGCATGGCGCTGCTCGGAGCGGTGCTGTCCTCGACGCTGCTCGTGCCCTCGCCGGAGCGCGAGACCGTCCGGCTCGCGGAGGAACCGGTCAGGGAGGCCGCGTGAACCGACACGCCTGGCATCCGGTCGCCGTCGCGCGGGATCCTCCGGTTCAGCTGGTGGCGACGCCGTGGAGCTCGTGGCCCGAGTGGGCTGTCGCCTCGGCGGCGGCGGCGTCGGTCATGATCGCGACGCCGCCGAGGCGCGCCGCGGCTTCGACCCGAAGCAGGGGCGCGTCTTCCGGCAGTTCCCCGGGATCGGTGACGAGCGCCTCGACGCCGCCGAGCGTCGCCCGGTCCTCGACGACCACCCGCCACTCGCTCGGGACGGTCACGTTCACGCCGCCCAGGCTCGCCGAGAGGTCGAGGTCTGCCCCGCTCGGATCGAGCGTCGCCTCGCGGAGGTCGAGGTCGACGCCGCCGAGGACGACGCTCACCGACCCTCGCCGTAGTGACGTGGCCTTGCAGGCTCGCTGGATGCCGCCGACGTAGACGGCGATCGCGAACTCGTCGGAGGTCTCGTCACCGACCGTCCTGCGGCGGGCGAGCGCCTGGCCCAGGGCCCACAGGCCGGCCAGCACGACGATCACCTTGACGACAGCGACCACGAGGACTCTCATTCCGGCCTCCTCTGCGTCGAGACGCTCCAGACCATCCGAGTCTAGAGTCCGGCGCGATGGGAGAACGGGTCCAGGGCGGCAGGCTCGCGGCGCGCGCGATCGCGGCCGCGGGTGTCGACGCGATCTTCACGCTCTCCGGCGGGCACGTGATGCCGATCTACGAGGGGTGCCGGCACGAGGGCGTCCGTGTGGTCGACGTTCGCCACGAGCAGTCCGCCGCGCACGCCGCCGAGGCGTGGGGGAGAGTCCGGCGCGCGACGGGCGTCGCCCTCGTCACCGCGGGGCCGGGCGTGACCGGGACCGTCACGGCCGTCGCAAACTGCTTTGCCGCCCAGACGCCGATGGTCGTGCTCGGCGGCGCCCGGCCGCTCGCGCAGGCGGAGTGGGGTGCGCTGCAGGAGTTCGACCAGCTCTCGCTGATGAAGCCGATCACGAAGTGGGCCGCGGTGTGCCCGGAGGTCGACCGGATCCCCGAGTACG
>Ga0207691_10004049_pt1 | contig 14213 bp, 14 predicted proteins | sample KBSM13metaG_FD_184327 | JGI IMG/M metagenome (GOLD analysis project Ga0207691, IMG submission 184327) | Miscanthus rhizosphere microbial communities from Kellogg Biological Station, Michigan, USA - KBS M1-3 metaG (SPAdes) (version 2) | ecosystem: Host-associated > Plants > Roots > Rhizosphere >... | reverse complement strand
CGAGCTGAAGGGCCGCGACTGGCTGCGCCGCGGCCTCGCCGCGATCGTCGCGGTCGGCTTGCGCCCATGCTCGGGCGCGATCCTGGTGCTGGTATTCGCGCTGGCGCAGGGGCTGTTCTGGCTGGGTGTCGCGTTGGGCTGTCTGGCGATTGTCATGCTGTATCACCTGACAGGAGGCCGTTGGGGGGCCGTGATCCGCCGCCTGGTGGAGTCCGGAATGCGGACCATTCCGGTGATGGCCCTGTTCGTGGTGCCGTTAGTGCCAGGCATACGTTCTCTCTATGCGTGGGCTCGGCCGGCGGATGTCGCTGCGGATCCGATCCTTCAGCATCAGCGGCTCTATCTCAATTTCCCGTTTTTCACTATTCGCGCCGCGATCTATTTCGCGGCCTGGATTCTGATGGCTGTTTATCTGAACCGGTGGTCGCTGGAGCAGGATCAGACCGGAAAGCCCGAATTGCTGGTTCGCTTTCAAAGGCTCAGCGGCGCCGGCCTGGTGATCTATGGCGTAACCGTCACGTTTGCTTCAATCGACTGGGCGATGTCTCTGGATACCGGCTGGTTCTCCACGGCATATGGAGTCCTCTTCATGATGATTCAGGTACTGTCGGCATTCGCATTCGTGATCTCCTTTCTCGCCTGGATCGTCCGCCACAACGGACTCCACGATGTCGTCACTCCAAATCACTTTCATGACCTGGGCAATTTGCTGCTGACGTTTGTGATGCTCTGGGCCTATATATCGTTTTCGCAATTCCTGATCATCTGGGCCGGAAATCTAACGGATGAAATCCCCTGGTATCTGCGGAGAATACACAACGGGTGGGAATGGGTGGCCATCCTGCTACTGGTGTTTCATTTCTTCGCTCCTTTTCTCCTGTTGTTGTCACGCCACGCAAAACGCAGCCTGACCGTGCTTTCGTCCATCTCAATCGCTGTAATGATGATGAGCGTTGTCGATGTCTTCTGGCTCGTCATGCCCGCTTTCATACCGGACCATTTCTCCGTTCACTGGACAGATTTCACCGCGCTCGCGGGTGTGGGCGGCGTGTGGATTTCATTATTCACTCGTGGCCTGGAAACGCGACCGATCATGCCGCAGCAGGATCCTCAACTCGTACCCTACGTGGAGAGCACATGACACCCACCCATGAGCTTCTCGACATAAAGCCCAAAGTGGCGGTGGCCTTTGCATTGGGCCTGATGCTGATGCTAGCCGTTGTCCTGGCCACGTCGATCCTCCTGTTCGGTTACTTCGTGCCTCATTCGGGAGCAATGCCGAATTTCGCCACGGAAGTGCAAAGTTTTCCTGAACCGCGGCTCCAGATTTCACCAGGACAGGATCTGGAGACGTTGAATGAGGCAAATCGGCAAAAGCTGGAAAGCTATGGCTGGGTCGACCGGAGCACAGGCGTTGCCCGAATTCCCATCGAGCGGGCCATGGATATCGTCGTGGATCAGGGTTGGCAGGAGCGTGCCCATGAAGATCGTTAAACGACGTCTGGGAATCTTCGGTAGCGTCATCTTGTTTGCCATCGCGCTGGGCAATTCCGCCAATGCTCAAGCGACCTCGATGGGAATACTCGACGATGTCGGCATTGATCAGGCCCTGAACGCGCAGTTGCCGCTCGACGTACCGTTACGGGATGAAACTGGAAAAGACATCGTCCTGCGAGATTACTTTGGTGAGAAGCCAGTCATTCTCGCGTTTGTGTATTACGAGTGCCCGAATCTCTGCACTCTGACGTTAAATGGACTGGTTCGGGATCTTCGCGCCATTCCGTTCGATGCAGGGAATCAGTTCAACATCGTGACCATCAGCTTCGATCCACGAGAAACCCCCGATCTCGCGGCAAAAAAGAAGCAAACGTATATCGAGGAATACCGGAGGCCAGGTGCCGCTGCCGGCTGGCACTTCCTGACAGGCAGCCAGGCGGCAATCGAAGCGCTCACCACCGCCGCAGGCTTTCATTACAAATATGATCCGGAGTCCCAGCAGTGGGCTCATGCATCGGCAATCATGGTGGTTACTCCACAGGGACGCATGGCCCGGTATTTTTATGGCATCGAGTATTCCGCCCGCGATTTGCGATTAAGTCTGGTGGAAGCGGCCAGCAATCATATCGGTTCTCCAATGGATCGGGTGCTGCTGTATTGCTACCACTACGATCCAGGGACTGCACGTTACGGGCTCGTCATCATCGAGGTGTTGCGTATCGCGGGTGCGGTCACAGTACTGGCTCTTGCGGTTTTCATTGGATGGATGATCCGGCGGGATCGCATCGCTCAACGAAGTTATGCTCATTGAACTTCCATTCTGGCCGCAACAGGCGTCCACCGTTGCCGGGAGCGTGGATGTGCTATCCATTTTCCTGACTCTCGTCGCATCCTTTTTTTCATTCCTGATCTTCCTTCTGATCTTCTTTTTCGCGATTCGCTTTCGGCGCCGGCCGGGACTGACCGCAACTCCAGTGCCGACCCGCCTTTCTCTGGAAGTCCTATGGACTGCTGTTCCACTTGGTCTGACCGCCGTGATGTTCACGTGGGGATCCGGACTCTACTTGCATAACCAGCAGGATCCTCCCGGTGCCATGAATATTTATGTCGTCGGCAAACAATGGATGTGGACTGTGGAACATCTCGAAGGCCGGCGAGAGATCGGCGAACTTCACGTGCCCGCCGGCCGGCCGGTAAAGTTGATACTGGCATCTCAGGACGTGATTCACGATTTCTTCATCCCGGCTTTTCGAGTCAAGCAGGACGTGGTGCCGGGCCGCTACACCACCTTGTGGTTTGAGGCGACGCGTATCGGAAGTTACCGGCTGGTTTGCGCGCAATATTGCGGCACCCGTCACTCCGGAATGATTGGCAATGTCGTCGTGATGGAGCCGCAGGATTATCAAAACTGGCTGGCCAATGGGGCCGATGATCCTCCCGCCAAAGCCGGTGAACGGCTATTCCGCACTTTCAGCTGCGCTGGATGCCATGAGCTGCAGGCTACGCAGAAAGGCCCTCCTCTCATCGGAATGTATGGCAAATCCGTGCGAATGGAGAGCGGCGAGACAGTGGCGTTCGATGACGCCTACATTCGCGAGTCGATTCTGAATCCGAATGAAAAAGTCGTGGAAGGCTATCGGCCCATCATGCCGACATTCCGCAACCAGCTGAACGAGGATGAAATCTTCCAAATCATCGCCTACATCCGGTCCCTCGGCGCAGGAGACGCCAAACCATGACGCATGCGAACGTTCCGGAAAATTATCTGAATGCATCGTGGGGCTGGCGTTCGTGGCTGTTGACGCGAGATCACAAACGAATCGCATTGCTTTATTTGATCTCGATCACGTTGTTCTTTATTGTCGGAGGATTCTTTGCGCTGCTGATTCGCCTCGAGCTGCTGACGCCCGCCGGTGACCTGGTTCAGGCCGAGACCTACAACAAGCTGTTCACGATGCATGGCCTGATCATGATTTTCTTTTTCCTGATTCCTTCGATTCCTTCGGTGCTCGGAAATTTCCTGATCCCTCTGATGATCGGCGCGCGGGACCTGGCTTTCCCAAAACTCAATCTGCTGAGCTGGTACATCTATATTATTGGGGGCGTGTTCACTCTCGCCGCGGTCGTGACCGGCGGCGTCGATACGGGATGGACTTTTTATACGCCGTACAGCAGCACGTACGCGAACTCCAATGTCATCCTGACCGCGCTCGGAATTTTCATCACGGGATTTTCATCGATCCTCACCGGCCTGAACTTCATTGTGACGATTCACAAGATGAGGGCTCCAGGCCTCACCTGGCTTCGGTTGCCGCTGTTTATCTGGGCTCACTATGCGACCAGCCTGATCATGGTTCTCGGTACTCCGGTGCTGGCGATATCGATTACCTTGATCCTGCTGGAGCGCTCTTTTCACAGCGGCATTTTCGATCCGAAGCTCGGTGGCGATCCCCTTCTGTTTCAGCATCTCTTCTGGTTCTATTCGCATCCGGCGGTCTACATCATGATTTTGCCCGGCATGGGCGTCGTCAGCGAAATCGTCACCTGCTACTCGCGCAAGAAGATTTTCGGCTACACGTTCGTGGCGTTATCAAGCCTCGCCATCGCGGCACTGGGCTTTCTGGTATGGGGGCATCATATGTTCGTCAGTGGCGCATCGCCGTTTGCCGGAATGGTGTTTTCGATGCTCAGTTTCCTGGTGGCCATACCGTCCGGGATTAAGGTTTTCAATTGGACGGCGACACTCTACAAGGGTTCGATATCATTCGATGCGCCGATGCTCTACGCTCTCGGCTTCATTGGGCTGTTCACCATTGGCGGGCTCACCGGGCTGTTTCTCGCGACGCTGGCCGTCGATGTTCACGTTCACGACACCTATTTCGTGATCGCGCACTTTCACTACATCATGGTCGGCGGCGCTGTGATGGCGTATTTCGGGGGCATTCATTTCTGGTGGCCCAAAATCACCGGCCGGTTGTATCCGGAAGTCTGGGCACGAATCGCCGCGCTCATTGTTTTCATCGGTTTCAATCTGACCTTCTTTCCGCAATTTCTGCTCGGCTACCTGGGAATGCCCCGGCGCTATCACGCCTATCCTGAAGAGTTCCAGGTGTGGAATGTAATGTCGACAGCAGGCGCTTCCATCCTGGGACTCGGGTATCTGATTCCGATCATTTACCTGCTCTGGTCTCTACGATACGGACGTGTCGCTACAGAGAATCCATGGAATGCAATGGGACTGGAATGGCAAACCCCGTCGCCTCCACCAGAATCCAATTTTGCCGCAACGCCCATCGTCACAGAGGAGGCATACTCCTATGACATCCATACCTGATTCGAGGCCCCTAACTGTGGCAGCTTCTCACGGGGTTCATGATCATCAGTTCGACGATTCCGCACAGCAGCAGGAAGCTGCAACTCTGGGCATGTGGCTCTTCCTCGCCACGGAAGTGCTTTTCTTTGGCGGTCTGTTTACCGGCTATACGGTTTATCGATCGGCGTATCCGAACGCATTTGGAGAGGCGAGCCGGCACCTCGATCTCGTGCTGGGCACCGTCAATACTGGAGTTCTGCTGTTGAGCAGCTTTTCGATGGCAATGGCGGTTCAGTCTGCCCAATTAGGGAAACGGTGGAGACTTCTGGGATTTTTGACATCGACTGCGGTCCTGGGTGCGGTTTTTCTGGCTATCAAATTTACTGAATACGTGCACAAGTTCCATGAACATCTGGTGCCGGGATCGCAGTTTGTTTTTTCCGGCCCCGAATCACAGCATGCGCAGCTGTTCTTTTCCTTTTATTTTGCGATGACGGGCCTCCATGCCTTGCACATGATCATCGGTATCGTCATGCTCGCCGTCCTGATGGTGCTGACACTGGCGAACACGTTCGGCCCGGAGTACCACACGCCCATCGAAACGATCGGCCTGTACTGGCATTTCGTCGACGTCATCTGGGTGTTTCTGTTTCCACTGCTTTATCTGGTGAGTCGCTGATGTCGAACACCATTGTTTCCACAAGAACCTATCTTGCGACATTCGTATTGTTGCTGGTGCTACTGGCGTTGACAATCGTCGCCGCATATATCCCGATGGGCCGCTTCAACTGGGTTGCTGCCATGACCATCTCGGCGGCGAAGACCGCCCTGATCGCGAGTTTTTTCATGCATCTTCGGTCCAGTCATCGCCTTGTCTGGATAGCCGCCTGCGCGGGTTGTTTTTGGCTGGCCCTGTTGATGATTCTGTCGCTGACGGACTTCTGGACTCGGGGGTGGCTTCTGCCCTGAAACAACGGAATTCACGGTTCATATTGTGGTGCGGCGGTGCCGCCTTCCGCGGAAGCGTGCGTCGTGGAATTCCAATTGCCACGTGATATTGCAGACCGAAAAGGAGGTATTTATGAACTGGGATCAGATAGCCGGACAATGGAAACAATTTTCAGGATCGGTAAAACAAGAGTGGGGCAAGTTTACCGATGACGATCTGGAGTACATCGGCGGCACGAAAGACAAACTTGTCGGCCGGCTGCAGGAAAAGTATGGGCTCGCCAAAGAGGAAGCCGACCGGCGCGCCGAACGATGGCTGCAGGGGCAAAAGGAGCCGCGAAGAACGGCATAGCACATCACAAATCGGAGCGATCGCCTCTCATCGAGGGGCAATCGCTCCGATTCTCCGCTCATCTCTACTGGTTGCGGCCCTGGTACGTGTCTACTGGTTGCGGCTCCTGGTACGTGCCGCTTTTTGCGCGGACATTGAACGTTCCTTACTGCCGCGCTTACGCGCAGCCGAGCGTGCCTGCCGAGCCAATGCAGGTTTCGATGCCGCCGCGGAGCCTTCCCGCCGCAGCGCAGTTTCTGTTGCCCGGGAACGAGCGGGAGACGGCTTGGCTCCCGATCGGGATCTCTTGATTGCCAGCTCGGCGCCACGGCGAGTCTTCGTGCTCGCTTTTCCCTTTCTCGGTGGGGGCAAGCTGACTCCTGCGCGCCGTGCTTTTGAAAGCCCGATAGCGATGGCCTGTTTTGTCGACCGCGCTCCATGTTTTCCTTCGCGGATGTGATCCATCTCTTCCCGCACAAATTCGCCGGCCTGAGTCGACGGAGCTTTTCCTTCGCGCTTATCGCGTGCCGCCCTTTGCAAAGTCTTTTGTTCAGGCATGATCTTTCTCCCTTTCGTCGATTTCGGTCACCGACATGGAGGCAACTGAACTTCCATTTGGTAATATGCCGCAATGTCGAATTGCGAAACGATGCAGGAGCTCGTGTCGGAACTCCGGGGAAAACTTGAGGCCGTCAAGAAGGGCGGCGGTGAAGCCGCCGTTCAACGTCACAAAGGCCGCGGCAAGATGCTGGTTCGCGAACGGATCGAAGCCCTGGTCGACCCCGATACGCCCTTCCTTGAAATCAGTGCGCTGGCGGCCAACGGCATGTATAACGACGAGGCGCCTTCGGCGGGAATCGTAACCGGTACTGGAGTCATCCAGGGACAGCAGACGATGATCATTGCCAACGACGCCACCGTCAAAGGCGGTACGTATTTTCCGATCACGGTGAAGAAGCATCTTCGAGCGCAGGAAATCGCGTTGCAGAACAACCTGCCATGCGTTTACCTGGTCGACTCCGGCGGCGCTTTTCTACCCCTGCAGGCGGAAGTGTTTCCCGATCGTGAGCATTTTGGCCGCATTTTTTATAATCAGGCCACAATGTCGGCCGCAGGCATTTATCAGGTCGCCGCAGTGCTCGGTTCCTGCACGGCAGGCGGAGCCTATGTTCCGGCGATGAGTGATGAAGCCGTAATTGTTCGTAACCAGGGAACCATATTCCTTGGTGGTCCGCCTCTCGTCAAAGCCGCCACCGGTGAAGAGGTGACGGCGGAAGAACTCGGCGGGGCCGACGTTCACTGCAGGATTTCCGGCGTTGCCGACCACTGCGCTCAAAATGATGCGGACGCCATGCGTATTGTTAGAGAAATATTTCGATCGATACCCGCCGCAAAACGCCGGCCGCTTCAGGTTTCCGAACCCGAAGATCCTCATTACGATCCCAAAACGATTTACGACATCGTGCCGAAAGATCGAAAACAATCGTACGATATTCGGGAAATCATCTACCGCATCGTGGACGCAAGCTGGTTCCACGAGTTCAAGGCACTCTACGGCCAGACCCTGGTTTGCGGATTCGCGCGAATCTGGGGTTACCCCGTCGGAATCCTCGGAAACAATGGAGTACTTTTTTCCGAAAGCGCACTCAAGGCAACTCACTTCATCGAGCTTTGCTGCCAGCGCAACATACCGATCGTGTTCCTTCAAAACATTACCGGCTATATGGTCGGCAAAGCGTTTGAGCGCGGCGGTATCGCGAAGGACGGCGCAAAGATGGTCAGCGCCGTTGCCAATGCTTCGGTGCCGAAATTTACCGTCGTCGTCGGCGGGTCTTACGGTGCCGGCAACTACGGAATGTGCGGACGAGCCTATGATCCGCGGCAGCTTTGGATGTGGCCGAATGCTCGCATCTCCGTGATGGGCGGCGAGCAGGCGGCGCGCGTCCTGCTTCAGGTCAAGATGGAGCAGAAGACCATGTCTCCGGAAGAGCAGGAAGAATTCATGCGTCCGATCCTGGAGAAATACGAAGCGGAGGGAAATGCGTACTACAGCACGGCACGATTATGGGACGACGGCGTCATCGATCCCGTCGACACGCGCATGGTGCTGGCCCTCGGCATCTCCGCAGCGATGAATAAACCTGCTGCGGAAACGAAGTTCGGTGTGTTCCGGATGTGAACCCGACCCTGAAAGACAATGATTAATAAAGTTCTCGTCGCGAACCGCGGCGAAATTGCGATTCGGATTTTTCAGACGCTGCGAGAGATGGGAATCGAATCCGTCGCGGTATTCACGGAAGCCGATGCCGCCGCACTTCATGTTCGCTCGACCGATCAAACCGAAAAAATTGAGAATTACATCGACCCGGGCGAAATCATCCGGGCGGCGCAAAAAAGCGGCGCAGACGCCATTCACCCGGGATATGGATTTCTTTCCGAGAGCCCCAGCCTTTCCTCAGCCTGCGAGTCTGCGGGAATCATTTTTATCGGGCCACACACGAAAACAATCCAAAGCATGGGGGACAAACTGGAATCCAAGCGTCTCATGCAACGAGCGGGAGTTCCGGTCGTCCCGACCTGGGACGGCAATCCACCCGAATCCGAATTTCCGGTCCTCGTCAAAGCTGTCGGCGGTGGCGGTGGAAAAGGCATGCGGCTGGTGGATCATCCGTCGCAACTTTCCGAGGCGATATCCGCCGCTTCGCGTGAGGCTCGAAATGCATTTGGAGATGAACGCGTATTCATCGAGAAATACCTTCGTAGTCCGCGCCACATTGAATTTCAGATCCTTGGAGATGCGCATGGCGAGATCATCCATGTCTTCGAGCGAGAGTGCTCCATCCAGCGGAGATATCAGAAAATCATCGAAGAAACACCTTCGCCGGCCCTGGCACCGCAGCTGCGTGCCCGTATGGGCGAGGCTGCTGTCGCGGCCGCGCGAGCGGCGGATTACGTCAATGCGGGAACTGTTGAGTTTGTACTGAATCCGGACGGTCACTTTTATTTTCTCGAAATGAACACGCGGCTTCAGGTCGAACACGCGATCACTGAAATGACCACGGGGCTCGATCTGGTACGAGAACAGATTCTCATTGCCGGCGGCTTGCATTTGTCTCGAACACAGTCCGAGTTGCAGCAGACAGGACATTCAATCGAATGCCGGATCTATGCCGAAGTTCCGGAAGAAAACTTCCGGCCGGATACCGGCGTGGTCGCAGTCTACAGACCTCCCAGCGGTCCAGGTATCCGACTGGACTCCGGAATTCAGGAAGGGTCCGAAGTCGGATTTCATTACGACCCCATGCTTGCGAAATTGATCGTCTGGGCCAGCTCTCGCGATGCGGCGATTGAGCGCATGAAACGTGCGCTGTCCGACTTCGTCGTGCTTGGAGTTCGCAATAACATTGAATTCCTGCACCGGGTCATCTCCAGCGAAGAGTACCGCACCGGGAAATTCGACACTCAATTTCTGGACCGCCAACCGGATCTGCTGAACGCTTCCACAAACGATATCCCGCCTGCAGCGCGGATTGTCGCCTCGCTGGATCGGCTGAAAACCACGTCGGGCTCCGGACAGATGTTTACGGATGTGTGGACCTCCGGAGCCTGGCGAAATTCATGACGGACGAAATACACTGGGAATCTGCCAACCATGGAATGCTGCGTCTCGACGGCCGCACGATCGGATTTACGATCCATGATCGTGATGCAACGGGCGGCTGGATTGAAATTGATGGAAAGAGTCAGCGATTTTATGTCCATCGAAAGCGCGATTTGGTCGAGGTATGGCTCGGCGGTCGAACGTATCGTCTGGTTCAAATTCGGAAGGGGCAGGAGTCTCATGATTCAGGCGAAGTACGCGCCTTGATGCCAGGCAGGATACGACGCATTGAGGTGTCGGCGGGAGAACGTGTCGCAGCCAGGCAACCGCTGGTCATCATGGAGTCCATGAAGATGGAAACCACTCTGGCGGCACCGGCCGATGGGACGGTCGCCGGGGTGAAATGCCAGGTTGGTCAGACTGTCGAAATGGGGGAATTGCTGGTAGTGATTGTGCGAAGCACTTCCGAACAGTTGTAAGAACTGCAATCATTCGCTCACGTCCACGGTGAGCTGGTCATGGGATGAAAGCAATTCTCTCGCGATGACGAGCGTCTGGATCTCGCTGGTACCCTCGCCGATCGTGCACAGCTTCACGTCTCGATAGAATTTTTCGACAGGATAGTCCTTGATGAACCCGTACCCTCCGTGGATCTGCAACGCTTCGTTTGCAATTTGAACCGCCGCTTCCGACGCGAACAGCTTGGCCATCGCGGATTCCTTCGTGACGCGCTTCCCCTGATTCAACAGCCACGCTGCGCGATACGTCAGGAACCGTGCAGCATCGAGCGAAATCGCCATATCGACGAGCTTCTTCTGGATCATCTGAAAATCAGAGATATGATGCCCGAATTGTTCACGCGACTTGGAATAGCTCAGTGCGGCATCGTATGCGCCTTGCGCCATTCCTGTGGCGAGGGCAGCGATGGATATGCGTCCACCGTCAAGCACCTTCATGCTGTCGATAAACCCTTCGCCCTTGTTTCCCAATAATTGATCACTGCCGAGACGGCAATCCTCAAAGATTACTTCTCCTGTCGCGCTGGCGCGCAATCCCAGCTTTTCTTCCTTCTTGCCGACTCGGAATCCCTCGGTCCCTTTTTCAACGATGAACGCGGAAATGCCATGGTTTCCGGCACCGGCGTTCGTAACGGCCATGGCGACACACACATCGGCATAATGCGCGTTCGTTGTAAATGTTTTGGAGCCATTGAGAGTCCACTGTCCGTCAAAGACCGCGCGGGTCTGGGTGCCGGAAGCGTCGGACCCTGCCGAATGTTCCGTGAGTCCCCAGCAGCCCAGCCACTCGCCCGACGCAAGACGCGGGATATAGCGCTGGCGCTGGCTGTCGGTTCCGGCCTTATAAATGTGGTTCGCACAAAGCGACGTATGTGCCGCAAGGATAATGCCCACTGAGCCATCAACACGAGAGAGCTCTTCGATGATGATGCAATACTCGATGTAGCCAAGACCGGCGCCGCCGAGATCTTCCGGAAGGATCGAGCCCATGTAGCCAAGCGAACCCAGCTTACGGATGACATCCTGGGGAAAAGTCTCCGAATCATCCCATTCGCGGACATGAGGTCGAATTTCAGCATTCGCAAAGTCGCGCACTGCGTGGCGCAATTCGATTTGTTCCTGCGTGAACGCAAAGTCCATATTGGCCCTCGGGAGCGTGGTGAGTCACACACTGGAATAGTAATGCTCCTGATGCGCTACAATGACGCGGAATCATGAAAAAAATCCGAATTGCGAACGGTCAGGGTTTCTGGGGTGATTCGCTGCAGGCGCCAGTCGATCTGGTTCGCCGTGGCCCCATCGACTACCTGACGTTGGATTACCTGGCGGAAGTCACGATGTCGATCATGCAAAAGCAACGCGCCCGCGATCCGCGATTGGGCTATGCGCGAGATTTCGTGTCTCTGATCGAAGAAATTCTTCCGGACCTTCTCGAGCGCAAAATCAAAGTCGTCGCCAACGCGGGTGGCGTGAACCCCAATGCCTGCCGGGATGCCGTGATCGAGGTCGCGCGGGAGCGAGGTTTTGGTGGAAAAACAAGGATCGCCGTCGTCGCCGGAGACGACATCATGTCGCGTCTGGACGATTTCATCAGCCGCGGAGTCGAACTGAAAAATCAGGAGACTGGCGATCCGCTGGCTTCTGTGCGGTCGCAGGTTCAAAGTGCCAACGTTTACTTTGGAGGACGGGATATCGCCGAAGCTCTCGACAAGGACGCACAGATCGTCATCGCCGGCCGAGTAACGGATACCAGTTTGTCGCTCGGCCCGATGATTCATGAGTTCGGCTGGATGCGCAACGACTGGGATCGCCTCGCCGCGGGTACGATCGCCGGACACACGATCGAATGCGGTGCTCAATGCACCGGCGGCAACTGCCTCGTCGATTGGGACAGTATTCCTCATCTGGCGGACATCGGCTACCCGATCATCGAAGCCGAGCCGGACGGATCGTTCGTCGTCACGAAGCACCAAGGAACGGGCGGGCGCATCAGCGTCGCTGCGATCAAGGAACAGCTTCTCTACGAAATGGGCGACCCGCGGGAATACATCACGCCCGATTGCATCGCCGACTTTACAACAATTCAACTTGAACAGGACGGAACAGACCGCGTGCGTTTCTCCGGGATAAAGGGCCGTTCGGCGACGAGTCTATACAAGGTCAGCGTGAGCTATTCGGCTGGATGGAAAGCGATCGGATCCCTCGTCTACGGATGGCCCGATGCTTACAGAAAAGCCCAGGCGGCGGATCGCATTTTGAGAGAGAGACTCGACAGGCTGAATTTGAAATTTGACTCGGTGCGAACTGAATTCGTCGGTGTCGATGCGTGTCACGGCGCGCTTTCGGGGGCGCCGCCACCCGAACTAGCGGAAGTGTCACTTCGTGTCGGAGTGCGATCCAGAGATAAACATGCGGTCGAGCGATTTGCGCGGGAAATTGCGCCGCTCGTGCTCAACGGCCCTCCCACAGTTACCGGATTCGCTGCGGGGCGCCCAAAAGTCGAAGAGATCATCGCCTATTGGCCGGCGCTGATTCCCAAGAGCGAGGTTCATCCGGAAATATCCGTGATCGAGGCTTGATACATGGCGAGAGTGAAACTGTTGAAGCTTGCCCACGCCCGTTCTGGCGACAAAGGCGATACGGCGAACATCGGCCTGATTGCTTATAAACCCGAATACTATTCGATTCTCGTGGAACAGGTGACGGCCGCGCGTGTGAAAGATCATTTCAAGGGAATATGTCTGGGCCCGGTGCAGCGTTTCGAAGTGCCGAATCTTCATGCTTTGAACTTTCTCCTTCACGAAAGCCTCGACGGCGGCGGCACGCTGTCGCTCAAGACCGACGCACAGGGCAAGACGTACAGCACCGCATTACTGAGGTTGGAAATCGAGGTCGACGATTCGCTGATCCGCCAATTAGACGAATAGCCTTCGACGGAGTTAAGTCAGCACCATGATCTGAACGGGAGTGGACCGACGATCTACGTTGACGCCCACGTTGTCTGGATATCGACGGAACGTCAGATCCAGCAAGGCATCCCCGACCCGCAGATTGCGGACGTGAAGTTCATTTAAAAATTTCGGCAGAATGGGATGTTCGAAGCATACCGATGGGCCGGTTCCATCAATCTTCATTCCAAGGCACGCCCGAAGTGCCATAAACACCGCTCCCGCAGCCCACGCCTGAGGCGCACAGGCAACTGGGTACAGAGTCGGACCCTGACTTTGGCGCCGGGAGAATCCGCAAAGAAGTTCAGGTAGTCGGTTGAGATGAACCGACTGACTGAGATCGAATAAAGTCGACAGCAGTTGTGCCGCATGAGCCTTGAACCCATAGTCGGACAGACCCGCAGCAATCAGTGCATTATCGTGAGGCCACACGGAACCATTGTGATACGACATCGGATTGTAACGAACTTCACGCGAATCCAGCGTGCGTATGCCCCATCCGGAAAAAGACGTCTCCTGCATCAAAGTATCGGCGACACGTTTGGCATGATCGGCCGGAGCAATACCCATAAATAAACAGTGACCAGGATTGGACGTGCGCACCCTGCAGAGAGCCTTCCTCCCGTCGAGCGCCAGGGCATAAGTCGATAAGTCCTCGCACCAATATGTACTATCGAAGCGCTTTCGCAATTCCGCTGCAGATTGTTCCAGCTCCAAAGACAGGCTGACATTTCCAAGCGCTCTGGCGAGCTGCGCCCCGCATTTCCGGGCCGAGTAGGCATAGGCCTGGACTTCACACAAAGCGATGGGCCCTTCTGCAAGTGAACCATCCGCATGCATGATCGAATCCTGAGAGTCTTTCCACCCTTGATGAATGAGTCCTTTTTCAGAGCGGCGATGATATTCCACAAACAAATCTCCGTCCTGATCGCCGTAATGATCGATCCAGTTCAGAGCGAGCGCAATATTGGGCCAGATGCTTTCAATGAAGTCCAGATCACCGGTTTGGTCGTAGTAGGCGGCTGCAAGCACGATAAACAGAGGGGTGGAATCGACA
>Ga0207691_10004047_pt1 | contig 14216 bp, 10 predicted proteins | sample KBSM13metaG_FD_184327 | JGI IMG/M metagenome (GOLD analysis project Ga0207691, IMG submission 184327) | Miscanthus rhizosphere microbial communities from Kellogg Biological Station, Michigan, USA - KBS M1-3 metaG (SPAdes) (version 2) | ecosystem: Host-associated > Plants > Roots > Rhizosphere >... | reverse complement strand
GATGCAGCCGCCGCATTTGCCGAATTCCAGCGCAGGCGCAAGCCGAATCCCGATGCGATCGCGGCGATGGCGCTCGAGAACTACATCGAGATGCGCGACAGCGTCGCCGACGCGCATTTCCTGCTGATGCGTGCGCTCGAGCGCACGCTCGCGGCGCGCCATCCGGGCCGCTTCGTACCGCGCTACTGGATGGTCACGTTCTCACGCGTTCCGTACGTGACCGCATTCGAGCGCGGCGAAGTCCAGGCGCGAATCCTGCGCGAACTGACGGCGGGCAAGGCGACGCTCGAGGAGATCGATTTTGCGCATGCGGACGCATTGGTCTTGCAGCGCCTGACAACTCTGGACACGGCGTGATGCGTCCCGAGTTTGGCGGCCGTCGATTGGACGGTCACGATCAAAATGGATTGCCGTGTTCGCGGGAATAATGCCTTCGTATTACTGGTCATTCGAGCGAAATCCGCAATCCCCTTTCCTTCGCGTTTTTCTGGCTCGTCGAGTCGCGTTGCGCGCACCGATTCATCGCACTACTGCGAGCAAGCCGACGAGCCGGTGAGGCGCAGCATCGGCTGCGACACGTTCCAGTTGCCGCTAAGCGGCGCGTTCAGGGCGAAGTTCATCGCCAGCATTCCGTTCGACGCCGACGAATAGTCCATCATCAGCGTACCGAGCGGTTGCGTCGTGACCGGCTTCCAGGAGCAAGTCGGGCAGAACCCGGCGCTCTGCAGGATGTCCAGCGCACTGTTGGCGGCGAACGGCGATCGGCTGCCGATGCCCCAGCGCGCGAGGCCGAGCGCGTCGTAGATATAGGCGATGTCGAACTGCTGGTCGGCGCGCGAGAGCACGTCCACGCCATAGCCACCCTCTGCAGGCGCGAACCAATTGCCCGACAGTGCGACGGCGGGATTGCCCAGACTGACGCACGCATCGGCGGCCGCGAGCAGTTCGAACGCCTCGCTGCCCTGCTCGCCATCGAGCTGCCAGGCGAACGTGAATCGGTTCGTCGCCGTCGGCGTCAGCAGGATCGAGCCCACGCGAACCGGTTTGCCGCTGCCGTCCCACGACACGCGGTACAGCTGTGCGGACCACCAGCCGGAATTCGCCGGCGGCGCGCCCGCCTGAGCGATATACCAAGTTGGCGCGCCGTCTTCGAGGTACGAATACCAGAGCACGAGCTGCTGCCCCGCCGCCTGGCTGATCGAGATGCCGTGGCCGGACCGCTGCGGATTGAAATACATTCCCGGCTCGATCGTCGGCGTCGACCGGCCGACCCCGTTGATGCTGTCCATGATATTCATCGAGAACTGTGCAGTGTTCGCCGTCTGGTTGCTGGCGACGACGTACCAGCGACCACTCGCCGGGTGCGGAATGCTGACCGAAAACGCGTTCACGCCATTCGTGACGGACCAGGCCGCGGCGGCATTTTCCGGACCCGGCGCGACGGCAGCGAGTGGGTCGGCCGACGGCGGCGGAAAATCTGTGCGCACGGCGTAGAACTGTGTCGCGACCTGCCCAGGTGCGAACGCCGACGTCGTGATATCGAGTGAGGGATATTCGGTATCGCTCGGCGGAAGATCGATGAAAATTCGCTGTTGCGTTTCGTGCGCGGTGAGCACGAAGCCCAGATTGCCGCCGCCGGTGGGCCCGACCGGGACCGGGTGCGAGTTCGCGTCCTTCACAAAGGTGCGTTCGAACACTATCGGCATCAGCGCGGATGCGTTGTCGACGAGGCTCGCGACTGGCCCCGCACCCATCAGCGCCGCAGCATAAAAGCGCCGGAGCGGCATGCCGGCGTTCCATGTCAGGCGCAACGGAAACGCGATGTCTGCGGGCACGCGTCCCGGGCCGGTGAGCAACAGCGAACCGTACGGAGGGGAAAGCGACGTGATCGAAGGCAAGCGCGCCGGATCCTTCGGCAACGCAACCTGCGGCAGACCGGAGCTGAGCACCGCCGAATAATGCACGCCGAGATTGCCGGGCGGCGCCGCGGCCATGACCCAATACGTGGTGGCGGGGTCGCCGATGACGTCCGGGCCGAGAATGCAACGCGCGGGCGCGGCGGCAGACGACGTCATTGCACAGACAACCTCATCCGCTTGCGGCAGGCTGTCGCCGTTGCGGTCTGCGCCGACCGTCAACGCGACCCCGTCGCCCGTTCCGGCGAGGAGTTCGGCGATCAACACGCGCGGGAGGAACTGGAGTTGATAATAGTAGCCGTCGGGCGTCGGCGACTGTGCGCGCAGTAGCTGAAACGCCGACCGATGATTGCCGGCCGCGTAGATGTCTTCGCCATTGGACTCGAGTGTGAAGACAGCTTCCTGCGCGGGTTCCAGATCGGTCGCTGCGAACGTCGTGACCGCCGTGTTGATTTCATTCGCACCGATGATGATCGGCACATGTCCACTGGTCCCGGTCACGTCGAATGCCTGCAGCGGCAGCAGCGACGGCTCGGCGAGCGCGGCGATGGATGCTGCGCTCAACGCGATTGCAAGCGCGAGCCGTGCCGAATTCCGTGGGTTCATTCCAATTTCCTTCTGCGCGATCAGGGCCCGCAAGCCGCGGTCCCGGTCAGCCGCGCGATCGGCTGGTTGATGTTCCAGCTTCCACTCAACGGCGCATTCAGCGTGATCGCGGTGCTCAGGTTGCCGCTCGAGCCGTCGGTGTATCCGACGGTCATGCTGCCGGCAGCCTGCGTCGTCAGCGCCTGATAGGTGCAGAGCGGGCAGAACCCGGTCGACTGCAGCATCGGAATCGTGCTCGTTGCCGCGAACGGTCCGATCGCGCCGACGACCCAGCGCGGATTGCCGATGCCGTCGTACATGTAGAACGCATCGAATTGCTGTCCGGGCAACACGAGCGCATCGAAGCCATAGCCGGACTGCGCCGGCGGGAACCACTCGCCGTTGAGGTTGATCGCGTTGCCGCCGACGCTTACGCATGCAGGTGCGGCGATCAGCTCGAACGCCTCGCTGCCCGTCTGGCCGTACAGATGCCACGAGAACATCGCGTGGTTCGCCGATGTCGCCGTCACGATCACGTCGCCGACCTGCGTCGGCGTGCCGCTCGTGCCGTCCCACGCGGCGCGGTACAGCGGCGCGCTCCACGTGCCGACGCTGGCGGCCGGCGCGGCGTTGAGCGCGACGTACCACGTCGGCGTGCCGTCCTCGAGAAACGTGTACCAGTCGACGACCTGCTGCCCGCCGCCCTGGCTCAGGAAGATGCCGTGGCCGGAGCGTTGCGGATTGAAGTAGTTGCCGGGCATCAGGGCGGGAGCGGCCGACGCGTTGAAGTTAAATTGGGCGCCGAGCAGCACGCTTGTCCCGATGCTGTTCGAATAACTCGACGGGATATACCAGCGGCCCGGCGTAACCGGCACGACGACGTGCTTGCTGTGCGTGACTGCGTCGAGCGTCCATTGGGCCGCCGGCGCACCTCCGGGCGCCGCGGCGACCTGCGCCGAGGCGGCAGCCGCCGGAAAGTCCGCACGCACGATCGAGAACGAAACCGCGCTCTGGGCCGTCGTGACCAGGCTGGTGTCGACCGCGAGAGTCGTCGCGCCTTCGGGCACATCGATGAAGACATGCTTCAGCGTTTCGCCGCCGCCGGCATAGTCGAGTTGCCGGATTGCTCCCGACGACAGGGCATCGGCAACATCGTCGCCGCCCGCATTGCGCTTGAACGACAATGGCACGACCGCCGCTTGCCCGAGCGCGCTGGGCGCTTGTCCGGCGACGCCATCAACCATGACTGCACCGTAGTAGGTGCCCGGTGCGATCGGCAAATCGGCTTCGCTGTCGCTCGCCTGGCCCCAGAAGAGGCGCAGAGGGAAATTCGCCAGGGCTGGAACGCTGCCAGGACCGACGACGTGCAGCTGGCGGCCCACGATACCCTGCGGGACGAGCACGTTGACCGTCGGAATGCCGCTGCTCAGCGTGACGTCGTACGTCGCGCCCGCGCCACCGGTCGGAATGTCGACGAGCGCCCAGACGTTGACTGCTCCGGCGCCGCGCAGGTCGACGACGCAGCGCGCGACGACGCCCGTTCCGGCCGTCGTGAACTTGTGGCAACTCTCCTCGCCGACCGACGGCTTGCCGTCGCCGTTGCTGTCGATGCCGGCGTACAGGTCGGTCTGCACCGCGTTCGATGACGCGACTTCGACGACGAAGATGCGGCCGTAGGACGACGTGTCGACGCCCTGCGAGTATACATTTGGAAAAAGCACGAACTGCTTGCCAATGCCCGGGAACGTTCCATAAACGTCGTTCGACTGCGGATCGACGCCCAGCGAGAATGCGGTCGTCACGGCCGGCGCGAGCGATGTCGTCGTGAACGTGGCGTGCGGAAGAGCGACCTGTCCCGACAGCTGGATCGTCACGTCGCCGACCGGCGCGTTCGCGACGATCTGCTGGAACGCCGGGGTCGCGCCCGGGGTCGCGTAGGCGGCGAGGCTCAGCGCGATGTCGGTCGCGGCCTTGCCGCCGGTCTTGTGCAGCACGATGCGCCCGCTGACCCAACTGCCGGCCAGTTGCGCAGCGCTGACGTCGACGTCGATCTTCAATGCCTGCGTCGCGCCCGCGGCGAGCGTGAACTGATTCGGCGTCACGGTGACCGTGGCACCGGCCGTCGCCGTGCTGCTTATCTGCCACGTGCCGCCTTCGGAATTGTCCGCGACCGTGCGGTTGAAGCTGCAGGACTGGAAGCAGTCCTCGTTCTCGAGGCCGACCCGGTTCAGCTTGCTCAAGTTGCCGTGCGCGGTCGGATTGGCGAGGCTGCCGCTGCCGGCGAAGAAATCCGAGGAATTCAACGGCAGGTACAGGCCGGCCTGCACGGCAGCCGCCGGCTGCACGCGTCCCGCGCCGGCGTCCGTCGGCGACGCCGCGGTCACGCCATCCTGCATGCGTACGTCGGCGAGCGCCGTGCCGATCAATGTCGATTCGACCTGCGCAGGCGACCACGACGGATGCGCGGCCAGGACGAGCGCTGCGGCGCCGGCAACGTGCGGACTCGCCATCGACGTGCCGCTGAGCAACGCGAGACCGTTGCCGGTCGGTGCCGCGGAAAGGATATTGTCGCCGGGAGCTGTCAGATCGGGTTTCATCAGGCCCCCGCCAAACCCGAACGGGCCGCGCGAGCTGCTCGAATCGAGGATGTCGCCGAAGCTCGCGTCTATCGCCGCGCTGACGCCGCCAATCTTGCCGCTGTGCGCGCCGCCGGTCGCGACCCACGCCTTCAGGGCTTGGCCTTCCGTATAGCCGAGATGCACGGCCGGCAGGTAATGATCGTCGCTGATGATCGATGCGCCGTCACTCGGCGCATTCGCGAGGATGAAGCCGCCGGCGCCGCCGGCCTTCACGTTGTAGCCCTTCTCGACACGCGCGTACGTGCCGCGATCGCAGATCACGATCTCGCCGTGGAACGTGCCGGCTGGAAACGGGTTGCTCGCGCCGGTCGGCGTCACGCCTTCGGTCGTGCCGATGCCGCACAGCGCGTTGCCGTAGTTGCCGGCATACACGATCGTGGCCGGCCCGTAACCGGACGTGTAACCCTGCCCGTTCAGCGTCGCCGGAGCATTCGGAGCGCCGCTGAAGTTGCCGATCGAGTTGACGAAGCGGCGATTGTGGCTCGCGTTCGCCACGCCGATCACCCACGGCGCGTTGCCCGGTTCGCTGAGCGTTTTCGGACCGGGGCCGTCGTTGCCGGCGGACACCGCGATGACCACGCCTGCCGCACGCGCATGGAACATCGCGTAGGAATCACTGGTCGGATCGGCCAGCAGTTCATACGGGTCGTAGGTTCCGCCGCCGATGGAATAGTTGATGACGTCGACCTGGTCCGCGGTCGCCTGGTCGATCGCGCCGACGAGCGCCGACTCGGCGCACGTGCCGTCGGACGACGCATCGATCGGTTCCGCGTTGCAGCCCTTGTATGCAATCAGGTTCGCGTGCGGAGCGACGCCGGAAACGTTGCGTGGCAACGCCACGGTATGGCCCTGCAGCGAATCCGCAATCGCGTTGCCGGCCGCGATTCCGGCGGTATGGCTGCCGTGCCCGACACTGTCGACGCCGTGCGTGCCCTCGGTCGTGAAGTCGTAGATGCCGATCAGCTTCGCGTTGCACTGCGCCTGCGCGCTCGTGCACAAGCCGTAGAAGTGGCCGCGCGGATTCGTCGCCGTGTAGCCATCGCCGCCGGCCGCGGCGAACGACGGATGGGTCGGATTGATGCCGGTGTCGACGACACCGATGACGGTGCCCTCGCCTTTCGTCGCCGCGATCGCGCCGGCCTGGCCGTTCCACAGAGTGTTCGCGCCGATCCATGCCGGGCCCGCGTCGGTCTGCACGTGCAACACGCGCTCGCGCCGCACCGCGGCGACGCCGGGCAGGGTCGCGACGCGTTGCGCCTCGTCGGCGCTCAATTCGAGCGCGACGCCGTTCGCCGCGTAGCGATAGATCTGGCGCGGCGCCAGCGCGCGGCCGACCTGGCGGGAAGCCATGTCCAGGACGTTGCCGCGCGCGGCGTCGAGCCGATGCAGATACGCATCGCCGTCCGCCGAGACCAGCGCACCGCGCACGGCGGTTTTTTCGTCCTGCGCGGACAACCCCGCGCCGCGCAGGCGCGCCGCGGCATGCGCGGCCAGGGGTGGATCGCCGAGCGCCACGATGTAAGTGGCGCGTTCCGCCACTCCATCCGCCCCGACTGCAGCAGTCGTCACCAACATGGCCAGCGCGGCGAACAAAGCTTGTGACGTACCACGATTCATTGCGATTCCTGTCGAGCGACGCCCGAGTGTAACGCCCGGCAGATCGGGGCGTCATTGCTGCAAAGGGATTAGTCCATCCGGTCGACGAGCGGTCGCGCCGCAACCCCCGCGCGAAAAGAAAGCCCTGCCGGAATCAAGGGAACTCAGAACGCCAGCGGCGGCAATAATTCCCGTTCAACGATGTAAATCAATGTAGCGCATGGCGGACGGGCGGCCGTGCAGGTAGCATCGCGCGAACATGAACGAGTCCGACGACGCCGAACAACCATCGCTCTTGCAGGCGCGCGCCCTCGCCTACGCGCGCAACGATGAACCGATCTTCGGACCCCTCGACTTCGCGCTGCACGCCGGCGAAATCGTGCTGATCGAGGGCGACAACGGCTCCGGCAAGACGACTTTGCTCAAGGTACTCTCGGGGTTGCTCGAGCCGACCGCCGGCGACGTGCTGCTGCGCGGCGCGCCGCTGACGCTGGCGAAGCTGTCCCACCAGGTCGCGCTGCTCGGCCATCTGCTCGGCCTCAAGCTCGAGCTTTCGGCGCAGCAGAACCTGTGTTTCGCGATCGGGCTCGGCGGCCTGCGCGCCGGCGTGACGCCGCCGCTCGCGCTCGCCAGCGTAGGCCTCGAAGGTTTCGAAGACGCGCCGCTGCGCACGCTGTCGGCCGGGCAGCGCAAGCGCGTCGCGCTCGCGCGCCTCCTGCTCGTGCCGGCCGCGCTGTGGCTGCTCGACGAGCCGTACGCAAACCTCGACCGCGGCGGCATCGAGCTCGTGAATCGCCTGCTCGACATGCATGCGCGCCGCGGCGGCTGCGCAGTTATCACGTCGCATGGCGCGTACGCGTACACGTCGGGCACGCCCCGGCGGATCCCGCTGCGGCACGCCGGATCGGGGAATCGAGGATCGGGATTCGACAGGAACGCCCCAGCCGGCGCAATGGGAACGGCGCCGTGAAGCCCGGAACGATCCGTGCCGCCTGCCTCGCGCTGCTACGCCGCGACCTGACGCTCGTCTGGCGCCGCCGCGGCGATGCGCTCAATCCGCTGCTGTTCGCGATCATCGTCGTCGCGCTGTTCCCGTTCGCGCTGGGCCCGGAGGCCGACACGCTCGCGCGCATCGCGGCGGGCACGATCTTCGTCGCCGTGTTGCTGTCGGGCCTCCTGTCGCTGGACAACCTGTTTCGCAGCGACCTCGAGGATGGATCGCTCGAACAGCTCGTCATGTCGCCGCACCCGCTCGCGCTGCTGCTCGCCTGCAAGGTCGCCGTACACTGGCTGACGACCGCGCTGCCATTGATCGCCGTCACGCCGCTGCTCGCGCAGTTGCTGCATCTGCCGGATCACGTCTTGCCGGTCCTGCTCGCCGCCCTCGCCATGGCGACGCCGCTGCTGAGCCTGATTGGCGCGGTCTGCGTCGCGCTGACGATCGGCATGCGCCGCTCGGGCATGCTGTTGACGCTGCTCGTCCTGCCGCTGCTCGTGCCGGTGCTGATCTTCGGCGCGGGCGCATGCAATGCCGCCCAGCTCGCGCTGCCGTACGCCGCGCCACTGCTCTGGCTCGGCGCGTGGCTCGTGCTCGCGCTCGTCCTCGCGCCGCTCGCCGCCGCTGGCGCGTTGAAGATTTCCCTGACCTGAAATGCGCAAGTCAACAACCGACCACGGAGAACACGGAGAAAGCAGAATTGGCAAATATGCGGGGCGCGTATCCGACAAGCATCGCGTCCACCGACCGTGCCAGGTCTTTTTCGTGTTCTTCAGGAGAGTCGTCGGAGTGATGCGTTCCAACCGGTTGACTCAGGTCAAGCAGACTTCAATTGGACATGGTCCAATCTGCAGCGGATCGAATGAACCAGTAGAATCCGTTCTGACGCTGTTTTTCTCGTTCTCCGTGTTCTCCGTGGATTTTTCGATCTGCTCTTCCTTCACCGAACTGAAAGCCGCTGAATGAATCCGCTGGTGCTCTGGTTCCACAAGTGCGGGTCGCCTCCGTACTTCTATCGCCTGGCGGGGCGCCTGCTGCCGTGGCTGTATGGCGCAGCGCTCGTCAGTGGCGCGATCGGGCTGTACGGCGGCCTCGCTATGGCGCCGGCCGATTACCAGCAGGGCGATTCGTTCCGCATCATCTACATCCATGCGCCGGCCGCGTGGATGAGCCTGTTCGGTTACGCGTTCATGGCCGCGAACGGTTTCATCGCGCTGGTCTGGCGCATCAAGCTGTGCGAGACGCTCGCGATGGCGAGCGCACCGGTCGGCGCGGCGTTCACGTTCATCACGCTCGCGACCGGCTCGCTCTGGGGCAAGCCGATGTGGGGAACGTGGTGGACCTGGGACGCGCGGCTGACGTCGGAGCTGGTGCTCCTGTTCCTCTATTTCGGCGTCATCGGCCTGTACCACGCGATCGAGGACACGCGCACCGCGGCACGAGCCGCTGCGTTTCTCGCATTGGTCGGCGTCGTGAACCTGCCGATCGTGCATTACTCGGTGACCTGGTGGAACACGCTGCACCAGGGTTCGACCGTGAGCCTCATGGGTGGGTCGCACATCAGCGGCAGCATGCTGTGGCCGCTGCTGACGCTCGCGTTCGCCACGCATGTATATTTTTTTGCCAGCGTGCTCGCGCGAACGCGCAGCGCGCTGCTGGCGCTCGAATCGGGCAAGGACTGGGTGCGCAATCTGGTGATGCAGAACCGTTCAGTGAAGGGCGCAGCCCATGTCTGATTTCAGCGCAATGGGCGGCTATGGGGCCTACATCTGGTCGGCGTACGCCGTTTTCTTCGTCGTGCTGATCGCCGACGCGCTTGCGCCGGTGTGGCAGCGCCGGCGGACGCTGCGCGATCTGGCCGGTCGCTTCAAACGCGAAGCGGCGAGGCGATCGCCATGACTCCGACCCGCAAGCGCCGCCTGATCGCGGTGGGGCTGGTGCTGCTCGCGGTGGGTATTGCGGCAGCGTTGACGGTCATGGCATTGAGCCAGAACATGACCTACCTGTTCTCGCCGAGCGAGGCTCTGGCCGGCAACGCACCGGCGGGTGCGTCGTTCCGCCTCGGCGGAGTCGTGCTCGAGAACTCGCTGCACCGCGACCCGACGTCGCTCGACGTCAAATTCACCGTGACCGACCGCTTTCACGACATGCCGGTCGACTACACCGGTATCCTGCCGGACCTGTTCCGCGAGGGCCAGAGCATCGTCGCGACCGGCCGCATGGAAGGCAGCCGCTTCGTCGCGCGCGAGGTGCTGGCCAAGCACGACGAGACCTACATGCCGAAGGAAGTCGCGGACGCGATCGCGAAGGCAAAGGCCGCGAACGCGACGCCGGGCGCGCAGCGATGATCCTCGCTGGCCCTTCGCGCCGCCGGATTTCGTGTTGTTCGTAGAGCGGGCGGACAATCGTCCGCTCGGCGCGGGCTGCGACGCAGGCGCTATCGAGACGGGCGACGTGTTGTTCGCGGACGATTTCGACCAGGTCCGCTGGCGCCATCACCATCAGCGACAATCCCGATCATTGAGCTGCGCGCGGAGCTGGCGTGCCGAACGAGTTTGATACTGCACGCGATCGGACCCTTCGAACTGAACGTCGCCTTACCCGTCCGGCGCCGACTTGATCCAGATCAACCATACGGCTTCAATGCTCCGGCCCGTGGGCGTACACTTCGTGGCAGGTTGGAACGCACGTCGCCCAATGCAGCCGCGCTACGCGATCCGACATTTCTTCGCCCAGCAGAGGTACTACCGATGAATCAGGACAAGAAGAATTCCGCGCAGCAGCCCGACGGCAGCCGCCGCCGCTTCTTCGCGACCGCCGGCGGCGCGCTCGGCGTGGCCGTTCTCGCCAACGTCATCCCGTCGATCACTCGTGCCGAGGACCTGCCGCACCTGACGCTGGACGATCCGACCGCCAAGGCGCTGAATTACACAGAGGACAACACGAAGGCGCCGGCGCCGCACCAGGCCGGACAGGAATGCGCGAACTGCAATTTCTACACGGGCGCGGCGACCGGCTACGGCCCATGCCAGCTGTTCGCGGGAAAGAGCGTCGCCGCCAAGGGCTGGTGCTCCGGGTACGCGAAGAAACCCTGAAGTTCTGCCGTGGTCCGCGTGTCCGCGCGGGCCACTCGACGGCGCGCCGATCCACGGTCGGTGCGTGCCGCAAGCGCTGCCATCTCGCCGCCGCGCGTTGTCTGGCGTAAGCTAGCGCTTCGCCCGAACGTCATTCCTGCCGCATGATCCCCGAACTTGGCCAATTCGCGCTGATCCTCGCGTTGCTGCTCGCTGCCGCACAGTGTGTGCTGCCGATCCTCGGCGCCTCGCGCGGCAATGCCGCGCTGATCGCGGTCGCGCGGCCGGCGGTCGCCGGCCAGGCCGTGTTCGTCGTCCTCGCATTTGGCGCGCTCACGTATGCGTTCCTGCAGCAGGATTTTTCGGTCGCCTACGTCGCCCAGAATTCCAATCTCGCGTTGCCGTGGTACTACCGCTTCTCCGCGGTATGGGGGGCGCACGAAGGTTCCCTGCTTTTGTGGATTCTTATACTGAACCTGTGGTCGGTCGCGGTCGCCGCGTGCAGCCGCCACCTTCCCGACGCCGTGATCGCACGCGTCCTCGGCGTGCTCGGCTTCATCGCGTTCGGCTTCCTGTTGTTCACGATCCTGACCTCGAACCCGTTCGCGCGCCACCTGCCGGGGCTCGCCGACGGCGCCGACCTCAACCCGATCCTGCAGGACCCGGGGCTGATCATGCATCCGCCGATGCTCTACACCGGCTACGTCGGATTTTCGGTCGCGTTCGCGTTCGCGATCGCGGCGTTGCTCGGCGGCGAACTCGATGTCGCGTGGGTGCGCTGGGCACGGCCGTGGACCAATGTCGCGTGGGCGTTCCTGACGTTCGGCATCGCGCTCGGCAGCTGGTGGGCGTACTACGTACTCGGCTGGGGCGGCTGGTGGTTCTGGGATCCGGTCGAAAACGCGTCGTTCATGCCATGGCTCGTCGGCACCGCGCTGATCCACTCGCAGGCCGTCACCGAGAAGCGCGGCAGCTTCAGGGCGTGGACGCTGCTGCTGTCGATCTTCGCATTCTCGCTTTCGCTGCTCGGCACATTCCTCGTCCGATCCGGAGTGCTGACGAGCGTGCACGCGTTCGCATCCGATCCGAAGCGCGGGCTCTTCATCCTGGCATTCCTCGGTGCCGTCGTCGGCGGTTCGTTGCTGATCTACGCCATCCGCGCACCCAAGGTCGCCGGAGGCAAGCCGTTCAAGTTCCTGTCGCGCGACACGCTGCTGCTGGTCAACAACCTGATGTTCGCCTGCGCCGCGGCGATGGTCCTGCTCGGCACGCTGTATCCGCTGATCGGCGACGCGATCGGCGCCGGCCGCATCTCGGTCGGCCCGCCGTACTTTGGCTTCATGTTCGCGCTGCTGATGCTGCCGGTCGCGTGCCTCGTGCCGTTCGGCCCGTTCTTCCGCTGGGCCAGCGCCGACTGGCGCGCAGCCTGGCGTGCGTTGCGTCCCGCGCTGATCCTCGCCGTCGTCGCCGCCGCCGCAGCCAAGTGGATGGTGCCGTCGCTTCCGCTGCGCGGACTCGTCGGTGTCGCGACGGCGCTGTGGGTCGGCGCGGGCATCATCCTGTACGCGCTGATGCGCTGGCGCAGCGCGCCGCGCGGCCGGCGCTTCACGCCGGAGATGTTCGGCATGATCCTCGCGCATTTCGGCTTCGCGATATTCGTCGCCGGCGTGATGATCACCGAGGCGAGCAGCGTCGAGAGCGACCTGCGTTTCGCGCGCGACGAGACGAAGACCATTGGTGGACTCGACTTCCGCTTCCGCGGCGTCGAGCACGCGCAAGGCCCGAACTATCAGGCCGACCAAGGCACGATAGAGGTGTCGCGCGACGGTCGTCCGATCGCGACACTCAGTCCGCAGAAGCGCCAATACGTCGGCGGCGGCATGGCGCAGACCAAGTCCGATATCGATCCGGGCCTGTTCCGCGACGTCTACGTCGCGCTCGGCGAGCCGCTGCAGGACGGGGCCTGGTCCGTGCGCGTCTACGTCAAGCCGTTCGTGCGCTGGATCTGGCTCGGCGGACTGTTCATGATGTTTGGCGGATTCACCGCGGCGGCAGACCGGCGCTTTCGCGCGGTGGCGGAACGTGCTGGCATCGGTGCCGATGCTTCCACGCCGGAGCAACATCATCCCCACCCAACCCTCCCCTTGAAGGGCAGGGCTTGAATGTCGATGCCCGAACAACACCATCCCACCCGACACTCTCCCTTCGACGAAGCTCGAGACACGCTTGAAGGGAAGGGCTTGAGATGATCCATCGCCTGATTCCGCTCGGAGTGTTCATTGCGCTCGTCGGCCTCCTCGGCTTCGGCATCTGGTGGAACACGCACCACGAGATGACCGAGGTGCCGAGTCCGCTGATCGGCAAGCCGGCGCCGGAGTTCACCCTTCCACTTCTATACGAAGCCGACAAGACGCTCAGTGGAAAGGAACTGCTCGGCACGCCGTATCTGTTGAACGTCTTCGGCAGCTGGTGCCCGACCTGCCAGTACGAGCATCCGATCCTGACCGGTCAGATCAAGCCGCTCGGCATCAAGCTGATCGGTCTCGACTGGAAGGACGAGCCGGCCGACGCGAAGCGCTGGATCGAGCAGTTCGGCAATCCATACGACGTCGTCATCACCGATCGCGACGGTCGCGCCGGCATCGACTTCGGCGTGTACATGGCGCCCGAGACTTTTCTCGTCGATGCCCAAGGCGTCGTGCGCTACAAGCGCATCGGCATGTTCACGCCAGAAAATATCCGCGATGAACTGCTGCCGAAGATCAAGGAGTTGACCGGGAATAACGCGAAGAAGGGTTCGCCATGAGCCTGCGTGCGCCATCTTTGCTTCCCTTCCCCTGCGAAGCGGGGGAAGGTGCCCGGAGGGCGGAAGGGGGCGAGTCGCGCGAAAGCGCCCCCTTCCGCCTTCGGCACCTTCCCCCGCCAGCGGGGGAAGGGAAGATGATTTCGACGCAGACTGCAACGCCTTCGAGCTGGCCTTCGGGCGTGCTCCTGCGATCTGTGATTCTGGTCGCCTGCATGCTCGCCGCATTATTCTCGACACCGGTCCACGCGATCGACCCTCTCCCGTTCAAGGATCGCGCCGAGGAAGTGCGTTTCCAGAACCTGACCCGGCAGCTGCGCTGCCTCGTGTGCCAGAACCAGGACCTGGCCGATTCCGATGCCGATCTTGCGAAAGACCTGCGCAAGCAGGTGTTCGAAATGATGCAAAGTGGAAAAAGCGACGCGCAGATCAAGGAATATCTCGTAGCGCGCTACAACGACTTCGTGCTGTACGACCCGCCACTGAAGCCGGGCACGTGGCTGCTCTGGTTCCTGCCCTTCGCGTTGCTGATCATCGGTGCATTCGTGGTCGCCCGCATCCTGCGCCGGCGCGCGTCACAGGCTTCCGGCGATGCGTCGACGGCCG
>Ga0207691_10004046_pt1 | contig 14219 bp, 11 predicted proteins | sample KBSM13metaG_FD_184327 | JGI IMG/M metagenome (GOLD analysis project Ga0207691, IMG submission 184327) | Miscanthus rhizosphere microbial communities from Kellogg Biological Station, Michigan, USA - KBS M1-3 metaG (SPAdes) (version 2) | ecosystem: Host-associated > Plants > Roots > Rhizosphere >... | reverse complement strand
GATCGACCTGGCCCGCTCCGTGTTCGAGCCGGCCGGCTACGGCGAGGTGGTGACGCCCGGGTTCGAGGACACCGAGCTGTTCGCCCGCTCCTCCGGGGAGACCTCCGACGTCGTCAGCAAGGAGATGTACACGTTCGAGGACCGCAGCGGCCGCTCGCTGACGCTGCGCCCGGAGAGCACCGCCCCGGTGATGCGCGCCTACCTGGACGGCATGTCCCGCCTGCCGCATGCTGTACGCAATCAACTCCTGTATTGCCGGTTCATCTTCCACAACCAATATTCTTGCTGCCATCAGATCAATCCTTGCCTTCAGTAAGAATTTTTTCGAGTATGCGTAACTTTTCGTATATTGTCATGATATTTAAACAATATTGCCGTTTTGTGACATAGACGGCATATTCGGCACATGACCAGTTTTTCCAGCCTGGTTTCTACAAAACCAGTATCACCCGGTAGTCGTTGACATTGGTGCGGGTGGGGCCCGTAACGATCAGATCGTCGAGTTGCTTGCGCGCGAAGGGAATGTCGACGTAGATCTCCGAGCCCGATTCATCCTTGGCCCCGATGTCGGACTCGTTCAAACTTATGACCGACTCCTCCTTCGAAGACAGCTCGATCTTCGCCTTCTCGCCGGCCCACAGGCACATCCGGAGCAGCGACTTGTATTTCGGGTTTGCGCTGAAGTCATCGGGCAAATCGAACTTCTCACGCAGCCAGCGCTTGGCGATCACCGCCGCGGCGACCCGCATCGTCGTTTCGCGCGCGGACGAACGCCCGCCACCGCGCGGATCGCGGATTCCGTACTTCTGCCAATAGGTATAGTCGGCATGACCGGGCCGAAACGTGCTGGCGATGTCGGCGTAGTCCTTGGACTTTGCGTCGACATTGCGGATCAGCAGGGCTATCGGCGTTCCGGTCGTGCGTCCTTCGTACATGCCGGACAGGATTTCGACGTCATCGTCCTCGTGCCGCTGCGACGTGTAGCGCGAGCGTCCGGTCGCACGGCGCTCCAGATCGCGGCGAAAATCTTCGGCAGCCAGCGCCATTCCCGGCGGACAGCCATCGATCACGCAGCCGATCGCCGGCCCGTGGCTTTCGCCGAAGGTCGTGACGGTGAAGATTTTTCCGAAGGAGTTGCTGGACACGCCTGGTTTCCGGTTACGCGCAAGAGTCAAACGTCAAAAGAATGAACCACGAAGAACACGAAGAACACGAAGGCAAGTGAGATGCTGTCTATTGCAGGAAAGGGCTGGTCAAGCACTTGATCGTCATTCCAGCGCAGGCTGGAATCCAGCACTTTCAGCAATCTGCAGAAGAACTGGATCCCAGCCTTCGCTGGGATGACGGCTCCTTCACAGGTACCTGACCGCAGCTGTCTATGCGATCAAGCGAACCAGCGTCTGCTTACTTCGATTCTCTCTTGATCGGTCTTTTGGTCTCCTTCGTTTTCTTCGTGGTTGAACCTTTCGCTCTTGCTGCCCGATCAGCCAGAGCGGCGCGAATTGACCGCGCATGCGCGACGAGTTCGCTGCGCTCGATCGCGAACACCCCCATCTGGCCGACTTCGAACTCGATCCAGTTCAGCGGCAGCTTCGGCAGCAGCTTGACGAGGGCGCGTTCGCTTTCGCCAACCTCGACGATGAGCCAGCCGCTCGCGCTCAGATGGGCGGGCGCATCGGCGAGGATGCGCAGCGCGAAATCCAGGCCATCGTCGCCGGCCTTCAGGCCAAGCGAGGGCTCATGGGCGTATTCGGCCGGCAGCGCGGCAAATTCCTGCTCGGTCACGTACGGCGGATTGCTGACGATGAGGTCGTAGACCTCACCCTCGAGGCCGGCAAACAGGTCCGACTTCAGCGCGCGCACGCGCTCCTCGACATTCTGGAATTGTATATTTTCCCGCGCCAGCGCCAGCGCGTCGGCGCTGATGTCGGCAAGGTCGACATGCCAGTCCGGGTTGTGCACCGCCATCGCGATTCCGATGCAGCCCGACCCCGTGCACAGGTCGAGCGCGCGGCTGACCGCGAGGCCGTCGAGCCACGGCGAAAAACCGTTCTGGATCGACTCGGCAATCGGCGAACGCGGCACCAGCGCGCGCGCGTCGGACTTGAATTTCAATCCGGCGAACCAGGCCTCGCCGGTGAGGTATGCGACCGGTTTGCGCTCACGCACGCGCCGTTCGATCAGCGCGAGCACGCGCTTCTTCTCGGCGGCGGTCAGTCGCGCCACGCCGTACGCAGGCGGCAGATCATGCGGCAGGTGCAGACTGTGCAATACGAGGTGCGTCGACTCGTCGAGCGGACTGTCGTAACTGTGCCCGAAGGTGAGCCCGGCGCCGGCGAAGCGGCTCGCGCCGTAACGGATCAGATCGATGATGGAAGCAAGTTCGGCGGTCACGGCGGCATCGCGGGACAGTTGATGGGTCAAGTATAGGCGAACGTGAACGCTATAATGGCCGGATGACTCTCTCCGCGCCGGCCTCGCATCGCTCTTTCGTCTGGATCATTCTCGTCGCGGCACTGGCCGCGGGCGTGGGGCTGTGGTTCGGCAACCGGCAGTTCGGCCAGGCCGATCGACCGAAGCTCACAAATGCCGTGCTTTATCCGCAGCCACGCGAATTGCCCGACTTCCAGCTGACCAAATCCGACGGCCAGGCCATGACCCTGGCGGACTGGCGCGGGCACTGGAATGTCGCCTACATCGGCTACGCCAGTTGCCCGGATGTCTGTCCGACAACGCTGGCCGTCTTCAAGCAGGTGTGGAAAGGACTCGCCGAGCGTGGTCTGCGTGATCGCATACGGATCAATTTCATATCGGTTGATCCGCAGCGCGACACACCAGAGGTCCTCGGCAAGTACGTGGCGTTTTTCAGTCCCGACTTCGTTGCGGCGACCGGCAGCGACGAACAACTGACGCGGCTCACCCGGGCGCTCGGACTGCTCTATTCGCGCTCGACCGGCCCCAACGGCGAAATCCAGGTCGACCACAGCGGGTCGGCCGTGATCGTCGATCCGCAGGGCCGGCTCGTCGGCATGTTCCGCCCACCGTTCGCGGCCGCCGATGTTGCCGCTGACCTCGCCACGCTTGCACTAACGGAAAACTGACCGATGCGCCCCGCCGTAATGCTCCAGTATCTGCTGCCGCATCGCGCGTTGTCGCGCTTCGTGTACTGGGCGACGCGCTGGACCTGGAAGCCGTGGAAAGATTTCCTGATCTCACGTGTCGTGAGCGCCTATCGCGTCGACATGGATCAGGCCGTGGTTGCCGACCCATGCGCATATCCGACCTTCAACGCGTTCTTCACGCGCGCGCTCAAGCCGGGCGCGCGACCGCTGCCGCAGGATCCGCTTGCGCTGGCCTGCCCGGCCGACGGCAAGATCAGCCAGCTGGGCCCGATCACGGGCGATCGCATCTTCCAGGCCAAGGGGTTCGATTTCAGCGCTGCCGAACTGCTGGCCGATGCGCGCGATGCGAAAACGTATACCAACGGAATTTTTATCACTGTATACTTGTCGCCGCGCGACTATCACCGCGTGCACATGCCGCTGGCCGGCACGCTGCGGGAAACCGTGCACATCCCGGGACGCCTGTTCAGCGTAGCGCCCTTCAGCGTCAACGCCGTGCCGCGCCTGTTCGCGCGCAACGAGCGCCTGGTCTGCCACTTCGACGGTGATGACGGCCCGTTTGTCGTCGTGCTCGTCGGCGCCATGCTGGTTTCGAGCGTCGAGACAGTCTGGAGCGGGCTCGAGATCCCGCCGTACGCCAGTTCCGTCACTCGCAAGGACTGGCGCGACCGTGCCGTCCGCCTCGAACGGGGCGCGGAAATGGGCCGCTTCAACATGGGTTCCACGGTCATCTTCGCGTTGCCCGCCGGGCGCGGCACTTGGGATGGGCGGCTTGCGTCCGAAAGCCCGGTACAGGTCGGCATGCAGGTCGGCACTGTCATGCGTTGACGTCGTCCATGGCGCCTGTTTTCGCGGTTTCACGCTGACTCTTTTACGTATCTTGATGAAATTGCGTGCAATTTCGGCTAGCATTTGCAAGAATGTGACGCAAATGGTCAAATTGTGACGCAGTACGTACACCGGCGCGCCGCAGAACCAGTAATATCGGCCGCAGTCGGGTAAGCCCCAATCCCGCACAGCAAGCGAAATTTCAAGGATCCGCAAATGCGCATTGTCAGCCGTCTGATTGCCTTGAGCCGCTCGATACAGCTCAATCGCCAGTTCCGCGAAATCCAGCGAGAAATCGATTCGCTGCCGCTGGCAACGCGGCGCCAGTTAGCCGCGCTTGCGGTCAAGGAATTTTCCAGCGCCTCGCAATGCGAATTCCCGCACCTGTACGGTACGCCTGGCGAGACGCAGGGTATCGAGGCTGCCTGGGGCAAGGGCGCCGAGGTCGGCTTCACGCGCGTACGTTCCGACAACCCTCACGTCAAACTGCGCGGCATAGCGCTGTGGCTGACGGTTGCCTATTTCGAGACCAAGGATTCCGAGTACGGCGAAGCCCAGAACCTGCATCGCCAGCTGATGCGCACGCTGCGCGTATTGCGCGAGTACGCTCCCGCCACGACGGCCCAGGATCGCTGGACTGCCGAGATCGGGCGCGCAGCAGTCGCCTGAATTCCGATTACGTCAGGTCCTAACGCGCCGCTCAATGCGGCGCTTTTTTTTGGCCGCCATGGATGGCGGACATGCCGAAAATGCAGGAGCAATTTTCGGCGGGTGCCTGGATGGCCCGACATCCTCAATCGAAGCGCATTTCCTCTGAGCCGACATGGCGGACATGACCCACACGCCGAGAGTGCAGGATGAGAATTATTCGGCTGGCGCCTCGCGGCCTCTCGCCCTCACCTCTTCCCGCAACTAACCTGCAACGTCTGCCCCGGCTTCACCGCATAGCCCGGTCCCTTGATGCGATTGGGCCCCGCCAGCTCACCAACGCTGCCGCAGCCTAGCTTGCGCGCGATGGCACCCAGCGTTTCGCCCTTCTTGACGACATAGGTCTTCGTACTGCCGTTGGTCTTCGTACTGCTCGAACCGCGCGCGGGGCGCTCGGCTCGGGCGAATCCGGCCGGCACAACAGGCGCCGCCGCATTGTGCAGTTCGCTCGCCAGCTCTACCCACTTGCCGCTGGCGCAGGATTTTTCGTAGGCCTGGACCAGGCGCGCCGGCAATTCGATGCGCGTTCCGGCCGCTATCGGTTGCTGCGGCTCGTACTGCGGGTTGAGATTGCGCAGCGTGCGGAACCAGCCGTTGGGATTGCCTTCCTGGCCCAGGCACACGGTCAGCTCGTCGATCGATGATGGCACGGCCAGAGCGATTGCTGCCGGCTTGCCTTCGATCTTCGGAAACGTCAGGTGATAGCGCTCCGGGTGCAGGAACAGCCAAGCCGCCGCGAGGACCATCGGCACGTAGTCGCGCGTTTCCGGATTGAGTTCGAAGTAGATCTTCGCGTCCCAGAAACCGGCGTTTGGATTGCGCGCCGCCAGCCGCTGCATCGCGCCCTCGCCGCCGTTGTAGGCGCCCAGGACGAGTTCGAGGTTGTCGTTGAATACGGCGAGTTGTTCGTTGAGATAAGCCGCGTTGGCATGCGCCGACAGGCGCGGATCGAAGCGCTGGTCGAAACCGTCCACGGTGCCGAGGCCGAAGCGCGCACCGGTCGCGTACATGAACTGCAGCGGCCCGCTCGCGCCGGAGCGCGACACCGCATGCACCTTGCCTCCGGACTCCTTCGCCAGCATGCCGAACAAAAGCGCTTCGGGCAGCCCTGCCCTCTGGTATTCCGGCCACATGCGGTAGCGCATGTACTCGTAGTTCTCGTACGCGAGCATCAGGTTCGGCCGCAGCTGCGTCAGCCATTGCTCCAGCGCGACTTTGATCGGATCGTTGAGCGCAATGACATCGGAAAGCTCGCGGCCCTTGAGCAGGGAAACCGAGCGCGCGACTTCCGGCAGCGCCGCGGCGGCCGGCGATGCGACTCCGGCTTCTCCGCTCGTGTCGGCGCCGTCGGGCGCAGGATTTCCGGCGTCCTCGCCGAGCAGTCCGCTGTCCTGGCGCAGCAGATGGTCGAAGGCAGCGAAGAAGCGCTGGCTCTCGCAATCGCGCAGTGCCAGGCATTGCGTCGATGCAGCCTGCAGATCGTCGAGTGCTGCCTTGGCCTCGGCAGCCGTGGCCGCGGACGGCTCGGCATTGGCGGAACGAGCTGCCGCACGCGCCGCCGTGTAACGCTTCGTGTCGGCATCCAGGCGCGCGTACAGCGCATTGATCTGCTCGACGTTCGAGGCTGAGCCTGCCGCCGGCTGCGCGGCGGTGGTCTTCTGCGCGGGTTGGCCGGCGCAAGCGCCGAGCGTGAGGCAAACGCTGATTGCGAGAACTCGGGAACTGCACTGCATGCTTACGGACCTGCCAGACAATTGCCGCACGTTACCTGTCGGGAGGCGTCCTGCCAACCCTTGCCTGATCGGTCGCCCGATTCGAACGAGGGCGTCACACCGCGCGAACCTTCTGGGTATCATGCTGCCGTGTTCGGATCGATTGGCGCCGCCGCGACCCGCCGAGTCGTGCGAATATCGCTCAGACAACATCAGCGCAGACACCATCACACGCAGCCAGATCAGGAAGGTCATCGTGAACGAAATTCTGCTCGGCAAGACCGTTCCAAACTCCAGCGACGTCTTCCTGCACGCGCGCTACGGTAATCGCCACGGCATGATCGCCGGCGCCACCGGAACGGGGAAATCGGTATCGCTGATGGTCATGGCCGAGGGCTTTTCGCGCCTCGGAGTACCGGTTTTCCTCGCCGACGTGAAAGGCGATCTCGCCGGACTCTCGCAGGCCGCGGTAATCAGCGACAAGCTCAAGCCGCGCCTGGAAAAGCTCGGACTGACCAGCTTCACGCCGGCGGCCAACCCGGTCATTTTCTGGGACATCTACGGCAAGCTCGGCCATCCGGTGCGCGCCACGGTTTCGGAGATGGGTCCGACGTTGTTCGCGCGCCTGCTCGAACTCAACGACGTGCAGAGCGGCGTGCTCGAAGTCGTGTTCAAGGTCGCCGACGACCACGGCTGGCTGCTTCTCGATCTGAAAGACCTGCGCGCCCTGCTGAACTACGCCGGCGACAAGGAGAACGCGAAAACAATCTCGGCAACCTACGGGCTCGTCAGCCCGACGTCGCTCGCAGCGATCCAGCGCGCGGTGCTGACCCTGGAGAATGCCGGCGGCGACGTGTTCTTCGGCGAGCCGGCGCTCGACCTGGCCGAATTCATGCGTGTCGGCCTCGACGGCCGCGGCCTGATCAACATCCTCGCCGCCGATCAGCTGATCCTGAAGCCGGCGCTCTATTCGACGTTCCTGCTCTGGCTGCTTTCGGAACTGTTCGAAAAAATGCCCGAAGTCGGCGACCTCGACGTGCCCAAGCTCGTGTTCTTCTTCGATGAGGCGCACCTGCTGTTCGACGACTGCCCGCCGTCGTTGCAGAAGCGCATCGAACAGGTCGTGCGCCTGATCCGCTCCAAGGGTGTCGGCGTGTACTTCTGTTCGCAGAATCCGGACGACGTGCCCGACGTGATCCTCGGCCAGCTCGGCAACCGCGTGCAGCATGCCCTGCGCGCGTTCACGCCGCGCGACCAGAAGGCCGTGCGCAGCGCCGCCGAAACATTCGCGCCGAACCCGAAGCTCGGCAACGTCAGCGACGTCATCACCCAGCTCGGCGTCGGCGAAGCGCTCGTGTCGACGCTGCAGGAGGGCGGCGTGCCGTTGCCGGTCGATCGCGCGCTGATCATGCCGCCGACATGCCGCATCGGCGCGATCACCGATGCCGAGCGCGCGACCGTGCGTTCGCGCTCGCCGGTCGGCGGCAAGTACGATCAACTGGTCGACCGCGAATCGGCGTTCGAGATGCTGACGAAGCGCGCGGCTGCGGATGCCGCTACCGCGTCCGCACCGGCGGCCCCCGCGCCAACGGCACAAGGATCCGGCGGCGTCACATCGGGATGGGGCAAGTCGATCAGCGACGCCGTGTTCGGAACAAGCCGCCGCCAGGGCATGATCGAAGCGCTCGCGAAATCGGCGGCGCGCAATGCCGGCGGCCAGCTCGGCCGGAGCATATTGCGCGGTGTGCTGGGATCGATGTTGCGCAAATGAAAAGGCATTCGAAGCGCGAGACGAAGAACCCATCGATTGCTCGAGCCGAATGAACACGCCGATCCAACGGGAAGAAACAGCGACGCCGTACCACGAGCGCTGGCCCGAGATCTTCCTGTATCCGCTGCAACCGGCCGCACTGTCGACCGTCGTCGCGATCGCGATCGCGCATGCCGTCGTGCTGCTGGTGCCGGTGCTCGGGCCGCTGATCGACCTGTTCGTCTGGGCCGCATTCTTCAAGTACGCGTTCGAGGTCCTGCGCTGGAGCGCGAACGGGCGCGACAAAGCACCCGAGATCAGCCTGACCGTCGGCGACGGGGTCGTGCGCTACGCGGTGCTTCTGCTGATCCTGATCGAGGTCGCGCTCGTGCTCGCTGCCATCTCCTTCGGCACCGGCGCTGCGCTCGTGCTCGGCCTTGTGTTCGCGATCGCGACGCCAGCCATCGTGACGACCCTCGCGGTCGACGAAGACATGGTGCGTGCCCTGAACCCGTTCGCCTGGATCGCGCTGATGATACGGCTGCGCGGAACCTACTTCGTGCTGGTCGGCATCTTCGTCGCCGCGCTGTTCGTGCAAAGCGTCGTCGCGTCCGCGCTGACGGAAGCGCTGCCGGCGATACTCGTCACGCCGCTGACCTACGCGTTCGTCAACTACCTGATGATCGCGAACTTCCACCTGATCGGCTGGGTCATTCACGAGCAGGCCGACGAGTTGGGCTATACCGGCCATATCGAACTGCAGGCGCGCCCGGCCGCCGATGCCGGACCGGACGAACGCATCATCGACACGGCGCGGCGGCGCGCGGCGGCGGCGGACGTCGATGGGGCGATCGCGCTGCTGCGCGACGAGATTGCCGTTCGTCCCGACGCGGTGGCGCTGCACCTCGAGTACCGTCACTGGCTCAAGGAGACCAACGCGCAGGCCGAACTGCTCGCCAACGCGCGCCATTGCATCCGCGCCATGCTGGCGCACGACCAGGAGCACGCCGCGTTCGACATAGCGCGCGAGAGCTTCGCGCTCGATCCGGGATTCGCCCTCGACACGCCCGAGGACGTCACGCGACTGGGCGCGGCCGCGGCGGAAGCGGGCCAGTCGCAGCTGGCCCTGAACCTGCTCGGCGGGTTCCACAAGCGCTTTCGCAACCACGCCGACATCGCCCGCAACTACCTGCTCGCGGCAAAGATCATGGCCGAGCGCATGAACAAGGAAATGCAGGCGCGCGCGCTGCTGCAACAGATCAAGGTCGTGCTGCCGAACGATCCGCTGATTCCGGACGTCGACGCGTACCTGCTCTTCCTCGACAAGCTCACCGTCACGCCGGCCAAAGCGCCGCCGGCACATTGAACAGCACGATCGTGACTTGCACGAACCGGTCGTTACGGACGATGCAACCATGAGCCGCTGGCGGCCCGCGCAGGCTGCGTCGACCGCGGTCATTACTGCCGGTGGCCACCGCCGGCTCAAGTCCGAACTCGATCACCTGTGGCGCAGCCTGCGCCCGGAGGTCGTGCGCGCTCTCTCTGCGGCCGCGGCCGAAGGCGATCGCTCGGAGAACGCCGAATACATCTATCGCAAGAAACAGCTCGGCGAAATCGACCGGCGCGTGCGCTACCTGAGCAAGCGGCTCGAGGCGCTGAAGGTGATCGAGCAGAAGCCGACCGATCTGTCCGCGGTCTATTTCGGCGCGTGGATCGAACTCGAGGACGAGGATGGAAACCTGCAGCGCCTGCGCATCGTCGGGCCCGACGAAACCGACGCGACGCTCGGCTGGATCAGCGTCGACTCGCCGGTCGCGCGCGCGATGCTGAAGAAGCGCATCGACGACGAATTCGAAGCCGACCTGCCCGGCGGACGCCGCCGCTTCGTCGTCGTCGCCGTGAGCTACGATCCGCCGGAAGGCGGCGCGAACGCCGGCGGATAGTTCCTTCCGCTGCGCAGCGGACGAAAGCACGGCGCGTCGCGATAGAAACGCTCGCTGCCGTTTTCGGCGTGCCAGCCCGGAATTCCCGAAAGCGGCAACGGCCGCAGCTCCTGCGGGTCGTTGAGCAGGTCGCTGCGGCGGATCGCCGCGGTGACCGCCTGCACGTCCGCGAGCTCCACTCGTTCGTGCGCACCAGAAAGGGCCACGAGCGCCTTGCCGACGAACAGCTGGTGCGGTTTCAGCGCGTGTTCGAGCAGCGCATGACCGAAGACGACGACGTCGATGCGGCCGTCGCTCCATGCATCGCGTTCGCGCCAGAACAACCCGTGCCAGTCGTGCGCGTCCCACAACGCGAGCAACGCCGGATCGCGCAACAGGACGATCACGCCGGCCTCGTCGAACAGCGTCAACGCGCACTGCGCGCGCGTGCGCTGCTTCGGACCCGCGATCGCGATCTCGGCCATCTGGCGTTCGTTCAGCGCGGCCTTGAGCGGCGCATGGCGCATCCAGATCAGCGCATTGAGCAGGTCATGCCAGTTGCCGTCGCGCGTCGCGATCTCGCCGCGTTCGGCGATGCGCTGTTCGTAATGCAACCCATCGGCGAGCAACACCGGCGTCTGCTCGATGAAGCGTGGGACCTTCCCCGCAACGGATGAGGCGCGGACGAATTGATTCAGCGCTGCTACGCCTGGCCATTCCGGGCCGCGCAACAACGCATCGAATTCGCCCCACTGCGACAGTGGCGGACGGTCGAAAACGCCGGCGTCGACACTGGCGCGCGCAGGTGCGACAAAACGCATGGATCAAGCCGTCAGGCGGCCGGCCAGGTCGTGCTCATCAGCCGCGTCGACCTTCACCTTGACGAACTGCCCGGCTTTCAGTTTCTGGCCGTCGGCAATGCGCAGCACGCCGTCGATCTCGGGTGCATCTGCCATCGTGCGCGCGACGGCGCCGTCCGCGCCGGCATGATCGACCAGCGCGTCGACGACCGTGCCGACCTTGCGCCTGAGCTTGGCCGCGCTTATTTGCGCCTGCTTCGCCATGAAGCGTTCGAGACGTTCCTGCTTGAGTTCCTCCGGAACGGCGCCTGGCAACTCGTTCGCGCGCGCGCCGTCGACCGGCGAATACGCGAATGCCCCGACGCGATCGAGTTGCGCCTTGTCGAGAAACTCCAGCAGCTCGTCGAACTCGGCGTCGGTCTCGCCCGGAAAGCCGACGATGAACGTGCTGCGGATCGTCAGCTCCGGGCAAACCGTGCGCCACGCGCGGATGCGCTCGAGCGTCTTCGCGCTCGCCGCGGGCCGCTTCATCAGCTTGAGGATGCGCGGGCTGGCATGCTGGAACGGGATGTCGAGATACGGCAGCAGCCTGCTGTCGGCCATCAGCGGGATGACTTCGTCGACGTGCGGATACGGATACACGTAGTGCAGGCGCACCCAGACGCCGAGTTCAGCGAGTCCTTCACACAGTTCGGTCATGCGCGTGCGGTATTTCGTTTCGCGCCATTCGTGCGTGGCGTACTTCACGTCGACGCCGTAGGCGCTCGTGTCCTGCGAGATCACGAGCAGCTCGCGCACGCCGCTCTTCGCCAGGCGCTCGGCTTCCCGCAGCACCTCGTCCACAGGTCGCGAGACCAGGTCGCCGCGCATCGACGGGATGATGCAGAACGTGCAGCGGTGGTTGCAGCCCTCGGAAATCTTCAGGTAGGCGTAGTGCTTCGGCGTCAGCTTGACGCCGATGTCGTCGCTCGCGGGCACGTCGCCGGCCCGGCGCGATCGTGCGCGCGGCACGATGTCGACGAATGGATCGTGCTTCGGCGGCAGCTGCTTGTGCACGGCCGTCATCACGCTCGCGTAATCCTGCGGACCGGTGATCGCCAACACGTCCGGATGCGCCGCGCGGATTACGTCGGCGCGCTTGCCGAGGCAGCCCGTGACGATGACCTTGCCGTTCTCGGCCAGCGCCTCGCCGATCGCGTCGAGCGATTCCTGCACCGCCGCGTCGATGAACCCGCACGTGTTGACGACAACGACATCCGCCGCGCCGTAGCTCGGCACGATGTCGTAACCCTCGACGCGCAGCTGGGTCAGGATCCTCTCGGAATCGACCAGCGCCTTGGGACAGCCTAGGCTGACGAAACCGACCTTGGGTTGTTTCCTGGACATGGGACTTCAGTGCGGCCGCTTTCAGTGCGAGTTGGTCGGCCATTGTACCCTCGCGCCGCAGGCAGGCGCTGGCCCAGGAGAATGAACGCCGCGGTAAACCAAACCCGCTGTGCCTGCATCGAACGAGCGTCACCCTCGACAAAGGCCCGCCATGTCCACTCTGCTTCGTGCACTGCGTTCGCTTGCCCGGACGCCGGGCTTCGCCGCGATCACGATCGTGACGCTGGCGCTCGCGATCGCTTCGATCGGCACCCTGTTCGCGGTCGTCGATGCCGTTCTGCTGAAGCCGCTGCCGTTTCCCGCGGCCGAACGCATCATCCGCGTCATGCGCACCCAGGGCTCGTGCATCGATTGTCCGATCGCGCGGCAGGCCTTGACCGACTGGCAGGAGCAGTCGACGTCGGTATTCGAGGCGGTCGGCGGGTTCTTCGGCGCGAGCGTCACGCTGACCGGCGACGGCGCCGCCGAAAAACTGGAAGGGTCGCGCGTGACGCCCGAGTTCTGGGACGTCTTCAAGGTGCCGGCACTGATCGGCCGCACGTTCACCGCGGCGGAAGACAAGGAAAACCGCGCTCTCGTCGTGATCTCCCACGCCTTCTGGCAGCGCCATTTCGGCGGCAACGTCGCCGTGATCGGCAAGACGATCATGCTGAGTGGCCAGTCGCACGAGATCGTCGGCGTGATGCCGGCGTACTTGACGTATCCGGCCGCCGATGTCTGGCTGCCCGCCCAGCTCGCGAGCGCAACGACCGGACGCGACACGAACTACGTGGCAGTCGTCGCACGCCTGCGCCCGGACGCCACGCTCGACCGCGCGCGCGAGGTCATGGCCGTGATCACGGCGCGCGAAGCGGCGGATTTCCCGAAGGAGCACGCGGCGTTGAGCGCAAAGCTGGTCCCTCTGCAGGAACGCGTGACGAGCACGGTAAAACCGGCGCTTTCGGTCATGTTCGCGGCGGCCGCGATGGTGCTCCTGATCGCGTGCGCGAATCTCGCCAATCTGATGCTCGCCCGCGCGCAGTCGCGGCGCCGCGAGCTCGCGGTGCGATCCGCGCTCGGCGCCGGCCGTCACCGTCTGCTCTGGCATCTGAGCGCGGAATCCGCCGTCATCGCGTGCGCCGGAACGCTGCTCGGGTTGTTGCTCGCGCTGCTCGCGCTCCATGTGTTGCCGAAACTCGCGCCGGACTTGCTGCCCGCGTACAACCCTCTCGTGATGGACGCCGGCGTAGTCGCGTTCGTCGCGGCGGTCGCGGCCAGCGCGCTTCTCGCGTTCGGGCTCGGGCCAGCCTGGCGCTACGCACGGTCCGATCCGGCAGCTGCGCTGCAGGATGAGGCTCGCGCGGGCGCAGGCGGTCGGGTGAGTGCGCGTGCGCGCGCGGTGCTGGTCGTCGGCGAAGTCGCGCTCTCGCTCGTGCTGCTCGTGGGCGCCGCGCTCCTGATCGAAAGTTCGCGGCGCCTGGCCAACGTCGATCCGACGGTCGACGTGCAGCATGTCCTTACCGCGAGCATCGCCCTGCCGGCGACGCCGCACCGGCCCGGCGAGTCCTCCAGCGACTGGCTCGGGCGGCACTTCGAGGTGATGACGCCGCGCATCGACACGCTGCTCGAGCGGCTGAAGGCGATGCCCGAGATCGAACAGGTTGCGCTGACCGACGCCGTCCCGCTGTCGGGGCGCAGCAACACGAATTCGCCGGTGAAGGTGGTCGGCCGCGACTATCCCGGCGGCGAGCCGGCAATGCCGCTGACCGAGTGGCGCTTCATCAGCGCGGACTATTTCCGCACGATGGGACTCGGCGTCATTCGCGGGCGTGCATTCACGGCACAGGACAGCCATGCCTCCGGCGTCACGACCGAGGTACTCGTCAATGATGCATATGTACGCACGTTCCTCGACGGCGTCGACCCGATCGGCCAGCAGCTTAATGTCTACGACGACGCGCCGAAAACGATCATCGGCGTCGTCGCAAGCGCGCGGCAACAGGGACTCGAGC
>Ga0207691_10004045_pt1 | contig 14220 bp, 14 predicted proteins | sample KBSM13metaG_FD_184327 | JGI IMG/M metagenome (GOLD analysis project Ga0207691, IMG submission 184327) | Miscanthus rhizosphere microbial communities from Kellogg Biological Station, Michigan, USA - KBS M1-3 metaG (SPAdes) (version 2) | ecosystem: Host-associated > Plants > Roots > Rhizosphere >... | reverse complement strand
AGCGCGATCGGATAGATGATCGGCGGATGCGTGTTCTCGGGGAAGGTGCCGACGATCTTCACGGTCGGGTCGGCCGCTGCATCGGTCTGGTAGACGATCCCGAGCGGGGCCTCGCCACGCGCCACCAGAACCAGCGCGGCGCGAACGCTTTCGGCCTGTGCGATCTTGTCCTTGACGCCATCCCAGGCGCCGAGCTTCTCCAGCGAGGCCTTGCCGTATTTGCCGGCGGGCACCGCGTCGACGTTGCCCATGGCAAGACGACCGCCCTTGAGCAGCGCCGCGAGGTCGAAGCCGGGCTGAATATTCGCGCTGATATTGGAATCCTTGGGCGCGATCAGAACGAGCCGGTTGCCGAGCAGGTTCGAACGCGTATCCGGCTTGATCAGGCCTTTCTGCTGGCCGTAATCCATCCAATCGAGATCGGCGGAGATGAACATGTCGGCGGGCGCGCCCTGCTCGATCTGCTTGATCAGCGTGTTGCTGGCCGCGTAGGAAATCACCACCTTCTTGCCGCTCTCGCGCTGCCATTGCGCGGCGGCCTCGTCGAGCGCGTTCTTCAGGCTGGCGGCCGCGAACACGAGAATGTCCCGGTTCTGGGCGGCAGCGGGCGCGGTTCCCGCCCCCAGGGTCAAAACCGTGGTCGCCAGCAGAGCCAGCCATGAACGCCGTGATGCCATCATTCGCCGATCTCCGATAGCGCTATGTCCCACTGAGCATATCGGTACACCATAGCCGAAATGCCGGCGGGTTCAATGGATGGAGCCGTACAAAATAGTCGCGGATTTGCCCGCCTCGGCACCGCCCGCCGGCCGCGCCACGACCTCTTTCGCTGTCGAGGTGCTGTTCGCTTGACTGTTATGTCCGACCTGCAGAAAAGAAGCGTCCGGACAGCAAGGATTCACCGATGGCCCCAAGGCAGTTCGCCCGGCGGCTCGCAGCGTCTGTCGCTTTCGCTCTCGCCGCGATCGCTTTCTTTTCGGCTGCGCCGAGCCAGCGTGCAGGATCGCAGACGACGCCGCCGGCCGGATTCCAATGGCAGGAGCTCGGTGCGCGCGTCTTCGGCGCCAATTGCAGCGTGTGCCATCAGGAGAACGGGCAGGGAATTGCCGGAGCATTTCCCCCGCTCGCCGGCCACGTCGCCGAATTGTTCGCGCAGCAAAGCGGCCGCGACTATCTGGTGCGCCTGGTTCTATTCGGGCTCGAAGGGACGATCAGCGCCAAAGGCAGCAGTTATTCCAGCGCCATGCCGCCGTGGCCTCAGCTCACCGACAGCGAGATCGCCGCGGCGCTCGATTATGTCCTCTCGGCGTGGGGCAACGACAAGCTGCTGCCGCGCGACTTCACGCTCATTCTACCGTCGGATGTCGCCGCGGCGCGGGGACAGCAGATGAGCGCCGTCGACGTGCATGCGCTGCGCGGGCGGATCGTCACAACGACGCCGGGCGGCGTGGCGGACCAGGCGACGACAGCGTTGACATTCACTGCCGAGCAGGCGGAGCGCGGCCAGGCGATCTATGAGCGCAATTGCCAGGATTGCCACGGCACGACCCTCGACAACGGCGAGTTCGGCGGCGCGCCGCTCAAGGGCTCTTATTTCCGGCAGCGCTGGGCCAGCGGCAGCGTGGGCGCGCTGTACGGCAAGACGAAGTCGACGATGCCGCCCGACCGGCCGGGACAACTGAGCGAGCAATCGTATGTGGACCTGACCGCATTTCTGTTGAGCCAGAACGGCTACGCCCCCGGCGCCGGCGAGCTCCCCTCCGACCTCGATATCCAGCAGAAGATGAGCTTGAAGAAATAGCGGCATGCCATGCATAGTTGGCCCGGCGGGGATGGGCCGGTGCCGTCTTGATTGATTTTTCGCTGCAGCAGCTGGTGCTGCGCCTTTGCGCTCTCCTGTTCATCGTTGCTGTGCATGGCCTCGCTGTCGCGGCGGCCGCGGTCGCACTGGGCGATCCGGGACCACGCCAGGATGGGCGTCTCACGCTCAATCCGTTCGCCCATCTCGATATCCTGGGCGGCGTTTCGGCCCTGCTGTTCTCGGTCGGCTGGATCCGACCGATCGCCATCGATCCGGCAAAGCTGCGGCCCGGCCGCGCGGGATTGGCTCTCGCAGTCATTGCAGGAGCGGCGGCAACGCTCCTGAGCGCCCTCGCGCTGCGGCTGTTGCGGCCGATGGTGTTGCCGCTCCTGCCCGACACGGCGTCGGCCCTCGCCTTCGCGTTGGTCGACATGACGGGAAAGCTCAGCGTGTGGTTCGCACTCCTCAACCTGTTGCCGGTGCCGTCTCTGACCGGCAGCCACCTGCTCATGATCGCGATGCCGCAATGGGGGCACTGGATCGCGAAGCTACAACCGTTCGTCGCCGTGCTGCTGGCAGTCGTTGCCGCCACCGGATGGGTCACCGGCCTGCTCGCGCCGGCCTATCGCGTGCTCGCAGGTCCGATCCTGGGCGAATAGATTCGCGGACGGTATCGAGCGCACCGCGTCGCCCTTGGCGCGCGCGCCGAGATAGCGGGCGATGATCCTCGCGACCTCGCCGTCGCGTCGAAGCTTCTCCAGCCCGTCGGCGATGGCTCGCTTGAGCGTGAGATCGCCCTTCCACAGGCCGAGCGCGACGGCGTAGCGCGGGAGCTCCGCCGGCATCCAGGCGACCGACCAACCGTTGCCGGCGGCAAGCTGTCCGGCGAGCAGCCACTCCGTGATGCCGATGTCGAACCGGCCATCGCGCAGGCCTGCCACGAATTCCACGACATCAGGCGTGATGGTCAGCTCCGCGTTCCTGGCGCGGAGATAGCTCGAGAGCGCCAGTCGATCGAGCCCCGAGACACCGGTCAGGACGCCGACGCGCCGACCCTGGAGATCGGCGGGCAGCGTCGGACCCACGAGCGCCCAGCCGGTCTGGGCGTAGGGCGCGGTCGTTTCGAGGAAGGATTTGGTGAGCGGAGAGGCTACCACGCCGCCGCCCAGGACTTCGCACTGCGCGCGCGTCACGTGCCAGTTGCGGGGATTGAAATCCTGGCCGATGGCGGGGTTGGACGAGATGATCAGGCTCACGCCGAGATTTTTTGCCAGCGCCTGCAGCATCTCGACATCGATCCCCGGCGCATCGCGATCGCCGGTGACGAGCGGCGGATAGCTCGGCGGCAGGCAGGCGCGCAGCACGCCGGCCTTGCGCACCTCGCCGAGCGACGTGTCCGGCGGCAGCAGGTAGACGGCGCCAAGCAGCCCGAAGATGAGGACATAGGGCGCGAATTGTCGGACCCTGCTCGCGATGACGTTCATTGCACTTAAAGTCTACTGAAATCGCGCAACGCGATCAGGAAGAAGACCACGGCCATGACGACAAGCACGATCGGCCCAATTTTCGGATCGAACTGGTGGAAATGAATGAGCGCACCGCGCAGCGCATCGACCGCGTAGGTCAGCGGATTGATCTCGACGAGCGTCACCAGCCATTCCGGATAGACCACCTTGCTCTGCGCGCCGGTGAGCGATGGATCGAGCGGGAAGATCGAGCTCGACGTGAAGTAGAGCGGCAGGATCACCGCGTTGGAGAACACTCCGAAACCCTCGAAGCCTTGCACCCGGTTGGCGATCACCACGCCGAGCGAGGTCAGCCCGAACGCGAGCAGAAACATCAGCACCAGCGCATACAGGAGGTCGGCGGGGCTCAACGTGACATCGACGAAACGCGCGAGCACGAGCACGAGGCAGCCGTGGAACAGGGCGACGGTCGCTCCGCCGAGAACCTTCCCCAGCAGGATGGTGGTACGGGACAGGGGCGAGACCAGGATCTCGCGCAGGAATCCGAACTCGCGGTCCCAGATCGTCGACACCGCCGACTGCACGGAGGTGTACATGATGTTGAGCACGATGACGGCGGGAAAGATGAACTGCAGATAGGTGTAGGGAACGACGAAGCGGACCTCGCCGTAAATCTCCCCGCGGAAATAGGGGTTGAGGCCGATCCCCATGATGAGCACCCACAGCAGGGGCCGGCTGACGCCGCCGATGAGCTGGCCGCGATCGCGCACGGCGCGTTTCACCTCGCGCAGCCAGATGGCGTAGAGTCCGCCCAGTTGCGGCGCGATGGCGCGCACGCCCGTGGGCGCGGTGGTTGCGGTCCTGATCATCGCGTGTGCTCGCCCCCGCGCTTGCCGAATGCATGTGTCCGCTCGCGCGGTCCCGCGACCTGGTCGCGAAGCTCGCGGCCGGTGAGCGACAGGAACACGCTTTCGAGGCTCGGTTTCTCGACGACGAATTTCCGCAGCCGGCCGCCATGGCGGGCGAGGAACGATTCGGTGAAGGCGTCGCCGCTCGACTTGAGGATGATTTCGGCATCGTTGCGGATCGACTGGTCCGGATAGGCGGACAGGATTTCCGCCGCCGTTGCATCCTCCGCCGGAACGACCCGCAGCAGCTCCTGGCCATGGCGCAGCTTCAATGCGGCCGGCGCATCGTTGGCCAGAATGTGCCCCCGGTCGATGACGCAGATGCGGTCGGCGCCGTCCACCTCCTCGATGTAATGGGTGGTGACGATGACGGTGAGCTCACGCTCCTGACGCAGCCGGCGAACGTAGCCCCACAACCGGTCACGCGATTGCGCATCCATGCCGACGGTCGGTTCATCGAGAAACAGAATCTGTGCGTCGTGCACGAAGGCGCGGGCGATCTCGAGCCGGCGCTTCATGCCCGAGGAGAGCGTCCGCACCATGTGGGCGCGCCATTCCGAGAGTTCGACGAGCTCGAGCATCGCCTCGATCCGGCTGCGCCGCTGCGCTGCCGGGACGCCATAGATGAGCCCGTGGAAATTGAGGTTCTCGTATAAGGTCAGGCGATCGTCGAGGCTCGGCTCCTGGAACACGACGCCGAGGCTGCGACGGGCCGCGAGCGGATTCCTGACCACGTCGATGCCGTTGATGCGGGCGCTGCCGCTGTCGGGCCTGAGGATGGTGCAGAGGATATGTCCCAAGGTGGTCTTGCCCGCACCATTGGGGCCGAGCAGCGCGAACAATTCGTTGCGACGCACCTCGAAGCCGACGTTGTCCAACGCCAGCGTCCGGCCGAACCGCTTGCTCACTCCCTCGATCGCGACCGCGGGCTCAGACATGGTCGTAACGCGGCGGCCTCCTCGCAAACTCAGCGATCGATGCGCATTCGCCGGGATCGGGAGTCTAACGTCATTTCACGGCAGTCGCGGGAAATTTGTTGCCGTCCAGAATGGCCTGGATGGTGCCGTCCCTGGTGAGCGCGGCAATCGCCTGGTCGACATTGCTGCGAAGGAAGGATTCGTTCGCCAGCACCGCGGCCCCGACATCCGCCGAGATGGCCGGAAGCGGACTGGGCGACAACAGCCGGAGCTTCGCGTAGCCGGCATCGCTCCGTTGCAACGCCCATAGCGCGGGGCCCCAGACCAGGGCGATGCCGACCGTGCCGCTCATCAGCGCCTTGAGCGCGGCCTCGTCGGACGACATCGGGAAACGGCTCCATCGCTCGGCCGGGGTCAGCGCCTGCAGGTACTGGATCAGCCGAAGATCCGCGCCGGTTCCCATGGTCGCGCCGATGGCGCGCGATTTCGGCATGTCGGCGAGCGCGCGCCAGCCGGCATCGGTCGCGGCGAACACGTATGAGGCGCGGTAGTACGGCCGCGTCAGCTTCATCCATTCCGGGTAGGCGTCCGGGATCAATTTGAAGCCCAGATACAGGTCGCAGGTGCCGAGAAAGACTTGATAGAGGTTGTCGAGGCTCTCCCCGGCGACATTCTCGCCGATCACGTGTTCCCTGGGCTGCAGCAGCAGCGCGGTCGCAATCGCCTCGCCGATCTTTCGCGCCACCGGCAGATCGGGATCACGCGCGTCCACGCAATAGTGCAGCGTGGAGCTTTCCTGGCGTTTGCCATACTTCCAGTCATCGGGGACGAAAGGCGTTTGCGCCCTCGCCGCGGAGAGTGGGAGCAGGCAGACGGTCAGAGCGGCCGTCATCATCGAGGCGCCGCGACGCAATCGGCGCCCGACATCGCGTGCGCCACGCCTCGCTCGAATTCCGTGCTCCTGTGACGCGCCTGTCATCGCCATGCCTTGCATCAAAGAAACAGGGGCGCGATCGGTCGCGGACCCACCGCCAGACCGACCGGCCCCCTTCTCATTGATGAGCCACTAGTTCGGCAGCGCAAACACCCACAGCACCGAACCGCCGTCCGGGTTCCTGATTTCCGGCGTCAGCGTGGCGAGGGAACGCGCGTGGCTCGAGCCGTTGCCGGCGACCACGGCCACATATTGCTTGCCGTTGACGCTGTAGGTGACCGGGAACGAATTGAGCGCATTGTTCAATTTGGTCTCCCACAGCACCTTGCCGGTGGCGTCGTCGTAGGCGCGGAACAAGCGGTCCCACCCGCCGCCGAACACGACGCCGCCGGCGGTCGGAAGAACTGCGCCAGTCTGCGGCGTGCGGGTTCGGGCGGTCCAAACCGTCGAGCGATCCGCCAGCTTGATGGCGTCGACGCGGCCGATATTGCCGTCGCTGTTGGGGACCGGCGTTCGCGCAAAAATGGCGCGGCCGCCGCCGGTATAGGCCTGGCCGGGATCGAGCGGGCTCGGCGTGGTGTTCGAGCAATACTCGTTCAGCGGCAGGTACAAGGTCCCGGTATTCGGATTGTACGCCGTCGCCGGCCAGCCACGGCCGCCGGGATCGGCAGGGCAGTTCACCGTGGTCTGACCGATATGCGGCACCGACGCTTGATTGATCGTCTTCTCGCCGGTCTTGGGGTCGATCGAGGTCACGACGTTTTGCGGGATCGTCTCCTTGTGCCACAGCCATTCGCCGTTGGTGCGGTCGATCGCCTCGATGATTCCGAGCTTGCCGGTGGTGACCAGCGCCTTGCGGGTCACGCCGTTGACCGGCAGGTCGATCAGCATGCGCTCGTAGGCGTAATCGAGATCCCAGGTGTCGGTCTCGAGATGCTGGCGATACCATCTCACTTTGCCGGTCTTGGGTTCGATGGCGAGCGTCGAGTCGGTGTAGAGCGCGTTGTTCTTGGCGCCCGGCTTCTTCGGCAGCAGCCCGTTCATCTCCGCGATCCACGGATAGGGCTGCCCAGTGCCGTAGAAGACGAGATCCTGCTCGGGATCGTAGCTGCCGGAAATCCAGGCCGAGCCGCCATAGCGGCTTTCCAGCGGGATGTCGTTCCAGGTATCGAAGTTCGGATCGCCCGGATGCGCGATGGTATGAACGCGCCATTTCTCCGCGCCGGTCTTCACGTCGTGCCCGGTGATGAAGCAGCCGCCCGGCGTGGCGTTGCCGCAACCGGTCATGCCCTGGACAAGCGTGTCATTGACGATGAATGGGCCGCCTGAGTAGCGCCAGCCCTTGGTCCAATCGGCGACGGTATGATCCCACACCACCTTCCCGGTCTTGGCATCGAGCGCGACGATGTGGGCGTCCGAGGTCGCGATGTACAGATTGTCTCCATAGATCGCCATGTTGCGCTTGGTCAGCTGATTGGAATTCTCCGAGAGCAGCTTGGCTGGAAGGTCGCGCTTGTATTCCCAGATCAGGTCGCCGGTGGCGCCGTCGAGCGCCTGGATCTTGTCGCCGTTGTGATTGAGGAACAGCACGCCATCGTGGACGATCGGCGTCGTCTCGGTGGCACCCGGGTTCATCGACCACGACCACGCCGGCTTGAGGTTCTTGACGTTGTCCTTGTTGATCTGATCGAGCGGGCTGTAGCCGTAGCCGTCATAGGTGCGGCGCCACATCAGCCAGTCCGCCGCCGGCGGGTTGCGCAGCATCTCGTTCGTGACCGGCTTGAGATTTTTCGCCGCCTCGGAGGCCGGCGCCTGTTGGGCCAGCGCACAGGCCACAGATGCGCAGAAGATCGGCAAAGCCAGAATTGACGCCTTCAAAACTCGATGTCCAGACACTGCTTCCTCCATGCGTGGGAGCACCACGGGTTCATTTCTTGTCGTGAGTTATCGCGTCCGCGTTGCTGCATCTTAGAGCATGATCCCGAAAAGTGGGATCGGTTTTCGGAAAAGATCATGCTCCGCCAAGCCGCGCCGAGGTTGGGCCCCGGCGTGGAGAACGCAGCCGACAGGGAGGCGGCGCGCGGCGGCGAATATCAGTTCGACGTGCCGGTCGTGGCGACCAGGACCGGATCCGGCCGATAGACGTCGGGATAGGCGCGCTTGAGATTTTCGACCTTGGGGAGATCGTTGATCACGATGTAGGGGTGGGCGGGATTCTGCACGAGAAAGTCCTGATGGTACTTCTCCGCGGGATAGAAGCCCTCGAGCGGCTGGACCTTGGTGACGATCGCCGTGTCGAACAGGCCGGCCTTGTTGAGCTGCTCGATATACGCCTTGGCGATCTTCGCCTGCTCGGCGTTCTCGGTGAAGATGGCCGAGCGATATTGCGTGCCGGTGTCCGGCCCTTGCCGGTTGAGCTGGGTCGGGTCGTGGGCGACCGAGAAGAACACCTGCAGGATGCGGCCGTAGCTGATCTGGCGCGGATCGAATGTGACGCGCACGGTCTCGGCGTGGCCGGTCGTTCCGGCGCTGACCATGTTGTAGTGCGCCGACTTCTTGTCGCCGCCGGCGTAGCCGGAGACCGCGCTGGTCACGCCCTTCATGTGCTGGAAGACGCCCTGCACGCCCCAGAAGCACCCGCCGGCGAGCACCGCGACCTGCATCTCCGCGCCCGACGCAGGCGCGGCGTCGACGATCGGCGCGGGGATAGGCCCGGCGATCTCCGCGGCCCACGGTTGCGAGCGCGAAAGCCAGAACGTGGCTCCTGCCAGCAGCACGACGGCGGCCACCAGCAGGCGCCAGGCCGCGCTACGAGGGCTGCGCGCGCGGGCGTCGTTGTCATGTGCGGTCATGGCTCGTCTCCCAATCAACCGAAGGTGAAGGCGAAGGCTTGAACACCGGGATCGAGGAATTCGATCTCGAACGTATGGTCCATGATGGGGCCGCTTTGGCGCACCAGCTGGTAGAGGCGATGGTCGGTGACCGTGCCGGAGCCATCGGGCGCGACGTCGGCGCCATGGTTCTCGCCGGGCATGGCGCCGTCGATCCGCACCCGGAAGCGGACCGGCTTTTCGGGGTCGGTCGCGCCGAGCACGAGATGAAGGTCGCGCGCGCGGAAGCGATAGACGATGCTTCCGGTCTCGCCATCGAGCATGGCCTGCTCTTCGCCGATCGTCCACTTCCCTGAGAGGGCCCACTGGTTGAGCCTCGGCGGCGGCGCGTCATAGCGATGGCTCCCATTCCGCAGCAGGCCGCCGGGCGAGATGAAATTCTCCGCCTTGGCAAGGCCGAGATACGTCTCCGGCGAACCGACGGCGCTGACGTCCGAGGCAGCCTCCACTCCGCTGGCCTTGACCGCGACGCTTCCTTCGCGGGGCACGGACTGCCCGGCTTCGGCGAGCAATTGCCGGATCACCTGCTCGCCGCGCTCGTATTCGCCTTCGCCGAAATGATGGTAGCGGATCTGGCCTTTGGGATCGATGACGTAGAGGGCGGGCCAGTAATGGTTGAAGAAGGCGCGCCAGATGGCGAAGTCGTTGTCGATGGCGACGGGATAGTCGACCTGCAAGGCGGTGACCGCTTTCTCGACGTTGGCGATCTTTTTTTCAAACGCGAATTCCGGCGTGTGCACGCCGATCACGACCAGGCCCTGGTCGCGGTATGTCTTCGCCCAGGCGCGGACGTAGGGGATCGCGCGCAGGCAGTTGATGCAGGAATAGGTCCAGAAGCTGACCACGACCACCTTGCCGCGCAGCCCCTCCGCCGTCAGCGGCGGCGAGTTCAGCCATTTCACCGCGCCCGCCAGCGGCGGCAGCGCGCCCTCGACCGGCAGGGCAGCTTGCGCCTGCCTGGGCGCCATCGTCGCGCCGGCCGCATCGGTCATCTCGACAGCGGACGGCGCACGATCGCCGGGGCCGGATATTACAGCGCCGGTCCGGTCCAGCAGCTCCTGCTCGAGCGCGGCGGTTGTCGTGGCCGAAATCCGCGTCAGGAAACCGGTATCCAGCCCGAGTGCGATCACTGCGACGCCAACGAGGACCGCCGCGCCGAGGCCGCGCCGGATCCACTCGCCGGCGCCGAGCGACCTCTTCATGGCGGCGAAGACGCGACCTCCGGCCAGCAGCGCCAGCGCCAATGACGTCGCGGCACCGGCCGCATAGGCGAGCAGCAGCAGGGAGGTGCCGGCGCTCGCACCCTCCAGCGCCGCGCCGGTCAGCACCAGGCCGAGGATCGGACCGGCGCAGGGCGCCCAGAGGAGGCCGGTGGCGATGCCGAGCAGGAACGAGGGCAGCACGGCGGCGTCGCGCTGAGGCCCGCCCTGCCCGATCGATTGGGAAAGCCGGGCACCGGCGGCGACCAGCGGCCGGGTCATCCACTCGGCGAGCTCGGGGACCAGCAAGGTCAGGCCGAAGACCGCGAGCAACACGATGGCCGCCAGGCGGCCATACTCGTTCGCTTCGACGGCCCAGCTCCCGCCGACCGCGGCGAGCGTGGCGGCGCCGGCGAAGGTGAACGCCATGCCGGCGAGCATCGGCAGACCGCTGCGCAGGAACGGCTGCTCGGCGCGCGCGAACACGAACGGAAGCACCGGCAGGATGCACGGGCTGACGATCGTCAGCATCCCGGCGAAATACGACACCGCGAACAGGATCATCTCCGAGGCACCTGGTTTAGGCGGCCGCCTTGAACGTCATGGCAACGCCGTTCATGCAGTACCGCAGCCCCGTGGGTCGCGGGCCGTCCTTGAACACGTGGCCGAGGTGGCCGCCACAGCGATGGCAATGCACCGCTGTGCGGGTCATGCCGAAGGATTTGTCTTCGGTGGTGCCGACGGCGTTCTCGATCGGGGCCCAGAAGCTCGGCCAGCCGGTCCGGCTGTCGTACTTGGTATCCGAGGAGAACAGGTCGAGCGCGCAGCCGGCACAGGCGAACGTGCCTTTTCGCTTCTCATGCAACAACGGACTGGTGAACGGGCGCTCGGTCCCGGACCGGCGCAGGACCGCGAACTGATCGGCGGTTAGCAGCTTGCGCCACTCGTCCTCGCTGCGTGTGACCTCGAAGGTCTGCGCCGCGCCTGCCGCCGAGGCCGGACGCCGGCCGGACAGCGCGACGATGAGGCCCCCTGCCCCCGCTCCCATTAGTGTGCGTCTGCTCAGCATCACGCGTTTCCTCGTCAATGCATCGCAATTCGGCGCTCCCATGAGCTATGTCGCGGTTCGCGGTGGCGCTACGGAAATAGCCGGGCGTCACCTGGATTTGATCGCGCCCAGTCCCTCATCCAACGCAAGGATGAGCCACGACCCGGCCGGGCTGGGCGAGTGTAGCGGCTGAAACGCGGACGATTCCGTTTGGCCCTTCACCCAGTACGCTTGGGCTTCGCACAGCCGTCGCATCTCCGAATTCGCCGATTGTCGGCATGACCTACGATGTTTGGTTGCAGGTCATGCCCGCCAGTGACGACGCGAGCGTCGCGAGGCTCGCCGTCCGCAGCGGCAGGTACGGCTTTTCCAGCTGCCGGCAGAGCCGCTTGAGCGTGGCGACCGCGTCGTGGCTGATGCAGTCGATCGGGAACAGCAGGACGTCGGCCCGGCTGATGAGCCCGGGGAGCAGCGACGAGCTGTGCTCGATGCCGCCGTCGTGATGGAGGAAGCGCGCGCCGGTGCGCTCGACCAGCGATTTCAACTGCGGGATCTGATTGGGCCGCCCGCCGACATAGAGGATCGTCTGGGCCGCAAGCTCCGGCGCGGCCTCGCCGTCGCCAGCCGCGGGCTGCAGCACCGCGGCAATGTGATCCTCGAGCGACTCCAGCTCTCGGCGCAGAGCGTCCCGCTCGCCTTGCGCCGTCTGCAATGCCTCCGCCGTCTTTTTCATGGTGGCGGACATTGCGCTCAAGCGCTGCTCGAGCCGCTCCCGCCGCGTGGTCTCCTGCCCGAGCTTCCTGTTCAGGTCCGCGATCACGTTTCTGGACGTTTCTTCTCCTGCGGACTCCGCATCGTCCTGACCAGTTTCACGATTCGCGCTTGTTCCCTCCGCAGGAGCATGGCGAGCCAGCAGCGCGTTGAGCTGGCGGATCGTTTCGTCGCGCGAGGTGAAGCCGTCGCGCAATTGCTGCTGCTGCCGATGCAGCTTCTCGGTCAGCGCTCCCTTTTCCGCCTCCAGCTCCCGCAAGCGCCGGATGTCCGCCCGGTTGGCGGCGCCGACGAGATGCGACAGCATGTGCACATCCTGGAACGCCTTCTTGACGATCGTCTCGGTCGCGGCGGCGTGACTCAGCAGCGCCCAGTATGCACCCGGGATGTCGCTACTGTGCATCGACTCGTCCCAGAGCTGCCGCAGCGCCTGCTCATCCTTGGCCTTGGCATATTGCTTGATCGCGAGGGCGTGGCGGCGATCGAGCGCCCGCTGCAATAGCTTCGCACCGGCGTCGCGGCGACCGGCCAGCATGACGCCGACCACGTGCAGCTCGTGGTCGTCAGCGGCGTCAATGCCGTTCACGCCCACGCGCCCTAGCGCGTGGCGCAGCTCGGCGTTCGACAGGCAAGTTCCGATGATCGAGCAGTGCAGCGTGTCGGCAAGCTCCCAGATCTTGCTGCGTCTCGCCGGCTGCGGCGACGCGGCGTCGGAAGGCGCGTGTGCCCGCAACAGGACATCGGCGCGTCGATCGAGCTTGATCAAGGGCGGCAGCGCGGTAGCGGCGCGAAAATTGGTCGGAATGGGCGGCAGCAGCGACACGAGCGGCTCGCTATATCTGTTCGAACATAGCGAGTATGGACCAGGAGCGGCCCCGCTGGAAAGGGGTAATTCGCGGCCGGCCGCGGATCGGGTCTATTGATATGTTCGGCGGTATATAGCGGTGGGGCGGCCCGCACTAGTGGTCCGATTCCGAAGCTCGTAGGCATTCGCGGCACGTTCAAATACGAGCTTCGGAATCAAAGGACCACTGGCAATCTTATGATTCTAGTGCGGTTTCAATTTGAAGCTCCTATAACGATCGTGCCGCAGCAACTGATTAGGAGCTTCAAATTCACCGCACTAGGGCTCGACCGCGAACCGACACAGGGGCCGGCCCTGGTCCGGGCCGAGCCCCGGACAGTCATATCGATGTCAGTCGATCGCGATCATGACATCGGAGGCCTTGATCACGGCGGAGGCCGATTGGCCGGCCGCGAGCTTGAGCTCATCCACGGCCTCGTTGGTGATCGAGGCGGTGACGATGGAGCCGCCGCCGAGGTCGATGCGAACGTGAGCGGTCGTCTGCCCCTTCTTCACCTCGACGATCTTGCCCTTGAGAACGTTGCGCGCGCTGAGCTTCATGGAGACCTTCCTGTCGCGTTGATATGAGTTGACGTCAGTTTGCACGTGCCGGTCGCTTTAACCGCTGGGCGATGGCCTGTCGAGCAGGGTCGAGCTCGGGCGCGCTCGCATCGACCGGATCGAACGCGCGGCAGAAGCTGCCCGCAAAACTTTGAAAATCATCTTGAAATGGCCGGGATACGACAGCCGTTCGCTATTGCGGCGCGGCGAATCAGGCGCGCGCCGCGCGCCGCTTCCGCACCAGCTTGCCCACGGCGCGGAATTCCTCCTTGGCGGAGGATCGTGCGATGTCTTCGATGGAGCGATAGAGCGCAATGACTCGCTCCCCGCTCGGCGTCAGCGCTGCGCCGCCGCCTTGACGGCCGCCGGTCGCCGCCGTGACCGCCGGTTCCTGCAACGATTCGTTGATCTGCTCGACCAGCAGCCAGGCGCGGCGATACGACATGCCGAGCGCCCGCGCCGCCCCCGAGATCGACCCTGTTGCCTGGATCGCCTCCAGCAGCGCGATCTTGCCGGGGCCGATGCGGTCGCCGCTGGTCAGATCGAGACGGATGCTGAGACGGGTGTCGGGCATGGGTCCGCGGCGCCGGAAACGGGTTGAACCAGAACACCGCGAACCCGCGGCCTTCGTCAAGAGGCGCGCGCGCGCCATCCCGCCCATTCCGGGCAAACGCGATCGCGTTTCCATTGCAACCGAAGTTCTGCGGCGGGGTGCCGGCGGCGTATTTCCGCACCACGCGCGCCAACAGCGCCGACGCTTGGAGATTGGACATCCGAATTCTTTGCCTGCGCGGACATGTGGGGGATCGATATATTCTATAGTATATAACGAAAGTTGCAAAGTAAACCTGGTCAGGGAGGCCAGCGGTGAAAGGTCGTC
>Ga0207691_10004043_pt1 | contig 14221 bp, 9 predicted proteins | sample KBSM13metaG_FD_184327 | JGI IMG/M metagenome (GOLD analysis project Ga0207691, IMG submission 184327) | Miscanthus rhizosphere microbial communities from Kellogg Biological Station, Michigan, USA - KBS M1-3 metaG (SPAdes) (version 2) | ecosystem: Host-associated > Plants > Roots > Rhizosphere >... | reverse complement strand
GCGGCGTCGCGCTGCATGAGAGCTTCGGCAGTATCGTCGCGCAGGTCGTCGAGTGCACGCTGGTCGACGGTCGGCCGCGCGTGCAGCGGGTGGTCTGTGCAGCCGACGTCGGCACCGTGATCCATCCGGGCATCGTCGCGCAGCAGATGGAAGGCGCGATCGTGTTCGGTCTGAGCGCCGCGCTGCACGGCCGCATCGACACCGAGAACGGTGTCGTCCGCCAGGACAACTTTCCGGCCTATCGCGTGCTGACCCTGGCCGAAACGCCCGCGATCGAGACGCATCTCTTGCCGAGCACCCGCCCGCCGAGCGGCGTGGGCGAGCCGGGCGCGCCGCCGATCGCGCCGGCGCTCGCCAATGCGCTGTTCGCACTGACCGGCAAGCGCCTGCGCGAGCTGCCGCTGGTGCTCTGAGCGCCGGTGCCGTGCCGTCAGCTCGGCGCCGCGTCGGCGCTCGACCGATTGGGCACCATCCGGACGTGCCGGGCGAGGGTCTGGCGCAGGCGCACCGCGTCGATCGGCTTGGTCAGGAAGTCGTTCATGCCGGCGGCGAGCGCCTGCTCGCGCTCTGACACGAGTGCGGCCGCCGTCAACGCGATGATCGGCAGCTCCTGGGCGTCATAGCCCTTGCGCAGCTCGGCCGCGGCCTCGTGGCCGCTCATCACCGGCATCTGCACGTCCATCAGGATCGCATCGAACGGACGGCCGGCGGCGACCGCCTCGCCGACCGCCTCGAGCGCCATCCGGCCGTCGCGCGCCTGCGCGACGCGCACCCCCCATTGCTCGAGTGTCGCGGCCGCGATCATCATGTTGACCGGGTTGTCCTCGACCAGCAGGATGCGCTTGGCGCGCAGCCGTTCGAGGTCGTTTGCCTCGGTGCTGAGAAGCGTCGCGCCAGACGCCGCGGGGCGCAGCGGAAGCACCGCCCAGAACGTGCTGCCATGTCCCGTTCGGCTGTGCATGCCGACCTCGCCGCCCATCAGGCGCGCCAGCTCACGGCAGATCGACAGGCCGAGGCCGGTGCCCCCATAGCGCCGCGTCGTCGAGCTGTCGCCTTGCGAGAACGGCTGAAACAGCCGCTGCTGCGTTGCGCTGTCGACGCCTTCGCCGGTGTCGGTGACCGCAAAGCGGATCGCACCCGAGCCTTCGGTCGTCGCCTCGACGCGGACGCTGCCGCGCTCGGTGAACTTGATGGCGTTGGTGACAAAGTTGGTCAGGATCTGGCGCACCCGCACCGGGTCGCCCATCACGGTGTCGGGCAGGTCGTCGGCAATCTCGAGATGGACATCGAGCCCCTTGCCCTCGGCCATCGTGCGGTACGACTGGACCACGCCGGTCAACGGCTCGCGCAGGTCGAACGGCAGATCCTCCAGCGCGATCTTGCCTGCCTCGATCTTCGAGAGATCGAGGATGTCCGACAGGATCACCGACAGGCTCTGCGCGGTGTCGAGGATCTGGCTCAGGTAGTGGTCGCGCCGGTCCGGGTCGACATCAGGCCGCAGCGAGAGTCGGGCCAAACCGAGCAGTCCATTGAGCGGCGTCCGGATCTCGTGGCTGGTATTGGCGAGGAACGCGCTCTTCGCCTTGCTCGCGGCCTCGGCGGCGTCGCGCGCCGACGCCAGCGCCTGGTCGAGGCGACGCCGCTCGGTGACGTCATCGGCGATCCAGATCGTGCCGTGACCGGGCTGCGAGCGGTCGACGACCTGCGCCAGCAGGCGGCACCAGAACAGGCTGCCGTCCTTGCGGCGCATCTCGCGCTCGAGCTCGAACTGCTTGCCGGCCGACAGCAGCGGGCCGGCCATGCGGCCAATCTCCTCGTAGTCGGCGTCGCTGGTCCAGACCGCAGCGCCCGGCTTGCCGGCGAGCTCGCCGACGCCCCAGCCGAACATCGCCTCGAAGCGGAGGTTGGCCTGCACGAAGCGGCGGTCGCGCGTGAACGCGATGCCGATCGAGGCGCGCTCCAGGATCGCCGCGTGCTCGAGCCGGGTCCGCTCGGTCTCGGTGACGTCGCGCGCGTTGATCACGAGGTAGTCGCGCTTGTCCATCGCGAAGCGCGCCGCCGACATGCGCATCGAGACCCGCTCGCCGGCCTTCGTGCGGATCTCGACCGGCAGGTCGGTGACGCGGCCGTGCAGGTCGATAAGCGCGCGAAGGCGGTCGCGGTCCTTCAGATCGTTCCAGAGGCCGAGATCGGCGGCGCTGCGGCCGACCGCTTCGGCCGAGCTGTAGCCGGTCAGGCGCGTGAACGCGGCGTTGACCAACGCATGGCGGCCGCTGTCGAGCTCGGACAGCGCGATGAAGTCGGGGCTGGTCGCGAACAGCTGCGACAGCATCGCCTCGGAGCGCCGCAGGGCGGCTTCGACGCGCTGGCGCGCGGTGATGTCGAACAGGATCGACAAGGTCGCCGGCCCGGTCGCGGTGTCGACGCGCACCGCGGTGGCCTGGACGATGATCTGGCGGCCGTCGATCGAGCGGGTCTGGTAGTCGGTGACGGGGATGCCCTCGCCGACCGGCATCCGTTCGAGCACCGACAGGCGCTCGCCGATGCGCTCGCGGTTCTCGCCGGCCGAGAACAGGTCGACGATCGGAAAGCCGTTCAGCCCGCTTGGATCGACAAAGCCGAACAGGCGCGCGGCCGCGTCGTTGGCGTCGAAGATCACTCCCTTGCGGTGCAGCAGCAGCGGCGACGGCGAGCGGTCGAAGAGCTCGCGGTAGCGCGTCTCGCTGGCCGTCATCGCGCGCTGGGTGCGGACCTCCTCGGTGACGTCGCGAGCGACGCCCCAGTAGCCGAGGAACACGCCGCCGGAGCCGAAGCGCGGTTCGCCGGCGATGCTGTGGATCCGGCTGCGCCCGTTCGAATTGCGCCGGCGCGACAGCAGGCCGCTGAAACGCCGATGGGCCTCGAGGTCGGCGCGGTGCTCGTCGAGCTGCGCCTCCGAGAGGCCCATGTCCGGAACTTGCCACGGCGTCAGACCGAGCCGTCGCTGCAGTGCGGCCGTGCTGGCGGCATCGAGCGGCGCGCTGATGTAGGTGAAGCGGAAGTCGCGGTCCAGCTCCCAGTGCCAGTCGGCCGCCACGCTGAGGAGGCCGCGGTAGCGCCGGTCGCGCTGGGTCTGCGCGCGAATGCGGTCGCGCCGCAGGCTCTGCCCGAGCAGCACGCTGCCGATCGTCGCGAAACCGACCAGCATCAGCACCAGCTGGATCCGCTGGCTCACAACCCAGGCCCGCGGCAGCAGCAGCAGGACCATCGCGGTCGCGCTGGCGGCCACGCAGGCGGCCACCACGCACGTCAGCAGGATCGACGCCTGCGTCGAGCCGGACAGCTCGGTGTCCTGAGGTGTGGGATGCCAGGTTGCCATGCGCGCGTGCTTCGTATCGGCAGTTCGTTCGCGAAAAGGCAAGGGCCGCCCGGCGCCGCCGGGTGGGTCGATGTCGGCGCGATGGTACTGCCCGGGCGTCGCCGGTACACGACCGTCCGGCGCCGAAGCGCCAATTAAATACGGGCGAGTGCGAGTTCCTGACGGAGCTGCAGTGCTTTCTGACGCGCCGCCGCCGCAAAGTCGTCGCCGTCGCTGGCGTAAAGAATTCCACGCGACGAGCTGACAATGATCGCGCCGACCGTCTGCCCGTCCTGCTGGCGCCAGCCGGCGCGCACCGTCGCCGCGGCGTCGCCGCCCTGGGCGCCGACACCCGGAATCAGCAGCGGCAGGGTCGGCGCGATCGCGCGGACGCGGGCGATCTCTTCGGGGTAGGTCGCGCCGACGACGAGGCCGAGCTGCCCGCTGCGATTCCACGGCCCTTGCGCCAGTTCGGCGATGCGCTCGTAGAGCACCGGGCCGGACGCGAGCGCTTGTGCCTGCAGGTCATCGCCGCCCGGGTTGGAGGTGCGGCAGAGCAGGATCAGGCCCTTGTCGACGTACCGCAGGTACGGCTCGATCGAATCGAACCCCATGAAGGGCGACAACGTCAGCGCATCGGCGCGGTAGCGCTCGAACGCCTCGCGTGCGTACTGCTCGGCGGTCGCGCCGATGTCGCCGCGCTTCGCGTCGAGGATCACCGGCACCTGCGGCGCGACCTTCGCGATGTGCGCGATCAGGCGCTCGAGCTGCGCCTCGGCGCTCTGCGCCGCGAAGTAGGCGATCTGCGGCTTGAACGCGATCACGAGGTCGCGCGTCGCGTCGACGATCGCCGCACAGAAATCGAAGATGCGGCGCGGGTCGTCGCGCCAGCGAGCTGGGAACTTTGACGGCTCGGGATCGAGGCCCACGCAGAGCAGCGACTCGTTCGCGCGTTCGGCCGCCGCCAGCATCGCGGTGAACTTCACGCGGCCAGTCTCCCGATCGGCGGGGTCAGCCGACGTCGCGCGCGAGGCGCGCCGCCAGGCCGGTGTACGCCGCCGGCGTCAGCGCGAGCAGGCGCGCCTTGTCGTCGGCCGGGATGTCGAGCGACTTGACGAAGGTCTGAATCGCCTCGCGCGTGATCGCGCGGCCGCGCGTCAGCGCCTTTAGCTGTTCGTAAGCATCGGGCAGCCGATGGCGGCGCATGACGGTCTGGATCGGTTCGGCGAGCACCTCCCACGCGGCATCGAGATCGTCATTGAGCGCGGCGCGGTTGACTTCGAGCTTGCCGAGGCCGCGCGCCAGCGAGTCGTACGCGAGCACCGCATGGCCGAGCGCGACGCCCATATTGCGCAGCACGGTGCTGTCGGTCAGATCACGCTGGAAGCGCGAGATCGGCAGCTTCTGGCTCATGAAGGTCAGCAGCGCGTTGGCGAGGCCAAGATTGCCTTCCGCGTTCTCGAAGTCAATCGGGTTGACCTTGTGCGGCATCGTACTCGAGCCGATCTCGCCGGCGACCGTGCGCTGCTTGAAGTAGCCGAGGCTGACATAGCCCCAGATATCGCGGGCGAGGTCGATCAGGATCGTGTGCGTCCGGACCAGCGCATCGAACAGCTCGGCGATCGCGTCGTGCGGTTCGATCTGCGTCGTGTGCGAATTGAAGTGCAGGCCAAGCCGGTCTTCGACGACCACGCGTGCCAGAGACGGCCAGTCGATCTCGGGACAGGCGGCGAGATGCGCGTTGTAGTTGCCGACGGCGCCGTTCATCTTTGCGAGCAGCTCGACCTGCGCGACCTTTGCGCGGGCTGCCCCAAGGCGGGCGACGACGTTCGCGATCTCCTTGCCGACCGTCGTGGGGCTCGCGGTCTGGCCGTGCGTCCGGCTCAGCATCGCGACGTCGGCATGCTCGTGCGCCATCGCCGTCAGGCGAGCGACAAGGCCGTCGAGCGCCGGCAGCAGCACGTCCGCGCGCGCCGCCTTCAGCATCAGCGCGTGGCTGGTATTGTTGATGTCCTCGCTCGTGCAGGCGAAGTGGATGAACGACTCGGTGCCGGCCAGCTCGGGATACGTCGCGAAACAGTCGCGCAGCCAGTACTCCACGGCCTTGACGTCGTGGTTCGTGGTCCGCTCGATCGCCTTAATCGCTTCGGCGTCGGCCTCCGAGAACGCGTCGACGCGTTGCCGCAACGCGGCGCGTGTGCCCACAGCGAGCGGTGCACAGGCATCGAGTCCGGCATCCGACAGCGCGATGAACCACTCGACTTCGACCTGCACGCGCCGGTGCATCAGCCCGTACTCCGACAGCAGCGGGCGCAGCGCCGCGACCTTCGCCGCATAGCGGCCGTCGAGCGGCGAGAGGGCGGAGAGGGTCGAGGCGGGCATCGGAAAGCGCGGGCGGGAAACGAGAGATTCTAGGTTCGCGCCTCGTCGGAGCCCGGGCGATCGGCATAGGAGGCAGGCCCTTGTCGGCCTCCTGCGACCCCTGCGGACGCGGGGGGAGACACGGGGCGTGGAGCGGCCGTTCGCCGGGGCGCAGCCCGTAGAATCAAACGCAGTTCGGCTTCCGATTCCTCATGAAACTCATCGGCGCACTCACGAGCCCCTACGTCCGCAAGGTGCGCATCGTCATGGCGGAGAAGAAGCTCGACTACCAGTTCGAGCTCGAGGACGTCTGGACCAGCGACGCGATCCTGAAGTCGAATCCGCTCGGCAAGGTGCCGTGCCTCGTGATGGAGGGTGGCGAGGCGGTGTTCGATTCGCGCGTGATCGTCGAGTACCTCGACACCCGCTCGCCGGTCAGCCGCCTGATCCCGGAGTCTAGCCGCGGCCGCACCGAGGTGCGGACCTGGGAGTCGCTCGCCGACGGCATCCTCGACGCCGCGGTCCTGGCCCGCCTCGAGAAGACCTGGGCCGGGCGCGCGGAAGGCGAACGCAGCCAGGCCTGGATCGACCGGCAAATGCGCAAGATCGAGGCATCGCTGGCGGCGATCAGCACCGGCCTCGCCGACAAGCCGTATTGCATCGGCATCCACCTGTCGCTCGCCGACATCGCGGTCGGCTGTGCGCTCGGCTATCTGAAGCACCGCTTTCCCGACATCGATTGGCGCGGTGACCACAAGAACCTGGCGCGGCTCTCGGACAAGCTGGAGACGCGCCAGAGCTTCATCGACACGCGCCCACCGACCTGACGTCGCGCCTCGGCGTTGTCGGAGCAGCGACGCGCCGTCCGCCGATCAAACCGCCGTCGCGACCCGATTGAAGCTCTTCGCCTCGGCCATCGGCCAGTAGGTGCGAAAGACCTGCTGGGACAGGTCGCCCTCGAGCAGCGAGCCGGGCTTGATGAACGGCAGCAGGTTCACCAGCAGCTTGACGCCGTGCTCGGAGCCGCGCCGGACGATGTGCGACGCGTCGATCTCGCTCGGGTGCTTGAGCCCGGCCGCCTGCACCAGCTCCTTCAGCGCCATCATCGTGCTCTGGTGGAAGTGGTAAACCCGCTCGGCCTTGGTCGGTACGACGAGCGCCTTCTCGCGCTTCGGGTCCTGCGTCGTCACGCCGGTCGGGCAATTGCCGGTGTGGCAGGTCTGGGCCTGGATGCAGCCGAGCGCGAACATGAAGCCGCGCGCCGCGTTGCACCAGTCGGCGCCGAGCGCGAGCATCCGCGCGATGTCGAAGGCACTGACCACCTTGCCCGCGCAACCGACGCGAATCTTGTCGCGCAGGTTCAAGCCGACCAGCGTGTTGTGGACCAGCAGCAGCCCTTCCTGCAGCGGCGCGCCGACGTGGTCGGTGAACTCGACCGGGGCGGCGCCGGTGCCGCCTTCGGCGCCGTCGACGACGATGAAGTCGGGCGTGATGCCGGTCTCGAGCATCGCCTTCGCGATCGCGAACCATTCCCACGGGTGGCCGATGCAAAGCTTGAAACCGGTCGGCTTGCCGCCCGACAGGCTGCGCAGGCGCTCGATGAAATGCATCATCTCGATCGGCGTCGAGAACGCGCTGTGGCTGGCCGGTGACACGCAATCGACCCACGGCAGCACGCCGCGGGCCGCGGCGATCTCGAGCGTGACCTTCGGTCCAGGCAGCACGCCGCCGTGGCCGGGCTTGGCGCCTTGCGACAGCTTCACCTCGATCATCTTGACCTGCGGCTGGACCGCGTTGGCGCAGAAGCGCTCCTCGTTGAACGAACCCTTCTCGTCGCAGCAGCCGAAGTAGCCGGAGCCGATTTCCCAGATCAGGTCGCCGCCGTTCTCGCGGTGGTAGCGGCTGATCGAGCCCTCGCCGGTGTCGTGCGCAAAGTTGCCGCGCCGGGCGCCGGCGTTGAGGGCAAGGATCGCGTTCGCACTCAGCGAGCCGAAGCTCATCGCCGAGATGTTGAAGAGGCTCGCGCTGTACGGCTGCGCGCGGCCGGCGCCGATCAGCACGCGGAAGTCGTGCGTCGCCAAGGTGGTCGGCAGCAGCGAATGGTTGATCCATTCGTAGCCGACCGCGCCGACGTTCATCTGCGTGCCGAACGGCCGCTTGTCCGAAGCGCCCTTGCTGCGCTGGTAGACCAGCGAGCGTTGCTGGCGCGAGAACGGCTCGGCCTCGCTGTCGCTCTCGATGAAGTACTGGCGGATCTCCGGCCGGATGAACTCGAGCAGAAAGCGCAGATGGCCGATCACCGGGTAGTTGCGCAGCACCGAGTGCTGCTGCTGCCAGACGTCACGCACGCCGAGCAGGACCAGGACGAGGAACACCACGACGAGCCACAGGCTCGTGCCCATCTGGTGCCACGCCATGAGGCTCGCGATCAGTCCGATCGCACACAGGGCCCACACGCTGTAGCGGATCGGAAAGTGGTCATCGAGCCGGCTCAGCCACTTGAACATGCACGCCTCCCGTTGCGTGGCCGGAATGGTAGACCGCCGTCCATGGCGCTGAGGCGGGGTTTGCGTGATGGATCGCTGGCCATTCAGAGGCTTCGATCCGCGTTCGGCCATCGAGCGACGCCTCACTTTCCAGGCCGCATGCGGAAGCCAAGAGCTATAGAGCTCTTGACCGGTTCCGAGAGCGACGCCTAGACTCGCCGCGATGCAGGCATCGTCGACCGCGGTCCTGGCGCGCTTCGAGGGCAGTCAGCCCGGCGCACCCAAGCACCTGCGCCTGCGCGCCGCGATCATCGATGCGGTCCACGCCGGCGAGCTTCCGGCCGGCACCAAGATCAGCGGCGAGCGCGAGCTCAGCGCCGCGCTCGGCCTGAGCCTCGGCACCACGCAGAAGGCGCTCGGCCGGCTCGTCGACGACGGCTTCCTGGTTCGTCGCCACGGCCACGGCACCTTCGTCGGCAGCGCCCGGCGGCCGGTGCCCGGCTCGTGGCATTTCCGCTTCCTCGCAGACGATGGCACGAGCGAGCTGCCGGTGTTCACGACGATCGTCGAGCGCCGCCTCCAGACCGGCGCCGGTCCGTGGTCGAACGCGCTTGGCCCCGACGCGAAGGGCTACGTGATGTTGCTGCGTCGCCTCGAGGTCGACGGCCGCTTCGACTGCGCGAGCCGCATCTACCTCGGCGCGACCCGCTTCGGGCGCCTGCTGCGGATGGCCGAGAAGCGCCTCGCCGATGCCAACCTGAAGGCAGTGCTCGAAAGCGAATTCGCCGCGCCGACCTTGCGCTCCGACGGCGTCGCGCATGTCGTCGATGCCTCGGCCGAAGATGCGAAGCTGCTTCGCATCGCGCGCGGCTGCGGCATGCAGCTGCAGATCGTCGGCTACTCGTTCGGCAAGGCGCCGATCACGTTCCAGCGCGTCTTCGTGCCGCCGACGCGGCACGGGCTGCGCCTCGAGTTCGCGCCGCCGGAGCCGACGGCCGAGCGGCGCGCACCCGCCACTGCGGCGCCGCGCCGCCGTGCTTCGACCGCCCCGTTGCAGAGGCCGCCCCACCGATGATCCGCAATCCCCACATCAGCAAGCTGCCGTACCCGCCCGAGGTGCTCGGCCACGTCCGCATCGAGGCCGATCCGCAGACCGTCGCCGGCTCGATGGCAACGGTGCGCATCACCTACACCGCCGGCAAGTTCGGCATCGACGACCAAGGCAGCCTGCGCTTTTTGCTGCGCTTCGCGAGCGACGCCGGCCGGCCGCAGTTCGACCGCCCCGGCGCGCCCAACTACTGCACCGCGACCGCGTCGAATGGCACCAAGCTGCTGCTCGAGTACCACCCGCGCGGTGCGTTCCGGCCGTGGTTCAAGTCGATCCGCATCAACGTGATGCGCGAGGCGCTGCGCGAAGGCGACACCTTGACCCTGGTGCTCGGCGATCGCTCGCAGGGCGGCGCCGGCTGGCGCACGTCGACGATGCGCGAGGAGCGCTTCGAGGTGCGCGTGCAGGTCGACCCGTTCGGCACCGTCGTCTACGGCGACGTCGCCGGCAGCGCGGCGATCGACCTCATCCCCGGCGCACCGCACGTCTGGAAGGCAGTGCTGCCGACCTTGCGCCGGGTCGGCGAGCCGTTCGAGCTGTGCGTGCGCGCTGACGACGTTTGCGGCAACCCGGTCGCACGCTTGGCCGGCGTGCTGACGTTCGATGCCGACGGCGCGATCGACGGCCTGCCGGCCCGCGTCGACGCCGACGGTCAGGCGACCGTGCGGCTCGCCGGCTTGAAGGCGACCGCGCCGGGAACGCTGCGGGTGCGCGTGCGCGACGGCGCCGGCGCCGTGCTCGCCGAGTCGAATCCGCTCGTCGTCGATGCCGAGGTCGCGCAGTCGACCTGGTGGGGCGACTTCCACGCGCAAAGCGAGGAGACCATCGGCACCAACAGCGCGCGCGGCTACTTCGAGTTCGCGCGCGACCAGGCGTTCTGCGATTTCGTCGGCCACCAGGGCAACGACTTCCAGATCTCGTCGCCGTTCTGGGCCGAGCTGAACCGGCTCTACGCCGAGTTCCATGCGCCGGGCCGCTTCGTCACGATCCCCGGCTACGAGTACTCGCCGGTCACGCATCTCGGCGGCGACCGCAACATCTTCTTCTTCGACGAAGGCCGGCCGATCCGGCGCAGCTCGCACGCGCTGGTCGAGGACCTGTCGGACGTCGACACCGACTGCAACCATGTGCTCGACCTGTTCAAGGCGTTGCACCGCGACGGCGAACGCGCGCTCGCCTTCGCCCACGTCGGCGGCCGCTATGCCGACCTGCACGCCGGCCACGACGTCGCGATCGAGCGCTCGGTCGAGGTCCATTCGTCGTGGGGCACGTTCGAGTGGCTTCTGTTCGATGCGTTCGAGCTCGGTTACCGCGTGGGCGTGGTCTGCAACTCCGACGACCACAAGGGTCGGCCCGGCGCCAGCCATCCGGGCGCCTCGATCTTCGGCGCCTACGGCGGCTTGAGCTGCCTCTACCTCGACGCGCTGAGCCGCGACGCGATCTGGCGCTGCATGCAGGCGCGCCACCACTACGGCACGACCGGAGACCGCCTCCATCTGGCCGTCGACGCGGCCTTCGACGGCGTGGCGTTCCGCTACGCGGTCGACCCGCAGCTCGACGCGGCCGCGCTGCCCGAACCGGTGCAGCGCGCGACGATGGGCGACATCGTGCGCGTCGAGCAGGGCCGAGCAACCGTCCGCGTCGTTGTCGATGCCGGCGCTCCGATCGAGCGCATCGACCTGCGCTGCGGAGCACGCACGCTCGAGACGATTCGGCCGTACGCGCCCACCGATCTCGGTCGGCGCATCCGCGTGATCTGGGAAGGCGCCGAGTACCGCGGGCGCGGCCGGATGACGACCTGGGACGGTTCGCTCGAGATCACCGGCAACGCGATCGGCGCGTTCGAGCCGATCAACTTCTGGCACCTCGACAAGCGCCTCGAGCGCAGCGCGCCGAACCGGCTCGCCTGGGAATCGGTGACGACTGGCAACTTCGCCGGCGCCGATATCCAGCTCAAGGCAGCTGAAAGCGGCGAGCTGCGCATCGACACGCCGCACGTCAAGACGACGGTCGCACTGGACGACATCGGTTTCGACGACACCGTGTTCGAGGCCGGCGGCCTGGCACGCCAGGTGCGAGTGTTCCGACTGCCGGACGTGAACCCGCACCGGCGCATCGAGTTCGAGCGCCAAGTCGACGTGGCCGCGAGCGGCGATACGCCGATCTACGTGCGCCTGACGCTCGAGAGCGGGCATCAGGCCTGGTCGAGTCCGATCTACCTGTTCCGAGCCGGTATCGCCGTGCCGACGCGCTGCCAAGGAGACTCTGCGAGATGAAACTGCTCCCGATCCTGCTCACCACCGCAGCGACCTGCCTCGCCTCGTTGAACGCCGCGGCGCAGGCCTATCCGTCGAAGCCGATCCGCCTGCTGGTGCCGCTCGCGGCCGGCAGCACCGCCGACATCCTGTCGCGCACGATCGGCGCCGAGCTGCAGCGCGAGTTCGGCCAGACCGTCGTCGTCGAGAACAAGCCGGGCGCCGGCGGCACGCTCGCGATGGCCGACTTGGCGCGCGCCGCGCCCGACGGCCTGACGATCGCGTTCGCGTCGCAGGGCACCTTGGTCTTCAACGCGGCGCTCTACGCGAAGCCGGGCTACGACTCGCTGAAGGACTTCGCGCCGATCATCCTGGTCGGCGGCGTCTCGAACGTGATGATCGTGCCGCCGACCAGTGCCGCGACGTCGGCCGCCGACGTCATCGCGCAGGCCAAGCGCCAGCCCGGCGCGCTGACGTTCTCGTCCGGCGGCAGCGGCACCAGCCATCACCTGTCGGGCGTGCTGTTCGGGCAGATGACCGGCACCGATCTGCTGCACGTGCCGTACAAGGGCGCGCCGCAGGGCATCTTCGCCGTGATGAGCGGCGAGGTCAGCATGGGCTTCTTCAACACGCCGACCGTGATCTCGCAGATCCGCGAGGGCAAGGTCAAGGCGCTCGCGGTGACGAGCCGCGAACGCTCGCCGCTGCTGCCGCAGCTGCCGACCCTCGACGAGGGCAGCGTGAAGGGCTACGAGGTCAACACCTGGTTTGGCTTCGTCGCGCCGGCCGGCACGCCGGCCGAGACGATCGGCAAGCTGCACGAGGCCGTCGCGAAGATCCTTGCGCAGCCGGTGATCCGCGACAAGCTCGCGGCCCAGGGCTTCGAGCTGGCGCCGCTGCAGCCGCCGTCCGGCTTCACGAAGCTGCTGCGCGAAGACATGGAAAAATGGCCGCCGATCATCAAGGCGAGCGGCGCGAAGGCCGACTGACCACCCAGGGAGAACGCTGATGCTGAAGTCGATCGCGATCGTCGTCGTCGTGGGAATCGCTGCGGTGCTGGTGTTCGCGGCAACCAAGCGCGACGATTTCCGGGTCCAGCGCTCGATCGTCGTCAGGGCCGCACCCGATCGGATCCTCCCGCTGATCGCCGACTTCCACCGCTGGGCCGAGTGGTCGCCGTACGAGAAGCTCGACCCGGCGATGAAGCGCGTGCATGCCGGCGCACCGCAAGGCGTCGGCGCGATCTACGAGTGGGAAGGCAACAGCAAGGCGGGCGCCGGCCGGATGGAGATCAAGGAGGTGCAGGTGCCGTCGCGCGTGGCGATCCAGCTCGACTTCACGAAGCCGGTCGAGGGCCACAACATCGCCGAGCTCTCACTCGAGCCGCGCGCCGGCGGCACCGAGGTGATCTGGTCGATGCGCGGGCCGAGCCCGTACCTGATGAAGCTGATGGGCGTCTTCGTCAACCTCGACCGCATGATCGGCGGCGACTTCGAGACCGGCCTGTCCAACCTGAAGGCGGTCGCCGAACGCTGATCGGCCACGGCCGCTGGCTATACTGCGGCAGCGCTGATTTGTTCCGGCTTGCGGGCGCTCTATAAATTCGGCTAAAGACAGGACGCACTCCCGGTGTCCCGCTTTGGCGGCGCCGGGTTTTTTTCGATCGATGACCACGCTCGGTGACGTCCAGCCCCAGTCGATGCACTTCGCGGAGCCGCTGCCGCTGAAGAGCGGTGCGGAGTTGCGCGACTACACGCTGGTCTACGAAACCTACGGCACGCTCGCCGCCGATTGCCGCAATGCGGTGCTGGTCTGCCACGCGCTGAACGCCAGCCACCATGCGGCCGGCACCTATGGCGGCGATCCGAAGAGCGAAGGCTGGTGGGACAACCTGATCGGTCCGGGCAAGCCGCTCGACACCCGGCGCTTCTTCGTGATCAGCGTCAACAACCTGGGATCGTGCTTCGGCTCGACCGGGCCGATGCACGCGAACCCCGATCCGGCTGCCGGCGGGCGACGCTACGGCGCGGACTTTCCGGTCGTCACGGTCGAGGACTGGGTCGACGCGCAGGCGCGCCTGATCGATGCGCTCGGCATCGACGAGCTCGCCGCGGTGCTCGGCGGCAGCCTCGGCGGGATGCAGGCGCTGGCCTGGGCGCTGCGCTACCCGACCCGGCTGCGCCACTGCATCGCGGTCGCGACTGCGCCGAATCTGTCGGCCCAGAACATCGCGTTCAACGAGGTCGCGCGGCGCGCGATCGTCACCGACCCCGACTTCCACGGCGGCCACTTCTACGAGCACAGCGTGGTCCCTAAACGGGGCTTGCGGGTGGCGCGGATGATCGGCCACATCACCTACCTGTCGGACGATGCGATGGAGGCGAAGTTCGGGCGCGACCGGCAGGCCGCCGCGCTCGGCTACACGACACAGGACATCGAGTTCCAGATCGAGGGCTACCTGCGCTACCAAGGCGACAAGTTCAGCGAGTACTTCGATGCCAACACCTACCTGCTGATCACGCGCGCGCTCGACTACTTCGACCCGGCGCGCGCGTTCGGCGGCGATCTGACGGCGGCCTTCGCCGCGGCCGTGTGCAAGTTCCAGATCATCAGCTTCACGACCGACTGGCGCTTCGCGCCGCCGCGCTCGCGCGAGATCGTCAAGGCGCTGGTC
>Ga0207691_10004042_pt1 | contig 14222 bp, 12 predicted proteins | sample KBSM13metaG_FD_184327 | JGI IMG/M metagenome (GOLD analysis project Ga0207691, IMG submission 184327) | Miscanthus rhizosphere microbial communities from Kellogg Biological Station, Michigan, USA - KBS M1-3 metaG (SPAdes) (version 2) | ecosystem: Host-associated > Plants > Roots > Rhizosphere >... | reverse complement strand
CGATGTTCACGCGCGGCAACATCACCTCGTGCACCGCCGTGTCACCTAGCGAGAACACACCGTGCAGAATGGTCTCTTCCGCGTCGGTGACGTCGGCTTCGGCGGCGACGATCTGTCGAAACTGCTCCGCCGTTGCTTCACGGTCTTCTTCTACGGCCGACGGCGGGATGAGCGCCTGGAGCACGTTGTCGAACCACGCGCCGACGAGGACGACGGGCGACAGCACGCGTTCCACGGCACGCACCAGCGGCGCGAGTCGATCGAGGGCCCGCGCGCCCATGGCATCGCCGACGCTCCGCGCGACACTCTCGGAGAGGAGTACGGCAACCAACGCGACCGGAACAGCGATCGCCAGCGATGCGGCGAGCGACCGGTCCGAAAAGCGCAGCGCGGCCGCGACGGCGCACCCTGCGACCAGATGCGACAGGATTCTCGCGAACGCGAGCGCGCGGTGCGGACGCTCGCGTCGATCGGCGAGCGTGCGGACGTGCTGGCTGACACGCGAGTCGCCTGGGTCGACGGCCAACAGCGCACCGTCCGCCGCGGCGAAGATGGCCGCGAACGCCGACGCGATGATCGAGATAATGACCGCGATGAACGTGGTCATCTGGCGCGCTTGCCTGGCGTCGAGCCGTTGAGGAGCTTCGCGAGCAGCCGCTCCTGCCGGCGCCACATGGCGGAGCTCGTGCGCTCGTCGCCGTCGGGATGGTCGTGCCCGAGCACGTGCAGCGTGCCATGCACGACGAGCCGGGCGACCTCCAGCCTAACGCTTCCTCGCAGCCGCTCGGCATTCGCGCGCGCGACGTCCGGCGCAATGTAGATGTCGCCGACGATCACCGGTCGCGCCGAGCCGCCCGGTGGGTTCGTCAGCGCGAACGAGATGACGTCGGTCGGACCCGAATGGCCAAGGTGCGCGCGGTTCAAGCGCGCAATGTGCTGCGGCGAGACGAGCGCGATGGACACGAGGGCATCACGCACCCGCTCGGCTCGCAGCACTCCGAGCGCGAGGTCTCTGATGCGCGCCCGCGCGAGCGGCGTACGAATTCCGTCAGCGGTGACGTCGACGATGAGACTCACGATGAAGACGTCACGACTTGGCTTGCCCGCCGGCCCCTACCGGATTGCCCGGTGCGGGGTTGGGCGGCGGCGCTTCGGGGCCGCGAGCCTCCGGCGTCCCAAACTCCGCCGTGATGCCACCACTCGATGCCGGATAGTCGATGCGCGAGTGATACATCCCGGAGAGAACACGCGTGAATTGCTCCTTCACCTGCTCGAGTTGCGCCTGCGTTATGGGGGCTTCGCGAAGCTGTCCCTGATCGAGCCGCTGGCGCACGATTCGATCGACCACTTCGCGTATCTTCTGCGGCGTCGGGTCGTTGAGCACACGTGCGGCAGCTTCTGCGCCGTCGGCGAGCATCACGATCGCCGTTTCGATGCTCCGTGGCGACGGGCCAGGATACGCGAACTCCGCGGTGTTGGCCGGTACCCCGTCCCGCTCCTTCGCTTTCTCGAGGAAGTACGAAATCGGCCCGGTGCCATGATGCTCGCGGATGAACTGCACCACGCCATGTGGCAGTTTGTGCTCCTCCGCGAGCTCGAGCCCCTCCAACACGTGATTACGAATGATCGCGGCGCTGGTGTTCGGCTTGAGCTTGTCGTGCGGGTTGCGCCCCTTCGCCTGATTCTCCGCGAAATACTGCGGCTTCTTCAGCTTCCCGATATCGTGGTACAACGCGCCGACGCGCGCGAGTAATCCGTTCGCGCCGATCGCGTTGGCGGCGCTCTCGGCCAGGTTCGCGATCGCGATCGTGTGCGCGTACGTGCCCGGTGCCTCGAGACTCAGCCGCCGCAGCAGCGGACGGTTGAGATCCGACCACTCGAGCAGCGTGAGGTCTGTGTCGACGCCTGCGAACTGTTCCGCACCTGGCAGGAGGACCATCGCGATTGCGACGGACGCGACCGCGTTGAGCGCGCCCCAGCCCGCACTGCTCGCGATCTCGATCATCGGCAAGTCGAGCGTCAGGCCGATGGCGAGCGCCGCGGCGAGGTACGCGCATGCGATCGCGAACACCGCCCACTGCGTCTGGTTCCGATTACGCACGATGCGCATCGTGAACGCCGCCGCCGTGCCGCCGATGAGGTTGAGGAAGAGCGCGTTCGTACCGCGAAACTCGCTCTGCCCCCCAATGAGAACGGCGAGGACCATCGCAGCGATCATGCCGATGCGCGGGTCGAACAGGATGCTCGCGATGACGGCGGCGAACGCGACGGGAATGAGCTCCGGATGCAGCCGCGCCGGCAGATGCGCGATCAGCGACGACGTGACGATCACGATGAGAAAGACGATCGCGAACAGCAGGACGGCGCGGATGGACGCGTACAGTTGCGGCCGGAACAGGAAGAGCGTCAGACCGAAAATCGTCAGGACCAGCGTGTTGAACAGCACCGCCCCGACGATCCGGCTGACGTTGCGGCGGCTGTCACCACGGCGCGCGAGCTCGTCCTGCAAGGCGCGCATCTTCGCCTGCTCCTCGCGTCCCACGACCTCGTGCGCGCCGACTATTTTCTCGCCGAGCCGCAAGGCGTACTTGACGTTAGGCACCGAGCGGCGCAGGTCCTGGCGCGCTCGCTCCGTGGCCACGCGATCGTACACGACGGTCGGCCGGAAGAACGCGGCGAGCAGCTTTCGGAATGCGGCGTCCGCGGTGGGCGACCGAGGATCCGGATGCAGTAGCCGCGCGCGCATGAGCAGCGACGCGAACGTTGGTATGCTGTCCGCGTTGACGGACCTTTCGGTCCCGTCGCGCTTGAGGGTCACCGCGCCCTGGATGGCATCGAGCACGCTCGCAGAGGCGACGCCTGCCGCCAGCCAGCGATCGTACGTGCGGCGCACCGCGTCCGTCACGGCTTCCCCGTGCTCGGGCACGGCGACCCACCCAGCTTCGGACATCGTGAGTTGCACGCCGAGCTGTTGCCCGAGCTCCTGGACAGCCGCCGCGCGTTGGCCGTCCGTGGTGCTGGTGATGCGTCGCAATCCGGAAGCAAATTGCTCGACGAGCCCCCGGGATGTGTCGAGCGCGGCGGGAACGAGACTGAAGATCGGCTCGACCGACCGCGCGATGTCGTTCTGTTCCTTCGCGAGCTCGTCGGGCGATTTCAGGACGGTGTAGGCGAACGGCGCGATGACATTGTCCGGCGCAACCGACCCGACTTCCAGCACCGGCGTATCGACGGCTGGTGACGCGGGAAAGACGAGGTACGTGACAGCGGCGACGCCAAGCGCAACGAGTGCTCGAGCGCCATGAAAGCGAAGCGCGCGCCTGCGCGGACTTCCATCGTCGGCGTCGCCGCCGCCTAACCACCCGACCGACGTACTCAATCGCCCCCGTCTTCGGCGTACGCCTTGATGATCTCTCGCACGAGCCGATGACGCACCACGTCCGTTTCGTTCAGGTAGTGGAACGCGATGCCGTCGATCCCCGTGAGGATGCGCTCGATCTGCATGAGGCCGGATTCTTCGCGCTTCGGCAAGTCGATCTGTGTCTTGTCGCCGGTGATCACCGTTTTCGAATTCACGCCGAGACGCGTCAGAAACATCTTCATCTGCGCGGCCGTGGCGTTCTGGGCCTCATCGAGGATCACGAACGCGTCAGCAAGCGTGCGGCCACGCATGTACGCGAGCGGAGCGATCTCGATGGTTCGCGTCTCGAGTGCCTTTTGCATCCGCTCGACGGGCATCATGTCCTCGAGCGCGTCGTACAGCGGACGCAGATACGGGTCGACCTTCGCCTGCATGTCGCCGGGAAGAAAGCCGAGGCTCTCGCCCGCTTCGACCGCGGGACGCGCCAGCACGATGCGGCGGACGCGCTTTCGCGACAGCGCATCGACGGCCATGGCGACCGCGAGATACGTCTTGCCCGTTCCCGCGGGCCCGATACCGACGACGATGTCGTTGTCGGCGATCTGCCCGAGGTACTCCGCCTGGCCTGGCGTCTTCGGCTGGATGACGCGGCGGACACCGGGCAGCACGATGCGGTTGTCGCCGCCGCTGGCGGGGTCGCGCGCGCCATCCGCGCTCATCCGCAGGACGTCATCGGCGTCGAGGACGTTGCCCTGCTTGGCCGCATCGATCATGCGCTGCGCAACACTGCTGGCACGCTCGACCGCCTCGGCCGAGCCGACCAGCGTCAGTGTGTCGCCTCGCAACGTGACGCGCGTGCCCGTCTGCTTTTGCAGCTCGACCAGATTTGCGTCGTTCACGCCGGCCAGCGTGAGCAGGTCGACGCCTTCCGTGTTCAACCGGTGCGTGGCTTGTTCGTCGGTCAACGCGTTGCTCCGTCAGTCTCAGCGATGGCGATGTGCAGGTCGTCGAGGTCTTCGCTCGGCACCGTCGTCGGTGCGCCTTCGAACAGCGCGCGTGCGGCGGTCGTCTTCGGGAATGCGATGACGTCGCGCAGCGACGTGGCGCCGGAGAGCAGCATCGCGACACGGTCGAAGCCGAAGGCGATGCCGCCGTGTGGCGGCGCTCCAGCCCGCAGCCCTTCGAGCAGAAAGCCGAAGCGCGCGCGAGCCGTCTCGTCGTCGATGCCTAACAAGGAAAACACGCGCGACTGATCGGCCGGGTTCGAGATGCGGATGCTGCCGCCTCCGAGTTCAGTACCGTTGAGGACGATGTCGTACGCGAGCGCGCGCGCCTTGGTCGGGTCCGTTGCAAGCAGCTCGCCGTCGTCGGGATGCGCCGCCGTGAATGGGTGGTGAACCGGCGTCACGCCGTTCGATACCGCATCGCGTTCGAACATCGGGAAGTCGACGACCCACACGAACTCGAGCTGCTCCTGGCGAACCAGGTTCAGCCGCCGCGCCAGATCCTGACGCACGCGATCGAGGGCTGGCGACGCCACAGCGTCCTCTGCGGCAACGAACACGCCAGCGTCACCCTCGAGGAGGCCGAGCCGGTCCGCCGTTCCTTCCGGGAGGAATTTCGTGCCCTTCCCTTCGAGTCCAGCGGCTGAACGCTTGAGCACGATCAGCCCACCGGCGCCGGCCGATTTCGCCACCGCCTCCAGCTCATCGGTCTGCTTACGCGACAGCGTCGCACCGCCCGGGATTCGGATTCCCCTAACGCGACCGCCGCGCTCGATCGCCTGCTTCACGAACGCGAGATCCGATGCCGCAAAGGCGGCGGTGACGTCGCTGACCTCCAGGCCATAGCGGAGGTCCGGGCGATCGCAGCCGTATCGCTCCATGGCGTCCGCATACGTCATTCGGCGGAAAGGGGCCTGCACCGGTCGGCCGCCGGCCGCCCAGAGCGCGCAGACCAACCCTTCGGCCACGGCCATGATGTCTTCGCGCGTGATGAACGACGCTTCGATGTCGATCTGGGTGAACTCGGGCTGACGGTCCGCCCGGAGGTCCTCGTCACGGAAGCACCGAGCGATCTGGAAGTAGCGATCGAACCCGGCAACCATGAGCAACTGCTTGTATAACTGCGGCGACTGCGGCAGCGCGTAGAACTCACCCGCGTGGACGCGACTCGGCACCAGGTAGTCGCGAGCGCCTTCCGGCGTCGGCTTCGTGAGAATCGGCGTCTCGATCTCAATGAAGCCCTCGGCACTGAGAAATGCCCGCGTCGCCTGCATCAGCTGGTGGCGAAGCACGATGTTGTCGCGCAGCTCCGGGCGTCGCAGGTCGAGGTGCCGGTGTCGAAGGCGAAGCTCCTCCGCGGCGAGAGGCTCTCCGCGATTGCGCGCGACCGGAATGACCGGCGTCTCCGCCGGACCGACCATGCGCAGCGTCTTCCCACGCACCTCGACCTCGCCCGTCGCGAGCTCGGCGTTCCGCATCTCTGGCGGCCGCGCCACGACTTCTCCCGTGATCAGCACGACACTCTCGGTCCCCAGCGAGCGTGCGACATCGAGCGATTCGGCGGACGCATACGCCGGATCGAACGACACCTGCACGATGCCGGCGCGATCACGAAGGTCGATGAACACCAAGCCACCAAGATCGCGGCGGCGATGAACCCAGCCACCAAGGCGAACCTGAGTGCCGACGTGCTCGCTCGTGAGGGAGCCGCAGAGCACATCGCGAAGAGTGGTTTTGAACGGCGAGGTGGAACTCACGAAGCGGGCTCCCGGCGACAGGGCGCCGTTTGAAATGCGAGAGCGACGGATGCTCCGTCAACCGCGGAGCTACGCGACGAGCCGAGCGCGTACCACTGCGCGCTTACCGAACGAAGCGACGCGGGCGTGGCGATGGCGCGTGCGGAGATGTCGATGGGAATGAGCGTGACCCGGTCTAGCGCCGGGCACCAGCGCTGAAGGAGCCTGCGCGGATGGGACAGTCGCCCGCGCTTCCGGGCGGCGTGACGCGAGGCGTGCTCCTTGGCGCGCACCGGTTGGCGGTGCGGCGAGTCGAACGTAAGCGACAGCGTGGTAGTGGCATACGCGTCGCAAAATGTACACGCGGCACGGCCCAGTCGGTAGGAGCCGTCTTGACCGGCAGAGTCCGCACTGGTATGCTCAAGTCAATGCGTTGCTTGAACTTCGCCGCTGTCGCGGCCTTCGTCCTGGCGGCCCCGAGCGAAGCGCAACGCGTTCCCGGCCGCGATCTCTTGTACTACCCGATCGGTACGCTGGCTGAAGCACCATCCCTCGCGCTCGATACCGGCGATGGCTTCCAGAACCCCGCGGCCATCTGGCTTCCGAGCGTCGCCCGGATTCGCGGAACCGCCGTCGCGCTGAACACGGGCACGGATCGGGGTGTCGGCGGTCAGCTGATCGCCATCGCCGTTTCGGTTCCGGACGACATTACCGTCGGCTTCTCAGCCGTTCATGCCTCCATCGATGGCATCGCCCCGACCGTGAACGACCCAGCGCCGATTGGCCGCGAAATCCCATACAACACGCTCGTGCTATCGCTCTCGGGTGCTCGGCGTTCGCTGAAGCACATCACGTCCGGCATTGCCGTTCGCTACCGCACAGGCGAAATCGGCCGTACGAGAGGGTCAGCGTTCGGCCTCGACGGTGGCGTGATCGCGGAACACGTGTTCGGCTATGATGCGCGCATCGGGTTGTCGAGCTTCCTCTGGGGCCCAGGCGCCGGAGAGGGTGACGACGCGTCGCTCCACACCGCGTTCGATGCCAGGGTTATCGGGGCGGACTCGACGCACCAGGCGCGGGTCGGGTACTCGTACACGTTCGGCGACGGGGCCGCCGCAGGCCATTACGTTTTCATCTCAGGGCGATACTCACGCTGGATCGGTCGCGCCGGTATCGCGCGCACCGACGCGTACGGCAACACCGACACCACGTTGCGCCTCGCCCTCGGCCTGCGCTATGCGCGCTACACCGTTGGGTTGTCTCGAGAAGACAGCGCTGGCGGGTTCGACCCCACGTATCAGTTCGTGTTGAGCGGCGTATTTCGGTGACTATCAATCTCCTGAACCTCGATCCAGCAGCCGCGTTGTCGGCCGTGCGCGATTTCGCGGTCGCTCGTGGTGAGCGCGCGTTCCGCGGCGGCCAGGTCGTGCGGCACCTGTGGCATTCGCCGGTCGCGAGCTTCGACGAGATGACCGACGTACCGAAGTCGTTTCGTAGCGCACTCGCCGAACAGTTCGACATCCCGCGTCTCGAGATCGCGTCGCGACAGACGTCGGCGGACGGCACCGAGAAATTCCTGTTTCGCCTGCACGACGGACAGCACATCGAGACTGTGGCGATTCCCGATGGGGATCGACTGACGTTCTGCGTGTCGTCGCAGGCGGGCTGCGCGCTCCGGTGCGCGTTCTGCGCGACGGGCCTGATGGGGTTCGCGCGGAACCTCGAGCCGTACGAGATCGCGGGCCAGGTGCGCGAGCTCGCGCTGCTCGACCCGCCGCTTCACGCGACGAACATCGTCTTCATGGGCATGGGCGAGCCGCTGCTGAATTGGACGGCGCTCGACAGCGTGCTCACGATTCTCAATGATGCGAACGGCTTCGGCATCGGCGCGCGGCACATCACGGTCTCGACCGTCGGTGTGCTGCCGGGCATCGTCGCGCTCGCGGCGCGTCGGGAGCAGTTCCGGCTCGCGATCTCGATTCATGCACCTAACGATGAGCTGCGGCGCACGCTCATGCCGATCAACACGAAATACCCGCTCGCGGACGTCATCGCGGCCGCCGCGGAGTTCGACCGGCGAGTGACGTTCGAGTACGTCATGCTGGGCGGCGTGAACGACGGCCTCGAACACGCGCAGCAGCTCGCGGAGCTGGCGCGGCAGTGCCGGGCATTCGTGAACCTGATTCCGCTTCACCCCGGCGGGGCGGGCAACTTTACGCCGACGACCGCGGAGGACATCCGCCGATTCGCGACGTGGCTCAAGCGCGAGGGCATCGAGGTCGCCGTGCGAAAGAGCCGCGGGATGGACATCGCCGCGGCGTGCGGGCAGCTACGGGCTGAACGGTTGCGGCGGCGGCCGCCACGCGGCGCCGAGCACCACGGTGACGTCCACGTAGCGTGACGTGTCCGGGCGCGCCTGGACGCGCGCCCCGCCTAACGCCTTGCCGACCAGGCTGGCCCACTCCGCGTGATTCGTGCGGTCGAGCACGACCGTCGAGTCCTGCGTCGTGTCGCTGTTCCCGAACGTCACCACGTCGAACCCGCGGTCCCGAAGCAAACGGGTCGCGCGACGAGCCTGGCCGCGTGTCCGCGATGCGTTGATGATCTCGACCCGAACGCGCGTGTTCGCGGGCGCCTTCGCCTCAGGCGTGACGAGACGACTGAGCGCTGTCGAACGAACCGGGAGCGGACGACGCCAGGCAACGGCGGCGATCCCACCACCTGCCGCGAGCACGATGATGGCGGCGATCAACCATCGAGCGCGTGGCTTCATCGGACCGTGTTCCACAGATCGGCGGTTTCGGGAAACAGCATCTTCCCTTCCCGCACCGTCCATTCGATGCGCGTCCGCACCACCTGCCGGAACACGCCGTCGAAGTCGGTCGTCACGTGCGCCGCGAGAAACGCGCGGTCAGCGCGCGAGAACGGACGCCCGGGCTCGAGGAAGTCGGCCATGTAGAGCGCCTTCCCGGTGCGCGACCAGTGTGCGCTGCCTAACGTGTGCCAGCGGATCGCCTCGAGCACGTCCGGCCGCGCCTCGCCTTCCCGCGTCAGGCGCTCGGCCACAGCCGGCCCGTGCAGGATGTGCATCGGGCGATCGGTGTCACGGGTCAGACGCCGGAGCTCCTCCTCCGACGCGTCGCGCAGGGCGTCATGCAACACGCCGACATCGTGCCACGCCTGCCGCTCGCTCGCGGCAAGGCCGAGCGATGCCGCCCACTCATCCAGGAGGTTCGTGACGCGCGCGATGTGCGCGCGCCGCTTCTCCGTGACCTGCGCCCATTCCGGCAGTCCGAGCTCCGAGGCCGTGACCGTCGGGGCGACATGATCGCCACTCATGTCCCTTCGCCAAGAACCATGTTGTCGATGAGACGCGTCCGACCCACGCGCGCCGCGACGATGGCGACGCTTTCGCTCGTCGCTTTCTCGACTGGTCGCATATCGCTCGGATCGACGACCGCGAAGTAGTCCACGCCGATCTCTGGCTGCGTGGCGAGCAAATCGCGGCCGATCGCGGTCAGCCGCTCACCGTCGCGCTCGCCGGCCGCGAACGCGCGCTCGGCCGCCCGTAGGCTCTCGACCAGGCCCAACGCGCTCGCGCGCGCCGATTCGTCCAGATACGTGTTGCGGCTCGACAACGCGAGGCCGTCGTGCTCGCGCACCGTCGGCGCGACCACGACGTCGATCGGGAAGTTGAGCTCGCGCACCATGCGACGAATGAGTGCCGCCTGTTGAAAGTCTTTCCGTCCAAATATCGCGACGTCGGGTGCGACGATGTTGAACAGCTTTGCCACGACCGTGAGCACACCGCCGAAGTGGCCGGGCCTGACTGCGCCCTCCCACCTCGCAGGCAGGTCGTCTGCCGTCACGTGAAGTGCGGGCGGCGTCGGGTACATCTCGGCTACGTCCGGAACGAACAACAGGTCGACGCCTCGACCCTCGGCCTTAGACATATCGCCGCTCAGGTCCCGAGGGTAGCGCGAGAAGTCCTCCGTCGGGCCGAACTGCGTCGGGTTGACGAAGATGCTCATCACCACGCAACGGGCGCGCCGTTTCGCTTCGTCGACGAGCCTCAAATGGCCCTCGTGCAGAAAGCCCATAGTCGGCACGAAGCCGATGCGCTCACCGCGCGCGCGCGCCGCCGCGACGGCCTCGCGGAGGCCTGAAATAGTGCTGATCTGCTCCACAGGCTAGAAGCTGTGCTCGGAATCGGGGTAGCGACCGGCGCGGACGTCGTCCGCGAATCGCGTCACGGCGGAGCGCACGTCGCCGGAAAGCTCCGCATACCGTCGCAGAAATTTGGGCCGGAATCGATCGTTGAGGCCGAGCAAGTCATGGAGCACGAGCACCTGGCCGTCGCATTCGACACCGGCGCCAATCCCGATCGTCGGAATCCGGACGGCCGCTGTCACCGCCTTGGCGACCGCCGTGGGCACGAGCTCCAGCACGACAGAGAACGCGCCCGCGGCTTCGATCCTGACCGCTTCCTCGACGAGCCGCTCCTGGTCTCCTGGGCCACGGCCCTGCACGCGGAACCCGCCGAGGGTGTTTACGGACTGCGGCGTGAAGCCGATGTGTCCCATGACAGGGATTCCCGCCCGCGTCATCGCGTGAACCGTCGCGGCCATCGCCGTATCTCCGCCTTCGACCTTCACGGCGTGCGCGTTCGTTTCCTTCATGATCCGACCGGCGTTGCGCAGCGCGTCCTCGGTGCTGACCTGGTAGGTCATGAACGGCATGTCGACGATCACGAGCGCGCGCGTCGCGCCGCGGCGCACGGCCGCGCCATGGTGAATCATCTGCTCCAGGGTGACCGGGACCGTCGAATCGAGCCCGAGAATCACATTGGCGAGTGAGTCCCCGACCAGAATGAGATCGGCGCCGCCTTCCTCTGAGAGTCGCGCGAATAGAGCGTCATACGCCGCGACCATAACGAGTCGCTCGCCGCGCTGCTTCTTCGCCAGGACCTCGCGCACCGTGATGCGCGGACCGTCGCCGCCCCCGCTACTCACTGGCTGTCACCTGATCCCATCACCTGCTTCAGCTCCGCGAGCTCGCGCTGCCAGAACGCACGATGCGCGAGGCCGGGATGCGGAACGGTAAGGTCCGCCGTGCTCATGACGCGATCGCCGAACAGGACGATGTCCAGATCCAGAGTTCTGGACGCCCAACGCTCCGAGCGATGGCGTCCCGCATCGGCCTCGATCCCTTGCAGATGTGAAAGCAGGGTGGCGGGTTCGATCGAGGTTTCGACGGCGAGCATCTGATTGAGATAGGCGGGTTGCGTTAGGCCGCCGAGTGGCGCGGTTTCTTCGACCTGCGACGCAGCGATCACGCGACAACCGGGAATGACAGCGATGGCTTGGCGCGCGTGATCCAGATACGCGCGTCGATCGCCCAGGTTCGATCCGAGCGCGATGTACGCAATCTCGCTCACGGCGCGGAACGTAGAAAGCGCCGGGAGCGGTGTCAATTCATCCGGACGCGTAAAAACCGCGGATCAATTCGCCGAATGAGACGCGACGCGCGCGATCCGGCGCGTAAGCTCGCTGAGGGACGCTGCGACTTCGCGGAGCTCGTGCGCAGCGCCTTCGAGCTCGCGGAGCGCTCGGGCCTGATCGGCCGCCGATCGCGTGACGTTTTCCGCCCCTTCACGATTCCGGCGCGATATCTCTGCGATGCGCGCGACGCGCTCGCTGAGACGCCCGACCTCGGACTCCTGCACGCGCGACGTGTCGGCGATGCGCTGGCCCCACGTAAGACTCGCGGCAGTTGCGTCGACGATCTCGTCGAGCGCCGTGCGCGCCGACTCGGAAAGCGACTCGACGTCGCTCATCATGGTCTGACCGCGTCCGACCTGCGAGGCGACCTGTCGCATCTGATCCTCGAACCCGGTCACGATGTCGCCGGCGTCCTCCGACGCTCGCGCGCTCTGCTCCGCGAGCTTGCGGACTTCGTTCGCCACGACGGCGAAGCCCTGCCCCTGTTCGCCAGCTCGAGCAGCCTCGATCGCGGCGTTCAACGCGAGCAGATTCGTCTGGTCCGCCAGCTCCTTGATCACGGCGATGAAGTCCGTGATGCGCTGCGTGCTTTTCGAGAGTCCGCTGATCTGCGTCGTGCTCTCGCCGATGAACCGCTTCGCGTTGACGAGACGCTCGATGGCCATGCCGATCGTATCGCGATGCTCCGCAGCGATGCGCGTCGCGCGCTCACTCGCGCTGGCCGCGTCCACGCCGTCGCGTACGATCGTGGATGTCTTCTCGTGTAACGAGCGCGCGACGTCGAGACTCCGGTCGGCCTGTTCGCACTCCTCGCCGATGCCGCGCGTGATCTCCGCGGTATTCCGCGCGACCACTTCGGCGCCGCCGCGCAGTGCGCGTGCGGAGTCGTTGAGGGTGTCGAGCTGCGTCTCGACGCGAGTGAGCGCGGCGAGCAGTGGCTGTCGCAGATCCTGGATGTGCAACGCCGTCGCGAGCTGGCTCGCGAAGCGCGCGACGAGCGTGATCTCCTTGGCGCCGTACGTGCCGCGCTTGTGATGATCGAGCTCGACGAGCCCGATCGCGCGATCGCCGAAGCGCAGCGGAACGACCGCCAGACTCAACGCGAATGGTCCCACGCCCTCGGCCCGTGCATCGCGCGCTGCGTCCACGATGACAAGTGGCTCTCCCGTGCTCATCGCGATGTCACGGAGCCGGCCGCCGTACACGCCGTTCTCGCGCGGCTCATCGATCAAGCCTTCACCCGCCTGATAGATGAGCCGCAGCGACCCGTTGTTCAGTCGCCAGATGCGGAACCCATTCCAATCGACCAACCGATTCGCGAGGCGCTCGATCTGCTGCAGCGACTCCGCGAGGTTCGCGTCCGACGATACGACCTGCTCCATCGCGTGAATCTTGTTGAGCTCTTCGGCCGCGACCGCCTCCTCGAGGATTCGCTTCAGCAGCAACCCGGCGAACACGAGCACGAACGCCACGACCATCCAACCGGTCCAGCCGACGCTGGAGATCGTGACGAGCGAGACGAGCACCGCGATCGTACCCGCCCCGAACGCAATGACTTCGTAGCGCAGGATCAGTGATCGCTCGTCGGCGTACAGCTTGTCGCGAATGAGCAGCGTGCAGTAGAGCAACCCGCGGCTGAACACGAAGTGCGCCGCGAGCAGCAACGCGACAGCGGGAATCGTGTCAGCCGTGATCCGGCCAGCGTCGCCGGAATCGCTGATCGCCGTGAACCACGCGTAGAAGCCGTATGCACCGAACAGGGCGAGCGCTTCGCGGCCCGCGTTGATCGCGCTCGCGAGCGGTGCTTTTCGAAGCAGCAGCCAGTCGGCCAGCAACACGCCGAGGTACAATCCCAATGCGGTCGCGGGCGCGCCTGTGATGACAGCACCGCCCGCCGCCACCATGCCGAGCAGATTCAGCGCCGAGTACTTCGTGAGCGGGATCTGGAACGTCCGAAGAATCAGCGCGACGACGAACACCGCCGCGAGACCGAGCGGCCGCGCGATCCATCTCGGGTCGACGACAAGCGACACGGCCAGGAGCACCGTGCCAATCGTGGCGACGAGGTTCGCGTAGAGCTTGAGGAAGCGATTCACCGGTGCCCGTCATGAGCGTCGGACCGCACGGCCGATGAGTCGCGTCGCATGTCAGATCTCGTCCAGCGAGCGACGCAGTCCGGCGACGAGATCGACCGCTGCGCCGACCGACGACGCGGCCGCCTGCACGATCGCACTGCCGACGACGATCCCATCGGCGACACGGCCGATAGTCTTCGCCTGCTCCGCGGTCGAGATACCAAAACCGACGCACACAGGCAGCGTCGTCGCTTCGCGCAGCCGCGAAATGGTTGCTGGCAGCTCCGCAGGCACGTCGGTCCGAACTCCGGTCACGCCGCGCCGACTGATCAGATAGACGAAGCCACTGCCGTGCGCCGCGATCTCGCGCATGCGCGCGAGTGGCGTCGTCGGCGCGACGAGGCGGACGAACGACAGGGGTCCGCTGCCTAACCACGTCTCGCGCACGGGATCAGCGCCGACGGGCAGATCCGTCACGAGCACGCCGTGCGCGCCGGCCGCGGCGGCCCGATCCAGCACCCCCGTGCCCGCGGCGATGAGCGGAT